>OGYI01001677.1_pt1 | contig 20257 bp, 19 predicted proteins | sample 1576521 | NCBI WGS metagenome assembly OGYI01 (sample SAMEA3541484, study PRJEB24748) | human gut metagenome | biome: human gut; feature: human-associated habitat; material: faeces | place: China | collected 2012
TTTCAGAATACAAGCCTTGCTCTGATTGCGAACCCCAAGCATGAAACAAGTGTAAGACCAGAAGTATTTTGGCGGAGCCATAAAGTTGGAATTAGCTTCCGGAAAAGTGGTCTCAGAGGATAAGCTTCCAGTATTTTATATGGTAAAAGACTGGCTGGACCGCTATTTTGCGGGAAAGAGGCCTGAGTCCTCAGAGCTTTTGCTGGCTCCCCTGGGAGGAGAATTCCGGCAGGGTGTATGGGAAATCCTCTGTCAGATCCCCTATGGACAGCTCACTACGTATGGCGATATTGCAAAGAAAATAGCGGAGAAGATGAACCGGGAAACCATGTCAGCCCAGGCAGTGGGCGGAGCAGTGGGCCACAATCCTATTTCCATCATCATACCGTGCCACAGGGTGGTGGGCGCGGCCGGCAGTCTGACCGGATATGCCGGGGGCATTGATAAAAAGATATGGCTGCTGAAGCATGAAGGGGTGGACATGGAAGGCCTGTTTATACCTGAGAAGGGGACTGCGCTTTGAAGGTAAAGAAATGTTGCTGAAAAGCCCTGTTATGGGATTGGGCTGGGGACGATGACGGGGTGGGTGGTGGTGAGAAAGCAGGTTTGGTAACACAAATGGGCCGGCAGTTTCCTGCCGGCTCATTTTGTATGAGAAAAGTTGTATGAAAAGCATTACGCTTTATAAATTAAATATATCATCAAGGTATGAATAAGATATGAACAGGAATGACTTTTATTCTGTATTTTACCAACTATTTTACCTATACTTTTCTGACCGGACCATGACCAGCAGGTAGAGAGCGTAGGGACTGCATTTGTTCAAAATGCGGATAAAGAGACTATCTGGATGAGGATAAGGGCAAAAGGTGAGTCTCCCCCCAATCCTTTATGTGTTCCATTATGGGCATGAAGCTCTGTCCCAGGTCTGTCAGGGAATATTCCACCCTGGGAGGAAGCTCTTTATAGTCATGACGGCTGATAAAGCCGTCTTCTTCAAGAGAACGGAGCTGATTAATCAGGGATGATTCTGATATGCCGCCTATATGACGGCGCAGCGCTCCAAATCTGTGTATATCCTGGAAACCAATATAGTACAGGATTTCAATTTTCCACTTCCCCCCAAGGACTCTCTGAACCTTCTGTATGATTTCACATCGTTCCGGAACTGACTTTTCTGTTTTCACGGTGACTCCCCCCCTGCTGCGTGCTTATAGTATTGGCTTTTATCAATATTCCGGCTGCTGTATCAGGAATATTGTTGAGTATGCAGAGTGATTATAACACCAACAGTATTGTTAAACAATGTACCACAAAAATTTTGGGTACTTTTCTTTTTGATGCATCATGTCTATAATCAGCGTATAACCAACAGGAGGGGAAAAAGATATGGAATCCGTGATATATTATTTTTCAGCAACCGGCAATAGTCTGCGTATTGCGAACATCATGGCGGAAAGGATGCTGCTTCCCATGTCAAAATATAAGGGGACAAAATGCGGCAGCCGGCAAATCGGCCTGGTTTTTCCCACATATTTCTGGGGCGTTCCCAGAACCGTGGCAGAGTTTGTGGATGAAATGAAAGTTGAGGCAGATAACCCATATGTGTTTGCAGCCGCAACCTGCGGAGGGCTTGCCGGAGGTGTATTGGGGCATTTGGACGCACTTCTTAAGAAAAAGGGGCTTCATCTTGATTATGGAATAACGATTCCGTCTGTAGCGAATTTTATAGAGGAGTATAATCCCAAGACACGTTCGGCGGACAGAAAACTCAGGGAAGCTGATGAGATGGCTGAAAGGGCTTCGGCAGAAGTGATTGCAGCCAGGCGCAACGGACCATTTGGGTTCCATGTCTGGGACAGAATGTTTTATAAGCTTTATACGGATTATAAACTGAACAGAGACACAGGATTTCATGTGGATGATACTTGTGTCCGCTGCGGTATTTGCCAGAGGATCTGCCCCAGCCGGAATATTGTACTGAAAAATGAAAAACCGGAATTTCAGCACCGCTGCGAACACTGTGTAGCGTGCATCAACTGCTGCCCACAACAGGCCATCCAGTGGAAACATGCAACACAGAAGAGGGTCCGCTACCGGAATCCGGGTGTATCTGTTCACGATATCATAGAAGGTATGGGAAGTGCCCGGGATAGCTTTATATCGAAGGATCGAGACATATAAAGTGTGAAAACCATTCCCCAAAACCACTCCAAAAAATTACAGCTGTCCAAAACCAGTCTGAGATTGTACAGAATCAAAATTCAGTATATAATAAGTATGCTTTATTATGAATACTGGAGGAAGAAGAAAATGACATTTACGTACCCGGCGGTATTTACGCCTCATAAAAACGATAAAGGCTATCATGTAACATTTCCGGATCTGCAGTGCTGCGAGGCAGACGGACCGGACCTGGAGGATGCTGTGGAGCATGCCAGGGAAGCAGCCTACAACTGGCTCTATCTGGAGATTGAGGAGAAAACCTTTGAGTTTCCTCCCCAGACCCATATGGAGGATATCAGGCTGGAGGAAGGGGAGTTCCTGAAACACATCATGGTGACAGTAAAGCTGCTTCCGGATAATGATTGATTTTATTGCTTTTTTTTACATTAAGTGGTAGGATAAAGCATATCGAGTTAAGAACAGCTGGTGCCGCTGTCTGTCTTTGTCAGACAGCGGGTAATAGGGAAACAGGTGGAAATCCTGTACGATCTCGTCACTGTAAGTAAGGAGCCCATGGTTTATGTCAAGGACAGTCACTGATTCAGTTAGAATTGGGAAGGCAGCCATGGGTGTTGATATACGAGTCAGGAAACCTGCCAGTTGTTGGTACAGGAATAATTTTCCAAATCACGAGTAATTGGTTGTACCGATTTACGGTGTTTCGGCCGCGGATTTCTGACTCAGACGGTAACGGATTTTTACGCAGGGAAACTGTGTCCTGACGGAGGGTGATTCCCTCGGGGCACGGGTACGCTGCGTATTACATATCTGCAGAAAAACGTATATCCCCAGGACGCTTGCGGAATACGCTTATGCGCGTGTGGACTGCCGTTTGGGATTTGTCAGATACAGGCTGCATATTCCTCTACCTTGGTTTAACCGATACGGTGTCATAAAACAAGGAGGAAAGAGAAGATGAAGATGAAAAAACTGGCAGTATTTTTTGCGGCAGCAGCCCTGACAACAGTGACCGCAGCCGGCTGCTCCGGCGGGCAGAAGGAGACGGCGGCAGATGCCGCCAAAGATTCTGAGGCAGTGACAACTGCGGAGCAGACCACAGGGGCAAAAACAGAAGTACCAGAGACAACAGCAGAGGCAGCAGAGGCGGCAGCGGAGGCTGACGAGGAGAATTACGATACTGGAGATGCTTCAAAGGATAATGCCAGAAATCAGGATGGAATCGGTGAAAATGAGCTTCTGGTAGTCAGCTTTGGCACCAGCTACAATGACAGCAGACGTCTGACCATTGGAGCCATTGAGGATGCTGTTGAGAAGGCATTTCCTGATTTCGCAGTCAGGAGAGGATTCACCAGCCAGATTATTATTGATCACGTAAAATCCAGGGATAATGTTGCCATTGACAATGTAGGAGAGGCCCTTGACCGCGCGGAGAAGAACGGTGTCAGGAATCTTGTAATTCAGCCCACCCATCTGATGAACGGCCTGGAGTACAACGACCTCAAGGATGAGCTGGCAGGCTATTCGGATTCCTTCGAGAAGATCGTGCTCGGTGAGCCGCTGCTGACCTCTGACGACGACTTCCAGAAGGTTATGAATGCCATCGTAGACGCAACCAAGGAGTATGACGACGGCGAGACCGCAATCTGCTTCATGGGTCACGGCACCGAGGCGGATTCTAACAGCGTTTACACCAAGATGCAGGAGACCCTCAAGGCCGCAGGCCACGACAATTACTTTGTCGGCACTGTTGAGGCAACTCCGTCCCTCGATGACGTAATCGCAGCCGTTAAGGCAGGCGGCTATAAGAAGGTTGTTCTGCGTCCGCTGATGATCGTTGCAGGCGACCACGCCAATAACGATATGGCAGGCGACGAGGACGGCTCCTGGAAGACTGAGTTTGAGAAGGCAGGCTTCGAGGTAACCACCGTAGTTGAGGGCCTTGGCTCTGTGCAGGCAATCCAGGATCTGTTTGTTGCACACGCACAGGCAGCGATTGATTCCCTGAAGTAAATCAAGTAAACAGCAGGGTCCGAGCCGTGGAATGCGGACGGGCCCTGTTTTTGTGGAAATTTTGATTGTCGATTTCGGTGTGCAGAATTGAGAATTGAAAATGGAGAATGGAAAATTGCTGAAAGAGTGAAGAGTTGAGAGGGAAGAGAACGCGTAGGTATAATTCGCAGGTGCCGTCTGCAATATCCAGATTAACGATTTGTGCGGCACGGTTATGCCGCACGCTGCGTAGAGTAACCCGCATGTGTAGCAGTACGGTATCTGACATTGCGAATATGCGGATACATGAACGCACATCGTGCGTCCTGCGGAAGAAAAAATCCTCTGCCGTTCCTTTATAGTCTCAGTTCTGAACAACCACTGTGCTCTCTTAGGAAAGGGGTGATTCACAAGAGGGTGGAAACCTTGGTGTCTACCCTCTTGTGCCCCTGCCGGGCAGGCAAGATTCCGTTCGCTTCTCAAGCGCAAATGCCCCGAATGGCAACCATTCATCAAAATCCCGTTTATATCGCAAAACAAAGGAGAAGCCACAATGAAGAACAAAAAAGCACTGTTAAGCGCCGTATTTGCGGCATTCATGCTCCTGTCCGCCTGCGGCGGCAGCACCCAGCAGAACACTTCCGCGCAGGACAGCAGCACCACCTCTCAGGTCGCTTCTGCGTCCGATATGACCGATGTCGAGGACGTTGTTGAGGACGGCATGACGCCGATCACCGGCGACAAAGTGAAGGACGGCACCTACGATGTAACCGTCGATTCCAGCTCCAACATGTTCAACGTTACCGCATGCGAGCTGACCGTCAAGAACGGCGAAATGACTGCTAAGATGCACATGGGCGGTACCGGTTATCTGTACGTCTACATGGGCACCGGCGAGGAGGCTGCCGCTGCCAAGGAGGCCGATTACATTCCGTTTACCGAGGAAGCCGACGGCACACACAGCTTTACCGTTCCGGTTAAGGCGCTCGATGAGGGAATTGATTGCGCAGCCTTCAGCAAGAAGAAGGAGAAGTGGTACGACCGCACTCTGGTGTTCCGTGCGGACTCTTTGCCGGCAGACGCACTGGCAGACGGCGTAATGACCACCGCTGAGAGCCTGTCTCTCGCAGACGGCACCTACACCGCTGACGTAACGCTTTCCGGCGGCTCCGGCCGTGCAAGCGTGGAATCTCCTGCAGCGCTGACCGTTTCGGGCGGCAAGGTGACGGCTAAGATCATCTGGAGCAGCAAAAACTACGATTACATGAAGGTGAACGACGAAAAGTACGATGCTGTGATCGAAAATGAGCACTCCACGTTTGAAATTCCGGTTGCGGGCTTTGACTGGGCGATGCCGGTCGTAGCCGACACTACCGCAATGAGTGAGCCGCACGAGATCGAGTACACGCTGCGTTTTGACTCTGCGTCCATCGCTCCGGCAGCAAAATGAGAAGAATTACAGCATGGTGCCTGAGTGCGGCACTGCTGCTCGGCGGTCTGTCCGGCTGCGGAACTGCCCGGCAATCGACCACACAGACGCAGGCGGCGGTCTCATGGAGCGACATGCAGCCGACCGACAGCGTGGATTTGGAGTATGCCGAGTGTTTTTCGGTCGATCACTATGACGGCGGCTATTCGCTCATTACTGTGAAGGACGACGCACGTTATCTGGTCGTTCCGGAAAACGCGTCCGTGCCGGACGGTCTGGACGCAGATATCGTGGTGCTGCAGCAGCCGCTGGACAGCATTTATCTGGTCTCCTCGAGTGTCATGGACCAGTTCGTTGCACTGGATGCGCTGGACAGCATTGCACTGTCCGGCACCAAGCAGGACGGCTGGTACATCGACGAAGCCAAGCAGGCGATGGCGGACGGCAAGATCACCTATGCGGGCAAGTACAGCGCGCCGGATTACGAGACCATCTACTCCGCTGACTGCAATCTGGCTATTGAGAATACCATGATCTACCATACGCCCGAGGTCAAGGAGCAGCTCGAAAAGCTGGGTATTCCGGTGTTTGTCGAGCGTTCCAGCTACGAGCCGCACGCACTCGGCCGCATGGAGTGGATCAAGGTGTACGGTACGCTGCTCGGCTGCGAGGACAAGGCGGAAAAGCTGTTTGCGGATAAGGTGGACGGCATTGTGGATATCCTGCAGAAGCCGGCAGCCGGCAAGACGGTTTCGTTCTTTTACATCACGTCGAACGGTGCGGCAAATGTTCGCAAATCCACGGATTATATCGCGGAAATGATCAGTCTGGCAGGAGGAAAATACATTTTTGACGATCTGACAGACGATACGGCAAAGTCCACCGTCAACATGCAGATGGAGAGCTTTTACGCCGGAGCCAAGGACGCGGACGTGATGATCTACAACGCCACCATCGACAGTGAGCTGCAGACGCTTGACCAGCTGCTGGAAAAAAGCCCGCTGCTTGCGGACTTCAAGGCCGTGAAAACCGGCAATGTGTGGTGTACGGAGAAGAACCTGTACCAGTCCACAATGGAGCTGGACGAGCTGATCCGTGACTTCCATACCGTCATTGCAGACGGCGACCCGTCCACCCTGAAATACTTACACAAACTGTCCTGAAAGGAGAGGATTTCCCATGAAACCGCAGCCTAAAATGCGTTATGCGGGCGCGTTTGCCGTGCTTCTGGCACTGCTGGCCGTGCTGTTCGTGTGGAATGTCAACTCGGGCAGCCTGCACCTGTCCGTCCGAGAGGTCGCGCAGATTCTGCTGACGCACAGCGGCGACAATGCGGTCATCGTGTGGGAGATTCGCCTGCCGCGTATCTTCGCGGCCATCCTGCTCGGCGGTGCGCTGTCTGTCTCCGGCTTTCTGCTGCAGACCTTTTTCGCCAACCCGATCGCGGGACCGTTCGTGCTGGGTATTTCCTCGGGTGCCAAGCTGACGGTCGCGCTGACGATGATCGGCGCGCTGTCCTGCGGTCGCGTGCTCGGCTCTGCTGTCATGATAACAGCCGCCTTTGCGGGAGCCATGCTCTCGATGGGCTTTGTGCTGCTCATCGCGCAGCGCGTGCGGCAGATGCCGCTGCTGGTTGTGAGCGGCGTGATGATTGGCTATATCTGCTCAGCGGTGACGGATTTCGTCATTACCTTTGCTGAGGATTCCAATATTGTCAACCTGCATAACTGGTCGATGGGCAGCTTTTCGGGCATTTCCTGGGACAATATCCGCGTGATGACGCCGGTGGTGCTGGTGTCGCTCGTGTGCGTGTTCCTGCTGTCCAAGCCGATCAGCGCGTACCAGCTCGGAGAGGGGTATGCCCGCAGTATGGGCGTCAATATCGCCGCGTTCCGCGTGGTGCTGATCCTGCTGTCGAGCGTGCTCTCGGCGTGTGTAGCGGCGTTTGCCGGACCGATCTCGTTCGTCGGCATCGCGGTTCCGCATCTTGCGAAAAGCCTGTTCGGCACGGCAAAGCCGATCCTGATGATACCGGCGTGCTTTCTCGGCGGTGCGGGATTCTGCCTGCTGTGCGATCTCATCGCGCGGACGGTGTTTGCACCGACGGAGCTGAGTATCAGCACCGTGACAGCTTTGTTTGGTGCGCCGGTCGTCATCTATATTATGGTGCACCGGAAGTCCTCCAGAGGGTGAGTCTGCGTCCTCACGCAGAGGGAGTGGGAGCCAACCCTTGGCTTGGGGACCAAAAGGATAGACACCAAGGTTTCTATCCTCTTGGAACTCCAGTTTCCTATTGTTAGATAGTCTGGCGCATACCAGAGACCGGCGACCGCTTCGAAAAGGGGGAATGGCAGACGATTTTTCCTATCGTATGGGAGCACAGTGTGCTCCCGTGTCGTAACCTATACGCAGTGCCAGATTCCTTGCTGCTACACAGGCGGTTCAATCAGCGCAGGCGCGGCATACCTGTGTCGCGCAACCCTTGGGCACATTGTAACGCCCGGCACTTACGAATTTTTCTGTTTAGTAGAATTTATCTACGCAGATGCTGTCTATTATAACCGGCTCACAAATCGTGCGGCACTGTTATGCCGCACCCTGCACAGAGTAGCCGGTATGTGTAGCAGTACGCTATCTGACACTGTGAATATGTGGATACATGGACGCGTTAAACGCGTCCTGCGGAAGAAAAAATCCTCTGCCGTTCTCCTATAGTCTCAGCTCTGCAAATTTCGCCGTGCTATCCCAAAAGGAAACGGGATTCATAAGGGTGGAAACCTTGGTGTCCACCCTTATGCCCTTCGCTGTAGGCACGGCGCCCCTGTCGGGTAGGCAAGATTCTCTTGCTTCGTAAGCAATCATGTTAAAGAAGAAGGTACAAAATGGCCCATCCTTTCGTCGAAACAAAAGAAATGACCGTCGGCTACCGCGGTGTGCCGCTCATCCGCGACATTGCCCTGCGTGTTCACCGCGGTGAGATTTTAACGCTCATCGGTCCGAACGGCTCGGGTAAATCGACCATCCTCAAAAGCCTCATCCGTCAGCTGGCGCTCATCGGCGGTACGGTGTATCTGGATGGCAAATCGCTGCAGACTCTGCCTGAACGTGACCTTGCGCGCACGATGTCCGTGCTGCTCACCGAGCATGTGCGGCCGGAGTTGATGACCTGCTGGGATGTGGCGGCTGCAGGCCGCTATCCGTACACCGGACGGCTTGGTCTGCTCAGCGACGAGGACCACGCCAAGGTGGACGAGGCGCTGGCGCTTGTCGGCGCGGATGAGCTTGCCGACCGCGATTTTTCCTGCATCAGCGATGGACAGCGGCAGCGTGTGCTGCTGGCCCGCGCCATCTGCCAGGAGCCGGAGGTCATTGTGCTCGATGAACCCACCTCCTTCCTCGACATTCGCTACAAGCTGGAACTGCTGACCGTGCTCAAGCAGCTGGTGCGCGAAAAGCAGGTGGCGGTCATTCTCTCGCTGCACGAAATCGATTTGGCACAGAAGCTGTCCGACCGGCTCATCTGCGTTCACAACGGCAGAATTGAGCGCTGCGGCACGCCGGAGCAGGTATTCACCGGCGACTACATCCGCACCCTGTATGACCTCGAGCGCGGCACTTATAACGAGCAGTTCGGCAGTCTGGAGCTCGAGCGGGTGACAGGCGAGCCGCGCGTGTTCGTTATCGGCGGCGGCGGAAGCGGAACGGCACTGTACCGCAGACTGCAGCGGCGCGGCATTCCGTTCGCGGCAGGCGTTCTGCCGGAGAACGATGTAGAGCTGCCGACGGCTCGTGCTCTGGCGGTCGAGACCGTCACCGAGCGGGCGTATCAGCCAATCGGCGAGGACGCTTACGCGCGTGCGCAGGCGCTTGTACAGCAGTGCGGAAATGCGGTCTGCTGTCTGGATTTGTTCGGTCCAGTCAACGAAAAAAACCGCGTGCTGCGCGACTGGGCACAGCAGGAGGGGCTGCTGCGGAGCAAATCGGAATTGGAAAAAATTACATGATAATCGCCTGAAATGTTGCTCAAAACGCAATGTTGTGGTAAAATAGCCAATAATGCCAATGGTGACAGGGAAGGTTCCGCCCGGTCACCGGTGAGAGCAACCACTTTGTCACAGGAAAGCGATAACATGGCAAGAAAGCAACAAAAACGACATAACAGAGGCAGCTATCGGCGGAAAACCGCCCATGCACATCGCAGTACGCGGCATATGCAGCCGGTAAGAACGCAGAAAACGGTCAGACGCCGTCTGCCCGAGGCGGAAGTGCGCCGCAGACAGCGGGCACGCCGTCGGCAGTTCGCGCTGCTCGGGCTGGCAGTCCTGCTCGTTGTGCTTATTTTCGCCTTTCGGCATTTGATCAGCACACCGCAGCAGAGCGGCGCGGACGGTGATACCGGCAATTCCGGCACGAGCGCGACCGAGGAGGTCAAGCAGGTAGCCAAGGCAGTGAATGTCTATCAGTCGGTTATGTACTATCAGCCGGTGGTGCAGAAATACGCCGAACAGAACGGCATTCCGGAGTACACGGATGTACTGCTGGCTATCATGCAGGTGGAGAGCGGCGGCAAGCTGACCGACATCATGCAGTCCTCCGGCAGCGCCGGATTGCCGAACGATTCACTCGAGGAGGAGAGCTCGATCCGGCAGGGCTGCACCTATTTTGCACACCTGCTGAGCAAGGGCAAATCGCTGGACTGTGATCTGGACTGCATCATTCAGGCGTATAATTACGGCAGTGGTTTCCTCGATTACGCGGCCAAGTTCAACGGTGTGTACAGCACCGAGCTGGCTGAGAAATTCGCGGAGAAGCAGTCCGGCGGCAATACCATCCAGTATGATAACCCGATGGCAGTCCAGGAAAACGGCGGCTGGCGGTATGCCTACGGCAATATGTTCTATGCCCGTCTGGTCAAGCAGTATTTGATCGAGTGATCGTATTTTACGCTCTGTTTGGACAAAACTACTTGACAAACCGCCTGTAAAAAGCTATACTTATCCCACAGCTTAGAGTATTTAAACCGCAGGAAAAGGAGGAAATCACCGTGCGTGCAGTTCGAATGGAAATGTGCATGATGTGTGGTTCTGCTCGTTTTTCTGCGAAGCAGCCGTAAGGCTGAAACGCATAGGCGGGCCGCTTTTCATGCGGCTGATACAGAAAACGGGCGGAAAGCAGAAACCTGCTTTCCGCTTTTCTTTTGAAAATGTAAGGAGGAATGAATGTGGCACAGGATGTGATCGTCCGGATTCAGGGTCTGAACAAGACCTTTCGCGGCAGAGCCGGAACGGTAGTTGCGCTGAACGGTATCGACCTTGATATCTATCGCGGCGAGATTTTCGGCATTATCGGTCTTTCGGGCGCAGGCAAGTCCACACTGGTACGCTGTATCAACTTTTTGGAGAAGCCCACCGAGGGCACGGTAACGGTGGACGGAGAGGAACTCGGCAGACTGAGCAAAAAGCAGCTGCTCGAGGCTCGCCGGTCGATGGGTATGATCTTCCAGCAGTTCAACCTGCTGCAGCAGAGAACCGCACTGCAGAATATCTGTTTTCCGCTGGAGATTGCGGGAACGAGCAAAGCAGATGCGGAAAAACGGGCGCGTGAGCTGCTCGAGATCGTCGGTCTGTCAGACCGAGCGGATAACTATCCGAGCCAGTTGTCCGGCGGTCAGCAGCAGCGTGTGGCGATTGCACGAGCACTTGCGACCAACCCGAAAATCCTGCTGTGCGACGAGGCGACAAGCGCACTCGACCCGACGACAACGCGCTCCATTCTCGCGCTGCTCAAGGAGATCAACAAGACGCTCGGCATCACCATCATCGTTATCACGCATGAGATGGCGGTCATCGAGGAAATCTGCCAGAGAGTTGCGATTATTGATTCCAGTCGTATTGCCGAGGTCGGCACGGTGGACGAGGTGTTCACCCGACCGAAATCCGCAATGGCCAAGCAGCTTATCTATCCGGACGGCAAGCGCAATTCTCTTGCGACCGGCAAGCGGTACTGCCGCATTGTATTTGACGGCAATTCGTCGTTCGAGCCGGTAATCTCCAACATGGTGCTCGAGTGCAAGGCGCCGGTAAATATTATGTTCGCGGACACCAAGAACATGGATGGCAAGGCTTACGGTCAGATGATCCTGCAGCTTCCCGAGGACGAACGCGCGGCAAAACGCGCACTGGCGTACCTCGAAACCCAGAACGTACACGCAGAGGAGGTAGCCGATTATGCTTCCGTTTAATGTTTGGGCGCAGAGCCTTTGGGAAACCCTGTATATGGTCATTGTTTCGACCGTTATCTCGTATGCGATCGGTCTGCCGCTCGGTCTGACGCTGGTTGTTACCGATAAGGGCGGCATCCGTCCGATGCCGCTCGTCAACACGGTTCTGGGCGTGGTTGTCAATATCCTGCGCTCTGTCCCGTTCCTGATTCTTGCCGTTATGATTACGCCGATTACGCGCGCGATCGTCGGCAAGGCTATCGGCACCACTGCGATGATCGTTCCGCTGACCTTTGCGGCAGCACCGTATGTAGCCCGCATGGTTGAATCCTCCATCAAGGAGGTGCCGTTTGGTGTGATCGAAGCCGCACAGTCCATGGGTGCAAGCCCGTGGCAGATCGTGTGGAAGGTGCTCGTGCCGGAGGCAAAGCCGTCCCTGATGGTCGGCGGCGCGATCTCGGTCGTTACCATCCTCGGATATTCCGCGATGGCAGGCTTTATCGGCGGCGGCGGTCTGGGTACCGTAGCCGTAAACTACGGCTATAACCGCTATAATTTCCCGATCATGCTGGTAGCGGTTATCATTATCGTTATCGTTGTTCAGATTTTCCAGGAGGTCGGCATGCGTCTTGCACACCATCTGGATAAGAGAAACAGATAATCGTTTTTCATTCTCAATTTTATTTTGTTATCATTAAAAATGATATATATCAGAAAAGGAGCGAATTCCCATGAAGAAGACAATCGCAGCAATCCTGGCAGGCGCCCTGTGCCTGACCGCCCTGACCGCTTGCGGCGGCAGCAAGACCGACAGCGCTGCAGCTGACAGCAGCAGCGCAGCAGCAGGCGACGACAAGACGATCACCGTTGGCGCTACCCCGACTCCGCACGCAGAGATCCTGAATGCGGCAAAGGACGCACTCGAGGCTGAGGGTTACACCCTGAATGTTGTTGAGTTCACCGACTATGTGCAGCCGAACACCGCACTGGTTGACGGTGATCTGGATGCAAACTACTTCCAGCACACTCCGTACCTGAACAACTTCAACAAGGAGAACGGCACGGATCTGGCTGCTGCATTCGATATGCACTACGAGCCGTTCGGCATTTACGCCGGTAAGACCGCTTCCATCGAGGAGCTGAAGGACGGCGCTTCTATTGCCATCCCGAACGACGGCTCCAACGAGACCCGCGCACTGCTTCTGCTGCAGGATGCCGGTCTGATCAAGCTGAAGGACGGCATTGACCCGACCTCCGACGCTACCAAGCTGGATATCACCGAGAACCCGAAGAACCTGGACATTCAGGAGATTGCCGCTGAGCAGCTGCCGCGTTCTCTGGCAGACGTTGATCTTGCTGTTATCAATGGCAACTATGCACTGCAGGCAGACCTGAACGCCTCTGAGGACTCCCTCATCACCGAGAACCCGGACTACGCTAAGGTCTATGTAAACGTAGTTGCTTGCCGTTCCGGTGAGGAGAACAGCGACAAGATTCAGGCGCTCAAGAAGGCGCTGCAGAGCGGCGACGTTAAGAAGTACGTTGACGAGACCTATAAGGGTGCAGTCGTAACCGTATTCTAACTTCGATCACGACCACGCTCGTGATCGAGGAGGACATGCCGAGCAATAGCTCGGACATGTCTGGGGCGGGATTCTGCGCGCCCGCTTTGCGGGCACACAGAATCCCTTACTTGTATAAAATCCCACGCACATGTCGCGGGATTTTATGAAAAGAGGCGGCATAGACCGCCTTTTTCTATTATATGCGCGCTTACGCGCTGTCCGCTGCGGCGGAGCCAATGGCTCGGATTTCTGGACGAAATCCTGCCATGCGGGTGCGGCTTGCAAGCAAGCCGGAATAAAAAGAAAACCGAGGCGGATGCCTCGGTTTTTGTTTTGCCTGTTACTGTACATTCAGCGTAAACGCCGGATTTTCGGCGGCCGCGTCCGCCAGCACGCGGAGCACCAGCTCGCCGTAATTGCCGAGATGTACGACCAGCATCTCCGGGTGCCGCAGCGTGAGCCGCGCCGCCGGATAGGCGGTCAGCAGATCGTACAGCGCGTCCAGATTGCGGCCGTAGTCGGCAGGAAAGCCGCACACCTTGGTCAGCACATCGTGCAGCTGCTCGCGCGTGTACAGCGTTTCCGCGTCCAGAAGCAGTTCTTTCATTCTCATTCCCCCGAAATTGAATTATTGTAAAAGCTATTCTGTGATTTCCTCAAAACTCTCGTAATGGTCGGCGGTGTAGTAGATTCGGCCGTCATCCGCGTAGACCAGTCGTTCCGCGCCGCGCTTGTCGGCTCCGCGGGTGTTGAGGTCGCACTCGTGATAGCTGCCGTCCGGCAGGGTGCCCTCGTAGTTGCCGAATCGGTCGCCGCCGATCGAGCAGCCGGGTGCATACGGCTCGAGCGAGCCGCCTTGCCAGCCGAGTGCCTGCGCCTGCCTTTTCGTGATGTAGTTGGAGGGTAAGTGTCCGTATTCGGTCAGATAGGCGGAAACCTCGTCCTTGCTGTCGTACTGCCCATCCTCGGTGACGGAAACAGCGGAAGCGCTGTCCGAGGTGATGATGGCGGTCGGTCCGTCCTCACCGCCGATGATGCCGATTTGACCGGCACAGCCGGTCAGCGTGCCGAACGCCAGCAGCAGGGACAGCCATAAAGCGGTTAATTTTTTCATATTCTGTTACTCCTTCGCCGTAGGATAGAACAGCACGAACAGATCGTGGTACAGATTGCGTCCGTCACCGCTCTTGATGGCGCGCAGCTTGCCGTTGACGAACACATAGCCGTCTGTGTTCACGCCGATCGAGTTGCCGTTCTGGAAGGTCACGGTCAGGCGGTTGGCAGTCAGCTTGTTCTGACTGGGCTTGATAAAGTGCGGATAGGCGGTGTAGGTCTGCTCACTGAGCAGCTGTATGATAGCGGTTTTCTGGTTGTCATCGGTTTGCGGTACCTCCACGTCATTCTCCGTGAGGGTGATAGTGGATTGCGGTCCGGTTTCCGCGATGTCGGAAAAGTCCTGGCTGTAAACGTGGGTATAGATCAAACGTCCGGTGGCGAACAGCAGCAGAAGCAGCAGCGTGCCGCAGATGGCCAACACGAGCGAAACGGTTTTTCGCATGGAAAATTAACTCCTTTGGGTTTTATATAAAACAGGTTTTTGATTGTGAACGGTAGGTTTTTTGCCTGAAATCAAGCGGGGAGCTGCGCTCTGCGGAGCGCGGGAGTTCGCCGCGCCCCGCGGCGGGGCAAGAGGGTAGACACCAAGGTTTCTACCCTCTTAACTCCCACTTCCTTTTGGGAGGGTCTGGCGCAGATTACCGACATGTGACCGCTGCGAGATAGGGGAACGGCAGAGGATTTTTTCTACCGTAGGGGAGCACAGTGTGCTCCCATGTCGAAACCTATACGCAGTGCCGGATACCGTTCTGCTACACATGTGGTTTCACCTCCGCTGGGTGCGGCACAAGGTGAATTGCCCTTCGGGCAATTCACCTTGTGTCGCGCCTGCGTTGACCCTCCGACCTGTGTAGCAGTACGTTATCTGTGAACTGCGAACATTTCACGAAACAAACGCAGTGGTAACCCGACTGTCGTTCTCCTGTTTCGGAGCGGTCGCCGCTCTCCGATTTTCGCCAGACTATCTAACAGGGGAAAGGTAGGAGTTCAAAGAGGAAGGAAAACCGCAGGTTGTCCTTCCTTTTTACCCCCGCGGCGGGTGCCGCGACGTTCCCGCCGCAGCGGCGGCGAATCCCCCGCTGAGGTTCAGTGGAAAACACTCCGCCCGGATAGGGCGAACCCGCCTGCGGCAGTTCGTGTGCCCCGCGCAGCCGGTGCAGAAAAAAGACTGCCGCCCGGAAAGGGTGTATTGCTGACGCAACTCGTGGGCCCCGCTCAGCCGGTGTAGAAAAATCCGTGCCGAATTGATAAATCAAACGCATCTAATTAAAGCATATCCTAAAAAAACAGCACTGTCAACGCAATAAAAATTACAAAATGTAAACAATTTGTATATGTCAGCGTACTTTGCGGGAATTTGTGCAATAAGGATTGACAACCATCTTCTACTATTGTAGAATATAAGCAATAAAAGGTGTTTTACATTTGTAGAATAGAAGGAGGGTTAGACTATGCGAAACGACAAGCGATTGCCCGATGCGGAGCTGGAGGTCATGCAGACAATCTGGTCTCTGGGCACACAGGTCACGGCGGCCGAGGTGCAGCAGCACGCGGATAAGGATTGGAAAATGACCAGCGTGCTCACGTTCCTGTCCCGCCTGTGCGACAAGGGATTCCTTTCCTGCACGAAGGAGGGACGGCAAAACCTGTACACGCCGCTCGTCAGCGAGGAGGACTACCGTCAGCGCGAGAGCGTTGGTTTTCTGCGCCGGCTGTGTGGCGGCTCGGTGAAAAATCTGGTCGCGAGTCTGTCGGATGCGGGCGCACTGACCGAGCAGGACATCGACGAGCTGCGCGCGTTCCTCGACAGGCAGGCGCACTAAGGAGGGGATCTTATGCTGCAATTCTCGGAAAAACTGCTCAACAACCTGATGCAGATCGGCCTGACCGTATCGTTGGCGGCGCTCGTGCCGCTCATTCTGCGGCGGCTGATGAAAAAGCGTTATCCGGCCCGTATGGTATGTGTGGTGTGGGCGATTCTCGCGCTGCGGCTGCTCATTCCGGTGCAGCTGACACTGCCGCAGGCGCCGGTGCAGGTCATGCCGCGCACCAACTATGTGGTGCAGAGCAACCAGACGGCGTTCCGGCAGGCCGGACTGCCGGTTGCGCAGAACCCAGCCCGATGGGTGACGGGCACGCAGGCGCAAATGCTCAGCGCGGCAGACACCGGCACGGTCAAGACCGTGGATATTACCGACATTCTGCTGACGCTGTGGCTGGCCGGTGTTATTTCCTGTATACTCTGGCAGGGGATTGGCTATTACCGGCTGATACGCAGCCTGAAAGGTAAGTCCCGTTCGGTCGAACGCGCGGATTTGCACACGATTTTGCAGGAGCAGTGCGCCGACCTGGTTATTGACCGGGAAATCCCGCTGCGGGTATCCTCGGCGGCGGACTGCCCGATGCTGGCCGGATTTATCCATCCGACGCTGTATTTGCCGGATGAGCGCATTTCCCGGACGGACGCGGCGTTCATTTTCCGCCACGAGCTGACGCATTACAAGCACGGCGATCTGTGGCTCAAGCTGCTGCTTCTGGCGGCACGCTGTCTGCACTGGTTCAATCCACTGGTGCATCTGATCGCGCGATTCGCGCAGGAGGACATTGAGGCGGCGTGCGACGACGCGGTTGTTCGCGGACAGGACGGCGCGTACCGCCGAGCCTACGGCGAGACCATCCTGCGGTCAGCTATCGCGCAGGCGCAAAAGAGAAAGGCTTTGGTGTCCTGCTTCGGTGATGACAAAAAGACGCTCATGCGTCGGTTTGAGGGATTGTTTGACAAGTCGGTCAAAAAACGCGGTGTCGCGCTCGTTGTGATGATCGCGCTGTTGGTCGGTTCGCTCGGCTGCGTGGTTGCGGTGGGGGAGAAGAAGCCCAATCAGACCACCGAGGAACGCGCATTGATGATGGCAAACACATTCGCGCAGGCGTATGTGGACGAAGATACCGAAGCGTTCAACAAATACCTTGTGCCGAACAGTGAAAACTTAGTCGATAATTTCACAACCGGCGCGGCCGTATACAAGCGCTATGTGACCAAGTACGAACCGGAAACACAGACAGCACTCATCGTTTACGAATACGAGTATGACGCCGCGCGCATGGCGGCGCAGGGGATGCAGGCGAACGGCATTACGCCAGGTCTGCCGTACCGCGAAGCGCAGCGGCTGTATTTCACCGGTAAGGGCGATAAAATGCTGATTTCTAAAGCGATTTGGGAAGCCGACTCTGACCTGACAAGCTCCACCGGTGATGATAGTGGTCTGGTAAACTCGCTGGAGCACTTCAAGCTGCTGTACGAAAACGATCTTGGTCTGCCGGATTTCGTTTCGGCGGATAACAAGGCGGTAATCGGCAACAGCGACCCGGTAAATGCAGCAGAAGTGCTGCTCGGTATTTTTCCGGCGGCCAGTCAGGTGGAAGGCAGCAACCAAGATGCCGCACCGTACAACGACATCCGCAAGGTGACATTCACGTTTAAGGATAACAGCAAGGTTGTTGTCACCATGATAAATCAGTTCGGTCAGGGCTGGCTGCCGCAGGACTGGACGGACGGCAGCGGCGTTCGTTCCCGCACGGCGGCGGATCTCGCGCAGCAGTACGCACGCGCAGTTCTGCACAAGAGCGCACAGTATATCTTCCCGATTTTGACGCCGGACGGTCAGAAAGACCTTATCACGCAGCAGATGGCTATGACCGGCGGTGAGCAGTGGACGTGGAAATACGGTCCGTCCTCGCCGTCTGCAACGGATTTCGTGCTTGTACCCACCGATGACGAGCAGGACTACACGGTCGTATTCCGATACACGAGCAGCGCACCGGACGATGTTCGCTCGGCGTACATCGTGCAGACCATCCGCGAGAACAAAAACAGCTCGGTGATCGGCTATATCCGCGAACTCAGTACGGACGGCATGACGCAGAGCGAATTGTTCCGGATGTACTATGCGACCGGTCTGTCGTGGCCGACCGTGCCGCAGTACATCGACAGCATGGATACGCAGATGATAAGAGGCTACGCCGATCCGGCACAGGCGGCTATGCAGTATTTCGGCATGGCGCTGCACGGCGACTCCTATTTGATGCTTTTGCAGGACACAAATACGATGTGGCAGGGCGACAGCGCGGACGGCATACAGCTTGCGCAAGTCAAGCTGACATTTGGAGATAATCTCGCGCCGGCTTATGTAGTCATGGAGCAGACAGACGCAGGTTACTGGCAGCCAATCGGTATCACCGAGGACATCACAGTGCAGAGCGGAAAAGAGAAGCTGTACGCCGGTGTCAATGCGTTGGATGCTATTATGAGCGGTGATACACCGCTGTTGCAGGTTGGCGATACCATCACCTTCACATTTGAGACCGAGCCTGTCGGCGGTGTGGAAATCACCAATCGGCTGGTGAACTGGGAGGACGGCTCGAAGTTCGGTGTGATCGACGAGCAGATCACGCTGCAGAAATCCGGCGATGGCTGGGTCTATACCGTGCCGACGAGCCTTGGCGAAATGCTCTCGAGTACCATCAGCTATCCGTTCTACCACGCTATCACGCTGGAATACACAGACGCAAGCCATATTCAGCATAAGGCGACTGCGGTGTATACAAGCGGGAGCGACAGTGCGGACGAGAACGAGGACAGCGATATTACCTCAACTGCTTATTACAACGATTCGCTGAATTACAGCCTCAAGCTGCCGCAGTCCTTCGTCGATAACGGCTATGCCAAGCGCAATCCGGAGGATGATAGTATCCTGTTCGGTATGAAGAACGCCATGGGCGATGACAGCCGCGATCCGACTGAGGACGGTGCAATTATGACATTACGCGTGGATGCGACTGCTGTTCTGCATAGTACATACGGCGATAACTGGACGGAAAATTATCCGGTTCCGGCTAAGGAGCTTGCGCAGAAGGACGGCTTGACGTACCTGATCGAATATGTATCCGATGTGCAGTATGACCCGTCCAATCAGGAGATTGCCGCCAAGTACAAGGAAATGTTCACTGCCGCGCAGAATATCACCGCGGATGATTTTGCACTCGACGACCTGACGGATAAGGACGGTACCGTTCGCCGTGCACAGCTGCTGACAAGTCTCGGTGCACATTATGCGGTCCTGCATATGGGCGCACAGCACGATCAGCCGTATCAGGTTGCCGTGAATACGGATAATAGTTCCTGTGAGGTCTATGTCAGCCGTATGGTTTTCCCGGTGAACGTAAAAGAATACGCCGTGGATCGTGTAACCTTCGAGGATATAACAAACACAGAGCCGACAAAGGTAGAGCATCTGGCGGATTCGACCGATGGCGCCACAGCGGAGCAGTTCGACCTGCTGTATGGCAAACTCGATTTGCCGGTTTATACTGATGATGAACTGAAAAATCTGCAAAACGACTGGAAAGACCATCCGGCGACCCTCGGCAATCCGCACTGGTGTGCATCGACGATACTTGCACTGGGCGGCATGTACAGTAAACCGGATGAGAAATCCGAGTATTATTTCGGCGATAATAATGAGTATGCTGCGCTTTTGTACCGGTTTACCGACCCGAATACCGGTAAAGAAAACGGCAAATACGTCAAGCTGACCATGCACAAGGCAACAGCCGACAGCAGCCTGCCTGCACTGTGGATGCCGTATAGCTACGAGTTATTCACGGCTTAATCCAACGGTGCCGTGCACAATAACGTGCAAACGAGTTGCGCGACACGGGTATCCCCCAGGGGACCTTCTCTTGCCCTTCGGG
>OGYI01001681.1_pt1 | contig 20201 bp, 17 predicted proteins | sample 1576521 | NCBI WGS metagenome assembly OGYI01 (sample SAMEA3541484, study PRJEB24748) | human gut metagenome | biome: human gut; feature: human-associated habitat; material: faeces | place: China | collected 2012
GTGTTGTGATATGTTTGGGGGGAGTGGGCATTGTGAGAGTGTGGTGAAGTTGGAGAGGGGGAAGTAATCGACTAGTGATACGGGAAAATGTCGAGGTAATCGAATGGAGGAGAAAATTTTTCAGATTGCGGAACAAATAGTCCAGATACATTGAAAAGCTTATGAGGTGTATTGGCCGTTAGTTGAAGATGTGTGTAGCAGAACCGTGTCAGAAGGTGAATTGTCACATTTGTTAGATTATTTGCTGAGCTTTGCATGTGACGAGAAGATGTTGGGATTGTATAAAAAGGTGTGTAGAAGATATTTGAATGTATACCCTGAATGTATTAGGGGTTATATTGCAGTTTATCGGGAAATGTGGGAGGATGAGGGAAAATTAGGAAATGCTTTATGAATTATATGGGGTATGTAGTTAAAGAGATATTTTGCTTAAGTTTATGCTGGGAGGGTAGAGACTATGGCGAAAATTGTTAAAGAGACTATCCATGCAAAAGGTATTGACATCGGAGTCTATACTATAAATTTTGAAAATGAATTTATTTCGCTAACAGATATTGCAAAATATCGAAACGAAGATGACCCAAGGTTTGTAATTCAAAACTGGATGCGGAATAGAAATACGATTGAGTTTTTAGGCGTTTGGGAAGAACTACATAATCCGGAGTTTAACCGTGTGCAATTCGAGGCGGTTAAAAATGAAGCTGGCTTGAATCGTTTTGTAATGACACCAACAAAGTGGATTACACAGATGAATGCCATCGGTATCGTTTCAAAAGCAGGACGTTACGGGGGAACATATGCCCATAGCGATATTGCCATGTCTTTCGCGACCTGGATTTCTCCTGAGTTTCAGCTATATATTATGAAAGATTATAGGCGTTTAAAGACAGACGAAAACAGCCGATTATCTTTGAATTGGAATTTGAATAGAGAAATTTCTAAGTTGAATTACAGGATACATACAGATGCAATCAAAGAAAATCTGATTCCCCCGGAATTAACACCCGCACAGGTTGCGTACACCTATGCCAATGAAGCGGATATGCTGAATGTTGTTTTGTTTGGAAAGACGGCCAAGCAATGGAAAGATGAAAACCCGACTTCTAAAGGAAATATGAGGGATGCAGCGACCTTGAATCAATTATTGGTACTTGCGAATTTGGAGAGTTATAATGCGGTTTTAATTAATCAGGGGAAAAGTCAAAAAGAGCATATGGAATTGCTGCGTAAGTTGGCGGTACAACAGTTACGGACGTTGGAAACGGTAAGCTTAAATAATTTGCCGAAATTAGGAAATTAAGGAACGGTTGAACAGTAAGGTAAAGGCATATGGGATAAGTTTGTATGCATTTCCAGGCTTATTGTAGATGAACATATGAGTAACAATAATTGGTAAAATATGGTTGAAGGTGAGGACTAAAATAATGGCACATACCTCAGAATACGAAGTGGAAAATAAGTTTATTGACCGCTTGCAAGGAATAGGCTACAACTTTATTAAAATGGATTCTTATGATGACGTTTTGGCAAATTTTCGAAAACAGCTTGCGAAATTCAATGAAAAGAAATTATTGGCCAAAGGTCATGACGCATCATTTTCAGATTCCGAATTTAACCGTATCATGATTCATGTGGACAATCATTCTGTATATGAATCAGCGAAGATTTTACGGGATAAATATGTATTGCAGTTAGATGATGGAGAAACGGTTTATATTGATTTCTTCTCATCGGATACCGACCGGAATATCTATCAGGTGACGCATCAGGTTACAATGGATAAAGCCCATAAAGATGATGTGGTGTATAAAAACAGATATGATGTTACCGTTTTGATTAACGGCTTACCATTGGTTCAGATAGAATTGAAACGTCCTGGCGTGGAAATTAATGAGGCAATCAATCAGATTAACCGTTATCGGAAATTTTCATTTAAAGGATTGTTCCGTTATTTACAGCTTTTTGTTGTATCGAATTCTGTGCAGACAAAATATTTTTGTAATGAGAATGAGATGGTGGATGGCCAGTACAATCCGATTTTGAAATCTCTTGTATTTTTCTGGACCGATGAGAAGAATGTTCGTATCAACGATTTGAACAGCTTTACCGGAGAGTTTTTCCGTAAAGCATCACTTACGGAAATGCTGGATAAATACATGGTTGTAAAAGCTACAGAGCCGATTTTGATGGTGATGAGACCTTACCAGATTTATGCTGTGAAAGCTGCCAAAAAGAGAGTTTTGGAATCGAATCAGAATGGCTATGTCTTTGCCTGTACGGGTTCCGGTAAGACACTGACCAGCTTTAAGCTGGCACAGTTGTTACGGGATGAACAGCGTGTGGATTTAGTTGTATTTCTGATTGACCGGAAGGATTTGGATGACCAGACGGTAGACGAATACAACAGCTTTGAAAAAGATTGTGTGGATAATACAACCAGTACGGTTGTCCTTATCAATGAATTAAAGAAAGCCGATAAAAATCTGATTGTGACAACTATTCAGAAGATGGCAAATGCGGTGAAAAATGAAAAATATACTTCTGTCATGGACGCATACCGTGATAAGAAAGTGGTGTTTATCATTGATGAATGTCACAGGAGCCAGTTTGGAAAGATGCATGGACAGATTCAGAAGCATTTCCAGAAGGCAAATTATATCGGCTTTACTGGTACGCCTATTTTTGAAAAAAATAAGGGTGCTGACGGTCGTACTACGGCTGATATTTTCAATGCCGGAGATAAGCTGGATGCTTGTCTGCACCGCTATATGATTAAAGATGCTATTGCAGACGGAAACGTGCTGCGGTTCTCTGTAGAGTATCAGCGTACTATTTTTGTACATCATGTCGTGAAGAACGGTATCAATCCGGAGCAGATAGATGACCCGGAATACTGCAAGCGGCATAATATTGATATGACTGAATTGTATCACGATGATGAACGGATTCATAATATTGTAGAGCATATTATGGAGCATCATGAGCAGCATGTTCATCCACAGGGAAAGGATATTTATACCGCTTTGTTTGCGGTAGATACCATTCAGACATTGGGAAAATATTACGATGAATTTAAGAAATACAATGATAAACTTCCGGAAGACAAGCGGTTGAAAATTGCTGCTATCTTCTCGTATCAGGCAAATGAAGATATGGACGACGGAGCGGATGAACATTCCCAGGAATTGCTTGACCGCTGTATGGAAGATTATTATAAATTATTTGGACATAGATATACGCTGGATACCTTTGACGCATACAGGAAAGATATTGCAAAGCGGTTAAAACAGAAAGATTTGCCGCAGGTGGATATTCTGCTTGTCGTGAATATGTTCCTGACCGGATTTGATGCAAAACCATTAAATACCCTGTATCTGGATAAGAATCTTATCTGGCATTCTTTGGTACAGGCTTATAGCAGAACAAATCGTGTGGATAAAGCAACGAAACAGTTTGGTCAGATTGTGACTTACCGTAATATCAAAAAATGGCAGGATGATGCTCTGACGCTGTTTTCCGGTGATGGAGACCCGAATGAATACTTGTTGGAGAATTATGATTACTATGTCAATCAGTGGATGAATCAGGAGCCTGTACTGCGTAAGATAACGCCGGATGTAGAGTCTGCGGGACAGTTGAAGTCTGAGGATGAAATCCGTATGTTTATCATTGCCTTCCGTTCTATGGCAAAGACGTTGGCAACCTTAAAGACTTTTTCAAAATTTGACTGGAAAGACCTTGCTGTTGTCATGGATGAAGACGAATATGAAGGCTATAAAAGCTGGTATTTGTATTACAAAGACCAGTCTGCAAGTACGAATCCGAAGGTTCCGGTACCTGTTGATGTGGATTTTGATATTGAACTTGTCCGGACAGATAGGATTAATGTGGTCTATATCCTGAATTTACTGAAAAAGGCACAGGAAGCAGGGCATACAAAATCTGAAGAAGAAAAGCAGCACGATGTGGATTTGATTCTGAGGGAAATTGAACGGTCAGACAACGAATCTTTGCGTCTGAAAAAAGACGTGATGAAACAGTTTATTTTAACTCGTTTTTATGATTTGCCGGATGATGCGGACATTATGGAAGCTTTTACTCAGTTTGAAAAAGAACAGTTACAGGCGGATATGGAAGAATTTGCATTTGATAATCAGATTGATTATGTGATTGTATCGGATTTGTTTTCATCCTATGTTTTCAGCAAGACCATCTCGGATGAGGAGATTCGTAAAAAACTGACGGCTTATAAGCTGGGCTTGCTGAAACTGACAAAACTGACGAAGGCGATTAGAGGATTTGTATACGATACATACCAGAAATACAAGGCAGAGGGAGAATAAGAAAATGGCGGATAGTAATTTATATCAGGCACAGGCAAATGAATTGTCTCAGAAACTCTGGGCGATTGCCAATGAACTGAGGGGACAGATGGATGCCAGTGAATTTAAGAATTATATTCTTGGAGTCATCTTTTACAGGTATCTTTCAGAACGTACCGAATTATACATGCAGGAACTTCTTGAAAATGATGGTATTACATACGAAGATGCATTTGCGGATGATGATTACAGACCTGTTGTGGAAGAATGGTCTCTTGACCATCTGGGCTATATTATCAAGCCGGAAAATCTGTTCCGTGAACTGATTCGTAAGATTGTAAAATTCAAAGATGATGCAGATAAATTTAGTGTAGAGGACTTTGAACGTGCCATTAATGAACTGACTGGTTCTACAATGGGACATGCGTCCAATAAAGCCTTTGATGGCTTATTCAGTGACATGCGTTTGCAGGATGCACGTCTTGGTGAAACTGTTGCTGACAGAACAGATATGATAGGACGAGTTATGGTTCGTGTATCTGAGATTGATTTTAATTTACAGAATTCACAGTTTGATGTACTTGGTACAGCCTATATGATTCTGATTGGATTATTCGCATCGGATGCAGGAAAGAAAGGCGGTGAGTTCTTCACGCCTACCGGACCGTCAAAACTTTGTGCGACACTGGCTGCGCTTGGTCTGGATGAAGCAAAAACGGTGGGAGATTGCACCTGTGGTTCCGCATCCATGTTACTGGAAGTACAGAAACATCTGACAACAGGCAGGGTTGGACATTTCTATGGTCAGGAGCAGAATGCCACAACGTACAATCTTGCTCGTATGAATATGATTATGCATGGCGTTGACTGGCATCATTTTGATATTTACAAAGGGGATACGCTGAAAGATGATAAATACGGTGATGTGAAAATGACCATTCAGGTTTGCAATCCTCCGTATTCGTTGAAATGGTCAGCAGATAAGAAATTTGAAGATGACCCGCGATATTCTGGAGCAGGAAAGCTGGCTCCGAAGTCTCATGCAGATTTCGCTTTTGTAGAGCATATGGTGTATCATATGGACGACGATGACGGTCGTGTGGCTGTCTTGTTGCCGCATGGTGTATTATTCCGTGGCGGTGCAGAAGAAACGATTCGGAAATACATCGGAAAGGACCTAAATCGGATTGATGCGGTTATTGGACTGCCGGCCAACCTATTTCATGGAACAAGTATTCCGGTTTGTGTACTGGTGTTGAAAAGCAAGCGGAATGGGAACAGCGATAATATCCTGTTTATTGATGCCAGCAAGGAATTTAGAGCAGGTAAGAATCAGAATACCCTTGAGGATGAGCATATTGATAAGATTGTGAAAGCGTACACTGATAGGGTGGATATTCCGAAGTTTGCACATGTGGCAACTATGGATGAGATTGAAGAGAACGGCTGGAATTTGAATATTCCCAGATATGTGGATACCTTTGAGGAAGAGGAACCAGTTGATTTGGTGGCTGTGAAAGCAGAAATCAAAGAAATTGGTGTGAAGAAGCAGGCTGCGATTGACAAAGCAGAGGGATTTTTGAAAGAACTGGAACTGTAAGGGGGATTTAGATGAACAGAAATTCATTATTTAATGAATTGGTTAGAACGGCTCAGTCTGACAGGCAGTATTACATTTTTGGAAAGCCTTCACAGATTGGCATTATTGAGGACCTACTTGCTTATTTTGGGATTGATTATAAACTTGATTTTCATTCACAGACTATGCACCAGGCAAACTTGGAACTGTTGAAGAATCATATTATGAATGTAGCAACAGATGAGCAGTTGAAATTAATATATGACAAAGTGAGCCATAATAAATCAATTCCACAACTGAATTTAGAGATTGAAAATACTGGAAAAGTTTTTGTCTCTATGCCGATGAATAAAGAGAAGTGTAAAGACGTTAATGAAATCCGTAAAGGTATTTCCAAAGCGGTATCAAATAGCGGAAATGAAGTATATTTTCTTGATTTAGATGCTCATAATGACAACATTTTCAATAAGATGATGACTGAAATTGTGGGGTGTAAATTTTTAATAGCTGATTTTACCTCTCAGAATACGGGGGTATATTATGAAGCTGGATATGCAAAAGCATCAGGGAAGACGGTAATTTATACTTGTAAAAATTCTGACTTTGAGAACGTACATTTTGATATTAAACAGATACAGTTTGTTGTTTGGGATGATGCAGATGATTTAGCGGAAAAATTACTTGACCAGATTAAAAAATCGAATCTTGGGGGTGCATGAGAATGAACGTACCAAAGTTAAGATTTAAAGCAGATGACGGAACCGAGTTTTCAGAGTGGGAAGAAAAGAAAATAGGCGACTTGATTGAAATATATGATGAAAAAGTAAATTCAGATTGTGAATTGCCGATTTTAACATCTTCTAAAAAATATGGTATCCAATTTCAAAATGACCATTTTGGAAGGGAACAACTTCATGATATTTCTGGGTATAATGTATTACCGTATGGCTATTGTACTTATAGAAATAGAAGTGATGGAACAGATTTTACTTTTAACATTAATACATTATGTAAGAGGGGCATTGTCAGTAAGTTTTATCCTGTTTTTACAAGCAAGACGACTGATTTATATGTTTTGACATCGCTGCTCAACAATGAGAAAAGCACTGTTAAAAAAATTGCATATGCTGCAAAAGGTACAGGGCAAAAGGTGTTATCTATATCGGATCTGCAAAATATAAATGTGAGAATCCCTTGCGTTGCCGAACAGAAAAAAATTGCCTCATTCCTGTTAACGATTGATGAAATTATCACCGCCACAGAAGCTGAACTTACCACATGGGAAGAACATAAAAAGGGCGTGATGCAGAAAATTTTTAATCGTGAGGTGCGGTTCAAAGCGGATGACGGAAGTGAGTTCCCGGAGTGGGAAGAGAAGAAGATGACAGAGTTATTTACACGAATTGTAGAAAAGAATCGAACAGACTTATCGCCTTTGACTATTATTCAAGGGAAAGGAACTGTTAGGCGAGATGAATCAGATAGACGTATTGCGTACGACAAGAAAGGTTTAAAAAACTATAAGGCTGTAAAAAAAGATGATTTTATTGTTCATCTGCGTTCATTTGAAGGTGGATTGGAAATTGCAAATCAGGATGGAATTGTAAGTCCAGCTTATCACGTGTACAGAGGTAATGGTAACGTTTGTCCGCAATTTTATTATTCTTATTTTCGCTCCAATAATTTTATTAAAGGGCGTTTGGCAATTTGTGTTACTGGTGTAAGAGATGGGAAAAATATAGAAATGGATACGTTTGATGAGTTATTATTACCTTGTCCGTCGCATCCTGAACAAAAAAAGATTGCAGACTGTTTATCCTCATTAGATGATGTTATTAATCAGATACAGGCTGAACTTTCTGTGTGGAAAGAGTTCAAAAAAGGTTTGTTACAGCAGATGTTTGTGTGAAGGGAGCGTTTGTAAAATCGTGTAGTAAAATATAAGAAGTGATAGATAGCCTTTGAATATTCCGGATGATATTACACCTCTAATCCGGCGACAGGAAACCGCTGCCGATTTGACATAATTTTGCTTTGAAAAGGCTACTTGCAGTGATGTCATTAGTCAAGCCTGCTTCGCACCGCTTATGCGGCAAGGGCTGGACAAATAACATCAATACAAGGCACAATCACCCTAAGCAGAATTAAGCCGGTTTCCGACAGTCCTCAGGTTATTGCGAAATTACTTAATGACAAGATGACGGTCTTTTTATGAAAAGAACACCGGTGGCATCTATCATCGGTGTTCTTCCGGACACGAGAATTTAAATTCTCGGAAGTTTTAATAAATTGTCATTCGGCGTATCATTTGCCTCAGAACGGACATATTTTTCACCATTTATGCTTGTTGCAGGAACCAGCTGGGGATAAGGGGAAATATTGACATAGATACTGCCAGGATTTTTTGTTAAATAGCTATGCAAAACCTCTTTTGGAAAAAATCCGGGGTTAGTACAACCTTCCACATAGATATCGGCAATTTCTGTTGTTTTGGATGAATATTTGCAACCATCTTTCATTCTAATCTTTGTAGCTTTCATAAATAAACCTCACTTTCTAAGTACTATGTTAACATGGTAACCATAGAAACAATGAGTACAAAAAGAAGCCCAAATGAATAGAAAAATTTATTGCGAAAAAGAGGATTCTGTGATACACTGAGTTTGCAAGAGTTCTATGTACACAGAAGCCAGTAATCTATTCACGTAGATGCTGGTTTCTTTTTTTGTGGATTGTTTCTGCAATTAATATAGCATATTGTTCCAAATGCGTCAATAATTATTTTTTTGTCCCAAACTTGATTTTTTTGTCCCCACATTATATAATATATTTATGTAATGGAGGGAAATCAGATGAAGAAAAGAAATGTCATTAACTTAATCAAATACTACGTGGAAAATAATGATGCTGGATTCCGAAATGAAGCTTACGATGTTGCAAGAGACTTTGACGCATCAGGTGATACGCAGTTAGCTGAGTATATTATGGCATTATTATCTGATGCGAACACTTTTGTACCACAGATGGGACAGGAAGATGCTGCTTTTTTTGAAAAGATTGAGCCATCTGGAGATAGTCTATGGCTACCTGAGTGCATTACGAAAGATATTCTTGGTATCGTCCATGCAGTGTCCCATAATGTGGGAATTAATAAGTTCTTATTTCAGGGTTCACCGGGAACGGGAAAAACAGAAGCAGTAAAACAGTTGGCAAGAATTCTAAAACGAGAAATCTATATGGTAGATTTTGCAGCAGTAATTGACAGTAAATTAGGACAGACACAGAAAAATATTGCAGGGCTGTTTCATGAAATTAATAATTTTGTTCATCCAGAACGAGTATTGGTTCTTTTTGATGAAATTGATGCAGTGGCATTGGATCGAACCAATCAAAACGATTTAAGAGAAATGGGACGGGCAACGTCTGCGATGTTAAAAGGAATGGACTATATGAATGAAAATGTTGTGATGGTAGCAACAACCAATCTCTATCAATATTTTGATAAAGCTATGCTCAGAAGATATGATTCTGTGATTGATTTTAATCGTTATACAAGAGAGGATTTGCAAAAGATTTCAGAGGAATTTTTAGACCGTTTTTTAACTAGTTTCAAATTAGCGAATAAAGATATCCGCATTTTCCGAAAAATTATAGGATTACTGGATTCGATTCCATATCCTGGAGAATTAAAAAATTTGATTCGAACGGCAGTCGCATTTAGCGATCCAGAAGATGGGAACGACTATCTGAGGAGAATGTACTATATGGTGACCAACAAGAATCCAGAAGACTTAAAAGAACTTCAATTACAGAAATTTACATTAAGAGAAATGGAGATATTAACGAAAACGGCCAAAAGTACGATAGCGCGTGAATTAAAGGAGTGAGCCGATGAATCAAATTTTACAGTTAAAAGGAAAATTCCACCAACGGAAGAATACCAATACTTTTGGGCCGATTAATCTTCCAAAAAATTCAAAGGTGACCATAGCTCATGTTAAAAAATTGCGGCTACAGCTCCAAAGTTTGGAGAAGTTTTGGCTTGATAATTCAAGGATTGGGGGGGCATTAGTCACTGTACATTACAAAAGAATTGTCCCCAAAAGCAGTAGACTTCAAATTCTGTTGGGAGAAAAAGGTGCGCAGCCGAATCAATCAATTCGGGGAGCAAAATTTGAGATAGGAAAAGATGACAATGGAGTGCCTATAAAAAAACATGTATTTACATATTTTGTGTCGATGAAAGCCTTACAAAAATCTATTCAGTCCTTAAAAGACTGCGAACAAGTATTAACGAAATACTATGGTGGTGAAATCACGGAAAAGGATACAGAGCAGATTAATAAGGGTAAATATGACGATTCCCTTATGAAAAAGTCAGTATTTCTAAAAGTGATTACAGATGTAAACTATGTAGAGGAATTTGCTCTGGATCGTGCAAAGAAAAAAGAAGACGAATTGTCTATTGTTACTTTATATAAAACTGGAATTGATACAAAAGAATTATTAAAGCAATTAGGCCTTGATCCACTTCGTATTACTATGATTGATGATACGACTTTACGCCTGGATCGAAGGGAAATAGACATCCTATATAATAATGTAGATTACTTAATTGCAATGCAGGTGAGTGATTTCTCAAAAATTGTTTTGGACAATTTAGAAGAGGAAAACATACAAAAAGAAAAAGACGAAGAGATTATGGCGATTCCGAATCCGACAAATCAGCCAGTGGTAGGCGTGATTGATACACATTTTAATAATCAGGTATATTTTCATGAGTGGGTCGATTATAAAAATTGTTTAAGTTCCGATATTGAATTGACTGAAGAGGATTTTAAACACGGAACAGCGGTATCCTCAATCATCGTAGATGGTCCTGCTTTAAACCCCAAATTAGAGGATCACTGTGGAAGATTCCAGGTTAGGCATTTTGGAGTTGCAACGGCAAAAAGATTTAGCTCTTTTCTTGTGCTAAAATTGATTCGTGATATTGTAAGTCGAAACCGCGATATTAAGGTTTGGAATTTATCTCTCGGTTCAGAGATGGAGATTGATTTGAACTTTATTTCACCAGAAGCTGCGGAATTGGACCGAATTCAATCGGATTATGATGTGATTTTTGTAGTGGCAGGAACGAATCGGACAAAACAGAATATCAATAGTATACGAATTGGAGCACCAGCAGATTCTTTGAATTCCCTAGTGGTAAACGCAGTAGATTTTCATGGAAAACCTACGTCCTATACAAGAAAGGGGCCAGTACTTTCGTTTTTTTATAAACCAGATATTTGCTATTATGGTGGCGATAAGGATGAAAAGATGACTGCATATGTACCATTTACTAAAATTGGAGTTTATGGAACATCTTTTGCAGCACCGTGGATTACCAGAAAACTCGCATATTTAATTCATGTTGTAGGTCTGAGTCGAGAAATTGCCAAGGCTTTAATTATTGATTCCGCAGCTGGATGGAATCCAAGGAGTGTGGAGAAATACACTATGGGTTATGGAATTGTTCCTATCGAAATTGATGATATTCTCCAGAGTAAAGACGATGAAATCCGATTTATCATGAGTGGAACGATTGGTGAATATGAAACTTATACTTACAATATTCCAGTTCCACAAAAGATGGGCTCTTATCCCTTCTTTGCAAAGGCAACCTTGGCATACTTTCCGCATTGTGATCGAAATCAAGGGGTAGACTATACAAGTACGGAAGTGGACATCCATTTTGGTAGAATTATGGAAAGAGAAGGAAAGGCTACAATAAAAGCTATTGACAATAATAAACAGGCAGATGAGGGACTGCAGAATATTCAGGAAGAAGTTGCTAGAAAGCTGTACCGAAAATGGGATAACATTAAGCATATAGCAGAAGCAGTAAAAAAAGGCGCTCGTCCTAGAAAAGCATATGAAAATGGAGTCTGGGGACTTAGTATCAAAACCAAGGAACGTTTGGCACCAAAGGTTGGAAGAGGAATGTCATTTGGTGTAGTTATTACTCTAAAAGAAATGCATGGTGAAAATCGAATCGATGACTTTATAAAGCTTTGTATGGTAAGAGGATGGCTAGTTAATAAAATCGATATACAGAACCAGATTGATATTTACAATAAAGCAGAAGAAGAAATAGAGTTTACTCAATAAATCTTTATGTGTCGAGCGCAAAGGTTAACAGAATGAATGAAAGCCGCCATCATCCGCTCCCACAACAAAGTATTCGCCACTGCCCGTGGATACGGCGACTATAAAGGTCTGTGGGAATTTCTGGGTGGCAAGATTGAGCCCGGTGAATCACCACAGCAGGCACTGATTCGCGAGATTAAAGAAGAACTGGACACCGAAATCCAGGTCGGAGAGCAGATTGGGACAATCGAATACGACTACCCGGCATTCCATCTGTCCATGGACTGTTTCTGGTGCAGTGTTGTCCGGGGCAATTTGGTTTTAAAGGAAGCCCAGGAATCCCGCTGGCTGAGTAAAAATGAACTGTACAGCGTGCAATGGCTTCCAGCCGATGCGATTATAATAGAGAAAATAGCAAAGCATTTGGAGTGAACAGGCAGTTAACGCTCCAATACAACCATCCCAACACCCCACCCCAACCGGAGGACCACCCCATGATAAACACAGAAAAACTCAAGCCCATACTGGAAGGCTACAAGGCATATTTCCCTCAGCACTGGGAAGATGAAAAATATAAGTGGGAGGCCGTTCGGCAGTTTCAGGACCACTGGGATATAGAGGCCGAGAATTTTGGAGATATGTTTAAGCAGGCCACGGAAAAAACCTTCAACCTGCTGGCTTCCGGCTATTCATACCCCAGAACCATGATTACGAATTTTGCCAAAGCAGATGATGAGGGCACCCGGTCCATGTTCCGGGCGTTGTTTGATGAATCGGCCGACCTGGCGGCCAGGATTGAGGCTTTTCGGGCTGCAGCCGAAGATATGCGGACAAAGTATGATGACGGCACCTGGCGCAACCATTATCAGAATACGAATGCCGTCAGCACCTACCTGTGGCTCCGTTATCCGGACAAGTACTACATCTATAAATACGAACTTTTCCGTGCGGCGGCAGCGGAACTGTCTGCGGACTACAGGCCAAAGCGGAACGGCTCAGTCGAAAGCATGCTTGGCGGCTTCCGGATGTACGACGAGATTTGCCAGGCCGTTACAGCGGATAAGGGCATAAAAGATATGATTCAAAATGCGCTTACGCCGTCCTGCTATCCGGACCCGGCGATGAAGACAGCAACGATGGATGTGGGGTTTATCTTGCGCGTTTTTATCTGGAAGAACGCAAAGCAAAAACGGAAGAATCGGAATGGTTCCCGAAGGATTATTCACCGAATCTGACGGCGGATGACTGGGCGGCGCTGCTGAAGGATTCATCTGTATTTACTCAGAGCAGCCTTCAGATTATGAAGCGCATGAAGGACTATGGCGGACAGGCTGCCTGCAGGCAGCTGTCTGTGAAATACGGCGAGAGCCAGAATTTTTACAGCGCCGGCTCCTCGTCGTTGGCTAAGCGCGTGGCAGAGGCCACTGGCTGCAGCGTTCCGCCGGATAGAGACAATGGCGGAGCCTGTTGGTGGTCAATCCTCTACACAGGAAAGCGTACCGGCAGGGGTGAGGAAGGAGACTGTATCTGGAGGTTGAGACCGGAGTTAGACGAGGCGATTGGCCGGACAGACATGAGCGCGGTAGAACTATATGCGAGGGCTGGGGATATGGAATCTGAAAAAGGTTATTGGTGGCTGACTGCCAATCCGACGATTTGGAGCTTTTCAGATATTAAAATCGGGGAAGAGCATAGCTACACCCTGTATAACGAAAACGGCAATAAGCGCCGAATCTTCCAGAACTTTCTTGACGCCAGAGAGGGAGACCTTGTAATCGGGTATGAAGCGAACCCGGTCAAAAAAGTGGTCGCGATTGGCCGTATTACACAGGCAAATGACGGAAAAGTGATTTATTTTGAAAAAACAGAAGGCTTATCCGCCCCATTGATGTTCAGACGCTCCGGGAAGCGCCGGAGCTTAAAAAGATGGAGTTTTTCGTGCAGCCCAATGGAAGCCTTTTTAAACTGACGAAGGGCGAGTTTGACTTCATCATGGACGCAATCCGGGAAGAAAATCCTTTGAGACAGCCTGCTGCGGTTATCCGGAAATATACCAGGGAGGATTTTTTAAGCAGCGTCTATATGACAAGAGAGCGGTACGATGTTCTGGAAGCGCTGCTCCGCAATAAGATGAACGTGATTCTTCAGGGGGCGCCGGGAGTAGGAAAGACCTTTACTGCCAAAAAGCTGGCCTGGGCAATGATGGGAGAGATGGATGAATTCAGGATTGAAATGGTGCAGTTCCATCAGAATTATTCCTATGAGGATTTCGTTATGGGATACCGGCCGGACGGGAACGGTTTCAAACTGACAGAGGGAATCTTTTACCGCTTTTGCCAGAAGGCCGCCAACCATCCGGACAAGGAGTATTTCTTTATTATTGACGAAATCAATCGCGGCAATCTGAGCAAAATCTTCGGTGAGCTTCTCATGCTGATTGAAAAGGACTACAGGGGGACGAAAGCCGCCCTTGCCTACAGCGGTATGCCCTTCTCTGTCCCGGAGAATTTGTATATCATCGGCATGATGAACACGGCTGACCGCAGCCTGGCAATGATTGACTACGCCCTTCGGAGACGATTCAGCTTTTTTGAGATGGAGCCGGGATTTAACTCGGATGGTTTTACCCGTTATCAGAAGGCGTTTGACAATGAGACATTTGACGCCCTGATTCGTCAGATTAAACTTTTGAACAGGGAAATTACAGAGGACAAGTCCCTTGGCCGGGGCTTCCAGATTGGTCACAGTTATTTCTGCGGCCGCGAGACAGGCGGCTGCACGGAAGAGTGGATGCGTTCTGTGGTTGAGTTTGATATTCTCCCGATGCTCAGTGAATATTGGTTCGATGAGCCTGCCAAGCTGCAGCGCTGGGAGAACAATTTGCGTGGTGTGTTTGATGACTAAGGACAAGAGCATATTCATAAAAAATATCTACTATATGCTTTCCTACGCATTTCAGGTACTGAAACAGTCCAACTATGAGGAGATTGCCTCCGAAAAATTCGACCATGCCCAGGACCTGTTTGCCGCCATTCTGTCAAAGGGGGTGGCTCAGCAGCTAAAGAGAGGGTTGCATCGAGAATACGTCACAAAACATGAAGGGCTCTCCGTGCTGCGCGGAAAACTGGATATGCAGGGAACAATCCGCAGCCGTATCCAGCGAAAGCAGGAACTGACCTGCGAATTTGATGAGCTTTCCGAGAACAATCTCTTCAACCAGATTTTGAAGACAACTCTTCATGTTCTGGTAAAGGATGAAGGTGTGAGTCCGGACAGAAAAGCTGCATTGAAAAAGAATCTGGTATTTTTCGATGGAATCGACTTGCTGGAACCTTCTGAAATTGCATGGAACAGACTGTACGATCAACGCAATAATAAAAATTACGAGCTCCTGATGAATATCTGCCGTTTCGTGCTGGATGGGATGCTGCAGACAACGGACGAGGGAGAATACAAAATGGCTGCCTTTTCCGATGCCCATATGGCTCAGCTGTATGAGAAGTTCATCCTGGAGTATTACCGCCAGCACCATACATACCTAACTGAGGTCAAGGCCGCTCAGGTGAAGTGGAATCTGACCGGCGATTCCAGCGATTCGATGATTCGCTTCCTGCCGGCTATGCAGACAGATATTTTTCTGCGGCTGAAGGAAAAAGTCCTCATTCTTGACGCAAAATATTATGGCCGGACGATGCAGGAGCACTTTGACAAATATACCCTGCATTCTGAAAATATGTATCAGATATTTACTTATGTAAAGAACCAGGATAAGGACAACACCGGAAATGTGGCAGGAATCCTGCTCTACGCGAAAACCAACGAATCCGTCACTCCTGACTGCATGTTCCATATAGGAGGAAACCAAATCGGTGCGAAAACGTTGGATTTGAATACGGACTTCAAGGTTATTGCCGCGCAGCTGGATAAGATTGCCGGGGATTATTTTCAAGTTAAAACAATTTAGAAGATTGGACTGAACCTTTTAAAGAAACGAAAAAACCGGACATTGGAACGTCAGAAAGAAGGTCTCCACCCCATGACCCGCCAACAAATCTTCACCTATGCAAAAACAAAATACGGCACAGAACCGGACTATCCCTGGTCCGACACCAACGCCGTTCTGCGTCACAGGGACAACCGCAAGTGGTACGGCCTGGTGATGGAAGTCGGGAGGGAGAAGCTGGGGCTTCCCGGCGACGGCCTTGTGGATGTGCTCAATGTGAAATGCGACCCGGTCCTGGGAAGTTTCCTCCGGACCCAGGAAGGATTTCACCCGGCCTACCACATGAACAAGGAACAGTGGATCACCATCCGGCTGGATGGCAGCGCACCGGAGAAGGAAATCAAACATCTGCTGGATTTAAGCTATGACTTAACAGCAGCAAAGAAGAATAACAAGAAAGAGAGGACTTGAAAATGAGAAAGAATTTTGGAGCAAAACCCTAGACCTATCCGCAGCCGGTATTTATCATCGGAAGCTACGATGAGGAGGGAAAACCTGACGCCATGAACGCGGCCTGGGGCGGCATCAGCTGCGATACGGAGCTGTGCATGTGCATCAGCGCCGGCCACAAGACTACCAAAAACATTCTGGCTAGAAAGGCCTTTACGGTGAGCATGGCTACGGCGGAGCAGATGAGCTCCTGCGACTACGTCGGCATCGCTTCCGGCAACAATACGCCGGACAAGATGGAAAAGGCAGGGTTCCACACTACGAAAGCGGAGTTTGTGGATGCGCCCATCATTGAAGAGCTGCCCATGACGCTGGAGTGCAGGCTCATCAGCTACGACCCGGAAAGCTGCCATCTCTTCGGCGAGATTGTGAACGTCAGCGCCGACGAGTGCATCCTCACCGACGGAACGATTGACGTGATGAAGCTGGCCCCCATTACCTTTGACCCGGTGGGAAATCACTACCACGTAATCGGTGAGAAGGTGGGCAATGCCTTTCATGACGGAGCGAAGCTGAAATAGCCGTTTGGAACCGTTGGAAGTTTTAATAAAATGCAGCAGTTCAGTGCGTCCGATGTGAAAACAAGCGCCCTGAACTGCTGCTTATGTATTTTACTTATATGCGGTAAAGAAAAATCTCCGGAATTTCAAGATCACCTCGCCGCTTGCGGTGAAAGAATAGGCTTCTTTTAATCTGGAAAGGATTTCCCCTTCAAATTTTACCTTCTGTTCGTCATCCAGTACGTCCAAATACGGACGGAGCCTGGTGCCCCGTACCCATTCAATCAGGTACTCATGGGACGGCAGCGCGTGGTAATACACGGTTTCCCATACCTCAAAGCTGCTTGAGCAGGATGACAGGATATCAAAATACTCTTCGGGAGAAAGAGTATCGTTCTTTTCAAAACAGACATTTTCAAAATTCCAATCAGATTCGGACGAGACCTCCCTGATAATACGGAACAGCGGTTCATTGAAGTTCATAGGCATCTGCACCGCCAGCACCCCATGCTCGGTCAATTTTTCCATAAGTTGGGGAATCAGGGTTTCGTGATGGGGAATCCACTGCAGGCAGGCATTGGAAAACAGCAAGTCATAGCTTCCGGTCAAATCTTCCGCGCTGCACACTGCAAAATCAAGACCGCTGTGGGTCTCCTTTGCCTTGCGAATCATATTGGCGGAACTGTCGATTCCCAGTATTTTTGCATGGGGGAAAATGTCCCGCAGGACAGCCGTACTGTTGCCGGGGCCGCAGCCGATATCCGCAGCCGTTTCGGCGCCGCAGTCCCGCACACGGTTTGCAAGGTCAATGGCCGGCTGTGTACGCTGCTTTTTGAATAACAAATACTTCTTTGGGTTCCAATCAGACATGATACTGTCCTCCTTTGCATGCTTGATTTGCGTTTGCCCGGCTCCGCCGCTTTTCTGAAGTCTGCAGGGGATTTTCAGACAGAACGGGCAATTCAGCTACGGTTGAATTATATCATGTACAGGCCGCGTATGCATTATTTTATGGTGTAAGCTACCATAACAATTTGCATAAAGTAAAATAATAAATGTAAATTTTTAAAAAAATATTTACAAAAATTACATAAGAAGATATAATATTCTCATAGAAAGTTGAAAGTTCGAAACAGCTTCCAAGATGGGAACAGACAGAGCAGAGAAAGAGAAGGAGAAATGAGAATATGTATCAAGCGGCGGATTTATTTAACCTGAGAAGTACATTTGCAATTAAATTGGAAACGTATCTGGAAGCGAAAAATATAACCAAGGTACAGCTTTGCAAAGAAGTAGGGATATCCCGGCCTACATTAGACAAAATACTGTCAGCTGAGATTACGAACCAAACGAATTTTACAAAGCATGTGACAAAGATTTTAGACTTTCTGCACATTACCCCGGACTTTTTGATGAGTGATATCAAACATCCTTTTAACCGTATGCGGCAAATGAAAAATGCGCTTAAAATCATGGATGATTCAGTGTCAGAGGAGACCGGTATCAGCATGGAACGGCTGAAGGAGATTGAGGGAGGAGCAGAGGCGACAAAATCCGAATTAAGAGATATCGCCTTTTGCTACAAGACCAGTGTCCGCGGCATCCTGGGTACAAACTATTTTGATGTGCCTGTAGCTGAGCCGGATGATTTTACCAGAGGAGATCAATTTGATGGCATGCACGGCTTTTGGGGGCATATTGGAATCCGCCTCAGGGGGAATGGAGCGTATTTCTGGTATCCCATCAGCTATGATACAAAGAAAAAAATGTATGGGATGATGACACAGGAATATGGGGTTGTACCTTGTATGAATAACAAATTGCTCCTTCTGAACCTGAAAGAGGTGGAGCAAATCGTTTTGCTGGACGAGGCTTGTGACCCGCCAAGTTTTGCGAATTGGGACTCCGCCATAAGCGAAGGGGAGATTCCGCTGGCCGTTTATGAAGCCCTGGAAGACTATGACCCAAATTGGGAGGAGGATGAAATTTCACCCAAAATGGGTTCTATGCTGGAGAAACTGCTTCAGGAAAAGGACTGGGATGAAATGGATGTAATCCGGATTCTGAAAGGAATTAAAATCTGCTTCAGAGGAAACCAGGAGACATCGGTTATTTCTTCGGGCCATTATGATGGATTCCAGACGCTGACAGATGTAATCCAGGAAATATATGAATTTGGAGAACATTTCCATGAGGATGAGGTGATACGCTTTGAAGACTGGGGAGAGGCGGAAATTTTATTTAAACTCAGCAGCATAGCGATGATGGAAATGCCTTTAATTGAAATCGAAAATGCCATTTGCCAGCAGCAGGAAGAACTGCTGGAAAAGTTATAAGGCAGATATATGCAGCCCCTTTATACCTTGCAATCCAAAAACTTTATGAAAAGAGGAGAAAACGATGCCGCTTCCAAAATACAACGAACTCTATATCCCGCTTCTCACTGCCATCCAGGACGGGAATGTCTATACTATGAAGGAGATTAAGGAAAAGGTTTCCCGGGCCATGTCTCTCACAGAGGAGGAATTGTCGGAACGTCTTCCCAGCGGTACGCAGACAGTTTACGATAACCGGATTGGATGGGCGAAAACATACCTGAAAAAGGCAGGGCTGGTAGAATCGCCTCAGCGGGCTCATGTGGTGATTACGCCGGAGGGAAAACGCATGCTGGAAAGCGGGATTCCCGTGACAAATGAACTTCTTTTAAAGCAGTCTCCTGAATTCGCCAGATTTCAAAAGCGGCATACGGCACAAACCCCTCCCGTGCTGGCGGAAGAGGACAGTACGGAGACGCCCCAGGAAACGTTTGAGCGTGTATACAGGACAATCAACGAGGAACTGGCGGACGACCTTTTGACAGAAATCATGAATCAGTCTGCGGCCTTTTTTGAAAATCTGGTAGTGGATTTAATGAAATCCATGAACTACGGCAATGGTTTTGTGACGAAAGTCAGCGGAGATAATGGGATTGACGGCGTAATCCATGAGGATAAGCTGGGATTCAGCCTGATTTACATACAGGCGAAGCGCTGGGACCCGGGTATGACCATTGGGAAGCCTGAGATTCAAAAGTTCGCCGGAGCCATGATGGGGCCGCCCAGGATTGAAAAAGGCCTGTTTATTACAACTGCCAGATTTTCAAAAGGCGCCCAGGAGTTTGCGGACGCCCAGCATATCATTCTGGTAGATGGGAGAAAGCTGACGGAATTGATGAT
>OGYI01001685.1_pt1 | contig 20181 bp, 18 predicted proteins | sample 1576521 | NCBI WGS metagenome assembly OGYI01 (sample SAMEA3541484, study PRJEB24748) | human gut metagenome | biome: human gut; feature: human-associated habitat; material: faeces | place: China | collected 2012
GCCCGCTGAGCTGGGCCTATGCCGGAATCTCTCCCACAGAAACCACCGAAGAGCCCTTTTTCTCCGGTTCTGCCAGCTCAATGGATGCGCTAATGAAAATGAACCTACACGATGGTGGAACAAGGAAAGCTATATGCATTCAATTGCCAGAATGCTCTTTCGGTAATAAGAAAGCAGAGGAATTAGGACTTTCTAATCTTTGCGAAATAGCCGAAGAGCGGTTAAGACGTGTTGGAAAACAAATAGAAGCCGAAGTTCATGCGTCAAATGCACAGCTAACACTGTCAGGGGAATCGACTAGGATGCCCGACATTGGTTTCCGCATACTCAAGCTCGACAGCTCCAACTTCGACCAGGTGGAGGGCGGCGCACTTGTCGACAATCTCATCAAGCCCGGTCGCACGTACGACGACATAATCTTCGAAATGATGCTCAAGTGGGGACTTGAGCTTTCGCTTCCCATGGAGAAGACAGAGGTAGCAGGTTACCCCATTACATCTATCGCCGCTGACGAGCTCATCTGCTGCATGGACGAAGGACTCACCGTTGAGGTTTTGGAGGCAATCGCCGCTCTTGAACCCAAACGCGTCTTTTTCCTGGATTCCGTGCTTTCCGACACCATCAAGCTCAACGCTGCACAAATATTCAAGCGCGTCGGCAACAAGCTCGGCTACGAGATAGAGCTGAGGACGGCGTAGACATGGCAGACTTGCAATTCAGATACACATCCGACCAGAGCCATCAGGTTCAAGCCATCGACGCTGTGGTCAACCTGTTCCAAGGGCAGGAATTCCTTTCCCGCGAGTTTTCCGGCAACACCAGCTTTGGTGCGCAGGCAACTTTTGCAGTCGGCCACGCGAACGGCATCCGCGTCTCACCGCGCCAGCTTGCTGACAACCTCCACGAAATCCAGGAGGAGAATTGCCTCGCCCGAACCGAGGAGCTTACAGACGGACGCCTCCGCGACTTCACCATCGAGATGGAGACGGGCACCGGCAAGACCTATGTGTACATCCGCTCGATCTACGAGCTCAACAAGAAATACGGCCTCACCAAGTTCATCATCGTGGTGCCCTCCGTTGCCATACGTGAGGGCGTGATCAAATCCTTCGAGAGCACCAAGGCGCATTTCGACGAGCTCTACGACCGCGCGCCACTCGACGTGTTCGTCTACGACTCCAAGAATATGGGCGCTGTCGGCAATTTCGCGCTGTCGAGCTCCATTGAGGTCATGATCATCAACATCCAGGCATTCAACAAGGAGTTCTCCAAAGACGGAGAGGAAAACAAGAGCAACCTCTTCCATCGCCGGAGCGAAAAGCTTATCGGTGGGCGCTCGCCGCGCGAGCTTGTGGTGGAGTGCAACCCCATTGTCATCATCGACGAGCCTCAGAGCGTGGACAATTCCAAACAGGCGAAGGCAGCCATCAAGAGCCTGAACCCGCTCTTCGTATTGCGCTACTCGGCCACCCACAAGGAGCCCTACAACATGCTCTACCGCCTGACGCCGGTGGACGCCTTCGACCAGCATCTGGTGAAGGGAATCTGCGTTGACTCGGTGCGCTCGGCTGAGGACCTGAACGGAAGCTACGTGAAGCTGGACTCCGTGCAGGCAAACGGCGGCTCGATCAAGGCCAAGCTCACCATAGACGTGCGCGACAAGAAAGGCGGCCAGAAGCGCAAGTCCGTCATGTGCGCGACCGGCAACGACCTGTTCGTGAAGAGCAACGAGAACCCCGACTACGAGGGCGTGCGCGGCGGCTGGGTAATCACCAACATCTCCGCCCAGGAGGGCAACGAGTTCGTCGAGTTCCAGAACGGCGAGTACCTGGAGGTCGGCGAGGCTGTGGGCGATGTGGCCGACGAGGCCGTGAAGCGCGCCCAGATCCGCCGCACGATCATCGATCATTTGCAGAAGCAGCTTGAGCTCTATCCTCTGGGAATCAAGGTGCTCTCGCTCTTCTTCATAGACAAGGTGGAGAAATACCGCGTCTACAACGACGACGGGTCTTGGAGCGCAGGGGAGTACGCCCGCGTCTTCGAGGAGGAGTACGCCGACGAGGTGGAGCACGGCACTTGGCGCAAACGCTACGAGAAGAAGGGCGTGCCACTGCCAATGGATCCCTCGCCCTTGCATCAGGGTTACTTCTCCATGGACGGAAAGGGCAAAATGAAGGACACCTCCGGCACCACCGCTGCCGACACCTCCACCTTCGAGGCCATCATGCAGTCCAAGGAGCGCCTGATAAGCTTTCCGGACGGGCATGACGATGTTAAGAACATCTCCTTCATCTTCAGCCACTCGGCGCTCAAGGAGGGCTGGGACAACCCCAACATCTTCCAGATATGCACGCTCGTGGACAGCGGAAACGAGTTCACCAAGCGCCAGAAGATAGGACGCGGGTTGCGCTTGTGCGTGAATCAGCAGGGCGAGCGCAACCATGACCCGAGCGTCAACGTGCTCACCGTGATCGCCAACGAGTCCTACGACGAGTTCGCGCGAGGGCTGCAGAAGGAGTTCGAGCGCGACGGCTACAAGTTCGGAATCCTCACGCCGGAGTCGTTCACCAAGATCGTCGTCGAGAAGGAAAACGGCAACGAGGAGATGCTCGGCTTCGAGGGGTCGAGAGCGCTCTACGAGTACTTCCTGGATACTGGCATGGTCACCGAGAAAGGCGCGATAACGCCCGAGCTCAAGCATGCCGTCGAGTACCACGTCGTGGAGCTGCCGCCCGAGTTCGAGCCTGCCCGCGAGCAGGTGGAGGCCATCATCTCCAACAAGGCAAGGAAGCTCGTCATCAAGGACAAGAGCAACGAGGTCACCGTTGAGCTTCGCAAGGATGTCACCGACGAGCCTGCCTTCCAGGAGCTCTGGGAGAAGATCCGCAAGCGCACGCGCTACGAGCTTGAGGTCGATACCGACAAGCTTGTCGAGAAAGCCATCGAGGGGATTTCTCACATGCCCGAGGTCCGCCCCGTCGAGGTCATCAGCTCGCGAGCCGACCTCTCCATCGACGATGCGGGCATCGACACATCCGTGACCGGAACCGCTATCGTGAAGACGTCTGCTGTCCGCGCCTACGACTTGCCCGATCCCATCTGGGAATTGCAGGATGCAGTGGGGCTCACGCGATCGACCATCAAGCGCATCCTTGAGGGGTGTGGCCGCTTCGAGGAGTTCGCGACAGATCCTGCCACGTTCCTCGCGCAGGTGACGGCCAAGATCGACCGCGCGAAGCTGGAGGTCCTCTCCAAGGGGATCAAGTACACGAAGCTTCCCGAGAGCGACTGGTACACCATGGAAGTGCTTGAAGTCGAGGATTTGACCGCATATCTGGATCAGAACGCCTACGAGCCCAAGCACGACAAGTCCATCTACAATTACGTCGTGTACGACTCTTCCACCGTCGAGCGGCCCTTCGCATACGACCTCGACATGGCCGAGGACGTGAAGGTGTTCGCGAAGCTGCCGAGTAGGTTCACCATCGACACGCCGGTCGGTTCATACAACCCCGACTGGGCCTATGTGTCCGAGGACGAGTACGGCGGCAAGCGCGTGTTCTTCGTCGTGGAGACCAAAGGCGGTGGCAATATCGACCCGGCAACACGCCCCCGCGAGGCGGCCAAGATCGACTGCGCCCGCAAACACTTCGCCGCGCTGGATGATGGTGTGACCTACAGCGTGCGAACGACGTATGCGGGATAACGCCATATTCGGCAAGGTACTGTGGCGTCCTAGAACCAAGAAGGAGGTCGATGGGTAACGTGAGTAACAGGCTGGCTCAATGGGCGAAATGGGGGCGCTCCTGGGAGGAGCTTGAAGACGGGCGTGGCACCATCGGAGGTGTTCGGCAAACAGATAAGGATGGGATACGTCTTTTCATCCCGTGCGATTCAATCGTTGGGAGCGCCATTGATCCGATGGGAACAGGAGCTGAAGTTGCCGACTGGTTATATGGCATTTCTGATTCAGGTAAGCACATTGCGCTTAGAAATTGCATGGCAGTTTCGATTCTTTCTGATTCGCAAGAACTCTCTGCTAGCACTATGCTTTCCGGCAATGAGGCTTTTGATATAAGCGCATCCATCAGAAAGGTTTCATTCGGTCTTCAGCACTTGGAAGATTGGGCCATCCTGAAAACTGATAACGGCGATAACGTATTCCAGACATTTCTGAAAGACCACTCATCTTCGGGATGCATTGAACAAACGTGGTACACGGATGATCGACTAAAGATCATTGTCAGGGCTGGAATGAATCTAAAATGCAACCTACCTGCTTCTGTGAATCTGGAGCAATGCTGCAGGTTGGATATCGAGTTTGTTTCACCGGAAAGCTACGAAGACGCAGACGATGTTGCTTTCTCGATACTCCTGCTTGTCTCGTTCTGTGCGGGATGGTACGCCTCCCTGGATTCAATGACCGTAACGAACTGCGATGGTGTCACCTATGAAGTTACTGAAGCCCTGGGACGGAAAAACTATGACTGGAGAAAGCCCCAGAGTTCACCCATTCCTTACGATGTTTTTGCTGACAGGAGCCAGCAATTGATCGATAAGTGGCTTCACTGTGAAGGGGATCTCAAGATTGCGATTCATGAATACGTACCAATAGCGCTCTTGCGAAGACAGTCTTACCTTGATTTTGAGTATATTGCCGCCTCGCAGATTATCGAGACATTGGGAAGAGCGGTCGATGAAAAGAATTCGACGGCCTCTTCTGAACATAATGAAATGATGGCAAGACTGAAGGCTGCTGCAGAGAACATCGAAAATGAAGAACTTAAAGAGTGGGTTTTTGGGCAAATCGCCGAAAAAAAGAGACCTACATTACGGCAATCCTTGATGGGCCTCTACGATTTCGTCGGGGCTTATTCAAAAGAGGTTTTTTCAAATAAGAAGAAGTTCGCAGACCTTCAATGCAAAAGACGCAATCCCTTCATGCATAGAAGAGCCGAAGTAGAAAAGTATTCGGATGACTATCTTTTCTTCCACACAAAAGGGCTCTTTATGCTGTCGGAAGCAGCAATAATGCGATTGCTTGGCTTCACGCAGGAAGAAGTCAACGAACTTCTCGCCAAAAGCCATAGTCGCTATTTGAAATCCAAGCTGCAGAACAAATCATGAGCAATGCATATCTCATAATCATTTTCGATTAAAAGAATAAGTATTCTTTACGCCATTCTTCAGGCATGGCTATTGCAATCGCTTTGATGCTGTTTGACATGGCCTCAGCAAGCATATGACACATGGGATATTCGGATGAGTCGTCCCGAACATGCCAAAGTGCTTGCTGAACTCCTACAAGGTGAAACAAATTGATGTCGAGAGAGTCTTGAAGGCATAGTTCTTCTTCTGGTGTCACGTCTGTCTCCTTTGCTATTTATAGGCATTACGCCATAAATGCTCCAGCTAGCTGTCCCAAACAAAAGCTCTTTCTCACTCCCAATGACCACCCACAACCTTGGTCTCCCAATGTCCCTCTTCCTTATGATTCACAGTGTTGTAGCCGGTGATTTTCTGACGGGTTTCACTATGATGCCCAGATCCTTCACCGGCCTTCATGTGTTCTTTTGCATGGGCGGAGGTATTGCCGGTGATGTCGGTTCCGCAGATGTTGCAGACGGAGACCTCTACCGTGCCGTAGATGGGAACGTTCTCAGTCCAAGCCTCTTTGTCGATGACCCAGACGCGCTCCGTTTCCTCCACCCAGGTCTTCTGTGAGGTGTTCTGGGACGGAGCTGTGGAGTTGTCTTTTGATTTGGCCGTAGATCCTCGACGTTGCGAATCCTCGGCAGAACCCTGGGAATATGCAGCTTCATCATGGCCTGCTGCTTCGTCGCTGGGTACACTCTCGGCCTTTTCCACCTCTGCGCCGTCATCCACCTCCTGGCCAATAGGTTCTGTTTCGGGTTCTAGCAAGCCAACGTCCTCAACCACACCACCAGCCGCATCAGCGACTGCCTGGTTCGCACCTATTCCCCCAACGCTGGCGATGCCTGAACAGGATACGAGTCCGATGCCCAGAACAAGCGCTAACCCGATTACGGCGCAGATTATCGCGAGCTTTCCACTTTTACTCACAGCCATTTCTCTGATTGCCATCTGCCTCACCTTCCTACATGAAGCGGAATACCGCTTTGATAAGCCAACGCACGAAGCTACCAACCAACTTCATCAACGTCGCCCCAATCCATCTCGTCTCCTCTGTCTCTTTCGGCTTGTGCCTTCGCGTGTGCCCTCACGCACGCGGCGACCGTCTCCCTGTCCACACCCGGAATATCCGGGGACTCTTCCCCGCTTATTGCCTGCATGTATTCGTAGAGCTCTGCTATCCGCGCATGCAGTCCGGCAGAGGATGTCCCCATGCATTCGTAAGCTGCCTCGTCAAAGCTCTGGAGGTCTATCAGGTGGCCGAGTACCCGCTTGATGATCGCCTCGCCATCGACCACCACGAGCTCCACATGCTCAAGCTCCTCGGCCGAGGATAGGAGGAAGCGCCATCCCTTCGTTCGCCTTGCGACCGGGATTTCGCCGTCTTCATCCTCGTGTTCGCCGCATGCCTGATAGCTGTGGGCGGCAAGCCAGAGTCCTCCCTCTCCCATGGTGTCAAAGCGGACCTCGAAATTCGTGAGCATGTTGGCCTTGCCAAGGGGGAGGCCTGCCGTGAATGTGGATGTGTCGAACACGTCGAGCCGCTGGTCGTCATAGGTGATCTTCACTATCATCTGTCACCTCTTTCTCTCGCCCTTGCGCGCTCTGCTTCCTGTTCGCGAACTCGCTGGCTAGAACCCTGGTTTCCGCGCATTCTCGTCGCTGCGGCAGGCGTACCGCCATCGTGCTGCATAAGGCCTTTCTCCGTTGCGTAGGATCGAGCCTCAATAAGCCTCCTGTAGCCCTCGCTACCCTCGTTTCCGCGACGCTGCAGGGTCGAGAGCCTCCGATCGAAATCGTCTAGGCTCCTCACATTGAACTTCGCGCATGTTTCCAACACGGCGGAGAGCCTTGAGAGGTCGGCGAGGTCGTTCAGCGCCACAGCGCTTGCGGCCCTCTGGCGGATCTGGGCGGCGGTGCGAGCTTCGGGGATGTACGCCCCTTGGCGCGCGAAGCGGTTGCGCAGCATCCGCTTCCCGTAGGTGAAGCCGAGGCGCTCTCCCGACACGCGCCTGGTCGGATCATCGGCCAGCGCGAATATCCAATCGTCGCGGCGTGCCTTCTCGGAGTTATCCTCAACCGAGATGCCGAGCTTAGCAAGGGCGGTCCTGAACTCGCCCTCGGTTCTGGAGGTGTTCTTCGCAAGGGCGACCCGCGCCCTGATGTCGCCAACCCACGAGTAGCCGCCCGAGCGTATGATCTCCCTCTCTGCGCGTCCGAAGTAGACTGCCTGGCGGCTTCTCGGCCCAGACTCCCGCTCCTTGCTACCCCGCTTCGGCATGACGTTGGAAAGACCCGACAGGCCCATCTCCCGCGCCATGTCTTGAAGCTCTTGGTTAAGAGACTCCGGTTTGCTTATGTGGCAGCGGTAGCCGGTCTTGAGATTCGCGTTGTTGACGACGACGTGTGCATGCGGGATTCCCCTCTCATTGTCATCGTGGTAGACGATAGCCACCTCGAAGTCCTTGAAGTGCCTTTCCGCCCAAGCACGGGAAAGACGGCGCAGCGCATCCAAATCGATGCCGTCTCCAGGGTCGGGCGAGATTACGAAATGCTCGAACGTCCTGGCATCCAGGCCGCGCCATGGGGCGTTCGTCCCGTAGGCTTCGCGCGTCCTGTCCATCTCGACGTCCCAATCGACGAAGATCGAATGCTCGCCAGGCGCTTCGCCGACCCATTCCTCCATGGGGAGGTTCATCACGTCCCGCGCAAGCGCCCGGTTTCCCTTCTCAAGGTATCGGCGTATGCCAGCCGTTCCCCCGTGCCCCGCTATGGCCTTCAGGATCGGCATCACCGCGCCTCGACGATCATCTTGTCCTGGAGCTTCGCGATCTCGTAGACGATGCGCTCCGCATTGCGGTTCACAGCGGCGAGCTCAACTTCGATGCATTCCGCCTTTGCGTCCAGAAGCCGAGAATCGTTCTTTCCATGCGCGATGTAGTAGTTGATGGAGTTCATCGCATGCACCGCTTGGTTATAGTGGTAGCCCCAGCGGGTGAGCTCGCGCGAGATGTCACGGATCGACCTCTTGTCCAGGACGACGCATGGCGCGGATTCCCCGGTTGCCTCATCGCAGACAATCGGGATGCGGATGAGGTAGCGAAGGTACATTGACTTGGAGAGCTCGGCCTTGCGGCAGCGCTCCACCAGCTTCTGGTAATCGTTTTCGGCAAGCCGAAAGCTCAGTGTCCGAACTTTGTTGGTTTTGCTCATCGTTTCCTCCTGACGTGTTTGTCTTTTCCTAGGGGCGCGGGGGATCCCCCGCCAGCTTGTGCCCATTCGGCTCTGAGCCGGATGTCGACAAGCTGCGCTCCCCGGGATTCATCGGAGCCGAGCCCGCAAATTGCTCGGCGACATAACTGCTCGAACGCATCCCGGGGACAAGTTGCATGGCGCGATGAATCGAAGATGTAATACGCCATGCGATACTTGCTGGATTCGGCGTCTAAGCGCCTATGACATCCAAGTTGGGTATTTATCCCGGGAATTGCGTTCGGGGCGCTTAGCCGCCGTGCTGGAGGAAGGGCATTGGGATTCATGTGCGAGCATGGAATCGCCTCGTTTCTTGCGTCTTCGCCGCATCTCCGGATGGTGGAATGAGATGCGGTCTGGTTTGTAATACATTCCCATTGTACACCAAAACCGTACAATAATGTACGGTTTTGGATTTGGAGGGTTGTGGCGATGTCAGCTTCTACCACCAGGCGTGGTAGAAGAGCTCGTCGTCGTCCTGGAGCGCATCGCAGACTTTGCGGATGATTTCGAGGGTGTCTTCAACATCCATGAAGTAGTCGTCATCGTATTCGTCGCTCCCGAAGAAGAAGCCTTCCTGGCGCGGCAGCAGCACCGGCGCGCTCTCAGGGTTCGCCTTCACGAGCTGGCACGTGATCCCGAGCGACATCAGCTGTTCGAAGCTCACGGGGTAGAGCTCGCAGTTCTCAAGCTCGCCGTAGGCAACGTTGCGCTCGAACCAGCCGTGGATGTGGTTTGCCTTGCGCCAGTAGGCGACCATCTCGCCTTGCTCGTCTCGGGCGCTGGCGCTGCGCTTCGTCAGATACATATCGAGTCCCATGGTGGTGATCCTTTCTGATGGTTGGCGGATTGCTCCCCGAAGGCCGCCGAGCCCATCGGCCCAGCAGCGCATGCGGGACTCCTCAAGAGGAGGAAAGGAGGTCGGTTATTCCTCCTCCGGGATATCGCTGCAGGACATCACGTTGACGTGGTGCTTGATGAGCGCCCTGTCCGGGCTAATGAGGAGTAGGCCGATGTGGTCGAAGCGGATGGCGCAGGCGGCGTGGTCATGGTTGTCCTTTAGCCAGCTGATGGCGAAGCCTTCGAGCTCCTCCTCGTTCACGTGATCCTCAGGGAATGAATCGGAGTTCCTGCGGGCTGCGACGGATACGAAAACGAGGATGTCTTCGTCTTGCGCCACAATGCTCACGGGCGAGTCAATGTCGTCCTCCCAGGGCTGCTCGACGATCTCGTATCCCTGGCGGTTGAGGAACTCCGCTGCTGCCTGATTCGACTTCTCGATGAATTCTTTCATGATGACCTCCTGTTTGCCTTAGGCTCGGCCCTTTGCCTTGCCTTGTGACACGGGAGAGCGCACGGGTTCGCGTGCTTTGCAAGGGAGGAAGTGAAGCGGCGCGTCGAAGACTGATCCCCGCCGCGCTAGTTTTCGCATTTGTTTTCAGGGATTGCGAGAGTGCCTCTTCCATGAAAAGAAATGGGAAAAGTATCGCGGCCCTTGCCAAAGCCCTGAGCGGTTCCGTGCGAGCGTGCGTGTGATAAGGCAGGAAAGGGCGAGGCGCGCAGGAGGGCATCAGGAGAATCACGATAGGGCCATGCACGCTTCGCCAGCGATGCGGTTACACGATCTCGATGACGACCGACGGCTCGACATGCATCGCTAGCTCTTCGTTGTTACAAGACGCCCGGAACTCGATATCGTCCCAGCTCTCGCCGATACGGCAGAACTCGTAGGGAAACCCGCACTCGCCGATCACGTTGAGCGCGTCTGCGACGTTGTCCACGTCTGCGAGAAGGCCCTCGTACCACTTGATGTAGTCCCAGCCGAAGACCACGCACCCGTCGCTCTCCTCGAAGAAATCCGGCTTGCGGCAAGAGCCCATGAGGGGAGATGTCCCCAGGCTTTTGCTGAGCGCATCCACGCGCTCGCACATCTGGTCATAGCCCTCGCGGGTCGTGGCTATCTTCACTTCGCTTCTGTATCCCATGTCCGTGATCCTTTCTAACGGTGTCGTATGCGGAGAGGCGACTGCCAGCCCACATAGGGCTGGCAGCGAAAAGGCCGGTCACTCGCGGGGAGCGATCCGGCAGGTGTCCGAGTCGATGTAGTTGTTGCCGTTCCAGGAGTAATCGCCGTTGTGCTCGTAGCGGTTCACGAAGGGAGCGCCCGCAAGTCCCCTGGGCGCGTCGTCCGCGCCGAAGCCGACGACCTCGAAGAGCTCGTATCCGGATTCGTACTCGCGCATCCAGACCTTATCGCCCAAGCGGACCTCGGAGGTGGGAATCTCGGGGGCATCAAGGAAGTCGCCGAGCCTCAAGCCCTCGGGCATCGCCTCGTCGAAGGCGTGGAGCATCTCGTTGAACTTGTGCCAGTCCTCCTCTTCGGAAGGCTCGAAGGAGCGCATCCCGATGGGATTCCAGTCCGAGTCGTACTCCGTTCGCAGGTGGTCGGCGATGCGCCAACCCTCGATGATATAGACGCCATTGTCTCCGGGATCCATCTGCCGGTCCGTGGTGTAGGTGCCGATGCCGAGGGACAATGAGCCGCCGAAGAAGTTCCCCATCACCTGGCACATGCGCGCCCAGCCGTAGCAGTCCTGGCTTGGCGAACGGTAGCCTTGAAGCTCGCAGTACTTGAGAAGCGGTTCAACGGTATCCCGACCGCCGTTCCAGTGCAGGTATAGCCCGATCTTTCGCTCCTTCGTGGTGATGACTGCCCGATTTCCCATGATGACCTCCTAGTTTTTCGGCGGTCGCCCTGTGCCACCGCCTCGTGATCCGGGGCCGTGCGCGGGTTCCGCCTGCGGTGCAAGGAGCAAAGCGGCTTCTTCGCAAAGGGCGCATGCCCGCAACCTGCACGAGAGGCTTGCGAAGGGAAATCTGCTTGTGCGGGTTTTGCGCAGGAAGGACGCGCCTTGCACCGCATTTGGCGGGTTCCGCGCGAGAGTGCCTGGATGAGAGGCGGAGCGGGGTGATCGTGCAAGGCGAAGAGGCATGGGAGGGCGGCCTGCCAAAAGCAAAGGGGAAAGCGTGTGCGGCTGCTACGGAGCTTACGCGAGCAATGGGAACGCGCCGCCTTTTACTGCAACCGTTCGGTACGGATTTGTACGATAATAATAGGCATGTCAAGACTTAAGGGAAGCGGTGCGCATGGCAACGACCGGCGAGAACATAAAGAAGCATCGGAAAACGCAGGGATTGAGCGTCGTGGGGCTTGCGGAGATGGTTGGCATGACTGAGGGCGCGATCCGCCACTACGAGAGCGGGATACGCACGCCCGGCGAGGATCAGCTGAGAAAGATCGCGGAAGCCCTCGACGTGTCATGCGAGATGCTCGAAGACCACAAGATCGAAAGCGCGAGGGATCTGGTGGGAGCGCTGCTCCAGCTTGAGGACGAGTTTGGACTCGTTCCCGACATGTGCGACGGCGGCCTTTGGATCGATCCGAAAGCAAAGAACGCGCAAAAAACGGATGCTGCGATAAAGGCCTGGGGTGTGATGCGGCACCGCCTCATCACGGGTGAGATTACTCAAGAGGAATACGACGCCTGGAAAAGGAAGTTCTAGACGGAGAGGCAGCGAGAAAGACGTCTTGGTTTGAAAAGGCTGCATCTAAAAATGAGGTCAGACTACCCTAATGGAGATCTGAGACAAATAAGGAGCTTCGAGAGAATGGATTGTCGTAGCGAGTTCAAGAGCATACTCATCCAGTACCTCAATGACCCGTGCCTTGAAGGCATTTCGGAGAAACTCATTGGGTTATCTGCAGGAATAACGCCTGCCATTCTCTATAGGTACAGAAAGTGCACACCTCGGCATCTTGCAGAGCTCGAAAACGAAGCTCTCTCGTTCGCTGCGCCCGCTGTTTTTGAAGACGATCCAGACGATGCCTATGTATCGCTCGATCATGGGCGAGTTGCGAACATGCAAGCACAGGCGACAGGCGAGTTCTTCCCGTTCTTTTCTCGACTCATGGAGATGAGCTTGGAGGATTGTAGTAAGGCTTTGAGCGAAGCCTTTTCTTCGAGCGAGCCAATACCTAACCTATTCGAGGGGGTCATCCCGCCCCAGCAAAAATGGAAGAACGGCGATTTTGTCGGTATGACCGATGGCGATAAAGTTCGTTATATAGGCAAAACGTTCGATGCGGTTTTGAACGAAATATCCGAACGAGATGCCTGCAGTCGATTGCGCGAGCAGACAAAAGTCGCATGCCTGTGCGAAAACCCGAACTCTAAGAGGATGTGGAACGAATACGGCGGTCGCGGCACCGGTTTCCAAATTGCATACACCAAAGATGCCTTGTTTGGGATAGGGTCATGCGGGGTCACGGTTCCCATGATATTTCCTGTGATATACGAGGAAGAGCGACCCGATATGAGCGAGCTTGCAATGATGATCGCTTTGAGGGAAACCGGATTTCAATTTCTTCCCGGCGACACGCCGATTCAGAGACATTGGTTCGCTTGCATACTGAAAGCGGTCTATATCAAAAGCCGTAAGCTCTTTTCTCACGAGGAAGAATGGCGAATAGTGATTCCCGACCAATCCATTAACGAAACGAATCGGCGCTTTGCGACAAGATTGTGCCCAATCAGTCAGATTCGATTAGGAGAGCAGACATCGCCGTCGGACGAGTCACTGCTGAGAGACATTGCTGCGAAGCTGAACGTACCGATTATGCGACACGACGAATAACGCATGCATACATTGAAGAGAAGGATCAGCGAATTCAAGGTAATTCGGATGTTTAAATTTCCTGAAAAGCGTTATTCAGGTCTTTTGCACAGCTCTCAAGGATGCTTCTGATGGCTGTTAGCTCTGACGAAGTGACCGCACCGTCATTCTCGGCTTTTTCTTCCAGCAAAAGGAGCAATGAGGCTGCACCTTCGATCTTCTCGGCTGACTCAACTACAGCATTGACTGCGCTGGCAGATATTGAATAGTCTTTCTCGGATGCCATCTAACCGTACTCTTTTCTTCCCTCCAACCACTAGAAAAGATGGTAGCCGTTGTTCTCAAAAAGAGAGGCATCCACCTCAGTTGTCACGCTGTTGGGAAATGTACACCAAATACCCAATACGGCAGATGCCCCTCTGTCCGGTATTTGGTGTACGTATTCAGTTAGCGTGACTTCCCAATTATATTCCTGTTATCCACGCCAAGGCCTTTCGGTTGGAGCAAGCGTTGCCGAATGCTTGGCCGTATGGACGCAAAAACCATCAACTAATCACCCTCTGTCCCTTCTCCGCGAAACAGCTCGAACAGCTCCAGGTACCTCTCGTACCTCTCCTTGCACCTGGCCCGCCATCTCTGGAACTGCCTGTCCTCTTCGCAGGCCTTTTCCAACTCCTCTTGCGAAGGTCGTTTCCCGTCGTTTGAGCACATGATCGAGAGCACGACGCACCGGGCGCTCTTGAGCTTGTTCCAGAGAGGCGCGAAGTCCGGGTCGGCGTCGGCGAGCTCCTTCATCGTGAGAGGCTTGCCGTCCTTTCCGAGGATTCCCGGCGGTATCGGCTCGTCGGCAAAAGCCTCAAGGCCGCCCTCACCTTCAAGCCAGCGGATGAGGTTCTTCGCGAGCTTCTTGTCGTCTGCGTTCCTCACCCAATAGGACTTCGCGTAAGCGTCGTAGGCGCTTATGATCTGGTCGGGCGTGAAGCCGTCGGCGACCTTGCGCTTCCATGCCTCGAAGCAATCGCGTTTGAACTTGAGCGAGGACACCGGCTTGAGTGACATCTCGCACAGCCTCTCGAATGACCCCGTGAACTCTCCCTTGCTGAACTCTATGAAATTACCCTTCTCCTCCTTTCGATCTGGTTCCTGATCATCGTCGGGGGGACAAGAGAGGGGTTTATTTTCATAAGTCTGTTTATCTGATAAGTAATTTATTGGGCCAGGTTTTCCAGATATGGTTTTCCCAGATACGGGTTTTCCCGGTCTGGTGCTGAACTGGGCATTCTTAGGATCATCTATGCCTGCAATAGGAAGATTGTTCTCCAGTTCGAACTCCACGTTGCTGGTTGGATCATGCTTGAACTCCGAGAGGATGGCGTAGCCCTCCTCCTTCAATTCAGCCGCAACGCTCGCATGCATTGCCGGATCATCGAGCGTGATCCACGTGGCCTCCTCGGCCTTGAGGAAGCGCCCGTTCTCGCTTCGCCGCCTGGCTCTGATGATATAGCCCGCGCCCTCAAGCTCCTTGAGCCCCGCTGACACGGCATCCACGCCGTCCTTAACGAGCTTTGCGAAGCCTCGGATGGTGAACACCCAATCCGGGTTGTTCTCAAGGGAGCGTATCTGGCAATAGATTCCCTTCGCCTTGAGGCTTAGGCTGCGGTCGAAGAACACCGTGTTCTCGACGTGAGTGAAGGATTCTTTCCCGCGATGCATCATGTTACCCATCATGCACCTCTTTTTCAGTCAACCGATCGCGCTTTGCCTCAGCTGCTTCAAGAAGCTCTAAGGCTTTGATAATGCGCTCGCTCATCTCCGCATTGCTCATGCCCTTTTTGAAGAAGCGCGATATGCTCTTTTTCGGAATCTTGAACTGCTCGACCTGGTTGGGTTTTTCCTCCTCCATGATCGAGCTGACAAGAGCCGCAGTTAACGTGCCCTCTTCAGAGTAGCGGCGCATCTTAACAGCTTGGGAATGTGATGGCGTGCAGGCTTGGGAGCCGATCGCATCGAGGAGCCATTGCTGCTCGTCCTTTTCGAGGTAGCTGATCGCTATTGCTGGCTGCATCTTCATGCGCCCCGCGTCCACGAGGGCAAGCAGTTCTGGAACAAGATTGGTAAGGCGGATGTATCGTCGGATCATATCCTTGCTAACGCCCAGCTCTTCAGCCAAGATATCTCTCGACTTCCTGCCGTCCAACTTGTGCGCAACTTGCGCACAAGTTCGGTCGCTGCGGAAACCTTGTCGCTTCATGGCTTCAAGGCGCATCGAATAAGCGAATGCCCGTTCGCTCGGCAGGATGGTCTCCCTTTGCAGATTCGAATCCACCATGGCGATGACGGCTTCATCGTCGGTGAGGTCTTTGACGATGCACGGCACATCGGCCAGACCTACTTTTTCCGCCGCATGCTTTCTCCTGTGGCCGCTTATGAGTTCGAACGTTCCATCGCTTGCGACACGCACGGTCAGGGGTGACAGAATGCCGTGTTCCTGAATACTCTCTATAAGCTGTTCCATGTCCTGGTCGTCGCGTACGCCAAATGGATGGTTGGGGAACGGGACGATCGAGGCAACAGGCAGTAGCTGGATGACGCTGCTTCCCTTCGAGTCCCGCTCGACTTGCGAGGTGAAGAGCTCGTCCACTGACGGAAGGCTTATGTTCACTTTCTTCTTAGCCATTGCAGATCACCTCATCGGCAAGACTAGTGAAGGCTGATGCGACTTTGCCGCGTTTGTCGTATGCGAAGATGCTTACGCCGACGGCAGGCGTCTCTGCGGCCGATACGGCTCGGGGGATGATGGACTCGAATACGCGATAGGTATTGCCGTATTGGCTGCGAATGGTCTGTTCCACCTCGCGGGCAAGATTGTTCCTAGTGTCGAAGAGCGTGATCAGTATCCCCTCGACCTCAAGAGAGGGGTTGATCTGCCGCTTGACCCTCTTGATGGTCTTCAGGAGCTCGGTCATCGCGGATGCTGGCAAAAATTCAGCCGAGACCGGGATGAGCACGCTGTCTGACGCGACGAACGCATTCACGGGCAAGATTCCCAGCGTCGGCGCACAGTCTATGAGGACATAATCGTAGTTATCCTTGATGCCGGAAAGCCAGGTGTTGAGAATCTGCTCCCGCGACATCGCCATGAAGATGCTCATCTCCATGCTCGCAAGGTCGATGTTCGCAGGCATGAGGTCGACGCCTTCTTTATGGCTGAGGATTCCCTCATCTGCCTGCAGGTCTATACCCTCGATCACCGCCTGGATATGGTTCGCGACGGTGACCTCTAAAGAGTCGGGATTTGCCCAGCCGAGCGATTTGGTCAGATCGCCTTGGGGATCCGTGTCCACCAACAATACGCGCTTATCGAGCTTTGCCAAGGCGATGCCGAGACTGAGCGTTGTGGCGGTCTTCCCTGTCCCTCCTTTTTGGTTTGCCACCGCTATCGTTTTGCACGTCATGGTGCACCTCCATTCCTGTGGCATAAGCCACGTCGTGGAGGTCAGACAGCCCATTCAAATAATGTGCGAATGAGCCGTACGTTTCGCAAATACTGGAAGCGTACTGGAAAATTCGGGGTTGCAAAAATCGAGAAGGAAATCGAAGACGTTCAGAAGTTTCGCAAAAGCGTACTCTGAACTGGGGATTTAGCGAATGCGTATTTCGCGTGTTTCGCAATGCTTCACCGTGATACCAGCTTGGGAAGCTTGGGCCTTACCACTTGGCGACACCCGCATGATGACAGATTATAGCGCAAATACTAGCAACACGCAGACGGAAAATGTTTCACGTGAAACATCCATGGACGCGAGCCGGTCAGGATACACCACGGCCCCCGAGCAGAAGCGCGGGGGCCGTGGTACGTCCAAGGATTTGGATGAGCCGGAGCTACTTCTTCGCGGCGCCGATACGGCAGATGGTGGTGCCGCAGTCGGGGCATTTGCCCTTCGTGATGGGCTTGCCGTTCTTCGTCGTGCCCTCGACGGGGTCCTGCATGATCTTCTTGGCCTTGCACTTCACGCAATACGCTTCAATAGCCATGGCTTCCAAACACCTTTCTGTTCTTTGTTGAATCGGGCGCAGCGCCCGCGTGAGAACGCGCGAGATTCAAGAAATCTTACGAGCAACACACGGCCGCCATTATACGGTACCGCGATGCAGGCGCACCGGGGATGCCGGCGCGCCTTTATATATTCTTCAACAACTCCATAACGAATTCCGCATTGTTGTTCAACGTCTCCTCGTCGATGTTCTCGAGAACATCGTCCCCTTGCGCGAAGAACGCCGGTTTCGCACCATCCATGCCGGCGAGGTGCATAGCTTGGAAGCCCTGCTTGATTGCAATCGAAGCCGCACTGTCCTCCCACATGATAGACGCGGCGCCAATTGACAGGCCGGTAGCCTGCGAAGCCTTCTTCGTGTAGCGCTTCATGCGGGAGGAGGCCTTGGCCTTGCGATACATTCCTTCGCGCTCGATCATGCAGAGCTCGCCCGCGCCCAACGCGTCGATATCGATGATGATGGAACCACGCAGATCCTGGTTGTGCTCGGCGAGGAACGCATGCATGCCGCCGTGCTGCGCCAGCTCGGAGCCCAACGCGACGAACCACACCTCGGTATTGATGTCGGGGTTGCGGAACTGGTATATCTCCTTGAGTTCGGGAGGTGTCGCCGGGTCGTCCGGATGGGCGGCCAGCAGGTCGTCCTCGGGGTTCAGCTCCTCGGGAGTCACGTCGTTGGCACGGCCCATGCGCAGGCGCGAGAATCCACCGCCGTTCCAGCGTCGACCGGCATCGGAGCGGAACGCGTCATCCTCGTACTCGTCCACATCGTCGAGCGAGAAATCGTCATCGGCAAAACCAGCGGCGGGAGAGGCGCTCGTGACGCCCGCGAACGTGTCCTCGGGGCTCTTCCCCACCAAGGGAGCCAGGTAAGAGTCCTCTTCCCCGTCGTCGACGTAGGCATCGTCCTCGTACGTCTCCTCGTAGTAGTCCGGGGCGGCACTTTGCTCTTCGCGGAAACTCTCCCAACCGCCGCGCGCTGCGCCGGCGGTACGGGCATCGAACGTTTCGTCTACTTCGAGCCATTCTTGAGGCGTGGGCTCATCTTCTTCCTTGCGCTTGCGGAAACGCAGCTTATCGAGGAAGCGATGCGCGCGCGACTTCGGCATTTCCACGTAACCGGTACCTGCGAAAGCACCCGTTTCGGTGTACTCGCCCTCATAGGCAGAATCATCGGCATCATCCACGTAGATGTCGTCGGGATCGACGTTCTCGAGCAACTCATCGCCCACCGGGGCGAACGCCCCGGTGGCGCCGGCCGGGACGAACGCACCGGCTGTGCTGACGGCAGCCTCGTCGGGTCGCGCGATGGCACCGGACAACGAGGGAAGCGCTGCGCGCAGGTCGGGTCGCTGGGGAGCCGGCACCGCAGGAGCATCGCCGACTGCAGGGATGGCGGTATCCGATACGGGCTCGATGGACGGCAGCATGGTGAGAAGGCTCTTGGCCGCGCTCTTGCCGGAGGTCTCGGCCTCGGCGAGCGGAGCACGCTGCTTGGGCAGCTCGGTGATGGGCGTTAAGTTGGCAGCCGCTACGCCGATATCGGGCAGGACGATGGGACGACGTTGCGAAGCGGGAGCAGCTTCGCCGCCTTCAGGGGACACGGGTACGGGTACACCGGCGGGCTGCACCGAAGGGACGCCCTGCGCCGACTGGAGCTCGATGCGGCCGCTGTCGCCGATTGGCGCGGCGGTCACGTCGACGCGATTCGCGGTGCGGTTCACCTCGCCGCGCTCCTCGAGCTTCTCGGCCTGGGCCTTCGCCGGATCGAGGAACGAGGGCATGGGCACATCTCCCATGGGCGGCACGTCGCCAAGGCGCAGCTCGCTCACATCGATGGGCGGCATAGCGCACGTAGCACCCGTATCAGGGGCTTCCGCACCGTCATGAGATTCGAAGCGCACCTCCGGCATGGTCGCCGAAGCCTGCGCAGGAACCGTTTCGGGAGCTGCGCCGTCCATCGCGACGGCGACGGTGTTCGCGAAGGTTTCCGTTTGCTCGCCCGCCGGAGATTCATCCGAGCGGTTCGCTTGCGGTGCTTTGACCTCCATGATGCCTTCGCGCATACTCTGAAGGCGCACCTCCATGTCAGACGGCGGCGCAGGAGGTTCCTCGGCGGCACCTTCCGCGTTGTCGCCGAGAGCAGCATCAAGGGCATCGGCATAGCGTGAGCGGTGCACCTGCTTGTTGTCGACGGGTTTCTTAGCCTTCTCCTGAGCTTTCTTGAACCAATCAGGCACCCCGTCGCTGGAAACGGGCTCGGCAGCCGGTGCGGGAGCAGCCGGGAAGGATGTCGGGATACCCGCGGCAGCTGCTGCGGCGGCTTCGGCCCCGTTCAAAGCAGCAGCCTCTGCGTTCGCAAGCGCCGCCTGCACCGTCTCGGCAGGAATGGTGGTGAACGCCTCGCGGGTCTCGCCGCGCTGCGTCTGGAAGTCCACGTCGGTCGGACTCGGCAGCGGGGGCTCCTTCACCTGGACAAGATTCTCGGCCAAGTCGGTGGACAGGCGACCGCTTACCGGTTTGCCCGTGAGCGCGGCAACGGCGGCCTTAGCGGCCGCCAGGCGGGCGGCCTCGCTTTGGGGAGCAAGCTCGGGAGGTTTCACGTTGGAGGCCGCATAGACGATCTCCACTCCCTCGGGCACGAGGCCGGCTGCACGAGCAGCCTCCTCGCCATGGATGGCAGTCCTTTCGGCGCGCGCAGCCAGCTCGGCCTCGCTCACCCGCCCACGGCCCACCCGACGCGCCACGTCAAGCAGCACGGAGACGCCCGAGGCGTTGCAGTTCGCCGCCGCGTTATAGGCCGCAAACTTGTGTGCAAGCGCTTCAAGAACCGGCAGCGCCACGAGTACGAGCACGATGGCCATGAGCACGTTGAGCACTATCTCGGTGGTGCCGGCAGCATGGAGGAAGAGCGTCGCCCGCAAAACAAGCAGCAACGGAACGGCCGCCATGGCACCGAGGTTCACCCAACGGAGCACGGGCAGCGCCGAAAGGAAGGGCTGCTTCAACTCGGAGCGCACCTTGCCGCTGTCGTAACGGGCCACGA
>OGYI01001716.1_pt1 | contig 19714 bp, 20 predicted proteins | sample 1576521 | NCBI WGS metagenome assembly OGYI01 (sample SAMEA3541484, study PRJEB24748) | human gut metagenome | biome: human gut; feature: human-associated habitat; material: faeces | place: China | collected 2012
CACGCGGCACAGGTTACGCCCTGATTATCAAGTTATAAAAAGGTCAGGAGAAATTCCTGTTATGCAATGCCGCAGCGCCTTTGCTGCAGCATTGGCGGAAATACCGCACAATTTATGCAATTATGCGGTATCGCCTTTGACGAAAGGATGGAACAGGGGATTATTTCTCTTCGTTAGCGTACGGCTCCAGGAATGCATGGAAGTGACGCATCGGCAGATTGTGACCCCAAACAATACGCATGTTCGGAATGTTCTCACGATCCTCGTACAGAGCCTTAACAGCTGCGATTACATAGTCCAGATGCTCCTTGGTCAGACGGCTGCGGTCGATTGCGAAGCGAACTACGTTACATACTTCAGCCTGCTGCTCCGGGGTCTTCAGGTCATACTCCATGGAGTAGTCGCCCAGCTCGGATACACGGATGCCGTAGCGGCGGATCAGCTCAAGGCTGAAGCCCTCACCAGCGAAGGTGTCGTGGCCGCGCTTGCCGTCGAAGAACTCATCCATGTTGATGTATACAGCGTGGCCGCCTGCCGGCAGTACAACGCCCTTAACGCCAGCGTCGTAGAAGCCTTCTGCCAGGTAGTTACACTGAGCAACACGCTCGTTCATGTAGTTAAAGTCGCAGGACTCGTACAGGCCAACTGCCAGAGCCATGATGTCACGGCCGGACATGCCGCCGTAGGAATCGTTGCCGTAGCAGGAGATCTGCTTAACCTTCAGCAGAACGCCAACGTCGGTCTTAACGGTGCCGTCTTCGTTGAAGTCGGAGAAGTTCTTCCAGAACAGGCCCTTATCGCGGAATGCCAGCATGCCGCCCATGTTAGCGTGGCCGTCCTTCTTAGCGGACATGGTGAATGCATCGCAGTAAGAGAACATCTCGGTAGCGATCTCAGCGATGGACTTGTCAGCGTAGCCTTCCTCATTCATCTTGATGAAGTAAGCGTTCTCAGCCCAGCGAGCGGTATCGAATACCAGCGGGATGTTGTACTTATGCGCAACGCGGTTGATTTCCTTCAGGTTGCCCATGGAAACGGCCTGGCCGCAAACCGGGTTGTTGGTGATGCAGGTGAAGATCAGCGGAACGTTCTCCGGACCAACAGAGGTGATCAGCTGCTCGAGCTTCTCGATATCCATGTTGCCCTTGAACGGGTTCTTCTCGTAACGGCCGCCTTCCGGTACTTCCCACAGCAGGGTCTTGTTGTACAGGTTACGCGGAATGGAACCCATCTGCTTGATGTTGCCTTCGGTGGTGTCGAAGTGACCATTCGACGGAATAGTGAACTTCTTGCCCGGGTGACGCTTAGCAAGGATGTTGCGAACGATTTCCATCAGAACGGACTCAGCTGCACGGCCCTGCTGGATGATAAATGCGTTCGGGCGCTCCATCTGAGCTGCGCCGCCATTGAACAGGCCGCCTTCGTACTCGCACAGATAAACTTCGTCCATCATCTTCTCAACGTCGCGGCAATCGGTGCGAACGAGGTCGATGATCTTCTTCCAGTTCTTCTCGCCGCCGCGCTCGAAGATGTCGCGGAAGGTGTCGAGCAGAACGTAATAACCGGTGTTACGGCCGTAAGCCTCGTCGCCGAGGAACAGGCTTGCCCACTGATGATTGGTCATTGCAGTGGTACCGGAGTCGGACAGCATATCAACGGTCAGCATGCCAGACGGGAATGCGAACTCGTTGTAATGAGTAGCCTGAAGAGCGCGCTCACGCTGCTCAACGGTTACTTCCGGAAGATCACGGACTGCGTAAGTAAAATGATGCGGTGCGGGTACGTTCAGCGGATACTGCTTGCTCATAATAAAATTACCTCCATTTTTTTGGCGTTGTTGCCGTTTGTGTTTTGGAGGTACCCCGGTCGTCAAAGCCGTTTTTCCGGTTCCGGCTTTGCCTAGCGGACAGCACCTTTCTTTTTTGCTGTTTTCTTTTCTTTTTGGTTTGCCTTACGGCAGGAGAGCGGTTACCTCAATCTCGACGAGAGCGTCCTTGGGAAGTCTTGCAACCTCCACAGCGGAGCGTGCCGGGTAGCTGCCTTCACCGAAGAAGGTGGCGTAAACCTCGTTCATCGCGCCGAAATTGTTCATGTCGCTCAGGAAGACGGTAGTCTTGATCACCTGATCCATACCGGTTCCTGCCTCAGCAAGGATTGCCTTTACATTGGTGAGCGACTGCTTGGTCTGTGCTGCGATCCCTTCCGGAAAAGCACCGGTTGCGGGATCGATCGGAAGCTGACCCGAAGTAAATACGATACCGTTTGCTGCAATTGCCTGTGCATACGGGCCGATGGCTGCGGGTGCGTGTTCCGAACAGATAACCTTTTTCATTTCCTGCTCAGCCTCCTTTCGTCCTTTCGTGAGATAAATTTATCACTTTTAAAATTCTTTGTCAAGATGTATTTGTGCAATTTGGATGAATGAATAAAAAAATCTCGCGTATTTATCAATATTATCAACAACTATTGTGAAAAATGATAATTTTGAACAGACTTTTTGTACAAAAATACTGCGTAAAATATTTACTTTTTTCACCTCGCACTTAGAAAAGTTTATTATTTTACAGAACATGGCAATTAAAGTACGAATTTATAAAAAATTTTTGTTATCCTACTAAAACAATGCGATGAAGAATTCACGGAGAATCGCAGGGAGAGCGGCACTGCCGCGGAAAATGATAAAAATTCCGACACCGGAAAACCGGGGCAGGGAAAAGACATCCCGCGTTTGCACTTCAAATAAAAGCCTGCGTATGCTATAATAAATTGGATTACATTTCACAGGGAGGTGCACCGCATGCCGGACGAAAAACTCACCGCCTACCGCGGCGGCAAGGCGCTTCGCCGCGGCTGGACAACCGGCTCGTGCGCGGCGGCGGCCTCACAGGCGGCGGCTGTGCTGTTGCTGACCGGAATCGCGCCGCCGGAGATTCACCTGCACACGCCGGGCGGCATCACCTTCTGCCTGCCGGTCGAGGACGCACATATGAGCGGAAACGCGGCTGTCAGCACCGTCCGCAAGGACGCGGGCGACGACCCGGATATCACAAACGGGGTCCGCATCACGGCTTCCGTGCGCCGAATCGAAAAGGGCGTTGCCATAGAGGGCGGCGCCGGCGTCGGACGAATTACCCGCCCGGGACTGGCGATGCCGGTCGGAGAAGCGGCGATCAATCCCGGTCCGCGGCAGCAGATCACGGACGCGGTGCACCGGGCCGCGGAACAGAACGGATACAGCGGCGGCTTTTCCGTTACCATTTCGGTGGAGGACGGCGAGGCACTTGCCGCCCAGACCTACAATGGCCACCTCGGCATCGTCGGCGGCATCTCGATTCTCGGCACGAGCGGCATCGTTGAGCCGATGAGCGAAAAGGCGCTCGTGGACACCATCCGATTGGAGCTGGACAGCCTGTACGCGCAGGGACAGCGCATTGCGTTCCTGTGTCCGGGCAACTACGGCGCGGATTTCGCGCGGGACACGCTCGGCCTTGACCTTGAACGCGCGGTCAAGTGCTCCAACTTCATCGGTGAGGCGTTCGACCATGCGGCGTACCGCGGCTATCCCGAGATCCTGCTGGTCGGGCACGCCGGAAAGCTGGTCAAGATGGCCGCAGGCGTGATGAACACGCATTCGTCGGTCGCAGACGCACGGCAGGAGATTTTTACCGCGCATGCGGCACTGTGCGGCGCACCGCGCGAGACACTCGAAGGACTGATGGCCGCCATCTCGGTGGACGCGTGCGTGGAGCTGCTGGACGAGGTAAATCTGCGCCGGTCCGTCCTGTCGCGCATCGGCAGGGAAATAGAAACCCGTATCGCCCTGCGCATGAAGGGGCAGGCGCGCGTGGAATTCATCATGTTTACCGGAAAATACGGCGTGCTGGCCGAGTCAGCGGGCGCGCGCGCACTCTGTGAGAGGTTGAAACTGCAATGAAGGGTATTTTATATGGAGTCGGCGTCGGTCCGGGCGATCCGGAGCTGCTGACCGCCAAGGCGATCCGGCTGCTGCGCGAGTGCGATGCGGTCGCCGCACCGAAGTCCGCCGACGGCAGACAGACCGCACTGGATATTGCTTCGCCGTACATCGGGCAGGACAAGACGATCCTGCTGTTCGATATGCCGATGACGCACGACAGGCAGGCGCGAAATGCCAGCCACGACGCGGCGGCAGACGCGCTCTGTGCGCTGCTCGACGAGGGCAAAACCGTGGTGTTTCTCACGCTCGGTGACCCGACGGTGTATTCTACCTACTGGTATGTACACAGGCGCGTGGCCGCTCGCGGTTATGCTGCCGAGCTGGTGCCCGGCGTGCCGTCCTTCTGTGCCGCGGCTGCCGCCATGGGCCGCGCCCTGTGCGAGGACGGGGAAATGCTGCACGTCATTCCGGTCACGCACGGCAGGGCAGAGGAGGGACTTTCTCTCTCCGGCAGCAGGGTGCTGATGAAGACCGGAAAGAGTGTATTGGAGGTCCGCGAACTGCTCCGGCAGCGCGGCGAACTCGGCAGCGCGGCACTGATCGAGCGGGTCGGCATGGACGGTCAGCGGCTGATCGAAAATTTAGATGAGCTGGAACAGCCGAGCGGCTATTTCTCTATTATATTGGTAAAGGAGCAAAGCGAATGATCTACTTTGTGGGTGCAGGCTCGGGGGCGCCCGACCTGATCACGGTACGCGGCGCACGTCTGCTGAGCGAGGCAGATGTGATCGTTTACGCCGGTTCGCTGGTCAATCCGGCGCTTTTGGACTATAAAAAGGACGGATGCGAGGTGTACAACAGCGCGAAGATGACGCTCGAGGAGGTCATCGCCGTGATGGCGCCTGCCGCGAAAGCGGGCAAAACGGTCGTGCGTCTGCACACCGGCGATCCGTGCGTGTACGGTGCGCATAGAGAGCAGATGGACGAGCTGGACAGGCTCGGTCTGGCGTATGAGGTCTGCCCGGGCGTGTCCTCGTTCTGCGGCGCGGCAGCGGCACTCAAAGCCGAATACACACTGCCGAATGTCAGCCAGTCGGTCATCCTGACGCGCATGGAGGGCCGCACGCCCGTGCCCGAAAAGGAGCAGATCGAGGCGTTCGCGGCACACGGAGCCACCATGGTCATCTTCCTGTCGGCGGGTCAGCTGGCGCGCCTGTCCGAGCGGCTGATCGCGGGCGGCTACGCGCCGGACACGCCTGCGGCTATCGTATACAAGGCCACCTGGCCGGACGAAAAGGTCGTGCGGACAACGGTCGCACACCTCGCTGAAGCCGGTGCGCGAGAGGGCATTACCAAGACCGCGCTCATCACGGTGGGCGGGTTCCTTGGCACCGAGTACGAGCGCTCCAAGCTGTACGACCCGACCTTTACGACCGAATTTCGTGAGGCAAGCCGATGAAGCACGCAAAATTTGTATCCTTTACCCTGTGCGGCGCACAGACTGTGCAAAAGGCGGTAAAACTCCTGCCGGATTTCCGGTGTGAGCGGTACGCGCGGACGGCAGATGCGTCGCTCTCGGGCACGAGCCTGAAACGCTTTACGCAGCAGGCAATGGTCGATTGCGACCTGATCGTGTTCGTGGGCGCGACCGGAATCGCGGTACGCGCAGCGGCGCCGTATTTGATGGGGAAAGTCTATGATCCAGCGGTAATCGTCATTGACGAGCAGGGAAAGTTCGTGATTCCGCTCCTGTCCGGACATCTGGGCGGTGCCAACGAGATTGCAGAAATACTTGCACAAGGTCTGCAGGCTGTGCCGGTGCTCACCACCGCGACAGACGGACGGCAGGTGTTCGCCGTGGACACCTGGGCAAAAGCACACAGCTGTGCAGTTTTGGAGCCGGAACATATTAAATATGTATCCGGTGCGCTGCTCAGGGGTGAAACCGTGGGCGTTCGCTCGGATTTTCCGGTAGACGGGCTGCTGCCCGCCCATATTGACCTTAAAAAAGACGCGGAAAGCGGGTTCACGATTGGATTCCGCACAGACGCACAGCCGTTTGCACACACGCTGCATCTCGTGCCGCGGATCGCGTATCTCGGCATTGGCTGCCGCAAGGGCACGAGCGCGGATGCCATCGAGCAGACGGTTCAGGCGGCGCTTGCCTCGGCAAAACTGCCCTGGCAGGCGATCTGCGGCGCGGCGAGCATTGATATCAAGCAGAATGAGCCGGGTTTGCTGCTGTTTTGCGAAAAACACAGACTGCCGTTCCGTACCTTTACGGCCGAGCAGCTACAGAATGCCAAGGGTGAATTTGCACCGTCCGCGTTCGTGCAGCAGACCGTCGGCGTAGATAATGTGTGCGAACGCGCGGCTGTGTGCGCAGCACAGAACGGCACACTTATGCTGCACAAATTCGCGCAGAACGGCGTGACGGCGGCTGTCGCTGTGCCGGACTGGCGCGTGTGCTTTGAAGAACGGGAGGGTGAAGCATGAAGCTGTATTGCATCGGCATCGGGCCGGGCGGCGAGGAGCAGATGACGCTGCGCGCGGTGCGTGCTCTGGAAAAATGTGACTGCGTGGCAGGCTACGGCCTGTACCTTGATTTGATCGAGAACCTCATTTCGGGCAAGGAGCGCATCGAATCCGGCATGACACGCGAGGTTTTGCGCTGCAAAGCGGCGGTTGAGGCGGCAAAACAGGGCAAAACGGTCGCTGTTGTGTCCTCAGGAGATGCCGGTGTGTACGGCATGGCGGGCCTGCTGCTCGAGCTTTGTGAGCATGAGCCGAACCTCGAGGTCGAAGTTATTCCGGGCATCACGGCGGCCTGCTCGGGCGGCGCCGTGCTCGGCTCGCCGCTGACATGCGACTTTGCGTGCATCAGCCTGTCCGACCTGCTCACGCCGTGGGAAAAGATCGAGCAGCGTCTGCGCGGCGCAGCGGCTGGCGATTTCTGCATCGTGCTGTACAATCCGTCGAGCAAAAAACGCACCGACCATCTGCGCCGTGCCTGCGATATTCTGCTAGAGATCGTGCCGCCGGAAACCGTCTGCGGTCTGGTGCGCAGCATTGGCCGAGATGGCGAAAGCTGCACGCTTACAACGCTAGGTGAGCTGCGTGATACACAGGTCGATATGCTGACCACTGTGTTTGTCGGCAACAGCCGCACGCGCGTGATGGACGGCCGCATGGTCACACCGAGGGGGTATCGCGGCGTATGAAGCTGATGATTTTCTCCGGTACGACAGAAGGACATGATTTGTGCCGGTTTTTGTCGAAAAATAACGTGCAGGCGGAGGTTTTCGTTGCCACAGAGTATGGCGCAGCGGTGATGGAGCCGATGGCTGGAATCACGGTTCACGAGGGCCGCTTGGATGAGCGGGAGATGGAAAAACGATTGACCTCGGACACGCTGCTCATCGATGCAACGCATCCGTACGCGGCGGCTGTGACCGACAATCTGCGGGCGGCCTGCGCGAAATCGGGCGCACGCTATGAGCGGCTGCTGCGGCCTGCCCTGCCTTATCAGAACTGCGAAATCGTGCTGGACACAGCCGCCGCAGTGGACTGGCTGAACGCGCACGAGGGCGCGGTCTTGCTCACCACAGGAAGTAAAGAACTGGAAGCGTACACGGCGGTGCAGGATTTCCAAACGCGCCTGTTCCCGCGCGTGCTGCCGACCGCGTCGGTGCTCGAAAAGTGCGCCGCACTCGGCTTCCCGGGCGCGCACATCATCGCCATGCAGGGCCCGTTTTCGCAGGCGATGAACGCGGCGCTGTTGCGCGAGACCGGCGCAAAAATCCTCGTGACCAAGGACACCGGCGTGTCCGGCGGCTTTGCGGAGAAGGTAGCGGCAGCCGAGGAGGTCGGCGCAAAGGTACTGGTCATTGCGCGTCCGCGTGTGGAAAACGGCAAAAATCAGGTGGAAATGCAGAGATTTATCACGGATTTGCTCGGCTTACAGCCGGAAAAAGTGCAGCGCATATTCACCATCATCGGTGCGGGCATGGGCACGGCGGACACGCTGACCGGCGAAGCGGTTCGCGCGTTGGAAACGGCGGAGGCGGTGTTCGCGACAAAACGGCTGGCATCGCTGTCGCCCAAGGCGGAGGTCTGCGCGTTCTCAGAGCTGGCTGAGCGGGCAATTTCCGGTCATGCCCGGCACACGGCGCTGTTGGTTTCCGGCGACGTGGGATTCTTCAGCGCGGCCGGAAAGCTGCGCGAGCGGCTCCTGCCGTACGGCGGGGTAACACTCGTGCCGGGATTGTCCAGTATGCAGTATATGTGCGCGAAATGCGGTATTTCCTACGAAAATCTGTGTTTTAAGAGTCTGCACGGTCGCACAGGAAATATTCTCGGTGCCGTAAGTTACCATGCGGCAACATTTGCGCTGACCGGCGGCGAAAACAACGCGCAGGCGGTTTGTAACAGCCTTACGGACGCGGGATTGGGCGCGCTGCCCGTTCATCTCGGGGAAAATCTCGGCGCGGAAAATGAGCGGATTGTGCACGGCACAGCCGCAGAGATCGCGCAGCTTTCGTGCCCGGATTTAGCGGTTCTGCTGATCGAAAACCCGCGTGCGGCGAACAAAAACGAACCGATTCGAGATGAAATGCTCACGCGCGGAAAGGTGCCGATGACCAAGGAAGAGGTCCGGTGGGTGTCGGTGAACCGCCTGACTGTCCGACCGACCGACACGGTTTGGGACGTGGGTGCGGGCACCGGTGCGGTCACGCTCGAGCTGGCGCGCAAGGCCGGCGACGGCACGGTTTATGCCGTCGAGCGAAAGCCGGAAGCGGTCGCGCTCTTGCACGAAAACCGCACAAAACTCGGCGGATATAATGTAAAAATCGTTGAAGGATTTGCGCCGGAGGCGCTGGAGGACCTTCCGGCACCGGACTGCGTGTTCGTCGGCGGGAGCGGCGGCAGAATGCGGGAGATTCTGGCACTTGCCAGGGAGAAAAATCCGGAAGTTCGCGTGGTTGTGAACGCGATTGCGCTCGAGACGTTGTTTGCGGCGCAGACGGCTTTGAAAGAATTGGGATTTACTGACATCGAGGTCACACAGTTGGCGGCCACGCGCGGCAAGCCGGTCGGCGCGTACACCATGCTGACTGCGAACAATCCGGTGTTTATTCTGTCCGGGAGGGCCGCAAATGACACAAAATAATGCACCAAGACTGCTGCTTGCGGGCACCGGCAGCGGCTGCGGAAAGACGACGGTTACGACCGCGATTCTGCGGGCGCTGCAGCGCCGCGGCGTAACACTCAGCGCATTCAAGTGCGGTCCGGACTACATCGACCCGATGTTCCACACGGCGGTTTTGGGCGTTCCGAGCCGCAATTTAGACCTGTTTTTCGAGGACGAGGCCGGTATTCGCAGTCAGCTTGCGCGGCATATCCGGCCGGACGGTCTCGGCGTGATCGAGGGCGTCATGGGCTTTTACGACGGCGTTTCCGGTACGACGGATACGGCTTCGGCGGCGCATCTGGCCCGCGCAACCGGCACGCCTGCGGTGCTGATCGTGCGGCCTAAGGGGCAGTCGCTGTCGCTTGCGGCACAGATTCACGGGTTCCGCACATTTGCGGAAAATACGCTTGCAGGAGTGATTTTAAACGGCGTTTCCGCAGGAATGTACTCGTTTTACAAACAAATTGCAGAGAAAGCGGGGCTGCCTGTGCTCGGCTTTTTGCCGCCGGTTCCGGAGGCCGAAATACCTGACCGCCACCTCGGTCTGGTGACGGCGGACGAGCTGTCCGACCTGCGTGAAAAAATTGATCGGCTCGCGGATGCGGCAGAGGAGGGCATTGACCTCCACGCGTTGTGTGCATTAGCACAGACGGCGAAACCGCTGACCGATACGCACATGCCGCTCGCTCGTGCGACTGATTTTCCGGTGCGGATCGCGGTAGCCAAGGACCGCGCATTCTGCTTCTATTACGAGGATAACTTCGATGTGCTGCGTGAACTCGGGGCAGAGCTTGTGCCGTTTTCGCCGCTCACAGACGAGCGGCTGCCGGAGAATATTGACGGTCTGTACCTTGGCGGCGGCTATCCGGAATTGTATGAAAAACAGCTTTCAGAGAATGAAATCATGCGAAATTCTATCGAAACAGCGATTCTAAACGGTTTGCCGACAGTTGCAGAATGCGGCGGATTTCTTTATCTGCTGCAGTCGCTCGACGGCGCGGCAATGGCAGGCGTGCTGCCGACTTCGGCACACATGACGCCCAGGCTGCAGCCGTTCGGCTATGTCACGCTCACGGCAAACAGTGATAACCTGCTGTGCGAAGCCGGTGGACAATTTCCTGTGCACGAGTTCCATTATGCACAGGCTGTGGATAATGGCACAGATTTTCGCGCGGTCAAGCCAAACGGGCGCGCGTGGGACTGCGGCTTTGCGTCGGACACGCTCTATGCAGGATTTCCGCATTTGTATTTCCGTGCGAAAACTGAAATTGCAGCGAATTTTGTCCGAAAATGCGCGGAAAGGAGCGGAAAATGACACTTGAACAGACTATTTCTGCCATCCGGCCGCTGGATGAGAAAAGCATGACGGCGGCGCGAAACCGCTTTGCAAATATTGCCATGCCGCTCGGCGGACTGGGGCTTCTGCAGGACGCGATCGTGCAGCTTGCAGGTATTCTCGGTCAGTCGGTGCCGGATATTTCCAGACGCGCGGCGGTTGTTTTCTGCGCGGACAACGGCGTGGTCGCCGAGGGCGTGACGCAGTGCGGGCAGGAGGTGACAGCAACGGTCGCGGAAAATATGGGCCGCGGCGAGTCCACCGTATGTCTAATGGCAAAACAACTCGGAATGGACGTGTTTCCGGTCGATATAGGTGTTGCACAGCCGATAAAAAGCGAAAAAGTGCTGCAATTTTCCGTTCGGCGCGGAACTGCAAACTTTACGCATGAGCCTGCCATGACGCGGAAAGAGGCGATCGAAGCGGTCGAAATCGGTATTAAAATGGCAGAAATGTGTGCAGAAAAGGGATATTCGATGCTCATTGGCGGCGAAATGGGCATCGGAAACACGACTACGAGTGCGGCAGTTACGGCGGCGCTCACCGGCGCGAAGGCTGCGGCGGTCACAGGACGCGGAGCGGGTCTGTCAACGGCCGGTCTGGAGCGAAAAATCGCGGTAATCGAGGCGGCGCTGGCGCTTCACAAACCCGACCCAAATGACTCGATCGACGTGCTGCATAAGGTTGGCGGTTTGGATATCGCGGGTCTGTGCGGTCTGTATTTGGGTGCGGCGGCGCAGCGCATTCCGGTCGTGCTGGACGGCGTGATTTCGTGTGCGGCGGCGCTTCTCGCGGTGCGATTGTGCCCGCAGTCTGTGCATTTTATGGTCGCAGCGCACAGATCGGACGAACCGGCGAGCGTTCTGCTGCTCGATGCACTCGGCAAGCGGCCGTTCCTGACGGCGGGCATGCATCTCGGGGAGGGGACAGGCGCGGCGGCAGGCGTGGCACTTTTGGACCTGGCACTGGCGCCATATCGGGAAATGGTGAGCTTCGCGGACATTGGAATAGAGGCATATCAGCCGCAAAAGTAGTTGTTTGTCTGACAGATAGCACAAATTTTTATGTAAATATTGTGTGTAACGCCGATAAATGCGATCTGCCTGCATTCTTTACAGGAATACTGCGTGCAGCAAAAAGCACCGAGCGTTAACTCGGTGCTTACGGTTCAAATTCTTAGCATTTCAGAGCTTCATCCGCGATATTTGCGGTGATTTTGTTGTAGAACTCCTGCTTCTGCGCATCGTTTTCAAACGCTGAGAACGGCACGATGACCGCGGAGAATTCATCAACAAAAATATAATAATGCTTGTCATCGGTTGCGGTGCGCTGAACGGCCGAATACTGGTAAACGGTATCTTCGTTCTCGCCGGACAGCTCGAATTCGCTTTCACGCAGCGTGAGCGTTTTCGGTCCGCAAAGCTGCTTGTTCTTTGCGTTCTTGAGGATTTTCTCGATATTTTTGATCATTTTATGACGCATATAGCGCGGTGTGCCCCAGAAGCAGACGGCAGCGAGCGCAACGTAAACCGCGATGGAAACCGGCGTGAGCGTATGCAGCCAGTACATGAGCGCACTGCCGCCGAGAATGACAATAGCCGCGGTGGCGATTCTCATGGTGCGAATGCTGCGTTGAACAATCGCATTATTGTTGTAATAATTCAAATTAAAATCAATAAAATCCTGTTTGGTGATATCGTAATGCAGCTCCATTTTTCCTTACCTCAACTTACTCGGATAAAGTTATTGTATCGAAAATCAGAGCGGATTGCAAGTCTAATTAAGAAAGGGGAGCGAAAATGCTGATTTTAGTGACCGGCGGAGCGGCTTCGGGCAAGTCGGCGCACGCGGAACGGCTGGTGTGTGAAAAAGCACAGAGCCGATTATATCTGGCGACCATGCAGCCGTTCGGCAAGTCCGCAGAGGCGCGGATTGCGCGGCATCGGGCGCTTCGTGCGGGAAAAGGGTTCGCTACGGTGGAGAGAACACTTGATTTAGCGAATCTCAAGCTCTCTCAGCAATACGACGGAATTTTGCTCGAGGATTTGGGCAATCTGCTGGCAAACGAGCTGTTTGCGCCGGAAGGCGCAGGCGCAGGATCGGCGTTCGACAGCATTGTTGCAGGCGTGGATAATCTGCAAAAATACTGTGAAACGCTGGTTATCGTTTCCAACGAAATCTTTGCGGACGGCGTGCCGTACCCGCCGGAGACCATGCAGTATATCCGGATTTTAGGAGAATTACACCAGAAATTAACTGGGAAAGCAGACGCGGTATATGAATCAGTGTGCGGAATTTTACTGTCGGTAAAGGAGGGGAAACAGCCGTGAAAAGTGTAATCAGCGGACTTTTGGTCGCGTTTTCAATGTACTCTGCGATACCTGTTCCACAGGTGAACTGGGAAAAACAGACCATGCGGTGGGCACTTGGCTTCCTGCCGCTCATCGGTGTGCTGATCGGTGCGATAGAGTGGTTCTGGTTCGCATTTTGCATGCATTTCGGCGCAGCAGGTGTGTTTTACGCTGTGATCGCAGCGCTGATTCCGCTGGCGGTGTCCGGCGGCATTCATCTGGACGGCCTGTGCGACACCTGCGACGCGCTGTGTTCGTTCGGTGACCGGGAAAAGCGGCTGAACATTCTCAAGGACCCGCACGTTGGCGCGTTTGGGCCGCTCTGGCTGATGGCATTCCTGCTGGCCGAGGTCGGGTGTTTTACCCAGATTTACGACCGGCCTGTGCTTCTTCCGCTGGCATGCACAGGATTTGCTTTTGCACGGGCAATGGGCGGCCGCAAGGTGGTTGCATCACCGTGCGCAAAAGACAGCGGACTCGCACATATCTTTGCAGAAAACAGCGATAAACGCGCAGTATCGCGCATGTTACTTGCTGAATTTGTTCTGTTTACGGTGCTTCTCGGATTGTGGATATACCGCGTGCCGCACGCGCTTGCTGCGGCGAAAGTGCTCGTTATCGTGCTCGTTGTGTGGTATGCTGTGCATGAGCACATAAGCCGCCGTGTGTTCGGCGGTGTCACCGGAGACTTGGCGGGATTCTGCATCTCGCTGTCGGAACTGATCACGCTTGCGGCAGCAGCGATTGGAGGGCTGATTTTATGACCGTGCTCATCATTGGCGGCGCATATCAGGGGAAACGAAAAGTTGCCGAAAACCTGTATGCAGACCTGCCGAGGATTGAAAATCTGCACGAAATCGTGCGGAAAATGCTGAAGGAAGACAAAGACCCGATGTCACTCGCAGATACGCTGTGCGGACACGTTATCACCTGCGATGAGATCGGCTGCGGCATCGTTCCCATCGACCGTGCGGACGAATACTGGCGCGAATCGGTCGGTCGTCTGTGCTGTGCTTTAGCACAGAAAGCGGACGCAGTCGTGCGCGTGATCGCAGGCGTGCCGCAATTCATCAAAGGAGAACAACCATGACGATAACCCTTGCCGTGCTGCTCGGCTTCGCGCTCGACTGGCTGCTCGGAGACCCGAAAAAATTGCCGCATCCGGTATGTGCGGTGGGAAAACTCATCTCAGGAACCGAAAAAGTTCTGCGCCGCATCTTTCCCGCAACGCCCGCGTCACTGACATTCGCCGGAATTTTACTCTGGATCATCACCTGCGGCGTGAGCTTTGCCGTGCCGTTTTTCCTTCTGCGCTGGCTGTATCATGTGAACTTCTGGCTCGGTTTTGCCGTCGAAATGCTGCTCTGCTGGATGATTTTCGCACGAAAAAGCCTTGCGGACGCCGGTTATCATGTCTACAGCGCGGTCAAGCAGTCGCTCGAGGAGGGCCGCAAGGCCATCGCGTGGTACGTCGGCCGCGACACCGCAGAGCTGTCCGAGGAGGGCGTTATCAAGGCCGCTGTCGAGACTGTGGCTGAAAACCTGACGGACGGTGTGGTCTCGCCGCTCGTGTTCATGCTCATCGGCGGAGCGCCGCTCGGCATGCTGTACAAGGCGGTCAACACGCTGGATTCCATGGTCGGCTATCATAACGATAAATACGAGTATTTCGGCAAGTTTTCGGCAAAAATGGACGATTTATTCAACTTTATCCCTGCCAGACTGTCCGCACTGTGCATGATCGCCGGTGCCGGCATGCTGCACCTCGATAACCGAAACGCGCTCCGGATTTACCGTCGTGACCGCAGCAAACACAAGAGTCCGAACGCCGGTCAGACCGAGTCTGTGTGCGCGGGCGCGCTGCACATCCAGCTCGGCGGCGATGCCAGCTACTTCGGTAAAATCGTTAAAAAAGCCGCCTTCGGTGATCCGATGCGCCGTGTAGACCGCACGGATATTCTCGCAGCGGTCGATCTGATGACGGCGGCAAGCGTGTTTGCGCTGGTGCTGTGCTGTGTAATCCGCCTGATCGTAAAAAGTTAGGATGCTATGCGGGAGAGAAAACTCGCATTTGAAAGGATGAAAAAATGCTTAATTATGTCCACGGCGGCGACATCCAAACCTACATCGACCGCCACGGCTTCGCGCCGCTCGACCTGTCCGCGAACATCAATCCGTTCGGCATACCGGACGCGGTACGCGCGGCCATGCACAGCGCTGTGGATAACTGCACGCAGTATCCCGACCCGTTTTGCCGCGCCGCGCGGCAGGCGATTGGTGCGAGAGAAGGCGTCAATCCGGATTTTCTGTACTGCGGCAACGGTGCGGCGGATGTACTCGACCGATTGGCGGCGGTGCTGAAACCGCGCAAGGTACTTCTCACCGCACCGACTTTTGCGGAGTACGAGCGCACGCTCTCAGGTGCGGAGATTCGGGTGCATAATCTGCGGGAAACGGACGGTTTTGCGCTCACAGAGCGCATTTTGGACGAGATTTCACCGGATTTGGATGCGGTGTATCTCTGTAATCCGAACAACCCGACCGGGCGAACCGCCCAACCGGAGCTCCTGCGGGAAATCGTCCGAAAATGCACAGAAAACGGCGTAAAACTGGTCGTGGATGAGTGCTTCAACGACTTCCTGACAGACGCAGAGCGGCACACACGGAAAGACCTGCTGGAATCCAATCCCGGCCTGATCATCCTGCGCGCGTACACGAAAATGTACGCCGTGCCCGGTGTGCGCTTCGGCTGGTGCATGACGGCGGACGCGGCGCTGATTGAGAAATTATACCATGCCGGACAGCCGTGGAACGTGTCGGTCATCGCGCAGGCGTGCGCCGTCGCGGCGGCAAACGAGCCGGACTGGGCCACGGAAACCGCCAAACGCATTGCCGAGGAACGCAGGTTCTTATCCGACGGACTTGCAGCCCACGGACTGACCGTCTTTCCGGGCGAGGCCAACTTCCTGCTGTTCCGTTCAAACGATACCGGATTGCACGAGAAACTCGCGGAGCACGGCATAATGATACGAAACTGCGATAATTATCGCGGACTTTCGGCAGGATACTATCGCGTTGCGGTAAAAACGAGAGAAGCAAGCAAGTGCTTGCTAAACGCAATCAAATTGATAATGGAAAATGGATAATGGAGAACGAAGGTATGCGCTTTGCGCGGATTTGACAGCGCCGCGGGCGCAAGGGCAGTGACATTTTCCATTATGCGGGAGGTTTGCAAATGGCAAAAATTATCATGATACAGGGCACCTGCTCAAATGCCGGCAAAAGCCTGCTTTGCGCGGCCCTGTGCCGGATTTTCCGGCAGGACGGCTACCGCGTTGCGCCGTTCAAGTCACAGAATATGGCGCTCAACTCGTTCATCACGGCGGACGGCAGGGAGATGGGCCGCGCACAGGTCGTGCAGGCCGAGGCGGCGGGCATCGCGCCCGATGTGCGCATGAACCCGATCCTGCTCAAGCCGACAAGCGACGTTGGCTCGCAGGTCATCATCATGGGCGAGGCGCAGGGAAACCGCACCGCGCGGGAGTATTGGGGCCGCAAAAAGGCGCTTTTGCCCATTATCAAGGACGCATTTGACAGCCTTGCCGCCGAGAACGACATTATCGTGATCGAGGGTGCGGGCAGTCCGGCGGAGATTAATCTCAAGCAGGATGATATTGTAAATATGGGTCTGGCGAAGCTGGTGGATGCGCCTGTGCTGTTGGTCGGCGACATCGACCGCGGCGGCGTGTTCGCGTCGCTGTACGGCACGGTCAAGCTGCTCGAGGAGGACGAGCAGGCGCGGATTCGCGGTCTCATCATCAACAAATTCCGCGGCGACGTGGAGATTCTGCGGCCGGGTCTGACGCAGCTCGAGGATTTGACCGGCAAGCCGGTCATCGGCGTGGTGCCGTACGGGCATTTTGACATCGACGATGAGGACAGCCTGTCCGAGCGTCTGGACGCAAAGGCTGCTCCCGCACTGGTAAACATTGCGGTGGTAAAGCTGCCGCGACTGTCCAATTTCACCGATTTTTCCGCACTTTCGCGCGTATCCGGCGTGAGTGTCGCGTACGCGGACAAACCGGCGCAGCTTGCCGGAGCCGACCTGATTATCCTGCCGGGCACCAAGTCCACGCTGGCAGACCTGCGGTGGCTGCGCGAGAGCGGCATGGAGGCGCAGATTCTCAAGGCGCACGCGGCAGGCACGCCGGTTTTCGGCATCTGCGGCGGCTACCAGATGATGGGACGCACGGTCTCCGACCCGGACAATACCGAGGGCGGCGGCAGTCTGCGCGGCATGAGTCTGCTGCCGATCGACACGGTGTTCCGCCCGAGCAAGACCACGACGCAGACGCGCGGCACGCTGCTGGAGATTGACGGCGTGCTGTCCGATTTGAGCGGTCTGGCGGTCGAGGGCTACGAGATTCACATGGGCGAAACCGTGCGCGACGCGAGTGCAAAGCCGCTCGTTCGATTGCTTCGCAGGGAAGGCGAAATCGAGGACGGCTGTCAAACGGAAAACGCCTTCGGCACTTATCTGCACGGCGTGTTCGATGCGCCGGAGGCGGCGCTGCGGACGGCGCAGGCACTGGCGAAAAAGAAGGGCGTGACGCTGACCGATGAAGCGCTCGATACGCACGCCTACAAGGAGCAGCAGTACGACAAACTGGCGGATTCGGTGCGAAAATCGCTCGATATGGAACGAATTTACCGCATTATGGAGGGAAAAGCATGACAGGACTCATTCATATTTACTGCGGCGACGGCAAGGGCAAGACTACGGCGTCAGTTGGTCTGGCGGTGCGCTGCGCCGGACGCGGGAACAAGGTCGTGTTCGCGCAGTTTCTCAAGGATGGGACTTCGGGCGAGTGCCGTGTGCTGGCGAAATTGCCCGACGTGACCGTTATGGCGGCAAATCCGGTCGGCAAGTTCTCGTTCCGCATGACGGAGGCGGAAAAGCGGGAGACAGCGGACGCGCTCACCCGCACCTTCGATGCGGCAACCGGCTTTGCCGTGCGGGAGCACGCGCGGCTGCTCGTGCTGGATGAGGTCTGCGCGGCAATCTCGTGCGGCTTTCTGGATGAGAAAACGGTCGTAAAATTTCTTGAGACCAAGCCGGAAACGCTCGAGGTCGTACTGACCGGACGGGGTCCGTCCGAAGCGCTGCAGGCACACGCGGACTACATTACAGAAATGAAAATGCAGCGGCACCCGTTTGAGAAGGGCATCGCTGCGCGGGAGGGAATCGAATTTTGAACGGATACATGAAGCCGCAGGACATCGAAAAGCGGTCGTTTGAGATCATCACCGCCGAACTGGGCGAGCGCACGTTTCCGGCAGGCATCGCCGAGGTGGTCAAGCGCGTCATTCACACCACGGCGGATTTTGACTACGCGGACAGCCTCGCGTTCTCGCCGGACGTGATAAGCAGGGCAAAAGCCGCGCTTGCGGCAGGGGCGACGGTGGTTACCGATACCAATATGGCGCTCTCCGGGGTGAGCAAGACGACGCTGGCAAAGCTCGGCGGAAAGGCGGTCTGCCTGATGGCGGATGAGCAGGTGGCAAGCGAGGCCAAGGCGCGCGGTGTCACGCGGGCAATCGTTTCGATGGAGCATGCCGCCAAATTTGAAGGCCCGCTCCTCTTCGCCATCGGCAATGCGCCGACCGCGCTCATCCGTCTGCATGAGTTGATTGAGGAAGGCATTGTCGCGCCTGCGCTCGTCATCGGTGTGCCGGTCGGATTTGTCAACGTGGTCGAGGCGAAGGAGCTGTTCATCGGCGGGGACACGCCGTATATCATCGCACGAGGCCGCAAGGGCGGCTCGAATGTAGCCGCGTCCATTGTCAATGCGCTGCTCTATCAGATGGTACATCGAGAAGGCTTTTAATTGCTGTCGCCAAACCACGGTTTGGCCGACAAGAGGAACGGACCGTAGGCCGTTCCAAAGTCGTCCGAAAGTTCCCATACGGAAACTTTCTCCCTCTTAGGGTATAAAAACCGGCGCTATCCTTGCGCGGCTTCTCGGCCGCGCTGCGCAGATACATGCTCCCGGTTTTTATGAATCGCGTTGCGATTCTATTAAATGCGCGCTATCGCGCGATATGCTGAAAATTTTAGCAGATATACTGTTCGGAAGAATAAAAAAGAGAGAGTTTCAAACGAAACTCTCTCTTTTTGCTACGACCAAAGACCTTTTTCCCTGCAGTCGGCAATGTATGCGTCGATATTGTCCGCTGTGGTGACCTCGGAACCCGAGTCGATCACCGATTCGACGGATTTGCCCTCGAGTGCGTCCAAAGCGGCCTCGACAGCTTTGTAGCCCATTTCATAGCCCTGTTGGGCAATATCGACAGTCAGCTCGCCGCGGTCAAGCGCTTCCACCGCAGCATGATTGCCGTCAAAGCCGCAGATAACGGTTTTCCAGTAGGCGGTGCTGTTGTTATCCCAGATGCACTTGATGGCTGCAAGCGCCATATCATCGCTGGTAACGAGCAGCGCGTCCACACCCTGCGGATACTTCTGCATGACAGCCTCCATCGCGGCTGCCGCACGGTCGGGCTGCGCGTCGTAGTACTGCACCTCGAGCACAGTGTCGCCCGCCTGCTCCACGGCGCTGCGGTAGCCGTGCAGGCAAGGCATGCCAGTGCTGCCGCAATCATTCTCCTGTTCATGGTGTGTCTCCTCGTTCTCTTTTCTGTCGGAAGCTGCTCCTGCTCTTCTCTTGATAATATTTTAACATATTTTCCGCAGAGAGACAAATAGAAAAGGCATGACTCCGAATCATGCCTTTTTCTGTAACTTTTATCAGGTTATTTGCTCAGACGCTGCTCCATATAATTGTGCGCGTTCAGCTCAAGAGTATCGTTGAGCGGTACGAGCGGCTCGGTCTTGCCGTAGCGGCGGTCGAGCGCGGTCTGCA
>OGYI01001721.1_pt1 | contig 19669 bp, 15 predicted proteins | sample 1576521 | NCBI WGS metagenome assembly OGYI01 (sample SAMEA3541484, study PRJEB24748) | human gut metagenome | biome: human gut; feature: human-associated habitat; material: faeces | place: China | collected 2012
CATCACTCGGATGCTTTACATTCCAGATCGAGCAGCCAGTCATCCACACCTTTCAGGTTTCCAGCCCAGGCGCCTTCTTGGTCTAAATCCCAGACAAACTGCTTGCACGGTACCAAAAGCTCCTTACAGATGCCATACAGCTTCCTGCACCCGTTCTGGATATGCTTCCGTTTCTCTATTTTTTTCAGGCACTGATGTTTTCCTTTTTCCTGCCGGAACGCACACGTTACGCAGTCTGTATTATAATCCGCCTGACAAACCGTATTTAACAGCTTATCCATGTCATAGGTCTCATAAACCATCTTGACTCTAAGCCGCTTTAACTGTGCGATAAGCTCCGGCAGATTCGCGTACTGGTTGACGCCTGGGACACAGGCAAAGCTGCGACCGGACAGGAAACTGGCTATGTCTCCTTTCAGTGGGCCTTCTGTGAGGAATACAATCTCATCCCTCGGATTCCCTACAAAATGAATCGGGCTTCCAGAGCTGGTTCCCATCTTATCGTTGATACTGGATAACCAGATATACTTGGTATGATCGAACGGGTAATCCAAACGGATCTGCATTCCCACAATATATCCCTCGATTGTCCGGACCGGAATTAAAAAGCCGCTGCACTTCCGCTTAAAGCGGATACTCCAGGCCCCGTCCTCCTCCTGGTAAAATCCAGGAACACCTTCCACGGTACAGCCGGCTTCAATCAGCCGTTCTGTCAGCTTCCGAAAGCCGAAGACTGGCGTGCTCTTGTATCCATTCTTCTGGATTTGCTCCATACTTAATCCGCGTTCCAAAAGATTTTTTCCGTGTGTCTCCGATAAAGTAAGCATGGAGAGGAACGTGGAATATGTTTGATGCAGCACCCGATCAGGAGCCCGGTCTGCATGGATCACTTCCTCCATGTAATGGGTGATCAGAATGACTGTTACCTTTTCCTTACGGTTCAGCTCCCGCACTGCCTCCAGGACTTCCTTTCTTCCGTTAGGATCCAGCATGGCGGTAGGCTCATCCAGGATGATACACCGCGGGCGCATGGCCATCACGCCTGCAATAGCCACTCTCTGCTTCTGCCCTCCGGAAAGCTTGTTTGGGGACTGATAACGATAGGCTGTCATACCGACTTTTTCCAGGCTGTCATTCACCCGTTTCCAGATATCATCTGTAGGAACTCCCATGTTTTCCGGACCAAAGCCTACATCCTCTTCCACAACGGTTCCTATGATCTGGTTATCCGGATTCTGAAATACCATTCCTGCCTTCTGGCGTACCTTCCAAAGTTTGGTCTCTCTGGCGGTATCGATCCCGTCCACCAGCATCGTTCCCTCTGTTGGGATCAGAAGCGCATTCATATGCTTCGCCAGTGTGGATTTTCCGGATCCGTTATGTCCCAGAACTGCCACAAATTCTCCTGCTTTAATGTCCAGGTTCACATCATTGACTGCACGCTGCATGTCTACCACATTGCCGTCATCATCGTATCTCTGATAGTCAAATCCCAGCTTAAGCGCCTTGATAATTCCCATCTTTTCTGCTCTCCTTAATCCTCTGTAGCTGCCGGTTCACCAAGGCCGGTCAACTCATCGATCAGTGCCCATATCTCGTCTCTTCCCTGCTTCGTCTCCGCAGAAAACGGAAGGATCTTTCCCTCTTTCGAAAGGCCCAGTCCGATGCGGATCTCCTTCAAGCTTTTTGCCACCTGACTGCGTTTCAGCTTGTCAAGCTTGGTCGCGATGATCACCGGTTCATATCCGTTGTGACAGATCCAGTCATACATCTGCTTGTCATTGGCGGAAGGCTTGTGGCGGATATCCACCAGGAGAAAAACCGCACGAAGCTCTTTGGAATTATGAAGATAGCCCTCGATCATTTTTCCCCATTTTTCCTTCTCTGCTGCAGAAACCTTGGCGTAGCCGTAGCCCGGCAGGTCTACGAGATACATTGCTTCATTAATGTTATAAAAATTGATCGTCTGTGTTTTTCCCGGCTGTGCACTGGTTCTTGCCAGGGCCTTGCGGTTCATCAGACCATTGATCAGGGAGGATTTCCCTACATTTGATTTTCCCGCAAAAGCTACCTCCGGCCTTCCTGTGTCCGGGATCTTGCTTGTGATGCCGCAGACGATATCCAGCGATACGTTTTTGATTACCATTCGTTATTCCTCCCTTTTCTTTTAAAAGCCCTGTCCTGAAGGTCAGGGCAGGGTTTTTCTGTTTTTTGTTTATGCAAGAGCTTCACCGAGAACTTCTTTCATGTTATCCACAAACCGGATATCCAGTCCCTGGATGATCTCTCTGTCCATCTCCTCGATATCCGGACGATTTTTTTCCGGAACAAGGACTTCTTTGATCCTGGCATATTTAGCTGCAAGCAGCTTCTCTTTCAGTCCGCCGATCGGAAGCACACGGCCTCTTAAGGTGATCTCACCGGTCATGGCAAGATCCGCACGTACCGGTTTTTCGATAATTGCAGACAGCATGGCAGTTGCCATTGTAATACCGGCGGACGGGCCATCCTTCGGAACGGCCCCCTCCGGGATATGTACATGCATATCATGCTTCTGGAAAAATTCCGGATCGATCTCATATTGGTCAGAAACCGAACGGATATAGCTGATACCTGCCTGTGCAGATTCCTTCATCACATCTCCAAGCTGTCCGGTAAGAAGCAGCTCGCCTTTTCCTGGCATGATATTGACTTCGATCTGCAGGGTATCACCGCCTACCTGTGTCCATGCAAGACCGCGGGCGATCCCGATTTCATCCTTCTCATTGGCCATCAGATAGTTATATCGTTCTTTGCCAAGGAATCTGGAAATATTTCTAGATGTGACAACTACCTTATCCTTACCCTCTTCCATGATAGCACGTGCAGTTTTTCTGCAGATACGTCCGATGCTTCTCTCCAGAGAACGGACTCCTGCTTCCTTGGTATAATTGTTGATCAGCTTGCCAAGAGCTGCCGGCTGGATCACCAGCTTGCCTTCCGGAATACCGTTGATCTCCATCTGCTTCGGGATCAGATGTTCCCTTGCGATATGTTCCTTCTCATTTTCCGTATATCCCGGGATTTCCATCAGCTCCATACGGTCAAGAAGAGGTCTCGGGATTCCCTGAACATCATTTGCAGTGGCAATAAACAGTACCTCGGAAAGATCCTGGGGAATCTCCACATAGTGATCATTGAACTTACTGTTCTGCTCCGGATCCAGAACCTCCAGAAGTGCTGCGGAGGTATCTCCTTTATAATCGCTGCTGGTCTTGTCGATCTCATCAAGAAGCATCAGCGGGTTGCTGACTCCGGCTTCCTTCAGTGCGACTGTGATCCTTCCTGGCATGGCACCGACGTAAGTCTTTCTGTGGCCACGGATCTCTGCCTCATCACGGACACCTCCAAGACAGATGCGGACGTATTTCTTGTTCATGGCCTCTGCCACAGAACGTGCAATGGAAGTTTTTCCGGTTCCCGGAGGTCCCACCAGACAGAGGATTGGACTCTTTCCCTTGTGGGTCAGCTTACGTACAGCAAGAAATTCCATGATACGCTCTTTGACCTCTTTCAGTCCGTAATGACCCTCTTCCAAAACCTTCCATGCGTTCTCAAGATCCTCGGAATCCTCGGATTTCTTATTCCACGGAAGTGCAAGAACGGTTTCCAGATAGCCTCTCTGCACCGTTGCCTCTGCAGCACTGGCTGCCATTCCTTTAAAACGGCTGATCTCCTTAGAAATCTTCTCTTTTACTTCATCAGATGCATCCAGCTCCTTCAGCTGTTTTTTAAATTCATCGATATCATCAGCAGTATTCTCCTCGCCCAGCTCCTCACGGATGGTTTTCAGCTGTTCCCGGAGGATATACTCTCTCTGATTCTTGTCGATATGGGATTTCACTTTGCGCTGAAGATCTTTAGTGATATGGATCACCTCGATCTCGCTGCCAAGAAGCGCTCCAAGGATCTCATAACGGTCATTCAAAGACACTGCTTCCAGAAGCTTCTGCTTGTTCTGATACGCCATCGGAAGATTTACTGCGATCTGATCGATAGTTTCCTGCACATCTTCGATGTTCATGATCTGGGTTACCAGATCCTTGCTTACTTTTCCGCTTTCTCTGCAGTATCTCTGAAAAAGCTCCCGGATGCTGCGAAGCATGGCGTCCTTTACCGGTTCCGGGTAATCCTCTTCCTGTGCCGTAACGATCTCGCATTCCGCCTTCAGATATGGTTCCTCCTGCTCCAGGCCCAGAACCTCTGCCCTGTCCAGTCCCTCTACCAGAACCCGGTAAAGATCCTGCGGAAGCTTCACCACCTGCTTGATATAAGCGACGGTTCCTACCTGATACAGATCCGTAAGTTCCGGTATTTCCACCTCAGGATCCTTCTGTGTCAGCAGAAAGATCTTCTGGTCATGGAGCATGGCTGCTTCCACGGCACGGATAGATTTCTCCCTGCTCACATCAAAGTGTACGATCATATCCGGAAGGACTGTAGTCCCACGGAGAGCGATCATTGGCAATATATTGACCTGATTTGTCATTTATGTCATTCCCTTCATCAAGCTGTTTCCGGCTTGCCTTTCTTTCTCGAACGGGTTGTTTTGCGTCCTGCTTTTTTTGCAGGAGCCTTGGCCTCCCCGTGGAGGATCTCCGGCTCTCCGGTTCCCTCCACTGCCTCTTTTGTGACGATACACTTACGGATGGTGTCGTCCGATGGTGTCTTGTACATCAGATCCATCAGGGTATGCTCCATGATGGCACGAAGTCCTCTGGCACCTGTTTTTCTCTCAAGAGATTTCCGGGCAACTGTCTCAAGTGCTTCATCCTGGAACTCAAGCTGCACGCCATCCAGCTCAAAAAGCTTGTCGTACTGTTTTGTAAGGGAATTCTTAGGCTCCTTCAGAATACGGATCAGTGCTTCTTCATCCAGAGAATCCAAGGTTACCACGACCGGAACTCGTCCGATAAACTCCGGGATCAGACCGAATTTAATAAAGTCCTCCGGCATAACCTCCTTCAGAACCTCGCCCACATTGCGGTCTTCCTTCTCGGAAACCTCCGCTCCGAAACCAATGGATTTGGTATCCTGTCTTGCCTCGATAATCTTCTCCAGTCCGTCAAAGGCACCACCGCAAATAAACAGGATGTTTGTAGTATCGATCTGGATAAATTCCTGATGCGGATGCTTACGTCCACCCTGCGGCGGAACGCTTGCAACTGTACCTTCAAGGATTTTCAGAAGTGCCTGCTGTACACCTTCACCGGATACATCTCTGGTGATAGATGCATTTTCGGATTTACGTGTGATCTTGTCGATCTCATCGATGTAGATGATACCGTACTGCGCACGCTCGATGTCATAATCTGCCGCCTGAATGATCTTCAGAAGAATGTTCTCAACATCCTCGCCAACATAACCTGCCTCTGTGAGAGTAGTGGCATCTGCGATGGCAAAGGGAACATTCAGCAGTCTTGCCAATGTCTGTGCAAGAAGTGTCTTACCGGAACCGGTCGGACCAAGCATCAGGATATTACTCTTCTGCAGCTCCACGTCCAGGTTTCTTGAAGCAAGAATTCTCTTGTAATGATTGTAAACAGCTACGGAAAGTGCCTTCTTGGCATCATCCTGTCCGATCACATACTCATCCAGGATACTGTGGATCTCTTCTGGTTTCAGAAGGTTGATCCCTGTTTCATAATCTGCCTCATGATCATACATACTGAATTCTTCTTCCATGATCTCGGAGCAGATCCCGATACATTCATCACAAATATATGCTCCATCCGGACCTGCGATCAGCTTGCGTACCTGATCTTCAGTCTTATGGCAAAAGGAGCATCTTACCTTTCCTTCTTTTACTTTATCTGCCATATCTTTTTGTTTCCTTTCTAAGCGTAAATGTCCGTCTCTCGCAGACATTTAAAATTCCTTTTTAAAGCAAGATAAGACTCCTGTGTCTTTACAGGAGTCTTTTCTTACGCATTATTTGTGGATTACAACACCGTCGATCAGGCCGTATGCCTTAGCTTCTTCCGCTGTCATATAGTTGTCACGGTCAGTATCTTTTTCCACAATCTCAAGAGGCTGTCCGGTATTCGCAGAAAGAATCTCGTTCAGCTTCTTTTTGGTTTTTGCGATCTGGTCAGCTACGATCTGGATTTCTGTAGCCTGCCCCTGTGCACCGCCTGATGGCTGATGGATCATGATCGTCGAATTCGGCAGTGCATATCTCTTGCCTTTGGCACCGGAGGACAGGAGGAAAGCTCCCATGCTGGCTGCCATTCCAAGGCAGATCGTAGATACATCGCACTTAATATACTGCATTGTATCATAAATTGCCATTCCGGCAGTTACAGAACCACCCGGGCTGTTGATATAAAGCTGGATATCCTTGGAAGGATCTTCTGCTTCCAGGAAGAGAAGCTGCGCAACGATCAGGTTCGCACTGACATCGTTTACCTCTTCTCCAAGGAAAATGATTCGGTCCTTAAGAAGTCTTGAATAGATATCGTAACTTCTTTCTCCTCTGCTGGTCTGCTCAATGACGTAAGGTACTAAACTCATTTTGCCCTCCATTTCCGAGGTTTATTACGCCTCTACAGCTGCATCGGCAACTAATGTAACAGCTTTCTGAACAGCCATATCTTTCTTCATCTGCTCCATCTCGTTCTCACCGATGAGATCTTTTAATTTGTCTGCTTCCATCTTGTACATCTCTGCCATCTTGGAGATCTCTTCGTTAACCTCTTCCTCTGTTGGCTGGATGTTCTCTACCTCAGCGATTTTCTCAAGAACAAGTCTTGTCTGGATTCTCTTAAGAGCCTGTGGCTTCATGTCTTCCATCATCTTGTCAACGCTCTGGCCTGTGAACTGGAAGTACTGCTCCATGGAAAGACCCTGGGACTGCATTCTTCTTGCGAAATCGTCAAGCATCTGACGTGTCTGTGTCTCGATCATTGCCTCCGGAATATCCATCTGTGCATTCTCGATCACTTTATCTACTGCTGCGTCTTCTTTTGCACGACGTGCATCTTCTGCTTTCTTCTCTGTCAGGTTCTTCTTAACGTCTTCCTTGTACTCAGCAAGTGTATCAAACTCAGATACATCCTTAGCGAAGTCATCGTCAAGCTCCGGAAGCTCTTTTGCTTCGATCTTCTTAACATCGCACTGGAATACAGCTTCTTTGCCAGCCAGCTCTTTTGCCTGATACTCCTCCGGGAATGTAACCTTAACTTCTACGTGATCACCTGTGTTAGCACCAACAAGCTGCTCCTCGAATCCCGGGATGAAGGTGTTGGAACCAAGTGTCAGCGGATAGTCTGTTCCTTTACCGCCCTCGAATGCCTCACCGTCTACGAAGCCCTCGAAATCGATAGTTGCTGTATCGCCGTTCTGTGCTGCACGATCCTCAACTGTGCTGGTTCTGGAGTTTTTCTCCTGCTCTTTCTTAAGCTCAGCCTCAACTTCCTCGTCTGTTACCTCTGTCTCAGACTTCGGAACCTCAAGTCCTTTATAGTCACCAAGAGTTACCTCTGGTTTAGTAGCTACTTCTGCTGTAAAGATAAATGGTTTGCCAGGCTCAACCTGTGTTACATCGATCTTAGGCTGAGAAACGATCTCAAGATCACACTCAGCAAGTGCTTTGCTGTAATGCTCAGGGATCAGAGCGTTTGCAGCGTCCTCAAGGAATACTCCCTTTCCGTACATCTGCTCGATCATTTTTCTTGGAGCTTTTCCTTTACGGAATCCCGGAATAGAAATTCTGCCTTTTGCTTTCTGATATGCATTCTGCATTGCTTTGTCAAGATCCTCGGCGGAAACCTCGATTGTAAGTTTCGCCATGTTTTTCTCCATTTTCTCCACCTGTAAACTCATGTTTCTTGTTCCTCCTTAATCATATCGAGTAAATACCTTATATAAAATAGTTAACACTCGCATTATATATATTTACAGTCATTTCTGTAGTATAGCATAACCACTGTAAAAACGCCAGTATTTTTTTCAGTTTTCCATATGCCCACACAGGGCATTTGTCACTGCTCACTTCGTTCTCAGCAACGCACTTCGCAATGCACAGAACTTATGCTAATCGCCAAAATCCGTGCGGTGTATTTCCTCAATATCAAAGTAATTTTCTGTTTTTCTTATGTAAGCAAGACAAAATGCAAAAATTCTTTTATAAGTTCCGGGCGTATAATGAACACCATCGTCTGTACCGTCTCCCGTATTGGATACAGTACCATATCCTGTCCGCATCAGATAACTGTAAACATCGATATAATGGTACTGACTTCCAAGCTTACTGGCAAGACCGCTGTTAAAAGCCCGGATATTCTCACATTTACGATTCCGGGTACTTCCCCTTTCCCCTCCATTGATCGGATTCACAGACATATAATACAGACTGCAGTTTTTCATGGAAAGCTCTGTTCCCAGCTTTTTCATGTAAGACCCGTACTGTGAGAGTTTATCATTCAGATCCTGTTTTCCTTTAATATCTCTGAGATCGTTGACACCATGATTAAACACCACCGCGATCTTTGCGTATTTTTCATTTTTACGATATTTTTCTATTTCTTTCAAAAGAGCCTGTGCGCCCGTCAACTTCAGCCAGTCCAGTTCCGTATTAGAACAGCATACAAAGCTGACATGGCTGTCCACATACTCCTCCCCAAACTGCTCGTACAATACCTTCTGAAGACCATATGTCCTGGAATCTCCCACGAAGATGATCCTTTCGTAGTTCTCAGGATAATGAAAGCTGTTCCTGACCAGATTCGGTTCCTGATAACGCCAGAATCTAACTGCATAGAGATGCATGGTCCCACTGACTGTGATCACCTGTCCGGCTTCATACCTTGGCGAGGTCTTCTGACCTGCTCGGGTGGACCATCCAAGGAATGTAGAATTCTCTTCATTGGCCATCACCGGCAGTTTCAGTTTTCCGCTTGGAACCCGTATGATCTTGTAGATACCTCCGTCATTCCTGTGCAGGATCAGTTTGAGATTGTTCTTCTTTTTTATCACTGCATAAAACGTTACATTTCTTCTTACAAAATATTTTTTTCCCGGCTTATATCTTGCCTCCGTTCCTCCTTTTTTCAGAGACCATCCCTCTGCCTGATATCCTGCTGGGACCTGCGGCACTTTGGGAATCGTGATCATGGAACCAAATTTCTGTTTCTTTCCCAATTTTTCATATACAGCAGAGGAGACTCCTCTGCCTGACCTGAAAGATACGGAATACATCTTTTTGCAGGCGTTCCCGTATGTACCATCCGACCAGTCAAAGCCGGCAGCTGACACCAAATGTCCTGTGGCTGTCATCAGTATAACAAGAAGCGTCACTACCCACAGGATCTGTTTCATCTCTTTTTTCATGATCTTACATACACCACCGATTCAGCAATCTCTTCTGCCTTTGCGCTTCCCTCCAGCTGTCCGATCAGGGAAAGGCTGAAGTCGATGGCTGTTCCAAGGCCTCTGCTGGTAGTTACATTTCCATCTACCACTACAGGCTTCAGAGATGTTCTGGCACTTTTAAGCTGTTCCATAACAGATGGATAAGATGTAGCATTTCTGCCTTTCAGGAATCCAAGTCTTTCGAATACACCTGGTGCCGCACAGATAGCTGCTACCTTGCCGCCCTTCTGATAGAAATCTGTCAGAAGTTCAGTCAGCGGTTTATATTCCTCCAGATATTTTGTTCCCGGCATTCCTCCCGGAATTACAAGCATATCCGCATCGGAAAAATCACATTCTCCAAAGGTACGGTCTGTAAGAAGATCGATCTCATGAGAGGTTCTGATCTCTTTTGTCTCTTTGATAGATACTGTCTGGATGTCGATCCCGGCTCTTCTCATCAGATCTACCACTGTCAGTCCTTCAATATCCTCAAAACCATCTGCGAAAAAAATATACACTTTACTCATGATCCTGTTCATCCTTTCTTTTATAAAATCCATAAATATTTTCTGTATTCCCCATTCCCTTCCATAATGCTTTTTCCATCTGAAAATGTCAAGAAATTTCAACAGATATCCCATTGCAAATCCTGTTTTTTTCCTGTAGACTGAACATAATATCTTTTCATTTCACAAACCCGGAGGTTTTTTATTATGGAGATTGAACGTAAATTTCTGATCCGGAAGGATGACCTTCCGCAGGATCTGGCTTCCTATCCCTGCCACCGGATCGAGCAGGGGTATCTTTGCACTTCCCCTGTTGTCCGCATCCGCCGGCAGGATGATGACTATTTTCTTACTTACAAATCCAAAGGTCTCATGAGCCGTGAAGAATATAATCTTCCGCTCACCGCTGAAGCCTATGAGCATCTGAAGCCTAAAGCAGACGGTATCCTCATTACAAAGGACCGCTATGTGATCCCGGAAAAAGACGGACTTTTTATTGAGCTGGATGTGTTCCACGGAGAATACGAGGGAATTCTTCTGGCTGAGGTTGAATTTCCTACAGAGGAGGCCGCCAATGCCTACACTGCGCCGGACTGGTTCGGAGAAGATGTGACTTATTCTACCAGATATCATAACAGTACCATGAGCCAGGGCTGGCAGACTGATTACTGTTCACTCCGTTCTCAGTAACGTAGATTGATCGCTAAACGAATCGGAAATCGCACTTGTATTTCTTATTTCAGGTGTTATAATTAGTAATGCAGGCAGATATAGTTCATCGGTAGAACATCAGCTTCCCAAGCTGAGGAGGCGGGTTCGATTCCCGTTATCTGCTTTCATTGCCAAAGAGGGCACGCAGTCAGGCGTGTCTTTTTTTATAAATTTTAAGGAGGATTTTTGTTTATGAAGATTGGATTTATCGGATGTGGAAATATGGCCTCTGCCATGATCGGCGGTATTCTCCGTCATGGGATCTTTTCAAAGGACGAGATCATTGTTTCCAACCTTACAGAAGAAGGCAGAGCGCGCAGTAAAAAAACTCTTGGTGTTGTCACCACTCTGGATAACAATGAAATAGTCAGATCTGCAAAAACTGTCGTTCTTGCAGTAAAACCGCAGTTTTATGAGGAAGTTCTCACGGAGATCCACGACAGCCTCACGACAGAGCACACCATCATCGGAATCGCTCCCGGCAAGACGCTTGCATGGCTGGAAGAAAAAGCCGGTCTTCCTCTGAAGGTTGTTCGTTTTATGCCTAATACGCCTGCACAGGTTGGAGCCGGAATGACTGCTGTATGTGCCAATGACCGGGTTTCGGAAGACGAACTGGCAGAAATCCTTAAGATCACAGACAGCTTTGGCTGTACCGAAGTGATACCGGAGCGTCTGATGGACGCCGCAGGCGCTGTAGGCGGCTGTGCACCGGCTTATGTGTTTATGTTTATCGAAGCCATGGCAGATGCCGCTGTCAGCCAGGGAATGCCTCGTAAGCAGGCTTATAAATTTGCTTCCCAGACTGTTCTCGGCAGTGCAAAAATGGTTCTGGAAACCGGCAGACACCCGGGAGACCTGAAAGACATGGTCTGCTCACCGGCAGGAACTACCATTGAAGGTGTCCGCACCCTGGAAAAAAACGGCTTCCGCAGTGCTGTATTCGAGGCGCTTACCGCAGCTGCTGAGAAGGGTAAAAAGTTATAATTTCCGAAAACAAAAACTCCGTAAGGTCTGCATTCACCCGGACCTTACGGAGTTTTTCCATCTCATTTCTTTTATCATCTGCCGAGCGCCCTACAGCAGCTCGATCAGCGCATCAATATCTTCCATTTTTGTTCCCCAGCTTGTGGCAAAACGGATCACTGTATGATCTTCATCATATTTTTCCCAGAAATCAAACTGAACTTCTTTGCCCAGTTCTTCTTTCTTTTTATTTTCCAGAACTACAAACTGCTGGTTCGTGGGAGAATCCAAGAAAAGCTGATATCCTTTTTCCTGAAGGGCTTTTTTCAGCTTCATAGCTGTTTCAATAGCATTTTTGCTGATCCTTGTATACAGATCATCGGTAAACAGTGTGTCAAACTGGATTCCCAGAAGACGGCCTTTTGCCAGAAGGGCTCCCTGCTGTTTCACCATAGTCATAATGTGCTTCGGAGCTTTTTTCGTAAAGACCACTGCCTCACCGCAAAGTGCTCCTACCTTGGTTCCGCCGATGTAGAACATATCTGTACATCTGGCGATATCCTCAAGTGTCACATCCGCTTCCGGACTTACCAGACCGTAACCAAGTCTTGCTCCGTCCAGAAATAGCGGAAGCTCGTATTTATGGCATACCTCGGAAATTTCCTCCAGCTCTTTCTTCGTATAAAGTGTTCCGTACTCTGTCGGATGGGAAATATAAACCATTCCCGGAAATACCATATGGTCGTGACTTTCATCCCCATAAAAAGTTTCCACATAATCTGTGATACTTTCTGCTTTGATCTTTCCGTTTTCTGCCGGAAGTGTCAGTACCTTATGTCCTGTATACTCGATCGCTCCAGCCTCATGACAGCTTACGTGTCCGGTCTGCGCCGCAAGAACACCTTCATAACGGTTCAGGACAGAACCTATGACCGTGGCATTGGTCTGGGTTCCTCCCACCAGGAAAAGCACCTCAGCATCCGGGCAGCCACAGGCCTTACGGATCTTCTCTTTTGCAGAATCACAGTATTTGTCTGTGCCATAGCCGGAAAGCTTCTCCATATTGGTTTCCAGAAGCTTTTGGAGGATCGCCGGATGAGCTCCCTCACAGTAATCGTTTACAAAAAATAACATTTTATTTTCTCCTCATCTGTATTTTCATTTTATTTGACCGTCTGCCCTGGAATGATCTTACAGGTAGAAAACGATTTGAATTTACAGGAAATCGCCCCCTTCATCTCCTGTTCCAGGAAAAGCATGGCTACATGCGCACGTTCCAGATGCTCCATCCGAAGTGTGGTAAGAAGGATATCTCCGGTAAGATAGTCCGGGATCTCATCCACACCCAGAAGAGAAATGTCTTCCGGAACCGAAATTTTCTTCTGCCGTAACGCACGCATCACTCCAATGGATATCTGATAATTTTCCATGATAAAGGCATCCGGCAATTCATGAGTATCCAGATATTTCAGTGTTGCCTCGCATACCTCACTGGTAGTTTCTCCCAGCGAGTAAATAGACTCTTTCTCCAGCGGCAGGCCATTCTTCCGAAGTCCTGCACGGAATCCTGCACGCCTTTGCTGGAAATTAAAGATATCCTGGGTATTGGCCATATATTTGATATTCCGGCATCCTCTGGAAACCAGATAATCCACACAATCTCTGATTCCTTCCACTCCACCGAAGGTAACGCAATGATATTCATTTCCAAGATCATTATCATAAATCACCATTGGCTTTCGGATCGCCCGAAACGGTGGAAACTGATCCGGCTGCATCTCTGTTGCATACAGGATCACACCTGCCACATTTTCCTCATTGGCCTCACGCACTACGCGCTCCACGTCTTCTTTTTTTGTGGAAGAAGCATAAGTCACACTGACGATACAGCCCATTCTTCTGGCTTCCTGTTCAAATATCGTCAGACTATCCGGGCATACATCCAATTCAAAATTTTTGAGGAACCTGAGATGATTGTCAATATAAAGCACCTTGATGATATTTTTATTTTCCAATTCCTGATTCTGTTTATCTTTTTCTTCTTTTTGTTTTTCCGGTTCTCCGGTAACTTCTTCTATATAATCGAAAACCTTCCGTCTGGTCTTTTCACTGACCCCTGGCTTGTTGTTCAAAACCAGAGATACAGTTGCCTTGGAAAGATTAAGATTTCTTGCTATATCCGCTGCTTTAATCTTCATGCCGCTCCCTCTTACTAAACATTCTCTCCTTGATTTTAAACATTTTCTTCTGCACTGTCAACACAAAGCGGGAAGCTGCTCACAGGCAGCTCCCCGCAAAAATGATCATTTGACCTCACGTACACGTACAGCCATATATTCTCTTCCCGGCAGGTCGATCCGGAACTTGCCTTTAAAGATTCCTTTCTTCTCGATCGTCATATTCCAGGTATCAATTACTTCTACCTCAAATTCTGTCTCATCATCGATATGATACTCACGGAATGACGGACGCATGAAGCTGTAATAGAAAATATAATATTTAATATCCTGAAGACTATTATCTACTGCTGCACCAACCTCATCCCACTGATTTTCCAGCGGACGAAGTCCCGGTGCCGGTGTCTCCTCCATAATCTTCTGGAGGAATTTAAATCTCTCGGGGCTTTCTCCGTGAAGCTTGCCGCCATGAGACCACCAGAGAATTCCCTCATCATTCATATAGGTTTCTCCGTGTCCCGGATATGCTCCCCGACAGAATGCTTCCCAGAAACGTCTTGTCATTTCTTTTCCACTGATATTTCCCCAGCCATGCTGGATATTTCCTTCATATGCGATCTCATCCAGAACTACCGGTTTTTTGTAACGGATCCGCCACTCATTTACCATCTCGGAGGACTTGTAAAGATCCTGTCTCTGAATGCTGCAGTGAGTGATCCACGGTCTTGTATAATCATAAAAACTCTTGCAATTGTGAATGGAACGAAGATGATTATATACATCTTTTTCCTGGATAATAGCTGCGTAACGCTCCCAGTCCTCTGTTGTCTTTTTCGGGAAAAGATCGTACTCATTGGCAAGTGACCACCATACGTTTCTGTATGCACTTACTCTGGCAATGAGATATTTCCAGTAGAGATCATCACACTCTGCGCTCATCTCGCTGAATCCCCATCTGTCATATGGATGCATCACAATGATGTCAGCCTCAATACCCAGCTCCATCAGTTTCTTCACACAGTCATCGATATGCTGGAAATGTTTCACATTAAATCTCTTGTAATCGAAGTTATTGCCTGCTGCACAGCCAACATATTCCAGAAAATTCTCAGATGTCAGTACAGAGCTGTCCATCGGAGTTCCTTCATATGGATAGCTGATCGGCTCATTCAGGTTGTAGTCATAATGTTTCGGGAATACACAGAAACGGATCTTATTAAATGCACTGTCTGCCAGTGTCTCCAGTGTCTGTTTCTGAAGCTCCTCGCTCTGAAGTTCCCACACATAGCATGTTGTTCCGATGGAATAATAAGGTTTTCCATCTTCATATGCCATATGATAGGTGTAGGATACACGGACCGGTCCGTGATTGCCCTCTGCTGCCGGTGTTACATGAAATGCACCTGTATACACTTCATCAGAAAAGCTTCCTTTGATCTCAAATGTATAATCACCTTCAAAAGATGGCATAAAACGTACGCGGTAGATTCCGTCTCCATCATAGAAACCGTCTACGGTTTTTGTTTCTTCCTTGCCCTTAAAGGTTCCCTGAATTGTATAATCCGTAAACGGATTTCCCTCATGTCTGCCTGACATTTCTGCTTCAAAGGTTCCCCATTTTTCTACGGATCCTGTATATTTGCAAGTACTCATAAGTCGTCCTCTTTCTTTCTGTATTCATGCGCGGGCTGCTGTTCACGATACCGCCATGCAGCAGTCTGCATCAAATATCATGATTTAACTGCTCCGGCCATACCTTCCACGAAATATCTCTGGAAGATCAGATATACTACCATAACCGGGATAACGGAAACAAGTACACCTGCACACAGATAACCATAGTCTGTTCCGTGCTCACCTACGAATGTCATAATACCAACCGGTACTGTCTTCATGGCATTGTCGTTGATGATAACGCTGGCCAACAGATACTCATTCCATGTGGAAAGGAAATCTGTGATAAACAGTGTTGCGATCGCCGGTTTTGCGATCGGCAGGATGATCTTGTAAAAAAGCTGCCATTTATTACATCCGTCAATACATGCAGCCTCATCAATATCTTTCGGAATTCCCAGCATAAATCCTCGCATGATCAGGATACAGTAGGAAATACCAAATCCGATATAAACATAAAATAATCCGAAATATGTATTCAGAAGATTCAATTTGCTGTAGATGATGTTGATCGGTACCAGTGCTGTCTGCATCGGAAGCATCATACCAATAAGGAAAAATACGAAGATACCTATACGGTGCTTGATATTCAGTCTTGTCAGTGCAAAGGAAGCCATAGCACCTACAAAAATACCAAGCGGTACCTTCAGGCAGGAAATGATCAGATCATTCTTCATATAAGTAAAAAGATTTCCCTTTGTAATGGCATTGGTAAAGTTATCCCAGGCAATTTCAGCAGGAAGCTGGAACAGACTCAGTCCGCTCATAAAATCCTTTTTGTGTTTCAATGCTGTTGCGACCAATGTAAAGATCGGAACGATCCAGATCAGTGCCAAAATTATCAGAAGTACGTACAGCAATATTTTTTTTGTGATTTTTTTTGTTTTTCCGTCCATTGTCTGCACCTCCTACTTTTCTTTTGCCGTGAAGGAAACATACGGAATGATCACCACAAGCATCATGACTACCATGACACAGGCAACTGCAGTTCCCATACCTACATTGTTATACTGGAATGTCTGAGAATACATATAGGTTGCCAGAACCTGTGTAGAGTTGTTTGGACCGCCTCCTGTAAGACCCTGTACAATATCGAAAACCTTCATAGCTGCTACGATCAGTGTTGCAAGAACCATGACAAAGGTTTCTTTCATAAGCGGTACGGTAACACTGAAGAATTTACGGACCGGACCTGCACCATCAATGGTTGCTGCCTCAAGGACATCCGGGGATACTGCCTGAAGACCTGCCAGGAAAAGGATCATCGGCTGGCCGATCCCCTGCCACAGTGCTGCCGCAAAGATTGCATACAGGCTCACCTTCGGATCAGAGATCCAGGTCTGTTTGAAATTAATCCCAAGTACCTTGAAAAACTGATTGATAAATCCGATGTTCGGATTGTAGATCCATCTCCAGATGATCGCTACCGCGATTGGTGCGATAACGCAGGGAAAATAGAAAAATGCACGGAACACGGTACGTCCGCGGAACTGTTTGTTAAGAATGACCGCAAAGCCAAGAGAAACCGTCATCAGAAGTACAATCGTAAGTACGATCCAGACCAGGTTATTCTTCAACGCGATCATAAATGTTGCATCATTTGTAAAAAGATTAACATAGTTTGACAGACCTACAAACTCCTTCTCAGCAACACCGTTCCATTTAAACATACTGATAAACAGTGAGTAAAATACCGGTACCACAATTACGGAAAGGTAGATCACTGCTGCCGGTATCAGAAACGCATATGCCCCAAAATCAACTTTTCTTTTTTTCTTCATTCCGGATCACCTCCATTTTTACTGAAAAAAGCGGCCAAAGCCTGCGCTCTGGCCGCCCCGTTATGCTTTTATGATTATTTAGCCTGATATTCTTCAATTGCCTTCTGGATATTAGCTGCTGCATCTTCCGGTGTCATCTCGCCGTTTGCAACTGCATCCTGTGCATTAAAGAGAACATCTGCAACCTCTGTCGGGAATGCCTGGTCAGTGATCGTGAATGTACCGTTCTCATTAGATGTTTCAAGCATACCGTTTACGTTGACCTGCTCAGCCGGAGCTTCAGCGCCCTGTACAGGAAGCGGTACGTTATAGTACTCACCATACTCTGCAACATTCTCATCACTCTGATAGTAATCCATGAACTTCACGCATGCATCAAGTTCTTCATCAGAAAGATTAGCATTGAACTGTGTCATCTCTGCGAAAGCAGACATACGGTTGTCATCACCTGACGGGAATGCAAATACACCATAATTGTTAGGATCAAGATCATTCTGGATGAACTGTCCGTCATACCACTGTCCCTGGAGATCCATTGCACACTCTCCTGTACCCATTGCCATGATGGTATCGTTCGGATCAAGTGTAAGGAAACCATCCGGGAAGTATCCTGCGTCAACCCACTCTTTATATTTCTCAAAAGCCTGTACTACTGCATCGCAGTTCCAGCTCTCCTCAAATGTGTTCAGCTTGTCATGAAGCTCAGCACCTGCATAGTGCTCAACAAGAAGCTCAAACCATCTCATTACATGCCATCCGTTAAGTCCGGCTGTATCCATTGGTGTAACTCCGTTATCTTTCAGAGTCTTAAGAGCTGCTTCGAAATCCTCGAATGTAGTAGGAACTTCGATTCCGTTATCTTCAAAGATCTGTTTATTATAGTAAACACCAAGTGCATTGTAGCTTGTCGGATATCCGGAAAGCTTGTTTTCAAATGTACAGAGATTTAAAGAAGATTCTGTAAATTTGTCGTTCCATCCGTTATCTTTCGCATACTGTGTAAGATCATATGTCTTTCCATTCTCCTCATAGAAGCTTCCAAGACTGCCGCCCCAGTTAAACCACATACTTGGAAGTGTATCTGAAGAAGCTGCTACTTTGCAGGCATCCTTGATTCCATCTGTGTCATAGAAAGAAGCTGTTACTTTAATATCCGGGTTTGCTTCGTTGAATGCCTCTACGATCGGCTCAACCGCATTCTGTCTTGTGCTCAGTGTCCAGAATGAAACCTCTGTTGCTGCACTTACAGAAGAAGCCATTCCGAATACCATTGTTCCTGCAAGTACTGCTGCCATTACCTTTTTAAAATTCATACCATGTCCTCCTTTAAACTTTTCCATGAATTTTGTTTAGTTTTCCGTTTAGCATGTCTCGTTTTTTGTTAAGTAAAAGATAGCATATTGTTTAGTAATTTTCAACTGCATTTTATCTTTTCTATATTTTTTATAATTTTATTTGATATTTTTTGTGTATTTTTACCATATCTTTATTATATTTCATTTGACCTCATTTAAACTTTTTTGAATTATTTTAAATTTATTTACACCATTTATGTTTAACGAATCATTTTCATCCATTTATTAAATACTATTTTGGAACTTTTTATCTAATATTTTCAGTCACTCAATAGCATATTCTGACATTCTCTTTTTCTTATTCCTTCTTTATTACGTACAAAAACCTGCGGTTTTTATAAAAGCCGCAGGTTTTTCCCATGTATTTTAAACTTTTTAACTTTCACATGCTTTCCGTGCATACTCCGTCTGCACCAGATCTTCATACGCCGCACGATCCGTCAACTCCCCTGCATCTTCCAGGATATCCTGCAGAAGCTCAAAGCTGTCTTTTTCAAAGATGAGATTCTCTTTCCATGTGTCCTGGTCATAATAACGTTTTACAATGGCAGTAATGGTTTCAAGATCTGTTTCTTTGAACTGCGGTGCGATCACTTCCGCGATTTCCTCTGGCGTATGACTCTGCACATAGTCCATTCCCTTCTGAAGTGCATCGGTAAATTTCTGGATGATCTCAGGATTTTCTTTCATGTAGCTTGCTTTTGCACTGTAGGATGTATATGGTACATATCCGGATGCCTCTCCGAGAGATGCCACTACATAGCCCGCTCCTTCTTTTTCCAGAATAGTTGCAGATGGTTCGAATTCTACTGTATATGCCGCTGAATCATCACCTGTAAAAGCTGCTGCCGTGGAACCGAAATCAATACTCTGGTCAATGGTCAGATCCTTTTGCGGATCAATGCTGTTTTTCTTCAGTATATATTCAAATACCATTTCCGGCATTCCACCTGTCGCCTGTATTACAATGTAAATATTTATCCGATAGTTGTTTTGCGGTGGTTTCTGCTGAGATATCTGACGTATCCGGCAGATAGTCTTTGACAAGCGCCGTAATTTCTTCTTTTGATTTTACGATTCTGTACGGCTTCAGCGAGTTCTCTGTG
>OGYI01001732.1_pt1 | contig 19445 bp, 16 predicted proteins | sample 1576521 | NCBI WGS metagenome assembly OGYI01 (sample SAMEA3541484, study PRJEB24748) | human gut metagenome | biome: human gut; feature: human-associated habitat; material: faeces | place: China | collected 2012
CTTCTGTTACCGGAAAGATGGTAGCTGCTTTAAGACAATTGGGCTTCGACAAAGTGTTCGACACCGATTTCGCTGCCGATCTGACCATTATGGAAGAAGCCCACGAATTCTTAGACCGTGTGCAAAATGGCGGGGTTCTTCCGCTGATCACCTCCTGTTCTCCAGGATGGATCAAATACTGCGAACCCTATTTCCCGGATATGACCGAGAATCTTTCCACCTGTAAGTCTCCTCAGCAGATGTTTGGCGCCATTGCCAAATCCTACTATGCAGAGAAGGCCGGCATTGACCCTAAGGACATCGTAAGCGTAAGCGTCATGCCATGTACGGCCAAGAAATTTGAGATTGGCCGTGAGAATCAGGATGCCAACGGCGTACCGGATGTGGATATTTCCATCACGACAAGGGAGCTGGCCCGCATGATAAAGAAAGCCGGTATCCGGTTCTTAGACCTTCCTGATGAGAAGTTTGACGATCCCCTGGGTCTTGGCACGGGTGCGGCTGTTATCTTTGGCGCAACCGGAGGCGTTATGGAGGCGGCTCTGAGGACAGCCGTTGAGACATTGACCGGCGAGGAACTGCCTAAGCTGGATTTTGAGGAAGTGCGCGGCACAAAGGGAATCAAGGAAGCCACCTACAATGTAGCCGGCATGGATGTAAAGGTTGCCGTTGCTTCCGGCCTTGGCAATGCAAAGGAACTGCTTGAAAAAGTGAAATCCGGAGAAGCAGATTATCACTTTATCGAAATCATGGGCTGTCCGGGCGGCTGCGTCAACGGCGGCGGTCAGCCTCAGGTATCCGGCACCGTTCGTAATACAGTGGACGTTCAGGGAATCCGTGCGAAAGTGCTGTATGATAATGATGCGGCAAAGGCTATCCGTAAATCTCATGAAAATCCTTCCATCAAAAAGGTTTATGAAGAGTATTTTGGAGAACCGGGAAGTCATAAGGCCCACGAAGTGCTTCATACAACTTATGTAAAACGGAGCGTTAACGGAAACTAAATGTTTTCAATAAAACACGGGGCCGTCGCATTAATGATTGAATAAATCATAGATGCGGCGGCCTCTTTGTGCTCATTTTAAGGAAAATCCCTTGAATAATAAGACGTTATTTGATTTTCGTGCATACTTTAACAGACCTTCTTTTAGGAAGAAAGTCTATCCGAGTTTTTTGTTTTGAACTGTCTAAAATTACGCTGTTTTCTTCAGTGAAAACAAATGCTGTCCGGTTCTTTCGGACTGGATTTTATGGTGAAGCTTATTGATGTTATAACCAATTGCCAGGATAATGCTCTGAGCAGTAACGTTTTCTTTTCCGCGATATAAATAACGTCTGAAATCCATATCTTCTTTTATGACTGCAAAGGATCCTTCTGCCTGAATGCTCCGGTTCATCCGCAGCTGCGTTCCATAATCGCTGGTGATTCTCTCCAGGGTTTCCAGTCGTTTCTGTTTCATTACTTTTGAAACATACAACACTTTTTGACGTTCTTCCATTGGTGTCTTGCAGTTGTTGCCCCTGATACATTCTGTTTTGAACGGACAGTCTTTACAATGATTGCATTGATACACGGTAACTGTTCTTTTGTAGCCGCTTGCAGTTTTTTCTTTCTTCTCATACCGGGCAGTCAGTATCTGCCCATTTCTACAGCAATATGTGTCATTATCAGCGTTGTAATCCATGTTTTCCATGCGGCTGATGTCTTGCCTGTACTTTCTGGTTTTTGAAATTTCATAATTCTGTGGTTTGATAAATGCAAGCTGTTCGTTTTCTTCTATAAACAAGTAGTTTTCTTCACTTTCATATCCGGCATCAGCTACAATCTCTTTATATTTGAATGCCAGATATTCTTCCATTTCTTTTAAAAACGGAATCAGCGTTCTTGTATCAGTAGGCCTTTCACTGATGGCAAGCCAGGTAATATATGCAGAATCAACACCATGCTGCAGATTATAAGCCGGTTTTAACTGACCATTCATCATGGCATCTTCTTTCATCCTCATGAACGTTGCATCAGGATCCGTCTTCGAATAACTGTTGCGTTCACCGCAGACATGAATCTTTTTTGTATATTCTTTCAGTTTTTCTATGTAAGTTTCCAGTGTCTCTATAGATTTTTGCAGAGGAGTCTTTCTTTTTCCGATACCATGCACAAACGCAATCTGTTCTTCGTTTTTTATCTTATAAAGCTGCTTCCGCATTCTCTTTAAGGTATGCAGAGAGATTTCGTTTCGATAAACGATTTTAAGACCATAGAGTGTTTCACATTCACTTACCAGTTCTGAAATTTTATCAAACAGTTTTGCCATGCTTTTGGTAACTGCTTTTTTCCAGACAAAAGTGTATTTGTTAGCAACAGATTCAATCTTCGTTCCATCAATAAAGATACTTTTTCCGGATATTTCTCCTAATTCATAAAGAATGCCCGTTACTTCGGCCATTGTCTCTTTTGAACACTGCGACAAATGTAAAGAGATGAATCGTGCAATCGTTGCGTGATCAGGAGCCGGTTTTCCTTCTAAAAGATACATAAAGTTGACATCTCGGCGGCATGCCGTTTCAATGTCTCTGCTTGAATAAATGCGGTTCATGCTGGCGTAAATGATAATCTTAAACAGCTGCTTTGGTGACGCCTGATTTTTCTTTACCTTACCATAAGTCTTATAAAGTTCTCTGAGTTCCATTCCCTCCACAAAAGCACTCAGTAGGCGTACCGGATCATCTGCCGGGATTAAAATTTCCAAATCCAGCGGAAGTTTGATTTGATAGTACAGAGAAGATGTTGTATAATCTTTCTGTAATAATTGGTTTAGTCGCATAAGTCAATTTTACACCAAGAGCCGGACTTTTCGAAGCCCGGCTCTTGCTTTTGGTAAAAAAAGTGCTGCCGCACTAATTTTTATTTAGTGCGACAGCTCCTTTTTTAGAAAAGGATATATGTTTTCAGACAATGAGAGCACATATCTTTTTTTTGTCTGGTAAAAAGCACCAAAAAAAGATTGTATTTTTTTACATAATAGTTTGCATGCTAACTATTTACACAAATAGAGTTTAATGATAAAATAGAATTACAAATGAATCAAAGAGAAACCCCATTTCTTAAAAAACTAAGAAACAGGGTTTTGGGCATGAGTTCCTATTTTTTCAAAGCACTCAGATCAATCATGCGATAGATGAGTGAGCTGTATTTTTCGGCAAATTTCTGAAGACCCTCAGCGTCGTAGGAGAAGCAGTATGGGTGTGACTTGAGATCATCAAAAAAGCTGCTTACCTCATTGATGATCTGATCCGAAAGGACCGAATAGAAGTGAGGTCCGATCTCCGTGTGATAACGCTGTGGATTCTTGAGGAACATCTTCTTTCGGTTGTTGAATACGGAAGTATGCAGCAGATGCTGTACACTCGGAAGATATTCATCATCGATGACGTAAAAATGGATATTCGGATTGTTCTTTGTAATGTCCAGTACCTTCTGTATGTGAAGTTTCCGTTCGTCCGGCGTCATGTTATAGACAACGTCGGCGAAGATGATTTCACCATCTTCGATATATTTCATCAGGGAGGACTTTAATACAAAGAAATCCATGGAATTTTTTTCGAAAATTTCTTCCCAGGTAATCTGCAGCTGTCCGACCAGATGAGCCATGAATTCGTCTTTATCCCGTTCTCTGGCCGTGTGAGTGATGGAGTCCCAACATTCCACAGGCAGAAGAAACTCAAAACCCCGGGCGAGGAAAATCTGGAAGTTATCCCGGGAGTAAAAGTCTGTCCGGTAACCATATTGATAGAATTCATCCGATTCTGTGGCATGCAGCAGAAGATCCATTGTCCGGAAAGATGGAAGTACACGGATGTAAATCTGGTTCACTTTTTCGGGGTCAGTGATCACGGTGGCTGTCAGTATCCGGTTATACTGGTCCAGGGCGCACAAAATAGCCATATGATCCTTGATGATGATCGTGTTCATGTTATTCATGAGAGCATCGTTATAAAAGTCAAAGGACAGATAGCTGTGAGAATTAATAAAGTAGTAAATCTGTTTCAGGTAATTGGAGCTGTCCTCCATCAGTTTTTTGATATCCAGGCCGATCTTGACATTGATTTCATGATTTGGCATTGGATAGATCGGCAGGTCGACGTTGTTTTCATTGATGAACCGGCAGATATCCAGAGTGCATAAAACTTCAACCGGTTCATTGTAGGACATCAGCGTGTTTGGAAGTTCATGATTGAAAAATTCATAAACGTCGTTGGCAAGAGACAGGACTCTTGTCTTATAAGCTTCCGAATGATTAAGTTCATTAGCGGCTTCACGGCTGGATTCTTTATAATTCTCTTTTAAAAGATTGTAAATAATGGAATTAAGAGAGTCCGGCGTTGCCTCAACAGAGAATTGTCTTGAGAATGAAGCCAGATCTTCGTGCTTTAAAATCTCGTGAGAAAAATGGTTTGCAAGCGTGCGGTTGATGTTCGGCGCCATTTTTGAAGCCGGAAGTTTCGCCTTGTTGCACCATTTACTGATATAGGATACATCGTAACCGACTTCCTCGGCAACGATGGATAACTTGGAACCGGAGAAATTAATTAAGGTTTTCAGCAGGTTTCCATATGCGCTCATTAATCGTATACCCCCTGTGTTTCGTGTAAAATAACATAGATTCATTGGAACGATAACCTACGCTTATTATAGGCTATATCTATAGTATGGTGGTTTGTTAGCAGATTGTCAAGTGGAAATTGAATCAAATTGAATTCAAGTTTAGAAATTTGAATAAAACAAGGTCAGATTGATTTCATTGCAATAGCAGTGCGAAAAATATACAATAAACTCATAAAAGCCCAAAATAAATTATGAAAATTATACAAGAAAGGTTTTAAGGAGGTCACTATGGGAAAGGTTAAAGTATTAACAGCCAGAGAAGCTGCAGATTTGATCAAAGACAATGACACAGTTACAATGAGTGGTTTCGTTGCGAATGGTATTGCAGAAGCATTACATACAGCAGCAGAAGAGAGATTTTTAGAAACGGGTCATCCAAAGGATTTAACGCTCTTCTGGGTAGCTGGTACAGGTAATAAGGATGGCAGCTTCGCAGATCACTATGCACATGAAGGAATGGTAAAAACTGTTATCGGCGGACATTTTAATTTCTGTCCTCAGATTGTTCAGATGCTTTCTGAAAATAAGATTACAGGCTACAATATTCCTCAGGGAGCTATCTCAGCTATGTTAAGAGACAGTGCTGGTCATAAGATTGGTACACTTACACATGTTGGCCTTGGAACATTCGCTGACCCACGTAACGGTGGTGGTCGTTTAAATGAAGCGACAACAGAGGATATCGTGAAAGTTCTTGAGATTGAAGGTGAAGAACAGTTATTTTATCCACGTGTTGGAATTGATGTTGCATTCATCCGTGGTACATATGCTGACGAATTAGGTAACGTCACAATGGAAAAAGAAATGGCTCCGCTGGATTGTACAGCTCAGGCTATGGCTGTTCATAACAATGGCGGTACAGTTGTTGTTCAGGTTGAGAAGATCGTTAAAGCTGGTCAGCTTGATCCGAAGCTTGTTAAGATTCCTGGCATCTATGTGGACTACGTTGTCGTATGTCCTGCAGAAGATCCAAAACAGTTCCAGAGTATCAACTGCCCATATGACCCGGCTTATGCAGGAAATACACAGGTTGCTGTTGAAAGCCTTGAACCTAAGAAACTTGACGCTAAGAAGATTATCGGACGTCGTGCGGCTATGGAATTAAGAAAGAACGTAGTTGTAAACCTTGGTGTAGGTGTTCCTGAATGGGTAGCTTCTGTAGCAGCTGAAGAAGGCGTTGCTGATGAAATGACACTGACAGTAGAATGTGGTCCGATCGGTGGTGTACCGGGCGGCGGACTTCGTTTTGGTGGTACATTGAACGCACAGGCTTATGTTGATGAACCATATCAGTTTGACTTTTACGATGGCGGCGGACTTGATCTTTGCTACCTCGGTCTTGCTGAAGTTGACCCGAGCGGTAACGTTAACGTTAGCCGTCTTGGTTCCAGAATCGTTGGTTCCGGCGGTTTCATGAATATTTCTTCCAACTCCAAGAAAGCTATCTTCTGCGGAACTTTCACAAACGGTGTAAAGATTCAGACAGGCGATGGAAAATTGACAATCGTTCAGGAAGGAAGACAGCATAAGTTCATCAATAAAGTAACAGAGATTACATTCTCCGGTGTTATCGCTGGTAAGAAGGGCAAAGATGTTCTTTATGTAACAGAACGTGCTGTATTTACTCTTAAAGAAGACGGCGTTCATCTGGTGGAAATTGCTCCTGGAATCGATCTTCAGACACAGATTCTCGATCAGATGGATTTCGAACCGATTATCGACCGTGATGAAAACGGCAACATTAAGTTGATGGATGAAAGAATTTTCAAAGATGAAGTTATGGGAATGACTATCGAGTAATTTGCGATAACCAGACTTACATAAAAGATTCCGGGCCGGAAGGCCCGGGACCGCTCCAAACGGGAACTATAAATAATTATATATATAATTAAAGAAAGGGAGTTTTTACTATGGCAAATTTATTTGCAGACACAGGGATTGGCAAACACATCATCCGTACACATCATTGGGGTATCGTATTACCTACAGTAGAGAAAGCTGAAGCTTTCATGAAAACATTCGGTCTTCAGGAAGACTATCGTGGACATGTAAAAGCTTATGATTCTCATCTGATCTTCACAAAACACGGCGAAGGCGTAGATGCTGTAGAATTTATCATTCCTCAGTCTGGCGTTCTTTGCGAATTCAACAAAGGTAAAGGCGGAATCGCTCATGTAGCATACCTTGTTGATGACATCAAAGCAACAATGGAAGATGTTAAAGCTATGGGTTATGAACTTCTTGAGGCAGAACCACAGGAAGGAACAGAAGATATCATCGTTAACTTCATTCGTCCGAAATACACACAGGGTATCCTTGTTGAGTTGATCGAACAGATTGGTGATATCAACTACGAAGCAACATTTACAAGCCGTCACGGTAACGCTGAATAATTCTAGCAGGATACAGGAGGAAATAACGTGTATACATTAGGTATAGATATTGGTTCTTCATCCAGTAAAGCGGTTGTTCTGAAAGATGGTGCGGAGCTCGTATCCTCCGCAGTTGTTCAGGTGGGAACAGGAACTTCCGGACCGGCGAGAGTTATGGAAGCGGTTTTCGAAAACATTGATCTTAAACCGAAAGATATTGATTATACGGTAGCGACAGGTTACGGACGTTTCTCCGTAGATAACGCTGACAAGCAGATCAGTGAGATCAGTTGCCATGCGAAAGGTATTTTCTATTTAATTCCGACGGCAAGAACGATCATTGATATTGGGGGACAGGATGCGAAGGCAATTGCATTAAATGATAAGGGAAATATCACTCAGTTCTATATGAATGATAAATGTGCCGCTGGAACAGGACGTTTCCTGGACGTTATGTCTCGTGTTCTTGAGATTCCGCTTGACAAAATGGGTGAAGCCCATTTCAAAGCGAAAGAGTGGGCCTCTGTCAGCAGTACCTGTACGGTATTTGCAGAGTCCGAAGTTATTTCCCAGTTATCCAAGGGACTGACCAGAGAAAGCATTGTTGCCGGAGTTCACAAATCCGTAGCAACAAAAGCATGTTCATTGGTACGTCGGTGCGGCGATATAAGAAATGATGTTGTTATGTGTGGCGGCGTGGCTCAGAATCCTGGCGCTGTAGACGCTATTGAAAAGGAACTGGGACAGAAAATCACCGTAGCACCAAATCCTCAGATTACAGGAGCCCTTGGCGCCGCTCTCTTAGCTTATGAAGAGAAATTAGCTGAATAAGAGACGGTTTAAATTAAAAGAAAGAAGGTAAAAATTATGGAGATTAATATCAACGAAGCAAGCTCAAAAGAGTGTTTGGCATATTTTCAGGCAAAACTCGATGAAGAAGCATGGGAAGCAAAAAAAGCAGGCAAATTAGTCTGTTGGTCCGCATCTGTAGCTCCGCCGGAATTCTGTGTAGCTATGGATATCGCTATGGTTTATCCGGAAACACATGCAGCTGGTGCTGGCGCCAGAAAAGCATCCCAGGATTTGCTGGATGTTGCTCATAGCAAAGGTTACAACATTGATATCTGCTCTTATGCACGTACAAACCTTGGATATATGGAACTTCTTAAACAGGAAGCTATGACTGGTGAAAAACCGGAAAAATTAGCTACATCCAAAGCTGCTTACGTTCCACTTCCAGATCTGGTTATCACATGTAACAATATCTGTAACACACTGTTAAAATGGTATGAAAACCTTGCAAAAGAACTGAACATCCCTTGCATCATCATCGATGTTCCTTTCAACCATACAATGCCAGTTGCTCGTCATAACAAAGAGTACATCGCAGACCAGTACAGAGCAGCTATCAAACAGTTAGAAGATATTACAGGTCGTGCATTTGACTATGACAAATTCCTTAAAGTTCAGGAACAGGTACAGCGTTCCGTATACTGGTGGAATAAAGTTGCTACATATGCATTCCGTAAACCATCTCCATTGAATGGTTTCGATTTATTCAACTACATGGCATTGATCGTTTGCGCAAGAGCAAGAGATTATGCTGAAATTACATTCCATAAATTTGCTGATGAACTGGAAGCAAAAGATGCTGCTGGACAGTACGCTTTCGGTGCAGCTGAAAACGAGAAACATCGTGTAACTTGGGAAGGTATCGCTGTTTGGACATACCTTGGCGCTACATTCAAAGGTCTTAAGAACGTTGGTTCCGTTATGACAGGTTCTGCTTATCCAGGACTTTGGAGCCTTGTTTACACACCAGGTGATCTTGAATCCATGGCTGAAGCTTATACAAACGTATACATCAACACATGTGGTTCTAACCGTTATGAAGAGTTCTACAAAGTTGTAAGCAACTCTAAATCTGATGGTATGGTTCTTCACCTTAACCGCAGCTGTAAGCTGATGGGTCTCCTTAACAATGAAGGTGCTGAATATGTAAATGCTAAGATGGGTATCCCATTCGTAAGCTTTGATGGTGACCAGACTGACCCTAACGTATTCTCCCAGGCTCAGTACGAAACTCGTGTTCAGGCATTATCCGAAATGATGGATAACAACAAATAATAAGGAGGGAATGTAACATGAGAACAGTTGAAGAAATTATTGCTGAATTGAGAGCTATTGCTGATGATCCTAAAAAAGCAATGGAAGATTATAAAAAAGAAACTGGTAAAGGTGCAGTAGGTATCATGCCGGTATACTGCCCAGAAGAAATCGTACATGCTTCCGGATACCTTCCAATGGGTATGTGGGGAGCTCAGAAAAAAGAAATCTCCAAAGCACGTACATATCTGCCGCCATTTGCTTGCTCCGTTATGCAGTCTGTAATGGAATTACAGCTTGAAGGTGTATATGATAATCTGGAGGCTGTTATCTTCTCCGTACCTTGCGATACATTAAAATGTATGAGCCAGAAATGGCACGGAAAAGCTCCGGTTATCACATTTACACATCCACAGAACCGTAAGATCGCTAAAGATGCTGCAAATGTATTCGCTCGTGAAGAGTTCAAGCTTGTAAAAGAAAAACTGGAAGATATCCTTGATGTTCGTATCTCCAACAGAGCAATCAAAAACAGTATCGCAATCTACAACGAAAACCGTGCAGTTTGCCGCGAGTTCAGTGATGTAGCTGCTGAATATGCTGCAGTTATCAAACCATCCGATCGTCACGCTGTACTTAAAGCTCGTTGGTTCATGGAGAAATCCAAACATACAGCTTTGGTTAAAGAATTAATCGCAGCTATTACAGCTACTCCAGCTCCAGAATACAAAGGTAAAAAAGTTGTTGTTTCCGGTATCCTTGTTGAGCCTTACGACGTACTTGATATCTTTGCAGAAAACGGTCTTGCTATCGTAGCTGATGACCTTGCTCAGGAAACACGTAACTTCCGTCAGGATGTTCCTGAAGATGATGATCCGTTAATGGCTCTTGCAAAAGCTTGGAATGAATTCGATGGATGTTCCTTAGCAACAGATGCTAACAAACCGAAAGGTCAGATGCTTATCGATGCTGTAAACAAATATGGCGCTGATGCTGTTATCGTTTGCATGATGAAATTCTGTGATCCAGAAGAATTTGATTATCCAATTCTTATTCAGGAATTTGAAGCTGCTGGCGTTCGTAACCTCCAGATTGAAATCGATCAGGAATCTACTGCTTTCGAACAGGTTAAGACACGTATCCAGACATTTGCAGAAATCCTGTAATTCAGAAAAATTTAAGAGGGGAGAATTTACAGCATGTATGCAATTATAGCTTTTATTCCGATTATCGTTACGGTTATAGTCATGGCTGGTTTCAACTGGCCGGCTAAAATCGCTCTTCCATTGGCATGGTTGCTGACAGCAATTGTCTGCTTTGCCGCCTGGAAGATGGACCTTATTACAATCGCCGCTCAGACGCTTGCAGGTTTCCTGAACTCCATCGACACTATTGTTATTATCTTTGGTGCGATCCTCATCATGAATACATTAAAGCAGTCCGGCGGTATGGGTGTTATTAACCGCATGTTTACAAGCGTTAGTGACGACCCTCGTATTCAGGTAATTATTATTGGCTTTATGTTTGGAGCATTCATTGAGGGTGCTGCCGGCTTTGGTACACCGGCAGCCCTGGCTGCTCCGCTGTTGATTGGTTTAGGTTTCCCACCGCTTTGCGCTGCCATGTGTGCGTTGATCATGAACAGTACGCCAGTACCGTATGGTGCTGTTGGTACACCGACAAACACCGCATTCAACATGGTTGCCAGTGAATTGAGTGCCGCAGGCATCACAAATACTGAAGCATGGAAATTAGGCCTGACAAAATACGTAGCTCTTACAAGTGCGATTATTTGTCCAATCATCATCTTCATCGTTGTATTTATGATGGTTAAGATGTTTGGTAAGGATAAATCCACAAAATATGCCATCGAAGTTATTCCATACATTTTATTGTCTGCAGTAGCCTTCGTTGTACCATATTTGATCTGTGCAGCTTTTCTTGGACCAGAGTTCCCATCGATGATCGGTGCTTTAGTTGCTTTGGTTGTTACAGTTGTTGCTGCAAAGAAAGGTATTCTTGTTCCTAAGAGCAAGTTTGAATTCCCGGAACATTCTCAGTGGGCCGAATACTGGAAAGCTACATCCGATGTTCAGGAAGATGAATCCATGAAAGTGGAAACAACGATGTCTCCTGTTATGGCATGGGTACCATATGGTATTATTGCTATCATCCTTGTAGTCACACGTATTCCTCAGCTTGGTATTAAGGGCATCCTGAATGTTACAAGCGGTCCATTTGCAATCGCTATCAAGTCAATCTTTGGCGTTGAAGTTGGTTTTGCATGGAAATGGGCTTGGAACCCGGGCGTGCTTCCTTTCATTCTTGTTGCATTGCTTATTATTCCGTTGCACAAGATGAAGGGTGATCGTGTGAAAGCAGCTTGGAAACAGACATTTTCCATGGTTGGCGGCGCTGCCATCGCATTACTTTTTGGTATTGCCATGGTTCAGTTGTTCAAAATGTCCGGTGCACAGTTCAATAACAGCGGTATGGACAGTATGTTGATCGTTATGGCCAATGGTCTGGCTGACCTCTTTGGTAAAGCCTACATCATTGTAGCACCTGTGATCGGTGTTATCGGAGCCTTCATTTCCGGTTCTGCAACAGTATCCTGTACACTGTTCTCCACACTTCAGTATGCAGCAGCAGCCCGTCTTGGTCTGCCGACAATGCTGATTCTGGCTATGCAGGTTATGGGTGGTGCTATGGGTAATATGGTATGTGTAAACAATATCGTTTCCGCATGTGCAACCTGTGGTACAATTGGAGCAGAAGGTCGCCTGATGCGTTCAGATGCTATTCCTTGTCTGATTTATGCAGCATTGACGATTCTGATTCTTGGTGGTTTGATTCTTGCAGGATTTAACCCGATTGCATAATATGGTTTAATTCCAGCGGGATCTGATCCCTTCTCGCTGGATTAAATAAATAAGAACTCCCAGGACGAACAGGTAAAGTAGTGTACACAAGAACAAAAAACTGCTTTGCTGTATATAATAAAATAGTCGCAACCCTAAAAATCTTTGCCTGTTTGTCTGAGAGCTTGCCAACTTTCAGCGGAGTTCAAAAGTCATTCATAATACTAGAATATCCTGAAAGCGGAATCCCCTGCGGGGGATTTCGTTTTTTTTGCTGCATAAACACACAAAAAGTTCATAAATAAGTCGTGTGATAAATAAACTATCAGCAGGAGGTAGTGTTTATGGACTATTGGTATGAAGGCAATTTGAACGAAAGTGCAAATCGACGGGACAAGGATGGGATTGTTTATTATATAAGAGGCGTTCGAAAGGTCAATGGGCACCGTATGGAGCGGTATGGTGTCCAGACTCATTTTGTGGAAGAAGGGGAGTCCTATATACGTCTGATACAGGATTATGTACTTCCGTTGTACCAGCCGGGCGATATTTTATCCATCAGTGAGAAAGTCATTTCTATGTGCCAGGAAAATACGGTGCATATGGAGGACGTAAAAGTTGGATGGCTGGCCCGATTTTTAAGTCGGTTTGGCCATAGAACAAAGAGTGGTATCGGTGTAACGGAACCCCATAAGCTTCAGTTAGCTATTAATATGAGAGGTTCTGTCCGGGTTCTTTTTGCGGCGATCGTGGGTGTTTTGGGCAAGCTTGTCGGCAAGCGAGGATTATTTTATGGAATATTAGGCGTTGAGATTGCCGGAATTGATGGATTCTATGACCATTCGGCTTTTGAATCCTATCATCAAATGGCAACGTTAACCCCCAAAAACCCGGACAGGGTATGCCGGCGGATTGAAGAAAAAACAGGCATCCCGGCGATGATCGTAGATGGCAACGACATTGATGTTGTGATTTTGGGAAAAGCCCCTTCATTAAAAGGTATTCCGGACAAGCTTCTAAGAGCCTATATCGGGGACAATCCGGCAGGCCAAGATGATGAATGTACACCATTTATACTTATCAGAGATATTGGCAGTGCCCAACCTGAGAAATATGTTCCGAAGAAGGCGATTCATGTGGAATCCTGAGGATTGGTCTTTTCCTTTTCAGCCTTTTATGATATGATAAAAAGCTAAGAGGTGATGGAAATGGCAGAACGGGATATGGATTTTCGTATGGAACGGCCGGGGCTGGTAGAAGCAGGTCAGCATGTGACTATGACAGAGTCTGTACTAAAAACATTATCGGGAACAATGTACTATTATACGATTAATGATGCGGTTGCCATGTCAAATAATACGCCAAAGCGGCTGCATCATCTGGAGGGAACAGTGAAATCTGTTGTAGAAGAGGAGAGTGTCTATACGGTAACGGTGACAATCAATGGAGAGTCGGCAGGAGAAAAATAATGAAAAAGGTATTTTTGTGCGAGTATATACATCCGGACGCGTATGCCTTTTTGAAAGCCCATGCGGAAGTCATTCGTGAGTGGGACAGGCTTCCTGAGGCAGAGGCTCTGATCAACCGAAACCTAAATATCTCGGATGAGGTCATAGAACGTGCCACATCCTTACGCGTGATAGGTATTCATGGAACAGGTGTTGATGATGTGGACATGGAGTCTGCTAAAAAGCATGGAATTCAAGTCTTCTCTGTGCCTCATCTAAACAGCCGGTCTGTTGCCGAGATGAATGTGGCTCTGATGCTTGCCCTTGGGCGAAAAATCGTACAGGCGGATAGGAGATTGACAGAAGGGGCCCCTGTCCGGATGGCTGAACTCCGGGGAATGGAGATGTGCGGTAAAGTGTTGGGCCTGATCGGCGTGGGCGATATCAGCCGGCAGACAGCGGATATTTGTCGAAAAGGTTTGGGTATGCAGGTGATTGGCTGGTCGAGACATTTGACAGAGGAAAAGGCCAGAGCGATGACGATGATGTATGCACATTCCATAGCAGAGGTACTCAAAAAAGCGGATGTGGTCGTCATAGGTGTGGCTTTGACGCCGGAAACTCGGCAGTTGATGGGAAAAGAGCAGTTTGAGCAGATGAAATCAAATGCTATTTTGATCAATACGACCAGAGGTGCAGTTTTAGACGAGCAGGCTTTATATGAAAGCCTGGATGGAGGAATCATTGCCGGGGCGGCCTGTGATGTGTTTGTGGACGAGCCTGTGGATGTCGGTCATCCCTTGCTGACATTAGATAATTTTATTGCCACGCCACACCTGGGAGCCAATACGGAAGAGGCGTTGAAACGGGTCAGCATGGCAGTCGTACAGGGCGTGTTGAAACGTCTGAATACACAAAGGTAGGAAAGAAAAAATGAGTAAAACAATATTTGTACTTTTAGATGCGTGTGGTTATGAAATAGGAACGAAATATTTGGGTTATCTGGAACATATGGTGGATTATGGGCTGGCGGCTAAATATAAAGTCCGGGGGGAGCTTCCGTCCATGTCACGGCCGATGTATGAGACATTGATGACAGGAACTCCAAGTCATGTTCATGGCATTACCTGTAATGAGATTGTACGACGTTCGAATCAGACGAGTATCTTCAGTCTGTGCAGGCAAGCCGGTCTGGTCAGCGGGGCGGCAGCCTATTTCTGGATGAGTGAATTGTATAATCGGGCACCCTTTGATAAACATCGTGATCGGATTCAGTTTGAAACCGGAGATGGTCTTATTGATTACGGTATGTACTATTGGGAGGATGCCTATCCGGATTCCCATTTGTTTATGGATGGCGAAATGATTCGGAAAATTTATCACCCGGATTTTATGTTATATCATCCAATGAGCATTGATCTGGCAGGACATACCTGTGGGGCGGACAGCCGGGAATATGCCGGAAAAGTTGCGGATATGGGGGTATTGATCGCAGATATTCTGCCATTCTGGCTTGAGGACGGATATCAGGTAGTGGTGACAGCAGACCATGGAATGGATGAAAATGGGATTCATTGTGGGATAGCAGACCTTCAGAGAGATGTTCCTTTATATATTTTCAGCCCGTTGGTGGAGAATGGAAGATTTGAAGACCACTATATCGGACAGAGAAATATTGCGCCGATGCTGTGCCGTCTGCTTGGATTAAAGGCATCTGATGCTATGATTTCACCGGACGAAATCCGTTTTAAATAGCATAATTTGAAGAAGCACGCCCCGCCCGGCGGGCATGTCATACGGGATACCCGAATGGGGAGAAGTAAAAAATCTGGCACCATAAGGGGAGCCATAAAAAAGAAACCTTTCTCGCAGAAAGCGTTTATTCGCTTTCCAAGAGAAAGGTTTTTGCATTTACTTTGTGCCGAAGATTCGGTCGCCGGCATCGCCGAGACCCGGGCAGATATAGGCGTTTTCATTCAGACAGCGGTCCAGATGTCCACAGTAGATCGGAACATCCGGATGACATTCATGGAAATGTTTGATACCTTCCGGAGCTGCGATAATGCACATGAATTTGATGTTTTTTCCGCCGTGTTGTTTAATAAAATTCACGGCAGCAACAGCGGAACCGCCGGTGGCCAGCATCGGGTCCAGAACGAGAATGGTTCTCTGGTCGATCGGAGCCGGAAGTTTGCAGAAGTATTCATGAGGTTCGTGAGTTTCTTCATCGCGATAGAGACCGATATGTCCAACCTTTGCGGAGGGAACAAGGGTCAGGATGCCTCCCGTCATGCCAAGTCCGGCACGAAGAATCGGAACAATGGCCAGCTTTTTGCCGGAAACCATCGGCGAATAGCAGGTTTCAATCGGTGTTTTAATTTTTATATCTTCAAGGGGCAGATCCCGAAGAGCTTCATAACCCATCAGAACGGTAATTTCTTCAATGAGACGGCGAAATTCGTTGGTTCCGGTACGCTCATCCCGGAGCATCGATATTTTATGCTGAATTAATGGATGTTCCATAATAAAGACATTTTCTTTCATAATCATTTTCCTCCTTGCATGTTTCGCTTCTTCTATTGTAAAAGATATTTTGGGTGTGGTCAATGGAAATATCAACATAGAATTTACACAGCCTTTTCACAAATTTTCCATTTTTGCGCCACATTTATATGAGATAATACGAATACTTGAGTAAAGTCTATATGAGCTTCATTATCATATAAAATTATAACAGGCGGGGAGTGTTCTAAATGAAAGGTTTGAAATATTTGGCTGGTCTGATGGCAGTCGGTTTGTCTTTGTCACTGTTTAGCGGATGTGACTCTCAGAGCAGCAGTGTTTTAACCGAGACGACAGTTGTTATGTCGGAAAGTACCGAAGATGCGGAACAGAACAATAAAAGCGAAGCAGTGGGAAACGGTTTGCTGGTGGGAAATTATGATGCAGATGATCTGGATGAGAGCTGGTCTGAAGGGAAGGCGACGATCATTAAGTGTAACGGGGAATCCTCTGAGATTTCCGGCAATGGCATACAGGCGGACGGGAACATATTGAAAATTACCCAGGCCGGGACCTATGTGTTTAGCGGGAAGATGTCGGATGGACAGATTCAGGTGAACGCGGATAAAAATGATGTGGTGCATATTGTCTTGGGAGGACTGACGGCCAGCTCAGGAAGCAGTTCGGTCATATACGGCATACAGAGTAAAAAAATCGTTATTACCCTTGCAAAAGGACAGGAAAATGTATTGAATGATGCATCATCCTATGTTTACAAAAATGTTTCTGAAGACGAACCGAATGCCTGTATTTTCAGTAAAGATGATGTGAGTATCAATGGTGAAGGCAGTTTGAAAATTTACGGGAATTATGGGGATGGCATCTGCAGCAAGGGCGATTTAAAAATCATTAACGGAACTTATCGAATCACGGCGGCTCAGAATGGCTTACAGGCGGAAACGGTACTGCAGATCAATGGTGGTTCCGGTTCTATCACAAGCGGCGGAGGAAGTTCCAATGCAAGTTATGATGAAAACGGCCAGATACAGGAGAAATGGGGCCAATGGGGCGGCCAAATGGGTGAACAGGAGCCGGCGGACAGCGAGATGCCGGGAGACGGCCGGACACCGGTCGAAGAAAGCGGAATCACTACAGAGGATAGTGGAAGTTCAGACAGCGCCAAAGGTCTGAAAGGCGGCGTTGGAATTTATCTTAATGGCGGTGATTTCACCATTGATTCGTCGGACGACAGTATTCACTGCAATGGGAGCGTCACGGTGAATGACGGAACCTATATCATGGATTCGGGCGATGATGGCATCCATGCGGATCAAGCGCTGCGGATCAACGGCGGTATTCTGCAGATTAATAAATCTTATGAAGGTCTGGAAGGGATGACGGTGGATATTCGGGATGGAGAAATCAACGTGACTTCAATAGACGACGGAATTAATTCTGCCGGGGGCAGCGATACATTGAAGAACGGACGCCCGGGACAGAACAGTTTTGCATCGGAAGATGATTGCTGGATACGAATCAGCGGAGGTGATATATACGTGAAGGCATCCGGTGATGGTATTGATTCCAATAGAAATCTTTATATGGATGGCGGAATGCTCGTTGTCGAAGGACCGGAAGATTCGGCGAATGGTACATTGGATTATGAAGGAAAGGCCGAGATTAGCGGCGGAACCTTTATCGGTACGGGCAGCTCCGGTATGGCGATGGCTTTCAGTAATTCATCTACTCAGTGTTCTGTAAATGTTGTTGTCGATACAATGCTTCCATCCGGAACAATGGTGACAGTGACAGACAGTTCGGGCAAGGATATTCTCAGTGTTTCTCCGACAAAATCATTTAATTGTATTCAGATCAGTTCTTCACTGCTCGTTTACGGTGAGATATATACGGTGACATATGGCGATGGTGATTCCAAAGAAATTCGGTTGGACAGTGTATCGGTATGGAGTGGTCAGGAGACTGTGGGCGGTAGCCGGGGAGACCAGAACCATACATAGAGTGGAGCAAAAAATTCCCTGCTGCAGACAGCGGATAGTTTATGCAGCAGGGGATTTTTCTAATAGTTATTTTGTACGATTCAGTAGACGCATTTTAAAAGCTCTGATCTTGGACATGTATCTGCTGGTATAAAGAACACCCAATATCAGCACACCGAGGACAAGCCCCAGAGCAAAACTGGCAATGCTATCGTAAAACGAAATGGTTGTCAGGCCCTGGATATCAATAAACATATACACGATAAAGGCGGCCAGTCCCATTAAAAAAATATAGCTGAGTCTTTTCGAAAAAATCATATTTTCACTGTTGTTATAATCGGCAACCTTCAGTAAGGTTTCTTCGGTTTTGTTATCATTACTTGTAGTTCTCCTTTCTCCATCTAATATTTCTTCAACACTGACATCAAAATACTCGGCAATCTGTATGAGTACATCAAAATCCGGCATATTTACCCCGTTTTCCCATCGGGAAATGCTTCGATTCGTCATATCAATAATCTCGGCAAATTGCTCCTGGGTGAGTTTCTTTTCTGTTCGGAGTTCTTTTAAAAACTGTCCGATCTTCTTCTGATCCATCATATGTAAGCTCCTTTCATCATCAGTATACCCATTCAAGGCAGAAAAGTACACGACACAAAACGAGAATCGGGATTTCTTTGCTAAAATTTTTTTGACCTCACAAAGTAAGTATGCTACTATGAATCTGAATATAGGGGGGAATAGAAAATGGCTGGAAACATTTTTTTTGTTGCGGACACGCATTTTGGGCATGAGGCGATGATTCGTTTTGAAAATCGTCCTTTTAAGGATATAAGAGATATGGAGCAGCAGATCATTAAGAACTGGAATGAAACTGTAGCCCGGGAGGACAGGGTGTTCGTTCTTGGGGATTTCGCTTTTGGAGATAAAGCGGAAGTGACACGTTTGTGCCGGAGTCTGAATGGTAAAAAAACGTTGGTTCTGGGTAATCACGATACCCAGTCGCCGGAGTGGTATAGGGAGTGCGGCTTTGATGAGGCCAGTGCATGGCCAATTATTATTGAAGGTTTTTGGATATTGTCTCATGAACCGTTGTATATTAATGAAAATATGCCATATGCCAATATCTATGGACATGTTCATGGAAATCCGACCTATAAAGATTTCTGTCGCCAATCAATCTGCGTTTGTGTGGAACGGACGGGATACCGACCGATTTCTTTTGAGGATATACGCAGAAGAGTTCTTGGCAGTTGAACCAATAGATTTGTATTCATGCAAAGGAATGTATAAAATATAAAAAACCATTTGGGGCACCATCCATAAGGAAGGTGCCCCAATGTTTTAGTCCTCTTTTCTGGCTTCAGAGGATTTGCTTCCGGAAGCTTTATTGTTTTCGACTAATTCGCGGGCAACATCGAATGGATGCTGTTTCCGATAGAGGCGTTTTTTTTGCGCTTCAATTTTGGCTGCCTGGGCACGTTCAATCGCCTCAT
>OGYI01001740.1_pt1 | contig 19419 bp, 17 predicted proteins | sample 1576521 | NCBI WGS metagenome assembly OGYI01 (sample SAMEA3541484, study PRJEB24748) | human gut metagenome | biome: human gut; feature: human-associated habitat; material: faeces | place: China | collected 2012
ACCGAGACGCTGCAGGGCATCCCGTCCATCATCTACGGCCTGTTCGGGCTGCTGTTCTTCGTTACGGCGCTCCAGTGGGGCCTGTCGCTTCTGGCGGGTGCGTGCACGCTGGCCATCATGGTGCTGCCGGTGGTCATGCGCACCACCGAGGAGGCGCTGCTCGCCGTGCCCGACGCCTACCGCGAAGGCGGCTTCGGCCTGGGGGCGGGCCGGTTGCGCACGGTGTTCCGCTGCGTGCTGCCCTCGGCCGTGCCCGGCATCCTGGGCGGCGTGATTCTCGCGCTCGGGCGCTGCGTGGGCGAGGTCGCGGCGCTCGTCTTCACGGCGGGCTCCATTGCCGCCATCCCGAACTTCGCCGAGGGCGCGGCCGCGCTCTTCGACTCCACCCGCACCCTGGCCGTGCATATGTACGTGCTGTCCAGCGAGGGGTTGCATGTGAACGAAACCTACGCCACGGCGGTTGTCCTGCTGGTCATGGTGGTGCTGCTGAACCTCATGGCCACCTTCGCCGCCAAGAAGATGAACAAGGGAGGCAACGATGACTAATGCTACGTTGGAGAGGGCTGCCGCTGTGGCTGGCGCCCCAGCCACCTACCTGCCGCATGCGCAGGGCCGGGCGGCCGAGCGCAAGGCGGCCCGCAAGGCGACCACCGACGCTCCGGCCAAGATGGGCGTGCGCGATCTGAATCTGTACTACAAGGATTTCCAGGCGCTCAAGGGCATCAACCTGGAGTTTCCGAAGAACCAGGTGACGGCTCTCATCGGCCCGTCGGGGTGCGGCAAGTCAACCCTGCTGAAGAGCCTGAACCGCATGAACGACCTCGTGGAGGGCTGCCGTATCGAGGGCGAGATCACCCTCGACGGCCGCAACGCTTACAGCGACATCGACGTGAACAGCCTGCGCCGTCGCGTGGGCATGGTGTTCCAGCAGCCGAACCCCTTTCCCATGAGCGTGTACGACAACGTGGCGTTCGGGCCGCGCACCCACGGCATAAAGAGCCGTGCCGACCTGGACGAGATCGTGGAGCAGAGCCTGCGCGACGCCGCCATCTGGGACGAGCTGAAGGACCGCCTGAAGAAGAACGCGCTCGGGTTCTCCGGCGGCCAGCAGCAGCGCCTGTGCATCGCGCGCGCGTTGGCGGTGCGCCCCGAAGTGCTGCTGATGGACGAGGCCACCAGCGCGCTCGACCCCATCTCCACCGCTAAGATCGAAGACCTTGTGGGCGAGCTCAAGAGCAAGTACACGGTGATCATGGTGACGCACAACATGCTGCAGGCGCTGCGCGTGTCCGACAAGACGGCGTTCTTCCTGCTGGGCGAGATGGTGGAGGCCGGCTCCACCGACGACATCTTCACGAACCCGGCCGACCCCCGCACCGCCGACTACGTGGCGGGAAGGTTCGGCTAGGTCGGAGCGTTGTCATCCTGAGCGCAGCGCCGAAGTCGCGGCCTGTCATCCTGAGCGGAGGCGGCAAAGCCGCGTTCCCTCAGGATGACAAAGGGGCTTCCTTTCGGCTTTACGCAAATTTGACGTTGCCGCAAGCCCGTGGTTTTTCCTCCTGCTTTACAATAGGCTCGACGGCGGCGAAAGCGCGCTGCCGGCCGAAAGGACCAACCCATGATCTACTACGTTGAAGACGATACCAACATCCGCGACCTCACGGTGTACGCTCTCAAGCAGGCCGGATTCGAGGCGGCGGGCTTCCCGGCGGCGGGCGAGTTCTTCGCCGCGTGCAAGGAGCGCCTCCCCGAGTTGGTGCTGCTCGACATCATGCTGCCGGAAATCGACGGGCTCGAGATCCTCCATATGCTGCGCGAGAACCCGGCGACCAAGCATCTGCCCGTGATGATGCTCACGGCCAAGGGCACCGAGTTCGACACGGTGAGCGGCCTCGATGCCGGCGCTGACGACTATCTGGCCAAGCCTTTCGGCATGATGGAGCTGGTCAGCCGCGTGAACGCGCTCATGCGCCGCGCGTCGGCGCCTCCCGTCATGGCCGACGACGAGCTGTCTTGCGGTCCTATCGAGCTATGCGTGTCGGCTCACACCGTGCAGGTGGGCGGCGAGCCCATCACGCTCACGCTCAAGGAGTTCGACCTGCTGCACACGCTGCTGCAGAACCAGGGGCACGTGCTGTCGCGCAGCCAACTGCTGGAAGACGTGTGGGGTATGACGTACGTGGGGGAGACGCGCACGGTGGATGTGCACGTGCAGACGCTGCGCCAGAAGCTGGCCGCGGCGCAAGAAGGGGCCGACGCCCTCGTTCGTACGGTGCGCGGCGTGGGCTACTGCATCAAACCCTCCTCGTGAGCGCGCGCATGAGCCCGACGCATTTCAAGGTTAAGAGCCTGTCCGGCAAGATTTTCACGAGCGTGCTCGCGTTCACGTTGGCCGTCATCGTTGCGCTGTCCGTGACGATGACCACCATCTACTACCTGTCTTACGAGCACGACGCTGAAACCGAGCTTGCGGCCAGTGCCCAGGATGCGGCGCGCTATCTGAACGCCACTCCGTCGTCCGAGAACGCTCCCGCGCTGAAAGAGCAGTTCAGTGGACTGACGCGCTACACGCTCATCGATGCGGACGGCACGGTGCTGTTCGACAGCGCCGCCGACACCGATGCCATGGACAACCACGCCGACCGCCCCGAGGTGCAGGAAGCGGCAGACATGGGCGAGGCCGTCACCATGCGCTACTCTGAAACGCTGGGCACCGACACCGTGTATGCGGCGGTGAAGCTGGACGACGGCAGTATCGTGCGCCTGTCCGAGACGCGGCATTCGCTGCTATCGTTTCTCAGCGAGATGCTCATGCCCGTGCTCATAGCGCTCATCGTGGCAGTGGCGCTCGTGTTCCTGCTGTCGAAGATACTTACGAGCCGGATCATGAAGCCCATCGACGCGCTCGATTTCGCGAACCCCTTGGACAATGAGATATACGAGGAGATGGACCCGCTGCTCATCCGGATCGACGAGCAACAGCGCCAGCTCAAGCAGCAGAACAGCGAGCTGGCCGAAGCCGAGAACATGCGCCGCGATTTCTCCAGCAACGTGAGCCATGAGATGAAGACGCCCCTGCAGGTGATATCGGGCTACGCCGAGCTCATGAAGAACGACATGGTGCAGCCCTCCGACCGCCAGAAGTTCGCCGCGCTCATCTACGACGAGGCGCAGACCATGCGCTCGCTGATCAACGACGTGCTGACGCTGTCGAAGCTTGACGAGTCGGCCTTCGAGAACGACGGTGCGACGGCCATTAACCTGTACGCGGTGGCGCAGCGCGTGGCCGGGAGGTTGTCCAGCTTCGCGGACGACCAGGGCGTGCGCGTGCGGGTGGAGGGCGCGTCGGCGTGCATCGCGGGCAGCGAGACGTTGGCCGAGGAGATGCTGTACAACCTCATCGAGAACGGCATCCGCTACAACCACGAAGGCGGCCTCGTCACCATGAAGGTGGGCTCCGAATGCGTGGAAGGCGGGCTCGCGAACGCCGCGTACCAGACGGTCGTGCGCGTCAGCGACACGGGACCGGGCATCCCGGCCGAGTTGCACGACAAGGTGTTCGAACGCTTCTTCCGCGTGGACAAGAGCCGTTCGAAGGAAACCGGAGGAACGGGACTGGGTCTGGCCATCGTCAAGCATGCGGTTATGTACCACGGAGGCGTTATCGAGGTGGAGAGCGCCGAAGGGCAGGGCACCACGTTCGTGCTGCGTTTTCCCAGCGCTTGACCTCTCGGCTACTATCGAGCATGCACGGCTTTTTGCGCCCTCTCCGGAGGGCGCTGCCGTTCTTCTGGAGCTTGCGATCGGGCGCGCACGTTACTGAGAATATCGCTATACTAGGACGCAATACCAGTAACCGCGAAGCGCAAACGCCGGCATGTCCGTTACCGTGAACGAAGGCTCTCCATGGCTGAATACAACGACGATCTGAACTATCCCGATCCGTTCTACATCTCGGACATCGAGACGTACGAGCTTCTGCACGTGAACGAGGCGGGCCGCCGGCTTTTCAAGGTGCCGCTCGATGCCGATCTGGAGGGCGTCAAGTGCTACGAATTCCTGCAAGGGCGCGATGAGCCGTGTCCGTTCTGCACGAATCATCTGCTCAGCGTCGAGAAAAGCTACGTGTGGGAATTCACGAACCCTTTGACGAACCATCGTCATCTGCTGAACGATCGTCTGATCAACTGGGGTGGGAAGCTGGTTCGTCTTGAGGTGGGCTTCGACCTCACCGATCAAAAAGAAGAGGGTATGCGCTTTCGGAACCTGCATCGCAACGAGGAGGTCATCCTCGAGATCGCTAACGATCTGTATCGCGAGACCGATCCGGAGCGCGCGTCCGTGCGCATGCTCGAACGGTTGGGCGAGGAGCTTGGAGCCGAGCGTTCCTATCTGTTCTCGGCTCGCGGAGAAGGGTTCAGCAATACGCACGAGTGGTGTGCTGACGGCATATCCTCCCAGATCGAAAGCCTTCAGGATATGGACTACCGTTTGTTCGAGCGGTGGCTCGACCTGTTCGGTCGGGGGGAATGCGTGCTGATCGAGGATCTGGACGCCATCAAGGGCGTTGTCGATCCTCGGGAGTACGAAACGCTGCACGTGCAGGAGATCGCCAGTCTGGTCGTCGCACCCATCGAACGCGACGGGCGTCTCGTGGGCTTCCTCGGCATGGACAACCCTCCGGCCGACCAGATCCGCGACATCGCGCCGCTGCTGCGCACGTTGTGCTACTTCTACAGCATGACGTTGCAGCGTATCGAAAACGAGCGCCAGCTGGTGGCGATGAGCTATCACGATTCTCTGACCGGGCTGTACAATCGAAACCGCTACAACGAGGACGTGCGGCGCCTTGAGAAGCTGGCGCGCCCGTTCGGCGCGGTTTTTCTCGATGTCAACGGCATGAAGGAGATCAACGATCGCGGCGGCCATGCTGAAGGCGACCATCTGTTGCAAGCATGAGCTCAGACGATGCAGCGCGTTCTCGGAGAGGTTGCGCGGCTGTACCGTGTGGGCGGCGACGAGTTCGTGGCCACGGTCGTGGATACCGACGAAGCGGGCTTTCGGTCGCTTGTGGAGCGGCTGCAGAAAGCGTTCGACGAAGTTCCGTCGTGCGAGGTGGCTATCGGCGCGCAATGGACGCCGCGATCGAGTGAGATCGATAGAACGTTGTTCGATGCAGACGAGGCGATGTACCGCGATAAGCGCCGTTTCTACCAGAACAGGAGCACGTCGGACGTAGCGCCTTCTCGACGTGCTCGCGGCGACCGCTTCGACGAGCGCGAAAGGGCGAAGGCGCGAGATGTCGCGCAGGAAGGCACGCTCATGGAGCTGCTGGGCATCGGGTTTGCTCGTCATAGGTTGGATGAAGCTTTCACAACTCTCGAATCCAATGCTTGCTACAGTTTGGTGACGGGCGACGACGAGGAGGGGCGTCGAGCCGTCGGTGCGTTGGCCAAGGAGGCTCGCGAGGCGGGCGAGCGAGGCTTCGCCGGAACCGTGTGTGTGAATCGCGGCGGCGCTCCCGCACGGGTGCGAGTTTCAGGCGCTTTCGCAGAAGACGAGGCCGCGGGAGGTGCGGTGGCGCTCGCGTCCTACGTCGATGTCGAAGATGCGCTTGCGTCCATGGGAAAGGAAGCCTACAGGCCCTCGAACAGCTGACCCAGCGTCACGCCCAAGCCGAGCGCGACCTTCTCCATGAAGTCGATGGTGGCGTTGCGGTTGCCCGCCTCCACCTTGGCGAGGTACGACCGTCCTACACCCGTCATGAGCGCAAGCTGCTCCTGCGTCAGATTGCTCTCCTCGCGAAGCGCCCGGACGCGCTGTCCGAGGAGTATCCTGGTTGCTCGGGTCAAAAGGCTACAACCCTTTGAAGAATTCTTCCAAGGAAAGGCCGAGACCCTTGGAAATCTTCTCTATGCATTCGAGGCTCGGGTTTCGCTTCCCGCCTTCGATTTTTGCCAGGTAAGAGCGCTCGACGTTCACCATCAGCGCAAGCTTCTGCTGCGAGAGCTTCTGGCTTTTACGCAGTTCTCGGATTCGGTTGCCGACGAATGTTCTCGTTTCCTGTGACATGCAATCAGGGTATCCGGTGTCAAACACGCAATTGAGTTCTATGGAACCCAAAAGCGGACAATCGGGCTCGCCCTATGACGATGCGGATTGCGAAAAGAGAAGCCCTTGCTTGAAGTGCGCGGATAACCGCAGAGGAACATGCCGTTTACGAGCGTGGAAAAAGCCCTACCCCCGGCCAGAAGGATGAACCCACCTCAAAAGGTGGGTGCTCGCAGCCCGCTTCCTGGCTTTCGTGTCAACGGACACGAATCCCCATTTCACGCGCGATCTTGAGCTCCCTCATGTATCAGCATCGGTCCATCGCAAAGTATGGCTTCGAGGGCAGGACCTGCTTTTGAGTATATGGGTAGCATCGTTAAAATAAAGACTTGACATCCGGTTGTTTCGCCGATTACACAACCCGGTCTTCTACATGCCGAGCGGCTGCGGATCGAGCGACGGAATGCGAGGACGGGAGCGCGTTGTCGCCCGAAGGCCTCGTTTTCGGGCGCGATTCCGAGTTTTTCGGCCTACAATGCAACGTCCGCTAGGCAAACAAGCGTTCGCATGATACGATATATGGCATGGATACCTTATTTACCGAAATGGAAAACGAGCGGAAGTCGGAAGTGGCGCCCTTGGCAGTGCGCATGCGTCCGCGCACGCTTGAAGAAGTGGTCGGCCAGGACGAGGCGGTGGGCCCCGGCTCGTGGCTGCGCAACGCCATCGAGCAGGACCAGTTGAGCTCGGTCATCCTGTTCGGCCCGGCGGGCACGGGCAAGACCTCGCTCGCGCACGTCATCGCCGAGACGACGAAGGCTACGTTCGTGGAGGTGTCGGCCATCGGCGGCACGGTTTCGGATCTGCGCCGCGAAATCGATGCCGCCGACAAGCGCCTGTCGGCGTTCGGTTTGCGCACCATCCTGTTCGTCGACGAGATCCACCGCTTCAACCGCAGCCAGCAGGACGCGCTGCTGCACGCCGTGGAGGATCGCGTGCTGGTGCTGGTGGGAGCCACAACGGAGAACCCCTTCTTCGAGGTTAACTCGGCGCTGATCAGCCGCTCGCGCGTGGTGGAGCTGCACGGGCTGTCCGACGAGGAGATCGTCAGCCTCGTGGAGCGTGCGCTGGCCGACGAGCGCGGCCTGGGCGGCCGCTATCGGTTGGATGCCAAAGCGCGCGACGCCATCGTGCTGCTGGCGGGCGGCGACGGGCGCGCGGCGCTCACCACGTTGGAGCTTGCCGCTGGTATGGTGCAGCCCGGCACCTCGAAGAAGCCCGCGAAGATCACCGAGGACAACGTGCGCGCGGCCACGCCGCATCGCTCGCTGCCCTACGACAAGAACAAGGACATGCACTACGACGTCATCTCGGCGTTCATCAAGTCCATGCGCGGCAGCGACCCCGATGCCGCGCTGTACTGGCTCGCCCGCATGATCGATGGGGGAGAAGACCCGAAGTTCATCGCGCGCCGCATGTTCATCGCTGCGTCGGAGGATATCGGCAACGCCGATCCGCAGGCGCTGCTCATCGCTGAGGCCGCGTTCAAGTCGGCCGAGGTCATCGGCTATCCCGAGTGCCGCATCAACCTGGCGCAGGCTGCCATCTACCTGGCGCTCGCGCCCAAGAGCAACGCGGCGGAGGCGGGCATCGATGCCGCGCTGAACGAGGTGCGCAACGGGCCGTCTCGCAACGTGCCCGACCATCTGCGCGATCGGCACCGCCCCGGATCCGAGAACTACGGCGAGTACAAGTATCCGCACAGCTACCCCAGCGGCTGGGTGAGCCAGCGCTACCTGCCCGACGGTTTGGAGCGCGGCTGCTTCTACCGGTCGAGCGATCGCGGTTGGGAGGCCTACCGCAGCGACACGTTCGCGCGAGACCGTCTGGATTCCGGAGAAAACCCCACGTCGCGCGGAAGGTAACCGATTGTCTACTCCTGTGGAAGCAGGGTGAAAAGTTGACCTCGGCCTGTATATCATCCAAGGTGCTCGTGCTATAGTAATGGCTTCGGAAACAGGAGGCATACGGTGGATATCAGCGAAATTCTCAGCATAGCGTTGCCGGTGGTCTATGTGATCGTGGGCGCGGTGCTGGTGTGGCTCGTCATCGAGCTTGTCATGACCGTGCGCAAGACACGCAAGACGGTCGACGATCTGCAGAGGCAGGTCGAGCCTACGCTGGCAAGCGTGGAGCGTATCACGGCGTCGCTCGAGCCCGTCGCGGCGAAGGTGGATCCGCTGGTGGAGCGTGTGTCGCTGACGGTCGATGCCGCCAACCTCGAGATCATGCGCGTCGATCAGATTCTCGAAGACGTGAACGAAATCACCGACTCGGTGGCCTCGGCCGTCGAAGCGGTGGACACGGTGACCAATGCTCCGGTGGAATTGGTGAACAACGTGACCTCGCGTGTGCGCAACGCGTTCAAGTCGCGCCGCGCCAGCGACGAGTCGGTTGCCCTCGGCCAGGCGAAAGCCGAGCGCTCCGCCTCCCATGGTGCGAACGGAAACGGCACCGAAGTGCCCGTTTCGACCGCCGACGTCGTCAAGGGCGTGGTGACCACCTCGGTCGCGGCCGCGAAGGAGGCCGTTGCCGACCAGCGCGAGCAACGCGCCGAGCAGCGTGCCGAGCGAGACGAGAAGGCCGAAGCCAAACGCGTCGCCGCCGATAAGACGTCCGAAGTCGCCGCCACCATGGCCGATGCCGTGGCTACCGCCGCGAACGCCGATGCCGCAGCTGCGCAGCAGTACTTCACGTACGACGCAGACGAAAAAGCGAACCAGGGCAAGTAACGACAGCATACACGGCACGAAAGGGCGACTCGGTGGAGACTCCCAGCTCCGAAGCGACGAAAACCGACAAAGCGAAGCGAAGCTTTCTCATAGTCTGGACGATCGTGGGCGGCATTCTGCTCACGGGCGTTCTCGTTTACCTGTTCAATATCTTGAGCGTGCCTATCGGCATCGTCATCTGGTCCATCGTCATCGTATTCTGCCTGCGAGGACCGGTGAACAAGCTGGAGAAACTGGGCGTTCCCCGCGTGGCCGGCACGACGATCGCCTACGTCCTGATGTTCGTTGTTCTGGCTTTGGTGGGGCTTCTCATGTTCTCGCCGGCGTTCGGCGTGGGCGACCAGTTCACCAACCTCATCGAGAGCATTCCGGGCTACGTTCAGACCATCGCCGGGTGGGGCAACGACCTGTACACGCGCTACGCCGACGTGCTTCAGAACGACACGGTGCAAACGTGGATCAACAATGCGCTGGACGCCATCGTCTCATGGGCTTCGACGTTCGCCCGCGATAGCGCCAACGGCGTGGTCGCCATCGGGACGGGTCTGGTCAACACGTTCGTTGCGCTCGGGTTTGCGCTGGTGGTGGCTTTCTGGATCCTCATGGAGCTTCCGCAGCTTGGACGCGAATGCATGCGCCTCGTCAACCCGAAGCGCCACGAGGATCTGGAAATGCTGCACGTCACGTTCACGCGCGTCATGGGCGGCTACATCAAGGGCACGCTTTTGCAGTGCGCCATCATCGGCGTGGGCTGCGTCGTTCTGTTCGGCGCCATCGGCATCCCGAACTACGCGGCGCTCGGCGGTATCGCCGGCCTGTTGAACATCATCCCCATCGTGGGCCCGTGGCTCGGCGGTGCGCTTGCGGCCATCGTGGGCGTGTTCGTCAGCCCCTGGATCGCGGTCATCGCGCTCGGCGGCACCATTGCCATCCAGCAGATCGTCTATACGTTTATTTCGCCGAAGATCATGGCGAACTCGGTGGACGTTCATCCGGCGCTCACCCTCATCGCTTTGATGGCGGGCTCCGCTATAGGCGGCGCTATGAGCGGCTTCACGGGCTCGCTTGTGGGTATGTTGGCTTCCATTCCCGCCGTCGCGGTTGCGAAGTCGGTTTTCGTGTATTATTTCGAAAAGCGCATGGGGCGGCAGCTGGTAAGCGCAGACGGCGTGTTCTTCCAAGGCACCACCGCCTCGGACGGCACGCTCGATCCCATCGCCGATGCCACGTCGCCGCATCCCGACATCTCGGCGGCGTTCGAGCGCGTCGAGCAGCGCAAGGCCGAGGCCGATCAGAAGGCGCAGCATCGTAAGAAGCGTTGATCGGGCTTTGTTGGCCTGAGCGCGTGGGGGCGTGCGGGCGCACGTCGTTAGTGGAGCAGCGGGTCGTGCGAGGCGGCCCCCGAGGAGATAGAAAGACACGACTATGAAGTACATGACCAGCGCGGAGATCCGCGAGAAGTACCTGAGCTTTTTTGAGGAGAAGGGCTGCAAGCGCTGGCCCTCGTCATCGCTCATTCCCGACGACCCGTCGTTGTTGCTGACGAGCGCCGGCATGGTGCAGTTCAAGCCGTATTTCCTGCAGCAGAAGCACCTCGAAGCCCCCTACATCGGTACGACGACGGTGCAGAAGTGCGTGCGCACGAACGACATCGACATCATCGGCACCACGGGCCGTCACCAGAGCTTCTTCGAGATGTTGGGCAACTTCAGCTTCGGCGAATACTTCAAGGAGGAGATGTGCGCGTGGGCGTACGAATTCTCCACCGAGGTGCTGGGCCTGCCGGCCGAGCGCCTGTACTTCACCGTGTATCTCGACGACGACGAGACCATCGAGATCTGGAAGAAGCTGGGCGTGCCCGACGACCATATCTCGCGCCTGGGCGAGGATGACAACTTCTGGCGTGCCGGGCCTACGGGCCCCTGCGGCCCCTGCTCGGAGATCTACTTCGATCAGGGCGAGGACTTCGGCTGCGGCAGCCCCGACTGCGCGCCTGGTTGCGACTGCGACCGCTTCCTGGAGTACTGGAACCTCGTGTTCACCCAGTACGACGGGCAGGAAGACGGCACGTTCGTACCCCTTCCGAAGAAGAACATCGACACGGGCATGGGTCTGGAGCGCATCGCGGCCATCCTGCAGGGCGTCCAGTCCAATTACGAGACGGACGTGCTGCGCAGCCTCGTGGCGGTGGGCGAGAAGCTGACCGGAACGACGTACGGCGAGGACGCGGCCATCGACCTATCGCTGCGCATCATGGCCGATCACAGCCGTGCCGTGGCATTCATGATCGCCGACGGCATCCTGCCCTCCAACGAAGGCCGCGGCTATGTGCTGCGCCGTCTGCTGCGTCGCGCCGTGATGAAGGGCCATCTGCTGGGCCTCGACAAGCCGTTCCTCAACGATTACGTCGACGAGATCGTGAACCTCATGGGTCACGTGTACCCCGAGATCGTGGAGAACCGCGAGCTCACGCGGCGCGTCATCCTGTCCGAGGAAGAGCGCTTCGGCGCAAACCTGCGCCAGGGCCGCGCGTTCCTCGACGAGGCGCTGGCCGAGCTCGAGGGCGAGGTGCTGCCGGGCGACCGCGCGTTCACGCTGCACGATACGTACGGCTTCCCCGTGGAGGTCACGCGAGAGCTGTGCGACGAGCGCGGCATCGAAGTGGATATGGAAGGCTTCGGCCGCTGCATGGACGAGCAGCGCGAGCGCGCTCGCGCCGCCAATACGAAGGACGCCGAGGCGGCCTGGTCCACCTATGGCGGCGTGATGGACGAGATCCTCGAGGCCGTGGGTCCCACCGAATTCCTCGGCTATACGAAGAACGACGCCGAAGCGCGCGTGCTGGCGCTCGTGAAAGACGGCGTGCAGGTGGATGTGCTGGAGGCGGGCGACGAGGGTCGCGTGGTGTTGGACGCTACGCCCTTCTACGCTGAGAAGGGCGGCCAGATCGGCGACGCCGGCGTGCTTGCGAAGGACGATGCCATCGTGGCGGTCCTGGACACGAAGGAGCCCGAGAAGGGCCTGATCGCGCACACCGTGAAGGTGGAAAGCGGTCGCTTGAGCGCGGGCGATGCCGTGCATGCCGCCATCGACGTGCCGCGCCGCGAGCGTATCCGCCGCAACCACACCGCTACGCACATCCTGCATTGGGCGCTGCGCGAGGTGCTGGGCGACCATGTGAAGCAAGCGGGCAGCTACGTCGCCGACAGCCGTCTGCGCTTCGACTTCACCCACTTCGAGGCCATGACGGCCGAACAGATCGTCGAGGTGGAGCGCCTGGCGAACCAGAAGATCATGGAGAATCATCCCGTGCGCGCCTACGAGACGTCGCTCGCATCGGCACGCGAAGCCGGCGTCATGGCGCTGTTCGGCGAGAAGTACGGCGAGTTCGTGCGCGTGCTCGACATCGAGGGCTTTTCGCAGGAGCTGTGCGGCGGTACCCACGTTTCGGCTACGAGCGAAATCGGCTTCGTTAAGATAACCTCCGAGACCAGCGTGGGCGCGAACCTGCGTCGTATCGAAGCCGTGACCAGCTTCGACGCGCTTGCGTACATGAATCGCGTGGAGGCTGAGCTCAAGGAGGCGGCCGAGTCTTTGCGCGTGCCCCTGTTCGACGTGAGCGAGCGCACGGCATCGAACATGAAGACTTTGAAAGACCTGCAGACGAAGTTGAAGCGTGGCCGCGAGGCCGTGGCCGACGACGGCATCAACGCCTTGCTCGAGACCGCGCAGACGAGCGCTGCGGGCTATCCGGTAGTGTTCGGCCGCATGCCGGAGGCCGATGCGGGTCAGATGCGCAACATGTGGGACGTGCTGCGCGCGCGTTTGGGCCAGCCGGGCGCCGCGGTGCTGGCCACGGAGAAAGACGGCAAGCCCACGCTGTTGGCGGCCGGTACGCCGGAGGCGGTGGAGGCGGGCTTCGACGCAGGCGCCGTCATCAAGGCGATCTCGGGGAACATCAAGGGCGGCGGCGGCGGAAAGGCCGCCATGGCGCAGGCCGGCGGCAAAGACGCCTCGGGCATCGACGCGGCTCTTCAGGCTGCGCGCGACATGCTGCTGTAGGGTTGTTGGCTGGGCGCCGTGCCGAGGGGTGCGGCGCCCAGGCGGTCCTGAGCTCGCTCGAAACGTCCACAGGACGTTTCGGCTCGACGGGTGCGGCGCCGCGAAGCGAAGCGTGACAAGTCCCGAAGGGGAAATCTCGCGGCGCACCCCTCGGCACGGCGCCCGAGGCGGTTCTTCCGCTGGAGGGCACCGGCTCTGCGAGCGGAGCTTCAACCTGCGGGGCGTCTTTTTCGGCGGCTTCTCCGTGAATCGGAGAAGCCCTTTTTTCATCCTGGGGAGTGATCATGCTGCCTCGCTTGCCTCTTCGGGACGCGCGTGACCGTCTTGTCGTCTTCGTCAACCTGGGGCGTGCGAAACGGATCGAGAAATCCTATTCGGTCGTTTGGCGGGCTGATTTTGGCAAGAATTTCGAGGTAGGTAAAAGTTACATATATCTAACTTGGCTAAAAGCGAGCGTGTGAGATAACCGACCAGGTGTTTTGCGCATAAGTTACGATGCAAAGACGGTCTTCTGGCGTCCCACATTCACCTAGCTCAAAATTTTTGCCATATTCTCGCACCTCGACGACAAGCCGCCGTCTATCGACCGTGCGATTTTCTCAAAAGAGGTTGCGAGCATGCTTGCGCTCTTCGCCAGGTTGCCGCATTGACGTACAATAGGCTGAAAGCGGAAAGCCGCGCGTTTCCGCCGGTAACATGAAAGGGCTCATCATGCGAATTATGGCTTTGGATATTGGGGATACGCGCGTGGGGGTTGCGGTGAGCGATCCGGGGGAGCGGGTGGCTTCTCCGGTGGCCGTGCTGCCCGCCTCGGAAGTGCTGAACTGCGCGAAGCCGTTCCAGCGAGTGCTTGAGGATTGGGAGCCGGAGCTGCTGCTGTGCGGACTTCCCTACACCATGGCGGGCGCGGAGGGGCCTCAGGCCGCGCGCATTCGGAAAGTGGCGAAAACCATATCCGACGCCTGCGGCATCCCTTACGAATTCGCTGATGAGCGGTTAAGTTCGCAGGAAGCCAAACGGAGTTTGCGTGAAAAGGGCATGACCGAGAAGGCCATGCGCGGCAAAATAGATATGATAGCCGCAAGTTTGTTTTTGCAGGCGTGGCTTGACGCGCGCCGTGAGGCTTGATGGAAGAAGAGGATCAGTTCCATGCCCCAGCACAGGAAGCAAGTCACCTATTCTCAGCGTCCGAACCATGCAGCTCGCTCGGCTCATGCCCGGGGCGAGCGCCAGTTCCGTACGTACGATACCAGCTATATCCGCCCGAAGAAAAGCAAGGCTCCTGCTATAGTCGCCGCCGTTTTGGCCGTTCTTGTCGTCGGAGGTTTGGCGTGGGGCGCGCTCACCCTGTTCAACAGCTGTTCCGCGCAATCGGTCGAGCTTCTGGCCGAGGGTCAGGAGGCCACGATCACGGTGGCCGAAGGTGCTGGTGCCAAGGTCGTCGGAGAGCAGCTTGCGGAAGCCCGTCTGGTTTCCAATGCGGGAGACTTCACGAAGCGCGTCAACGAGATGGGCGTTGATTCCCAGCTCAAGCCCGGTACCTACACATTCGCGGGCGGTATGTCGCTCGACGCCATCATCAACCAGCTGACGGCCGGTCCGGTGGCGAACGCGCTCACCATCCCCGAAGGCAGCACGCTTGAGGCCGTTGCCCAGAGCGTGGCAACCTTCACCGAGAATCGCATCACGGCGGACGCGTTCACGGCCGCTGCGTCGGATGCCAGCGCATACGCGGCCGACTACGACTTCCTGGCCGACGCGGGCACGAACAGCCTGGAAGGCTTCCTGTTCCCGAAAACGTACGAGATCGGCGACGATGCCACGGCCGAGTCGGTAGTGCGCATGATGCTCGACCAGTTCAAGACCGAGACGTCGGGGCTCGATTGGTCCTATCCGCAAAGCCAGGGCCTCACCATCTACGATGCCGTGAAGCTGGCTTCCATCGTTGAGCGCGAGTCGTCGGGCGACGAGCAGATCCGCGCCCAGGTGGCCTCGGTGTTCTATAACCGCCTGAACAACTTCGGCGATCCGAACTACGGCTTCCTGCAAAGCGATGCGACCACGGCTTACGAGCTGGGTCACGACCCCACCCCCGAGGATATCAAGAATCCAACACCGTTCAACACCTACACGAACACGGGTCTGCCTCCCACGCCCATCTGCTCGCCGGGTCTCGATTGCCTGCAAGCCGTGTGCAACCCTGCGCAGACGAACTACTTCTTCTTCTACTTCGCGCCTGATGAAAGCGGTACGATGCAGTACTACTTCAGCGAAACGTACGAAGAGCATCAGCAGACGTTCTCCTAGGCCGTTAGCGACAACGCCATGGCTTTTCTCGAACCCGACCGCTACTTTGCGCGCATCTCGCGCATCGATATCGACCGCGACCTGCTGGCGCTGGGCTTTCGCAACGTGCTGCTGGACGTGGACAACACCATCCTCACGCGTGACACCCACGAAGTGCCGCGTGACGTAGGGTTCTGGCTGGCGAAGGCGCGCGACGCGGGCATTACGTTCTGCCTTGTGTCCAACAACTGGCACGAAGGGGTGTACCATCTGGCGAACCGCCTTTCGCTGCCCATCGTGGCGAAGGCCGTCAAGCCGTTGCCGCCCGCGTTCCTCATGGCTTTGCGCAAGGTGGGAGCGAAGCGTTCCGAGACGGTGGTCATCGGCGATCAGCTGGTCACCGACGTCATGGGCGCGCATTTTCTGGGCATGAAGGCGTATCTGCTGGCTCCGCTGGTGGAGCAGGATCTGCCCCATACGCTGCTGCTGCGCAACTTCGAGCGCGTCGTCATGGGCGAGCGTAAGCCGGAGGGCGCCGCATCGACGTCGCAGAACGCCGTCCCCTGCGAGGATGAGGAACCCGACGCGCAGGGCGTCTGATGTGAACGAGCGAGCGAAAGGATCGTTATGACCGACACGCAAGTCGAACGGCCGGCCGAGAGCCTGTACCTCTTGGGACATCCCATTGCGCACTCTTCGTCGCCCACGATGTACAACGCCGTGTACGAGCGCTTAGGATTGCCGTGGCGCTACGGTTTGGCTGATTGCGCGACCGAGGAAGAGGCGCGCTCGTTCGTGGAGGCGCGCGGCTTCCTGTCCATCAACATCACCACGCCGTACAAGCCGCTCGCGTTCGAGGCCGCCACGGCGAAGGCTGCCACGGCGAAGCTCGCCCAGGGCGCGAACGTGCTGGTGAAGAAGGGTGACGCGCTCATCGGCTTCAACACCGACGGCCAGGGCTGCGTGGCGTACTTGGAGCGCACGGGCTTTTGCTTCGCAGGCAAGCGCGTGGCCGTGTGCGGCACGGGCCCCACGGCGCTGTCCATCCTGCACGCATGCGCCATCGCCGGGGCGGACGTGGCCATGCTGGTCGGGCGCGACAAGGAGCGCTCCCGCAAGGTGCTCGAAGGCTACGTCGAGCGGTTCGGCCTGTTGGCAAATGCCACGGTGGACCTGCCGGCAGCGCAGGCGCACCATCGCAGCTTCCGCACGGCTTACGAGCGCACCACGTTCAAGTTCGGCAGCTACACCACGTCCACGAAGGCGCTGGCCGCCGCCGATCTCGTGGTGAACGCGACGCCGCTCGGCATGAACGAGGGCGACGGCTCGCCGTTCGACGTCGAGCTTCTGAGCACGGGCCAGACCGTGTTCGACGCGGTATACGGCCACGGCGAGACGGCGCTCGTGCGCGCCGCGCGCGAAGCGGGATGCACGGTGCACGACGGCGCCGGGATGCTGGTAGCGCAGGCAGTGGCCACCGTGCACGCCGTGTGCGACCTCGCCGAGGTCGACGTCGCCCTGTCTGACGACGAGCTGTTCGCCTTGATGGCGGAAGCGGCAGGGTTCGACCTGTAGACTTCCGTCATCCTGAACGGAACCGACTGGTTGCTTCGTCATCCTGAGCGGAGCGCGTAGCGCGGAGTCGAAGGATCCCGTGCGGCACCAGCTGGAAGCGTCTCGGCTGTCGCCGTACGGGATCCTTCGCGTCCCCGCTTCGCGGAGCCTCCCTGCGCTCGCTCCGCGTGCTCGGGAGTTCGACAGTCCACTGGACTGTCGAATGCTGTGCTCGCTTAGGATGACGATTACGTGAGCCATAGGGATGGGGTTGTTGCCTCATTCGATGCGGATGCGGCGTGCGACCTGCTTTTCGCTAGCCTTGCCTGATCGGTAGGGTACAATACGATGCGAACCATTCGTATCAGCGCGGAAAGCGACAGACTATGCGATACCTAACAGCAGGCGAGAGCCACGGTCCGTGCCTGACGGCCATCGTCGAAGGCGTGCCCGCGGGCTTGAAGATCTCCGAATCGCAGATCAACACCGACCTTTCTCGTCGTCAGTCCGGTTACGGGCGCGGCGGCCGCCAACGCATCGAGCGCGACACGGTTGAGGTCGTCTCCGGCGTGCGCTTCGGCCGCACGCTGGGAACCCCTATCGCGCTCGTGGTGCGCAACCGGGACTGGGAGAACTGGACCGATCGCATGGCCGCGTTCGGCGACGCTCCATCCGATCTCGCCCGCGAGGTCACGCCGCGCCCCGGCCACGCCGACCTCGTGGGGGCGCTCAAAACCGACACGTCCGACTGCCGCAACATCCTCGAGCGCGCAAGCGCCCGCGAGACAGCTGCGCGCGTGGCGGCGGCCGGCATCGCGCGCGAGTTCTTGGCCGACCTGGGCGTGGAGGTGTTCTCGTACGTCACGTCCATCGGAAGCGCGTCCTTCAAAGAGGACGACGCGCTCATGAACGCTCCCGACTACAAGCCGCTGGCTATCGAGACGAGCGAGGTGCGCTGTCCCGACGAGCGGGCGACGGAGGCCATGAAGGCCGAGATCGACCGCGCGAAAGACGCGGGCGAGAGCCTGGGCGGCACGTTCCGCGTCGTGGCCACGGGCCTTCTGCCCGGCGTGGGCGGCTACGCCACCGCAGGCGAGCGACTGACCGGTCGCATCGGCGCCGCGCTGTTCTCCATACCGGCAATCAAGGGCGTGGAGTTCGGCCTGGGATTCCAGGCGGCGCGCCGTCCCGGCTCGCAGGTGCACGATCCCATCGAGCTGGACCCCAAGGCCGGCTTCACGCGCACCCGCAACAACGCGGGCGGCCTGGAAGGCGGCATGACCACGGGCATGCCGCTCATCGTGACGGCGGCCATGAAGCCCATCCCCACGCTCATGACGCCGCTCTCCACGGTGAACCTGGACACGCTCGAGCCCGAGGAGGCCTCGCGCGAGCGCAGCGACGTGTGCGCCGTGCCGGCCTGCGCCGTGGTTGCCGAGGCCGAGGTGGCCATCGTGCTGGCTGACGCCTACCTGGAGAAGTTCGGGCATGACAACATGACCGACATCAAGGCAGCCGTGAAGTCCTACCGGCAGCGCCTGCGGACGCTGTCCCGGTGATGCGCATGAGCGGAACGAGCCTGCCGCCGCAGAACCGCCCCGCGCGCATCGTGTCCGAGCTGGCGAAGCCGGTGTTCTTCGTGGGTTTCATGGGCGCGGGTAAAACGTCCGTGGCGCGCAAGCTCGCGCGCACGTGCGGCATCGCCTCGGTCGACATGGACACCTACCTGGAGCGCCGCGAGGGCAAGCGCGTGCGGGAGCTCTTCGCCGAGGCGGGCGAGGAGGCTTTCCGCGCCATCGAGACCGACGTGCTGCGCGAGTTGGCGGGAAAGGACCCGCTGCTCGTGTCCTGCGGCGGCGGTGCGGTGCTGCGGCCGGAGAACCGTGCCATCCTGGCCGAGCGGGGATATGTGGTGTACCTGCAGGTCACAGCCGACGAGGCGGCTTCGCGCATCAGCGACGTGTCCACGCGCCCCCTGTTCCGCGACCTCGAGACGGCCCGTGCGACCATTGAGGCGCGCCTTCCGCTGTACGAGGACGTGGCCGATGCCGTGGTGAACACGGCCGGAAAGAGCGTGGCGGCCATCGCGCGCGAGGTGCGCGGTGTGCTGGAGAGAGAGGGAATCCTGTGGCAACGAAAGTGATCGTGAACATTCCCGGCGAGGAGCCGTACGACGTGCGCATCGGTGCCGGCGTGCTCGATGCGCTGGGTGCGCGCATGCGCGGCGTCCCATCGCTCGAGCAGGCGGAGCGCGTGCTGGTCGTCACCGACGAGAACGTGGCGCCGCTCTACCGCGATCGGGCGAGGGAATCGCTGGCATCCGCAGGCTTCCGCGTGTCGGACATCGTGGTGCCGGCGGGCGAGGACACGAAGTCGGTTGAGGTGGCGAGCGAGATATGGGAGGCCATGGCGCAGCTGGCGCTTGGCCGCGACTGCGCCGTGGTGGCCTTGGGCGGCGGCGTGGTGGGCGACCTGGCCGGGTTCGTCGCCTCCACGTACGTGCGCGGCGTGACGCTCGTGCAGGCGCCCACCACGTTGCTTTCGATGGTTGACTCGTCGGTGGGGGGCAAGACGGGCGTGAACCTCACGGCCGGCAAGAACCTCGTGGGCACGTTCAAGCAGCCGGCGTACGTGTGCGCCGACACGGCCACGCTGGCCACGCTTGATGAGCGCG
>OGYI01001742.1_pt1 | contig 19418 bp, 22 predicted proteins | sample 1576521 | NCBI WGS metagenome assembly OGYI01 (sample SAMEA3541484, study PRJEB24748) | human gut metagenome | biome: human gut; feature: human-associated habitat; material: faeces | place: China | collected 2012
TGTCAACATTTAGGAAGGAGAGGGTGACTCCGATTGCCAGGGCATCGATGCTGGTAGCCAGGGCGAGGACGCACATGGTTTTGAAGTCAACGGATGCGTCCAGTGATTCCTCATCCTCGTCCTTGGAGCGTGATTCCCGAATCATGCTGAGTCCTATGGCTGCCAGGAGCACGAAAGCGATCCAGTGGTCCACCGAGGTGATGGCGTCCTTAAAATGCCAGCCCAGGAGATAGCCGATAAACGGCATTCCTGCCTGGAATCCGCCGAAATAGACTCCGATTATAACGGCATGGCGCCAGTTCAACTGTTTCATGGAAAGTCCTTTACAGACTGCGACAGCGAAAGCATCCATGGAAACTCCCACTGCAAGAATAAAAAGCTCAGCTAAAGACATAGGTGAGCACCTCCTGAAGTTATTTTTATAATATCAGTGTTTGGCAGATGAATATGCCGAAACTGCCCTGACAGCGGATTAGAAAAGTCGGGACTTACTCCTCACCGTCCGTATCCCGGCTCAGGCGCAGGCGTTCCAGATATTCCTGCAGGGCCGGATCGGCGTAGTCGAACAGACGCATCTTATAGCTCTTGATCTTGTCGAGATGCTCTTTTTTGATAACAGCGTCCGTTTCACGTATCTCTTTTTCCAGGTCCCTGGCTGACATGCGGACGGCTCCCTTTCCGAGAATGATCACCTGCTCCAGGCGGTCTGAGGTGGCAACTCTCACATGGTACTGGCGTCCGATCTCCTGGGTGACCTTTTCTATGTACTGATCTGCCGTCTCCGCTTCTTTTGTGAATATTACGTGGATATTGTGGTATTTGATGACTGAGCCGGGATTGCCCTTCACCTTGTAGCCGTCAAATACCAGGATCACATTGCATTTTTTAAAGCCCTGATAATTGCATAGAATATCCATCAGCGCATTGCGGGCACTGGTAATATTGACCTCAGACAGATCTCTCAACTCATCCCAGGAAAAAATAATATTATAACCGTCAACCAGCAGGTAGTTTTCCTCCGGCTTTTTTTCCGGTTTCCGTTCAATCACCCCGCAAGTCTCTGTCCTCCGCCATTCTTTTCGCTTCACCGGTCCATAGGTCCGTTCAAAAATCTGCTCAAGCTCTTTATCCTCGGCCAAACCAGAGCGCATCACTCCGCCGCCGGAAGACTTTCGCTCTTTATCCCCAACATTTTCTTCTGTCTTCGTTTCCACAGAGGATTTTAGAAAGCTCTCCAGGTGCATGTAGTCTGTTACTTCATTCCAGGGCACATTAACCCCTGCACCATGGGCGCAAAATATGGATCCGGTCGGATTGTCCAAATCGGTCTCTGAATCGTATCCCGCTGCCTCAATCACTTCTTCCGCATTATGGCACGGCGCATAGCCTCCCGGCGTACAGGTAAGTTTCCCCATTCCTTTTGTATAAGCAATGACTTCCGAAGTATATTCCCGCATATTTACCACCGGAGCTGTCCCGGTGATTACTGTCATATTCCCCTCTGTTTTGGGCGCAGAAAATGTTCCCTGCATTTTCTGTATATCTGCCATAGCCCGTCCCACTTTATCTGATGGAATTTCCAGACAATACTCGTAGATTGGCTCCAGCAAAACTGAACGTGCCCGCTTCAGGCCATGGCGCACCGCCCGGTAAGTTGCCTGTCGAAAATCTCCGCCCTCTGTATGCTTTGTATGGGCCCGGCCGCTGACCAGCGAAATCTTCATATCCGTAATTTCTGCCCCGATCAGGACGCCCCGATGAATTTTTTCAGCCAGATGGGTCAGAATCAGGCGCTGCCAGTTCCGGTCAAGATCATCCTCACTACACCGGCTTTCAAACAACAGACCACTTCCCGGCTTTCCCGGTTCCAGAAGCAAATGTACCTCCGCATAATGGCGCAGCGGCTCATAATGGCCGACACCTTCGGCCATTGTTTCTATCGTTTCCTTATAGACAATATTGCCTGTGCCAAAATCCACATCCACCTGAAAGCGTTCGGCGATCAGACTTTTTAAAATCTCTATCTGAATTTCCCCCATGACCTTCGCATGGATTTCACCAAGCTCTTCATTCCACACAATCTGAAGCTGAGGCTCTTCCTCCTCAAGCTGTTTCAACTTCAAAAACATATCATGGACATTGGTCCCCTCGGGCAATTTAATCTGATATGTCAACACTGGTTCCAGAACCGGCGCAGCTCCCCGACCTTCAAATCCAAGGCCTTGGCCTGTCCTGGTTTTTGAAAGGCCGGTTACTGCACAAATCCTTCCGACACCAACTTCATCCACCGTCTCAAATCCCGCACCGGAATAAATACGTATCTGATCCACCTTTTCGCCATTTTCCAATGGCATTTTTACTTTCAGCGAGCCCCCTGTAATTTTCATATGAGTCAGTCGGCTGCCATGGGCATCCCTGGAAATTTTATAAATCCGGGCGCCAAACTCTTCTCTGTAAGACGGCATCTGAGCATATTTCTCTATTCCGCCCAATAATGCATCAACGCCCTGCATTTTTAAGGCTGAACCAAAATAACACGGGAATACCTTTCTGTCTGAAATTGCTGAGATGATTTTTTCCGCTTCAATATATCCCAATTCCAGAAAACTATCCAGCAGGTTCTCATCACACATAGCCAGATTTTCCATAAAAATACCGGAATCCTGGCTCTCACTAAAATCCACACATCTTTCTGACAGCCGGTCATTGAGTTCTGCCAAAAGCCTCTGTCTGTCCGTTCCTTCTTGGTCCATTTTATTTATAAAAAGAAACACCGGAATCCGATGCCGCTTTAATAATCGCCATAACGTAAGTACATGGCCCTGTATGCCATCGGCTCCGCTGATAACAAGAATGCCGTAATCCATCACCTGGAGCGTCCGCTCCATCTCCGCTGAAAAATCCACATGTCCCGGTGTGTCCAGCAAAGTTATCGATAACTCATCCAGAGCTACTTCCGCCTGCTTGGAAAAAATCGTAATCCCCCGGCTCCGCTCCAGAGCATAAGTATCCAGAAAAGCATCTCCGTGGTCCACCCGACCGAGTTTCCGTATACTGCCGCTTCGATAAAGAATCCCTTCGGCCAGTGTTGTTTTTCCCGCATCCACATGGGCCAGGATGCCTATACATATATGTCTTTTTTCTGAGGTTTCTCCCATAGGAAATGCCCCTTTCTGTCTCTATCATAATCCATTCATTATCATAGCACAGAATGAGATATTCGTCGACAAGTTAAAATTCCCCAAAAGCTTTGAAAATAAATTGACTCTTTTGATATAATGTTATATAATGTTATATAATAAATAATAACCTATTTTCATAAGGAGGATTCCCATGAACGTAAAAGAAATTGTTTCTGCAATCAAAACAGACAAACCCGAAATCGCTTCTGTTTATTTTGTTGGCTGCGGTGCATCCCAGGCGGATTTATATCCGGGAAAATATTTTCTTGATGCCAATGCAAAAAAACTGCGCGCCAGTCTCCACACTGCCAATGAATTTTATTATTCCACTCCGGCAGGCGTAGGACCAAATTCCATTGTTGTTGCCTGTTCTTTAAGTGGCGGCACTCCGGAAACCGTCGCTGCTGCCCGGAAGGCAACGGAACTCGGCGCAGAAGTCATTTCTGTAACCATTGATGAAAATTCCCCTTTGGCTGCTGCCGGAAAATACCAGATCATTCATGGTTTTGCAAAAGACTATGCAGCAAAAATGGAAAAAATGACGAATGTCCTTGCTCTGTCCTGTGAAATTCTGAATACATACGAAGGTTACGCTCATTACGAAGATATGCAGGACGGCTTCTCCAAAATCTATGATCTGATCAATGATTCTGTTAAAACCTTAATGCCTCGGGCCCAGGCCTTCGGCAAAGCCTACAAGGATATGCCTATGTTATATGTGATGAGTTCCGGCGCAACGGCTATGGTCGCTTACTCTTTTTCCATGTTCTTGATGATGGAAATGCAGTGGGTAGCTTCCAGTTCCTTTAACTGTGGCGAATTCTTTCATGGTCCATTTGAAATGGTTGAAAAAGATGTTCCGTATCTGTTATTAATGAACGATGGACCTACACGTCCGATGGATGCAAGAGCGATGACTTTCCTGCAAAGATTTGATACGAAATTGACGGTTGTTGACGCCAAAGATTTTGGTCTTTCTTCCCTAATTCGTTCTTCCGTTGTGGAATATTTCAATCCGATCCTGCTGTGCGGTGTTCTTCGTATGTATGCTGAACAGCTCTCTTTGGAAAGAAATCATCCGCTTACAATGAGAAGATATATGTGGAAACTCGAATATTGATCGACAATTTCTCTTCTTTAACTTAAAAACGGTCTGCCCTGAGAGTATCTCAAAAGAAATATCTCCGACCGGCAGGCCGTTTTTTTACATTATGATTGTCATCGTATAGCGTTCCGCATTGATCAACAGTTTACTGCATAAAATCTCTTCACCTTTTTCATCCATAGCAACATCATAATGAAGCAGAAGCGGCTGTTTGGGCTCTACCTCCAAAAGTTTCGCTTCCTGCTCCGTAGCATAACATATGCCTATTTCCTTTGTCGCATGAACAATTTCCGTTCCATGGCTGCGTATAATTTCATAAATGGACCCATTCAGATTTCCTTCTGAAACATAACCATACCTGGCTGCAAGACATGTATCCTCCAGCATCACAATTTTCCCGTCATTTTTCCGAAGTCTCACGAGGCGGAGAACTTTTTCGTCTTTCTGCAGTCTCAGTTTCCTTGTCACCTTGGCACTTGGTTTTTCCCACTCCACAGAAAGAATCTCTGCCGATGCTTTTTTCCCCTCCGCTTCGCACATCTCAGTAAAACTGAGTACTTTATTCTTTATTACACGATTCAGCTTATTTGTTGTTACAAAAGTTCCGATTCCCTGCTTCTTGGTCACGTAACCATTCTCCGCCAGAACGTTAATAGCTTTTCTCACGGTAATGCGACTTACATGATATACCTCTCCCAACTCGGCTTCTGTCATGAGCTTATCCGAATCCTGCAATTCTCCGCTCAGTATCTGCCCTTTAATCTCATCTGCCAGTTGCTGGTACATTGGGACTATCGAATTCTTGTTCATGTTCATCCATCCTTATATTCTATTTACTCCCCATTCTTAGCATCGATAAAAAACAGGACGCATATAACGATATTATATCATTTTATGCGTCCTAAATCCACCAGATTCATTCATCCACCGGAATTTTTATTAATCTACAATAAAGTCCTCAAGAGCTGTTTCATCCAGCTGAGCTGCTGCATCAGACTGCATCTGAGCCCACAGGCCTTCTTCTTTAATATCGGCAAAAAATCCGCTGGCCCAGTCTGCAAAATCCTCATTTCCATAAGCCATGCAAAGGCCGCAGCCTTTGTCAAATTCATCTGTAGGTTCCCATGTCAGGCTGTCAACAACGGCCAGGTCCGGGTTGGCAGCTACGGACATTGCGGCAGATACCGCGTTCATGCAGGCCAGATCTGCTTTTTTGTTCTTTACCGCAAGAAGAAGGTCTGAAACCATACCCAATTCCTGAAGCTCAGCATCCGGATACAAATGCTGTGTCATCGTGATGTCGATAGATCCCATCTGTCCGCATACAGTAACGCCTTCCAGAGTTCCTGTGAATTTTTCATTATCCACATTATCCTTTAAAGTTACATAACATTCATTGGATTTGTGATATACGTCTGTAAACAGCCATGACTGCTTACGTTCATCCGTAGGACTCAAACGTGTTACAAAATGTATCTGATTTGCCTGTAATGCAGACATACATCCGGTAAAATCGCTTTCATAGAATTCTACTGTGATTTCACGCTCCAGATATTGGCTGAGACGTTCGGCCATCTCATACATACCCGCGACTTCAAAACCAACAAGAGCATCTTTGCCGTCCTGTACTGTGTGGAAGCAAAATGTCGGGTCATTGCCAATAATGCCTACTTTTAACACGCCATTTTCAACCAGATCGGCAAAAATCGGTCCCATTTCTGCGTCGGCCTTAGTTTCCGCTGTGGATTCTGCAATTGTCTCCGTTGTTTCATCTGCTGCTGCGGTCGTTGTTTTACTGTCTGATTTACCAGAACAGGCGGCCATAGACATTACCATAGCGCCAGTCAAAAACAAAGCAACAATTTTTTTCATTTTTTTCATAGTCTCTCTCCTTTTCTTTTTATTATATAAGTCATGGACTTACTGTTACATATTCATAATACCGATCACAGCATCTTGCTAAGGAAATCCTTCGTTCTCTGATGCTGAGGATTCGCAATGACATCTTTTGGTCTTCCCTCTTCAACGATATAGCCGCCATCCATAAAGACCACTCTGTCACCAACCTCACGGGCAAATCCCATCTCATGGGTCACGACCACCATCGTCATGCCCTGCTGTGCCAACTGACGCATAATCTGAAGGACTTCACCGACCATTTCCGGATCCAACGCAGAAGTTGCCTCATCAAACAAAATAACTTCCGGGTCCATGGCTAAAGTTCTGGCAATGGCTACACGCTGTTTTTGCCCGCCGGATAACTGGGATGGATAGGCCCCCGCCTTATCTTCCAGTCCGACCTGCCGCAACAGCTCCATGGCCTGTTTTTCAGCCTGTTCCTTCGGTATCTTTTTTACTCTTCTCGGTCCAACAGTCACATTATCTAAAACACTCAGATTCTCGAACAGGTTAAACAGCTGAAATACCATACCGAATTTTTCACGATACTTATCGATTTTCATTTCTTTTCTTAAAATGGATTGGCCATGAAACAGAATATCGCCATCTGTGGGAATTTCCAGAAGGTTTAAACATCGTAAAAATGTCGATTTTCCAGAACCGGACGGACCAATGACAACAACAACTTCTCCCCGGTCAATCTCCATATCCACGCCTTTTAAAACTTCCAGGCTTCCGAAATTTTTCTTTAATTGTTTTACCTGTATGATCACTTCTTTCCCATCAGTCATGTGCATGCAGCCTCCTTTCCAGAATACCGATCAGTTTTTTCAACATATATGTGATAACAAAATAGATGACTGCCGTAACGATCAATGGTTCAAACGCTAAAAATGTGTTTGCTCTGACCGAATTCGATGTATATGTCAATTCATGAAGTGCAATAACAGACACAATCGAAGTTTCCTTGATCAGCAAGATGAACTCATTACATAATGATGGTAAAATATTTTTTATTGCCTGTGGGATAATGATAAACCAATTCGCCTGAAGTTTTGACATTCCGATGCAGCGGGCGGCCTCCATCTGTCCCTTATTAACTGCCTGCATACCGGCTCTCGTATGTTCAGCAATGTACACAGAACTATTTACTGTCAATGACACGACTGCCGCCCAGAACTGAGGCAGGGAAGTCGCAATACCATAATAAACAATAAATATCTGTACCATGACCGGAACTCCACGGATGAAGTTGATCCAGCCGTCGATGATCGGGCTGATGATCTTATAATTTTGCACTCGGATCATTCCCATCGCCACACCTACTGCCGTGGCCAGAATCAATGTCCAGAACGCCAGCTCCAACGTTACCATCAGGCCGTCCGCATAATAAAACCAGTATTTACTTAAAAAACTAAAATTTAAACCGAACATTATTACTGCCCCCTATCCCATACATGACGACCTTTTACTCACCAATGACCTCGATGAAATATTTCCGTATCTGTAATCCATCCAGCTCGACAAAATATATATTCTGTTCGCTGCCAGTCATCATCTTTCCATCGATCACCGGAAACAGACAATGATTTCCCGCCAACATGGACTTTAAATGTCCCGGTGCATTTCCTGAACATGTTCCATAGGTCGGAAGCATGTGTGTATGTACATAGGGATAATCATTCGGAACCAAACGGTCCAGCTGCATCTCAATATCTTTTTCCACACACGGAAGCGCTTCATTTACCATGATACCTGTGGTCGTGTGCTTTGTGATCACAGCGACCAGACCATTTTTGATGCCGCTTTCCTCCACGGCCTTCCGAACTTCATCCGTAATTTTGATCATCTCAAATTCTTTATGAGAAATAACCTGATTTTCTACAAGCTTAACCATATTAATCCTCCATTCCTAAAAAACGCATTGCATTTCCACCTAACACAGCATCCATAACGTCTTCACGGAGTGGAAGATTCTTAATGCCGTCCAGACTTCTCACATGACGAAATCTTGGGTTGTTCGATCCGAACATTACTTTGTCCTGGAAGCAATTCTGCAGCCAGTTCAGATTCATATTGACCGAGAACAGATGCTCATAATAGTTTCTTGGAGAATCCATATAGACCATCGATGTATCCGCATACACATTCGGATATTTCATCAGCATCATGATCGTCTCCTGCCACCATGGCCATCCCATATGGGCCAGGCAGAACTTCAGATCCGGATACGCCACTGCAACATCCTCAAACCGGATAGGCTCGGAATACTTCGCCGGTGTGTTTGGTTCCCAACTATATCCCGCATGGAACATGACAGGTTTGTTCTTGTCCTGACATATTTTATAAAGGGGCGCCAGGCACGCATCATCCGGATACATATGTAAACGGGAAAGATTCAGCTTTAAACCGGCCAGTTTCAATTCGTCAAAAGCCCGGATCAGTTCTGTCTCCGCATCTTCTCGTCTTGGATCGATTCCTGCAAATCCAATAAAATGTTCCGGGCTTCTGGCAACAATTCTGGCCATTTCGTCATTGCTCACGATGGCACGACCAACCTCTGTAGAATAGTCCTCCGGCAAGAATACGACCTTATCGATTTTGGCATCCTCCAACAACACCAATTCAAAATCTACCGGATTAATTCCCGATTTAAATACGCCAAATTCCTGTCTCCGGAATTGTAAATCCTCCGGATTTTCATTAATTTCATCAAGCAATAATGGATGTGCATGAATATCAATTACCATACGTATAAACTCCTTTACATTTATTCTTTCATCAAATAGGGTTCGAATACTGAAATAACCTGGGCCGCCCGGGCTGCTCCACTATACATACAATCAATGATTGGTTTTTCATCGATAAGCGCTCCAATAAACCCGGCAAAATAAGAATCCCCTGCGCCTACCGTATTCACCACTTTTTCCACCGGAACAATGTCTCCTTTATAAAATTTAGAACCATCATAGGCAATAGAACCATTTTTTCCAAAAGTAGCAATCATCAACTTTGCTCCGAGAGAATGGGCATATTTCAAAAAATCTTTTCCCTTTTCCAGATCATCTCCAAAAGATACCAGGCCGCAGTCAATGTTACTCAAAACATGTCGGATATCCGGATGATCAATGGTATTACTCAGATCAAAAAAAACTTTCACGCCCCGCTTTCTGATCTCCTCTAAACGCGGGATCAATCGCCCTGTAAAATCTGTGTGCATCATGTCATGCTGACAAATAAAATCAATGCTTTCATCAGAAAATTCATAGTTCCCCATAATTCCCCGGACCGGCTCTCCATGCATTCGATCATTACTGATCAGATGCAGCGGCACTCTCGGCGTCTCGCCGCCAGGAATAATTTCCAAATGAGAACAATCGATACCTCTCTTCTGAAAAGCTTCCACAGACATCTTTCCATATGGGTCATCCGAAACAGCAGAAACAATCGAAGATGTGACATCCGGCCGCATATCCAAAAGATTGAAAAGAACATCGACACCATTTCCTGTCACATAGCATCTATTATCAAATTCAGGGTAATAATCAATACAAACATACCCTGCTGCAGTAAACTTTACCATGTAATCTCTCCTTTAGTATGCATGTTCTGTGCAATATGTATTATAATGTCATATATCTTTATATGACATTATATAGCAACCTCTACAATTTGTCAATTTAAAGTGTCTATTTTCTTGTTAAATCATTATAATAAATTTTTGTTGGATTGTAATAAAGATATGCAAATTACCAGAAATTGGAAGCCGTCCATTCCTTTTGACCGAAAAGTCAAGGTAACATTATATTTCCTCGCCTGTCCGTTTATCGGGTTCAACATTGTGACAGCCACTTATTTTACCTCGACGGAGCGTCCCCGCCCCGCCCATATTCTCTCTTTTTTGAGAGGGTTGTTCGTGCTTGTGCCAGTTGCTTTCCTGCTTTCCACAGTTTTGAAAATGACAGGAGTATGGCTTGCTTATCCAATAACAGAATGTGTGGTTGCAATGGTGGGAACAGTATTTTATACTTTGTCGTGTGAATCTTGATGAGCGGAAAAATGGTGCTGATATTGGGGATTCGCTATTTGTGGGGTGTTCAATTTATGGTAAAAGCAGTAATATTTTTTTAAAGGAGATGAAATTATGGATGGCAAAAAGATAGGCGCATTTATTGCTGTAAACCGTAAGAAAAAAGGATTAATTTCTTCTTGCATATTTGTTGGGATTTTAGGGGTTTTCTTCGTTGCAGATTATATCGGCGTAAGGGAATTTAAGCAACCGCCAATTTACAGATATAAGACAACAACCGTTTTTAATGATAATAAACTGATTGAATATCGATACCGTACCCACAAGCCCCTTTAATCAGGATATCAGTGCGATTGAACATCTTATACAGTATCAAAGTAAATATGTCGGAGATAACAGCAATACCAGGCAGCTCATCGGAGCGCTGCCACTTTCCGAATATGGCTTTGTGTTTGAGATTGATTCAGAAAACTGCGGTGTAACAATCGATTATCGTTTTACAGACTGGTGTGATAACGAAAATTTATATATGGAAAGAGCCTTAGTGTATAATTCCGTTTCAGTTTTCGCATTAATTGAAAATCTTGAATATATCACATTTAATTTTAACGAAAACAGCTATTCTGTTACTCGTGAAGTGATTGAAAAAAATTATCCGAATTCCAAGGATATTTTTGTAGATAATTCACTTGATACGGGAAAATTTAGACAGTATGTAGAGCAAAAAATGAATGACCGATTATTTGTCTCAAATGTTTTTAAGGCATTTGAGACAGAATATCAATAATTGCCTTATTTCATTCTATAACATATATAGTTAAGCCAATATCGCCATTGAAACGCTGGCTGAAAGGGCGGGTATCACTGAGCGATATTTATATCGGATCGAGAATGAGGGCAAAAAGCCCAGTTTTGATGTTCTCTATAAACTAATCCGTGAATTGTCCATTTCTGCGGATTCAATTTTTTACCCCCAAAAACCATCTAAAAATTCCGAGGTGAGAAATCTTCTCCGTATGCTTTCAGCTTGCGATGAACGGTCGTTGGCAGTGGTCAAGGCAACTGTCAACGCCTGATGATTTCTACTTGTTCCAAAGGGATCCAGCCGTCTCCAGATTTTAGACTGCCCCACAGTATTAATTTTTTCCCTCCCAATTATTTTTCGTATCTCTTTTTTCGTTTTCTTCTCTCCACATAATTCCATATCCTTTCCTTTACTGTCCATACAGTATCGGCCAGGCTTCCCAGCCGATTATCTCTACGAACTTCGGTGCTAAGCAGTGGAAGCGTATCAGTCAGATTTTAAAATACGCTTTGGGAACGGCGGCGGTATTTGGTTTGATCTGGACGGCGCTGGCTGAATTTGCACCAAACCTTTTTGTCCGCATCTTTATGACACCGACAGAAGAGATACTCGCTATTGCTCCGAATATTATCCGCAGCTACGGAATCAGCTTCCTGCTTTTGCCCTTTAATATTTTCTCAACTTACTATTTCCAGGCCCTGATGAAACCCACCGCATCTTTCCTCGTTTCCGTGGTCAGAGGTGCAGTCATCAGCGGCATTCTGATTTATCTATTGCCTGCTGTACTGGGTGCAAATGCGGTTTGGTTTGCAATGCCTGTCACGGAGTTGATTGTTGCGATCGCTGTTGCGACTGCAATGATTCGATATTCCAAGAAGTTATCAGTGAATACACACGCTCAACTGCAATAATATGTTGTACAATAATACCCGTCTCTATTTTCAGAGGCGGGTATATGTTTTATAAAAGAATTCTTTTTCTGCTCCAACTTCAAAATGATATTTAATAATCCCCAAGTCAAGTTTTGTGTAAAAGCCTCTTCCGGCTTTTGCAGATACCTTGCTGCCATCCAGCGCGAACATAAATTTCTGCTGATTCATAGCTGTAGGGGCTAACAGTGCCGCTTCAATACCGTTTTTGAACCATTCCGGCATTTGCCCATCCACTTTGGCGACCTCAGAGATTGCTTTTGATTTGTGCGGAACACCCTGCGTTTTCCCATATCCGAGTGCAATGACAGCGCAGAGCTTTTCGCCCTTTTCTACAGTAAAGGCAGTTTTAATTTTGCTGTATGTCATTGCAACCCAGCAGGTGTTCAAACCCTGTTCCTGCGCTTTTAACACCAACCGTTCACCAAAATAACCGCACTTCTCATCAAGCAGAGAACTCTTTTCGCCGATCAGAACAATATAGTTCGTCACTCCACTAAACTTCCCATAGTGCGCCATAAATCCGTCAAAGGCTTTCGGCTCGTTTGTGACAAGCTGGATATGCAGACCACTTTCTTTATTGCAGAGGTCAATCTCTGATTGCAGTTTCAAAACCGTTTCTGTGCCGATTGGTTGATTTTTGTACTGGCGCACACTGTGACGCGCCTTCATTGCTTCTGTAATGCCCATGTTTTGTTCCTCCATTATATATAATTGACAATAATCATAACGATGCTCATCGCCACAAGCCCGAATCCGAGCGTTCGGTTCATGACTCTCGGCGATGCTTTGTTGGCAAATTTTGCGGTAATCATTACGCTGATTAAAGTAAAAATAATGCACATAATCAAAATTGAGTAATCGGAAATCCCGCCTCCGATAACAAAGTGGGAGGTGGCTCCGGTCAGTGCAGTAAAGGTCATAATAAACACGCTGGTTCCCACTGCGGTTTTCAATTCATACCCCAGCACACTGACCAGTACCAAAAGCATCATCATCCCGCCGCCAGCGCCTACAAAGCCGCAAATCAGACCAACCGCCGCCCCACAGACAATGGACTGAACTGCAGCTTTTTGTTTACTTCGGCTTTTATTGCTTTCCCTGGCCTCCATAACGGGACGAAAAATGAACTTCAGGCCCGCAAAAAGTGTCATAAACATAGAAAATCCGCCCATCGCCGTTTGCGGAAGCAGAGATGCCAAATAACTTCCGACCAGCGTGAAAACCAAAACGGAGACCAGCATGACCAAGCCGTTTCTTACATCCAGATTTTTATTCTTTTTATAGGTATAAGCCGAGACAGCCGAAGCCAGCACATCGGCAGATAACGCAATGCCCACCGCTTCATAGGCGTTTACATGGAGAAATGTCACCAGCATCGGTGCGATCACGGCGGCTGCGGACAGTCCGGCAAGTCCAGTGCCGAACCCGGCTCCCGCACCTGCAATCAGGCATACAATAATTTTTGCAAGCATACGATGATAAGTTCCTTTCTTATAATCTACGATCCGCCTTCTGTACACTCCTGTCAGGCAACTGTTCCATAAAGCGTTTGGCATGCTCCAGCATATGAATCAGGCGGTTCATCGCTTCTGTATCTGCGTCAAAGTAATAATAGTGTTTCGTGCCTTCCCGACGCATTTTCAGAATACCTGCCTCCTTCAAAATCTGAATATGATGAGACACCGCCGGGCGGGACAGATTGGTTTTTTCCGTAATGGCACCGACACGCACACCGCCGCACTCACCCATTTTCATCATTTCCAGAATCAGGTGCTGGCGATTTTCATCCCCAAGTGCCAATAAAACCTTTTGACAGGCTTCAAATTCCTCAGCAAGCTGCTTTATCTCATTACTATGTTCGGACATATGTTGTTTCTCCTTTGTTCATCTACTTAAACTATTATACCATTTTAATTCAAAAAATCTCATTGAGAAAGAAAATCGAGACGATTCATTTTAAGAGACGGAAAAGGCTTAATTTGCCTACACCACTTGCTTTGTAAATATGTAATCATGTTGTGTCATCTCCGTTTTGACATAGAAAAAGCCGATTGATTCTCCGAAGAAAACCAATCGGCTATGTACCTTTTCTGCATATAAACAGTGCGGTTTATATGCAGAAAAGAAGTTTGTATGTGTTGAAACGGTCTGTCACTCCAGAAGGAAATCCAGCGCTCTAATAATTTTAATTCCGTCCTGTGTCTGGGTAAGATCACACTCCAAGGCAATAACAACCTTTTCGTAACTATCCCGGATTTTACGCAGAGGCGCAAGCTCTCGTTCTCTCGTTTCTGGAGCGTTCATTGATTCTGTAACCTGGATATATTTTTTCTCATCTGCTTTGGTGGCAATAAAGTCAACTTCCTGATTGTCAATTTTACCGATGGCTACATCATAGCCACGGCGCAACAGTTCAAAGTAGATGATATTCTCCAGAATATGTCCGCTGTCACCGTCACGATAACCAAGCAGGTAATTCCGCAGACCAATGTCCACAATATAATATTTGCCCAGCGTACGCAAATACTCCTTGCCCTTAATATCAAAGCGCTTGATTTCATAAAAGATATAGGCTTCTGTCAGAGCTTCGATATACGCCTGAATTGTCTGTACGGCAGGCTTTGTCTTTCGGGTTCCATTCTCCAAAAGGCCCTCATTGACTAGGGTGTTTCCGATGGAGGTTGCGGAAGTGTTGTTGCCAATATTGTCCGCCAAAAACAAGATAATTTTTCTCAGCAGCACTGGGTCTGTGATATTTCGCTGACCTTTTCTCTTTTCCCGTTCCAGGATGTCATTGATAACGGCAGCAGAATACACACCGTCTAAAGCGGCTGTCACCCGGTCAATTTCCAGGCCCACATCTGCCAGCATGGGCATACCGCCAAATCTGGCATAGGCGTCAAAAAGTTCTTTTACATCATAAGTTTCGCCCTCTGTATCTGTGATCCGCTTTCTGACACCACCTGCAGGCGACTTCCGTTCCGTCAGGGTATAGCCGTGAAAATACAGAAATTCCTTAAAGGATAATGGCAGTACCTTGATTTCCACATATCGTCCAGATAGGTAAGTGGAAAGCTCAGAAGAAAGTAGATAGGCATTGGAACCCGTAATATATATATCACAGTCAAAGTCTACCCGGAAAGAGTTGACCGCATTTTCCCAACCACGCACCTTCTGCACCTCGTCAAAAAAGAGGTATGTCCGTTTATCCGGGCAAATGCGCGCTTTGACATATTCGTAAAATCCTCTTGCGTCCATATCCGGAATACTCATAGACTCAAAGTTCATTTCGATAATTTGGTCATCAGTCACTCCAGTATCCCGCAAATGCTCCGCCATCAGCTTCATCAAACTGGATTTTCCACAGCGTCGGATACCGGTCATGACCTTGATCATTTCTGTATCTTGAAATGCGATAATTCGATTCAGATAGAGGTCACGTTTTCGCAGCGTTGTTTTTTGCATAAAGAAAGCACCACCTTTCGCTTAGGATCATATCACAAATCTCGCAAAAAATCAAGTTTGTAGAATTGATGCTATAAACTTTTATTTTTGAGAAGTTTGTAACATGTTGTAGACGCTTGTCGATATATGTCAGTCATGGTTTTTCACTCATGTTTTTCTTTTACTATACCCATAGGGCAGGGCAATATCAAATGTACAATTTCATTTCTGTTCTGCAAGATTGATGACCGGCTTGCCTTGCTTTTTCGCGTATTTGACGGTTTCATAGGCACCGCCAAAATCCCGGAATCGATAGGCAATCAGGCAATCGGCTCTGTCCACCATCCATCGGTTTCGCTTTTGAATCGCGGCTTTGTAGTGAACTCCGCACAACTCCTCTGGAATAATGATTTCATCATAGTAATATTCGTAGTATTCCTTTTCCGTATTCAGCTTATTGGATATATAGGCAAAGCAATCTTCGATTTGTACAATCAGCACATCTAGTCATCGAATTTTCTTTTAGCGCACGATTTGCAATCCAAGCATCACCGCTAGTTTAGTTATATGGAAAATCATTGGAACAAAATGGTCAGCCGAGCAGTTAAAACCACTCGGCTGATTTTTAAGCATATTCGTAATGAGAACCATGCTCCGATACAAAAGGCTGTAAAGCAAACATTACTATAGACACTGTATCGATTATCTGTATGAGTTCACCTGGATCCTTTTTATTTCTTATAACCGTTTCAATTTCTTCGTAACAATCAAAGAAAAGCTGTACAACATTTCTTGTCTTAGTGTAAATCTAATCGCACAACACATCAAAAACGATTTTCGCACGTACCGGATGAAGTGCTTCAATGGTGTTTTCATCAACTACTCTGATGAGATACTCATCTTTCAGGCGTCTAATAGCAGCGTGCATCGTAGAACAATGAATTTCATTTTTTACGGCAGCAAGATTAACAGCACATCCTAATTGTCCTGCATAACAAACCAACTGAAGTAATTCTAACCATTCATCCAAAACACCTTCTTGCAGTAACGCATTAATTTGCTCCTGAAGGCGCTGAGTCAAAGTCTGATTATTTGTCAGCAAATATACAAATTCAATCAATGGCCCTTGTCCACCAAAAGATTGCCATGCTTCTTCAAAAGTTCTATGTTCAGCAGGATGTTCAGTTCCTTTAATCGTGCTGTCTTTTCAGCCAGTTCTGCACGAACCGCCTCCAGCTTGCCGGGAAGCCCATCAAGCACATTGTCCATACGGGTCAGATTGCCGAACACATCCGCGCCCAGGACTGCCGTGTGGGAGAGCGTTCCTTTCATGGTCATGCGGTACTCGTTGCTCGTCCCATCATAGGAAAGGACAAGAGAAAAGCCCCGGTACTGTCCTAAGAAAACAGCATCGGAGCCGGTCATTTTGGTACATACATCAAGGATCGCCTTGCCAGCCGCCTCCTTATCGGCATAGGGCTGATTCAGAATCATGATGCCCACAAAACCCTCCTGGGGTTTTGGATGTGTTGTGGCAAGCTGCACATCTTGCTCATAGCCTGCAATTCGTTCCGTAAGCCGGGTAATGGCTTCCGGGTATTTCTTCAAAACCATGTCCTCCAGAGCATACTTCTGGCTCAGGTAGCTGGCCTTGAGCATATTGAGCTTGCCCACCTCCATATCCAGATTGCACTTTTCGATGATAAGCGGATTGCCGGTGGCCAGCGCCTTGATCTCAGAGTAACTGAGGGCTGTTTCGTCCACATCGTCTGCCACACGCACCGGTGCTTTGGAGGTCATAATCTGCGCAATGAATTTCTGCTTGTTCTCTACTAACTGGTAGAGGTATGCGTCAAAAGTTCCCCCATCCGTTAACTAAAATGGGGTCAAAACACGCCAAATCATTTCAAATCAAGACAAACAGTATCAGCGATTTTGGACATAAGAAAACCCCGGAAAGCCTTGATTTTCCGGGGTTTTTGAACCATTTTGATACAGTTTGTACAGCCGATTAACGCTTGCTGAACTGCGGAGCGCGACGGGCTGCTTTGAGACCGTATTTGAACTTTCTCCAGATCGATTTTTCCTTGAATTTACGGGCTTTTTTGAGGGTTTCCAGAAAATTTCACCCACCAATTAGCCCACGTTTTGGATGCCCATGAAGCCTCATTGCCCCGGCTAAGTGAGTGCTTCATTCACTACAGACACAAGCTCCGTTGGCTTATTATACTTCACTTTAGCATATATATCCATAGTAACTTTGCTATTCTCATGGCCTGCCAGATACTGAACCGTCTTCGGATCCACATTGGCATAAATGAGGTTGGTGATATAGGTGTGTCTGAGCATATGCGGTGTCACCTTGAAATCAATCGTATATACAATTTTCGGATTGTTCTTCTGATGACCACCAAACACCGGCTTCACGGTATGCCGAATACTCTTTCCATTCACATAAGTGTAATACACTCTCTCATCTGTTGATCTGACAATAATGTACTTCCATACTCTTGTGAACTGACTGTCTGACAGCGGCTCACCATTACTGTCTGCAATAACGAAATCGGAAATGGCTTTCTCCTTTGCTTCTCTCAGGCATTGCACCAGACAACTCGGAATCGGAACATCTCTTCTCGCTGCCGGTGTCTTCAACTCAGTTCCGATGACAGGTCTGTTGTGTTCAGAGTGCCATGCTCTGCGAACTGAGATGTAAGGAACTTTTTCATCCAGGAATACACAATCCCATTGAAGAGCGAGAATCTCTTCACGGCGAAGACCGGAATACAATCCGATCATCACGAACAGATATGGGGGTAAATCTCTGATGGTATCCAGAAGGATCTTTACCTGTTCATCTGTCAGTGCCTCTTTTTCTTTTCCCGGCTTTCCACCCTTTGCACAAAGAACAGCCGAAGGATTATACTCAATCACCTGGCTTGCTTCTGCAGAATAGAATATGCATTTGATCAGCATATTCACCAGATTGTAAAGTGACTGAGACTGCTTGGAAACCGGCAGCAACACCAAACGAAGGTCATCGGTTGTCACCTCATCCATGTACATATGTCCGATTGGTTTCACGATGTGCTTCCCCAGCGCCTTTTCATAATTCTTCAACGTAGTGGGACGGATCGTAGCTGATCTCATTTTCAACCACTTCTCACAATAATCGGCAACTGTCGGATTCTCTCTGCGATAAATCGCATCCTCAATCTGCCTTTTGGCCTCCTGTACTTTCTCATACAATTCTTCCGGGGTCTCTCCATAAATTGCAACTCGTTTGCCATCTGCATCCGTCACACGGGTACGATAATATTCAATACCATTATGAGTAACCCTTCCATAGTTCGGAATCCCTTTCTTTTTCTTCGCCATGTCGGCACCTCCATTTCTGAAACATACGTTGTTATACCTTGCGGTATGTCTTGATTATCGCTGACGACCTGTAATTCCTCAACGATGTCACCTGTATGTAAAAAGAGCGCGGATTTTCTTCATCAGATCATCCACGCTCTCAACGTATTCGTTGTTATATTCTATTTTACTGGGCCATATCCCACTGAGTGAAAATATCATCCAGGATAGGCGCTAATTCCTGCGGTTTGTTGTATTTCACCTTCGCATAAATATCCATGGTGATTTTACTGCTTTCATGCCCTGCCAGATACTGCACTGTCTTCGGATCCACCGAAGCAGCAATCAGATTGGTGATATAAGTATGACGAAGCTGATGTGGTGTCACATCAAAATCAATGGTATATACCACCTTACCGTTGTGGGCGGCTTTTTCTCCCAAAACCGGTTTGATGGTATGTTTTACCCTCTTACCATTTTCATACTTATAATAAAAGCGTTCCTTCGTGCTTCTGGTGATAATGAACTGCCATAATCGCTTGAACTGTGTATAGGAAAGTGGGTCTCCATCGCTGTAAGAACAAAAGATTGAAAGTCCATAGGTAATGGCTGCCCGGACGCTCACTTTGTTCAATTAGGTCAAATCGAAAATGGTGTAAACGAAGGG
>OGYI01001749.1_pt1 | contig 19343 bp, 17 predicted proteins | sample 1576521 | NCBI WGS metagenome assembly OGYI01 (sample SAMEA3541484, study PRJEB24748) | human gut metagenome | biome: human gut; feature: human-associated habitat; material: faeces | place: China | collected 2012
GTTCAAGAAAACTACTAGCTTTCTTATCCCTTTTACTGTTTTAAGGTTGACATTGTCATTCAATGTCCGTTCTGAATTTTCTCTTAAAGAATCTTCAGGGTTGTTGTCTATTATTTAATTATCAAGGTTCTTTTTCTTTGTTGTCGTCTCAGCGACAGCTTATTTATATTATCACATTCACAATCGCTTGTCAACAACTTTTTTATTTTTCTTTTTCGCTGTCCGCTTCGATCATCTCTGTCGTTCGAAACAGCTTGTCTAGAATATCATAATTATTAACTCTTGTCAATAACTTTTTTATTCTTTTTTGATTCTTAAGAATTGTTTTCTCGCGAATCAGCTTAGTTATAATATCATTTAGGCAACCATATGTCAATACTTTTATTCATCTTTTTTTACATCTTTTTCTCATTAATTTTCCGCATCTATACTTAGTGTTTACACGCATATAACATACAAAATATAGTGCCCATTATTACAATCTTATCTATAATAAATAGGTCCCATTATTTTTGCCAGATTCTCTGCTTTGATGTTCTTTATGATATTTCCTTCTACATAATATAAACTAATAACAGATTCACACATTTTCCGGCAGATCCTTTCAAGGTCACGGACACCTTCCTCCGGACACAGTGCAATCAATTCTTCTATTGCATCTTCCTCAATATCTACCTGCTCTATTTGATACTCCTTGATCAGTTTTGGCCAAATGTATCCTTTCACAATTTGCTTTTTGTCTCTTATCGTATATGGAGGTAATTCTACAATGTCCAGACGATCCTGTAATATCGGCGACAACGGTTCAAGACTATTAGCTGTTGCCACAAAAATTACATTTGACAGATCCAGCGGAAATCCCAGATAGTTATCTACAAATTTTGAACGGTCACTGTCTAATATGTCAAGAAGTACATTTTCCGGGCAGCCATGTTCGATGGAACTTCCCATTTTGTCAATTTCATCCAATAAGATCAATGGGCAGAAGCTTTTCCCATGTACCAGAGCATCCACAATCCTTCCCGGCTTGGCATTATTGAATACTGTCTGTGTTCCTCGTAGAAATAATGCATCCGAAACACCTGCCAGTGATATTTTCACACAAGGTCTTCCCATCGCCTTTGCAATCGAAACTGCAATGGATGTCTTGCCTACTCCGGGAGGTCCGGCAAGCAGCATAACTGCCCCGTAGTTCTTTCCAAGGTACTTCTGGCAAGCCATATAACGTAATACCTTCTCTTTTACCTCCAGCATAGCATAATGGGAACTGTCCAACATCGTCTTGGCTTCCATTAACTCAATCTTTGGAACCTTGAACTCAGACTCCCATGGAAGATTCAGCAATGTAGATATATATACTTCTTTCATGTCTGTCGGATCCATATCTATCAGGAAATCCTGTATTTCTTCCGGCATCCGTGCAAATACTTCCGGACGGATTCGTTTCTTCAGACGGAATTTGAGCTGATCATGCTTTTCTTTTTGTAATACTTCTTTTGTCTTTTCCTCTGGAAATGTATTCTCTTCTACCTTCTCAAGTCGAAGCATGCGTCCAAGTTCTTTATCATCCATACTTTTTCTCCATTCTCTGTTTCTTATACATCTTTCCTTCTATACGTGTAGTTTATTTAAAAAGATAGTACCCCAGGCAAATGTAAATTTCAAGTAGCGGTCTTTGCTTAGAACGAAAAAAAGAGATTTGGAATTTCTTCCAAATCTCTTACCTACGGAGAAAGAGGGATTTGAACCCTCGCGCCGGTCACCCGACCTACACCCTTAGCAGGGGCGCCTCTTCAGCCTCTTGAGTATTTCTCCAGCAAAAATGATTATACTAGAGGTTTACCCTAATGTCAATCATTTTTTTACTTTATTTTTTCAATCTCTTACTTCACATTTACACTGGCACTATTTCCTTCGCTCTGAGTACTCTTGTGCTCTTTTGTCAATGAAAATCCACGACCTCTGACTTCTCTGACTTCACTTACGATTACAAAGCTTTCCGGATCAATATTCTTTACAATACGCTCCAACTGATGCAGTTCACGGTTTGACACAACAACGAGAAGCACCTGGCGGTCTTCCTGTGAATACCCACCCTCTGCACGCAGAATTGTAAGTCCCCGGTCCAGATGCCCGATAATCGCCTGACGGATCGGCTCCGGATTTCTGCTGATGATTTTAACCTCCATTTTAGATCCACCAAGGAGCAATACCTTATTCAGCACTGTTGTATAGGTTATAACAAGAATAACTCCATATAACAGCATTTCAGGCGGTATGAGGATAGCCTGGCCAAGCAGGATGCATATATCAAATACATTCAGGCTGACTGATACGGGTATCTTGAAATATTTATTCAAAATCAACGGTGGAATATCCATACCTCCGGTGGATGCTCCCATACGAATGACGCTTCCAAGCCCCACTCCGATTCCCAGCCCTGAGAATATCGTATTCAGCCAGATATCGTCTGTGAAATGTACATTTGCAAAGATCTGTCCGAATAACTCCAGGCAGATTGGATAAGTAAATGTACTTACAATAGTTGTAAATGCGAATTTCTTTCCAAGAAAAATAAATCCGACTACCAGCATCACAATATTAAATCCCAGCACGAACATCGAAACGGATAATCCGGTCAATCTGTTCACTAAAAGTGCAATACCTGTCGTTCCTCCGGTCGGCAGCCCTGACGGAAGCAGGAATAATACCGCGACCGCTGCGTACATAGCATTTCCAATAATAACTGTCAACAATGTTATTCCCCGCTGTAACATTGTCTGATTTTTGTTTTCCACAATTTTCTTCCTCCATGATAACATTCAAGACTTATCATAAGCCTCTATAAAGACTGCAGATAGTAATGCTCTACTTCATCTGCCATCTACATGTTTTATGACATATATTCCTACAAAATGATATCGAATAAACGGATTTATGTAAAGTACTTTTTATTTACAGGAGCTAAAAGAATACGGAAGCGTTATGCTTCCGTCCTCAATCATTTACTTTATAAATTTTTTCTTCTGCGAAGTACGATAATCACAACTACAATTGCTGCAATAGAAAGAATTGCAAATAATCCACTCTGGGCTGTATCTCCTGTTTTCACAGTTTTTACTATATCCACAAATTTTTGATTATGATTTTCTTTCGTATTCAAATGTCATATAACCATTTGAATCAATTCTTTAATTGTGTAATTATAATCTCCAACTTCATCAAATATAATGGAATCAAAGAGTACAGAACCATTGTCTGTATTTTTCTTAGTATCGATCAAGTTGTTATTCTCATCAAATAACTGGAATGTAAATTCTCCCGGCTGAAGTTCAGCATTATTTAATACTTTCTTAGCTGCTGCTGTTACAGACATCTTATTTTCAAATGAGATTCCATCTACACTCTCGGATGAGTTATCCACATTTGTTCCATTTTTTATGTAAGTTATAGACATATCCATGTTTTCATCCACATTTACCGTAACGGTATATACAGACGGATCATATTCAATATCGCTAATGTTATTTTCACCCTGCTCATTAATCTCTTTTACAGTGTAAGAATAAGTTCCTGCTGTATAATATGGAATTGTACGGAATGTAATATTACCGGAAGCATCGTTTGTTTTTGTGTCAATCAATGTTCCATTTAAATCATACAGTCCAAATCGGAATTCTCCGGCTTCCAGATTACCACCTGTCAATGTCTTAGTTCCTGTAATCGTGGCAAGAGCATAATCCATGCTCATCGTCATAAAGTGATAGTTATTAAATATCAGGAATTCATCGTCCTCTAATGGCTCAAATGTATTTCCAACATCACCTTCGTATCCAACACAACTCCGCACACTCCGACAGGCTAAATGGAATCATGGATTGTTTTCTGGATCTGACTTCTTACAAGTTCCGCGATATCATTCGTCTTCATGTCTTTATAATCATCATAGTACAGCGGTTTTAAGAAATGTACCTGCACTGTGACTGGTGCGATACTGTTAGTGTCAAATGGCTTGAAAGAATCAATCAGTGCAACCGGCACGATCGGGCATTTTGCTTTCGTGGCTGCTTTAAAGCTTCCGCCTTTAAACTCCAGCATCTCATTTCCCATCTTAGATCTTGTTCCTTCCGGGAAAATGAGATAATTTCTTCCGTTCTTTACCTCATTTGTCACATTTACAATGACCTGCAGTGACTGACGGATATCATTCCGATCCATCATATATGCTTTCATACATTTGAAAACTTGTTTTAAAAATGGCACATTTTCCACTTCTTTTTTGGCAACTACGGAAAATGGCTTCGGGCAGACATCTACAAGTGCCAGTACATCGTAAAGTCCCTGATGATTTGGGAAGAACATAAAGCCGTTTTCTTCTGGGATATTCTCAAGCCCGTGGGCATCTATGGTCACATTTCCACCTTTATTAGCGCGGTGTGTGATGAACCGGAGCATCCGGTAATGTTCTTCTTCTGTGTATTTGTCTACGTGGGATGCATGATAACATAATTTTGCCCACATCCACGGAACAAGTAAAATGTTCCGAAGAACCATCATTATGATTCGTTTCATATCTTCTTGTACTCCTTTATGGCACTTTCGTACAGATAACCGCCCTCGCAATCAGCGACTACGATCACCGGGAAATCTTCCACATAAAGCTTGCGGATAGCTTCCGTTCCAAGATCATCATAAGCTACGACCTCAGAAGTCTTAATACATTTTGAAAGAAGCGCTCCTGCTCCTCCCACTGCTGCGAAGTAAACGCTTCCGTTTCTTTTGACAGCATCCAGTACTTCCTTACTTCTCTTACCTTTTCCAATCATGGCTGTGAGGCCAAGATCCAGAAGCTTCGGCGCATAACGGTCCATACGGCTCGCAGTTGTCGGACCTGCAGAACCAATCGGACGCCCTTCTCTCGCCGGAGATGGTCCCATGTAATAAATCGTCTGTCCAACCATATCTACCGGAAGATTTTCTCCATTTTTAAGAGCATCATCCATTCTCTTGTGAGCGGCATCTCTCGCCGTGTAAATAGTTCCTGTAATGTATACATAATCTCCTGCTCTGAGCTTACGGGATACTTCTTTGCTGATTGGTGCTTTTATATGCTTCTCCATGACTATACCTCCCTCACAATGTGTCTGTTGACGTGACAGCAAATATTGATTCCTACTGGAAGTCCCGCAATGTGAGTCGGGTATGTATTAACATTTACCGCAAGAGCTGTTGTTGTTCCTCCAAGACCTCCAGGTCCGATACCAAGCTTGTTGATCGTCTCAAGCATCTCCTCTTCCAGATCCTTGACCCACTGGATGTCTGAGTGTGTGCCAACTTCACGTGTCAGGGCATCCTTTGCCATAAGAGCACATTTTTCAAAGGTACCACCAATTCCGACACCGACTACCATCGGCGGACAGGCATTCGGTCCCGCATCCTGAACAGCTGTCAGAATTGCATTCTTCACACCTTCAATCCCATCTGCAGGCTTCAGCATAAAGACACGGCTCATATTCTCGCTTCCAAATCCCTTCGGAGCAACTTTAATCTTTACTTTATCCCCCGGCACAATGTTATAGTGAATAACTGCCGGCGTGTTATCATTCGTATTCTCACGGATAATCGGGTCACCTACAACAGACTTTCTAAGATATCCTTCCACATATCCCTGGCGCACACCCTCATTGATGGCATCCGTAAGACTTCCACCTTCAAAGTGTACCTCCTGACCAACTTCTATGAACACGACCGCCATACCGGTATCCTGACAGATTGGGATCATATCCTCTCCTGCAATCTTTAAGTTCTCCTGAAGCTGTGTCAGAATCTGCTTTCCAAGCGGTGCTTCCTCCGTCTCCACCGCATTTTTCATTGCTATATCCATATCCTCAGACAGAAAATGATTCGCCTGAATACACATTTCTTTAATATTTCTCGTAACTATACTTACATCGACTGAACGCATAATGATCTCCTTTCATCTCTTTTTTCATTTTACCCTGTCCCTTAGTGATATACAAGACAAAAAAATCTGCAGCCTCGGATTTTCATGGCCGACAGCTGCAGATTTTTTATGATCTTATAAAGTTTTCTTTTCTCAGAAAGAATTATTTTTGTTCTTCGTCACTTTCTAACTCCAGTGATTCTACATCGAGCTGATCTACTTCAACCCCGTCTTCGCCGAAGATTTCTTTCTTTTTGGCTTCTTCTTTTTCTTCGTCTCTGACTTTTGCGATACTTGCTACGGTCTCTTTATCTTTCAGGTTGATGAGTTTGACTCCGGATGTGATTCTTCCGAGTACGGAGATTCCGGAACACAGCATACGGATGATGATTCCGTCTGTGTTTATGATCATAATCTCATCGTCTTCGTCAACTGCCTTGATTCCGATGACATTTCCTGTCTTTTCGGTGATCTTGTAACACTTCACTCCTTTGCCGCCACGGTTCTGTGCTGTAAATTCATTGATGTCTGTACGTTTACCCATACCTTTTTCAGATACGATTAAAAGGTCATGTCCCTGGGTCACAAGCTGCATTCCAATCACTTCGTCGCGGTCTGCAAGGTTGATTCCGCGTACTCCCATGGAGTTACGTCCTGTTGCTCTTACGTCGGTCTCATTAAAGCGGATACACTGACCATACTTCGTCGCAAGAATGATTTCCTGATTATTGTCTGTGAATTTTACTTCGATCAGTTCATCCTCATCACGCAATGTAATTGCAGCAAGTCCTGTCTTTCTTACATTCATGTACTCGCGAAGAGATGTCTTCTTCACAAGACCTTTCTTTGTTGCCATGATCAGATAATCCTGGTCGCGGTAGTAATCAATCGGGATTACTGCAGTAATCTTCTCGCCCGGCATTAACTGGAGCAGGTTGATGATTGCAGTTCCTCTTGATGTGCGGCTTGCCTCCGGAATCTCGTAACCTTTCAGTCTGTAGACACGTCCGGTGTTCGTAAAGAACATAATGTAGTGGTGCGTATTCGTCATGAATAGCTCTTCCACATAGTCTTCATCCAGAGTCTGCATACCTTTAATTCCCTTACCGCCACGATTCTGTGCCTTAAATGTATCATCAGACATACGCTTGATGTAACCAAGCTTTGTCATGGTAATTACAATATTCTCCTTCGGAATCAGATCCTCCATGGAAATGTCATACTCGTCAAATCCGATGGATGTTCTTCTGTCATCACCATATTTATCCTTAATGACAAGGATTTCTTCACGGATCACTCCAAGAAGTAATTTTTCGTCTGCCAGAATTGCCTCCAGTCTCTCAATCTGAGCCATAAGTTCTGCATATTCTTTCTCAAGCTTCTCTCTTTCCAATCCTGTCAGAGCACGCAGACGCATATCTACGATAGCCTGAGACTGAACATCATCCAATTCGAATTTCTCCATGAGTTCTGCTTTTGCAGCCTGTACCGTACTGGAACCACGGATGATCCGGATAACTTCGTCAATATTATCAAGCGCAATCAATAATCCTTTTAAGATATGCGCTCTTTCTTTTGCTTTGTTCAGTTCGTACTTTGTACGACGTGTCACAACATCTTCCTGATGCTTCAGGTAATATCCAAGAAGCTCTAAAATATTCATGACTTTTGGCTGTTTGCCGACCAGTGCCAGCATAATCACGCCAAATGTATCCTGAAGCTGTGTATGTTTGTAAAGCTGGTTCAGCAATACATTTGCATTGACATCTTTACGAAGTTCAATAACAATACGCATACCTTCACGGCTGGACTGATCACTTAAGTCTGTGATTCCATCCACCTTCTTGTCACGTACCAGCTCTGCGATCTTCTCGATCAGACGGGCCTTATTGACCATGTACGGAAGCTCTGTAACAATGATGCGGCTCTTTCCATTCGGCATCGTCTCAATGTTCGTTACGGCACGTACACGAATCTTACCACGTCCTGTTCGATATGCTTCCTCGATTCCTCTTGTACCAAGAATCTCTCCACCGGTCGGGAAGTCTGGTCCCTTGATGATCTCAAGGATTTCTTCCATTGTTGTCTCGTCTTTATCTGCAATCTTGTTATCGATAATTCTGACTACTGCGTCAATGACCTCACGAAGATTGTGCGGCGGGATATTCGTTGCCATACCTACGGCGATACCGGATGTACCGTTCACCAGAAGGTTCGGGAATCTTGCCGGAAGTACAACCGGCTCTTTCTCCGTCTCATCGAAGTTTGGCATGAAGTCTACCGTATCTTTGTTGATATCAGCAGTCAGTTCCATGGAAATCTTACTCAATCTTGCCTCTGTGTAACGCATAGCCGCTGCTCCGTCACCGTCCACAGAACCGAAGTTTCCATGCCCGTCAACGAGCGGATATCTGGTAGACCATTCCTGAGCCATATTAACCAATGCTCCGTAAATAGAACTGTCACCGTGTGGATGATATTTACCCATTGTATCACCGACGATACGGGCTGATTTTCTGTGCGGTTTATCCGGTCCATTGTTCAGCTCGATCATGGAGTAAAGAATTCTTCTCTGTACAGGTTTCAATCCGTCTCTTACATCTGGAAGCGCACGGGAAGCAATAACACTCATGGCATAATCGATATAGGAGGTCTCCATCGTTTTCTTTAGGTCGACCTCATGGACTTTATCAAAAATATTGTCTTCCATTTATCTATTTTCCTTTCTGCAAAGCGAAAATATTTCGCTGATATTTAAATGTCAGGTTTAAATGTCAAGATTCTGTACATACTGTGCATTTTCTTCGATGAACTCACGTCTTGGCTCTACCTTATCTCCCATCAGTGTTGTAAATGTGAGATCCAGCTCGCTTGCTGTCTCATCATCCATTGTGACACGAAGGAGTACACGGTGTTCCGGATCCATAGTGGTATCCCAAAGCTGTTCTGCATCCATCTCTCCAAGACCTTTGTAACGCTGAATTTTATTATTGTTATCACGCCCAACTTCCTGCAAAATGCTGTCAAGTTCTTCGTCGCTGTATGCATACCAAACTTTTTTATTTCTTTCGAGCTTATAAAGTGGCGGCTGTGCCAGATACACATATCCTTCTTTGATCAGATCTGGCATAAATCTGTACATAAATGTCAGAAGCAGTGTACTGATATGTGCTCCATCCACGTCGGCATCGGTCATGATAATGATCTTGTGATAACGTAATTTGCTGATATCAAAGTCTTCATGAATTCCGGTTCCAAATGCCGTGATCATGGCTTTGATCTCCGCATTTCCATAAATTCGATCCAGTCTTGCCTTCTCAACATTGAGGATCTTACCACGAAGTGGAAGGATAGCCTGTGTTGCACGGTCTCTGGCTGTCTTTGCAGAACCACCGGCGGAGTCTCCCTCTACGATGTAGATTTCACATTTTTCCGGATTCTTGTCAGAACAGTCTGCAAGTTTACCAGGAAGTGACATACCATCAAGAGCTGATTTTCTTCTTGTCAGATCTCTCGCTTTTCTTGCAGCCTCTCTCGCACGCTGTGCCATCACAGACTTCTCAACTGTTACTTTAGCGACCTGAGGATTCTGTTCCAGGAAAATCTGAAGCTGTTCACTGACAACATTATCAACTGCTCCTCTTGCCTCACTGTTTCCAAGTTTCTGCTTTGTCTGACCTTCGAATTGAGGATCCTCGATCTTGACACTGATAATTGCAGTCAGTCCCTCACGGATATCCTCACCTGTCAGGTTCGGCTCATTATCTTTTAAAAGTTTATTCTTTCTTGCATAATCATTAAATGTCTTTGTTAACGCATTTCTAAATCCGACAATATGAGTTCCACCTTCCGGAGTCGTAATATTATTTACAAATCCGTAGCTGTTCTCATTGTAGGAATCATTGTGCTGCATTGCAACTTCAACAGATACATTGTTGACGATTCCCTCACAGTAAATGATCTGCTCGTAAAGCGGAGTCGTACTGCGGTTCAGATACTCAACAAATTCTTTGATTCCACCTTCGTAGTGGAAAGTCTTCTCAATCGGCTCTTGTGGTCTTTCATCGCGAAGAACGATCTTTAATCCCTTTGTCAGAAATGCCATCTCACGGAATCTCTGCTGTAAAATGCTGTAATCAAAAATTGTTGTCTCAAAAATCTCTCCATCCGGCAGGAATGTGACCTTTGTTCCTGTCTTTTCAGGATCGCAGTCTCCGATAACTTCCAGCTTCTTTGCAACTTTTCCTCGCTCATAGCGCTGTCTGTATACTTTTCCTTCGTGGCAGATTTCAACTTCCAGCCAGACAGAAAGAGCATTTACAACAGATGCACCTACTCCGTGAAGTCCTCCGGATACCTTGTATCCTCCACCACCGAATTTTCCTCCGGCATGAAGCACCGTAAATACAACTTCAACTGCTGGAAGTCCTGATTTATGGTTGATTCCGACCGGAATTCCACGTCCATTATCTGTGACAGTAACGGAATTATCCGGATTGATCGTTACGTGAATGGTATCACAGAATCCTGCCAACGCCTCATCAACCGCATTATCAACAATCTCATATACCAGATGATGAAGACCTCTTGATGAGGTACTTCCAATATACATTCCCGGACGCTTTCTTACAGCTTCCAGTCCTTCCAGTATCTGAATTTCGTCTGCGCCATATTCGTGCTGTACCTTTTCTGTAGCCATGCTAATCCTCCTAGTTTTCCTTTATCACTTGTCCGTTCTGGACATGAAATACTTTATTGACTTCAAATCTATGATTTACAAATTCATCCACTCCTGTACAGGTAATGAGTGTCTGTATATCATGAATACTGTCTAATAAATAGTTTTGCCTGTGTTTGTCAAGTTCAGACAACACATCGTCAAGTAACAGAACCGGTGTGTCTCCGATTACTCTTTTCACCAGCTCGATTTCTGCCAGTTTCAATGACAATGCTGCGGTCCTTTGCTGTCCCTGGGATCCGAATCGCCGGATGTCCAGATTCCCGACCATAAAACAGACGTCATCTCGATGAGGCCCTACCGAAGTACTCTTCATCCTGATATCTCGCTGTCTGTTCATCTCAAGAGCCTGCTCAAGAGACATGTTTTTCGTACTCGGTTCGTAAATCAGACGGATTTCTTCCTTACCGCCAGTCAGTTTCTTATGTATTCCGGAAACAATTTCGTTCATTTCGTCAACAAATTGTTTCCTCCTCGCAATGATTGCATTGCCATACTGAACAAGCTGGAGATCCCAGATGTCCAGAGTCTCCATTGCATCTTGCCGGTATGCACTGTCTTTTAGTAAGTGATTTCTCTGATTTACGATCCGACTGTAATTGGATAAATGATTAAAATATACTTTATCAAGCTGTGACAGCTCTAAATCTATGAACTTTCTTCTTCCCGCCGGACCATTTTTTATAATGTTCAGATCTTCCGGTGAAAAAAATACGAGATTTACAATGCCAAATAATTCTCCGGCTTTGCGTATCGGAATCTTATTAATAGCAACACCTTTCGGCCGGTTCTTCTTCAGATGCATGTCAATCTGATCCTGAATCCCGCGTTTTTCAACAATCACCTCAATGTGTGATTCCTCTGCCCCGAACCGGATCATATCTCGGTCTTTGCTTCCTCTGTGGGACTTCGTCGTCCCGGACAGATAGACAGCCTCCAGAATATTCGTCTTTCCCTGGGCATTATCCCCGTAGAAAATGTTGGTGCTGCCGTCTAATTCCAGATTCAAAAGTTCATAGTTTCTAAAATTTTTCAGTTTCAAAGATTTAATCTTCAATTTTGATTTCTTCTCCGCCAAATGATACAACATCCCCACCGTATAATTTTCTTCCACGGCGAGTATCGATTTCTCCATTTACAGACACCTGTCCGTCCTGGATGACTTCTTTTGCCTCAACACCCGATTCAACAAGACCGGCTGCTTTTAATGCCTGCCCAAGCTTTATAAATTCATCACGTAATTTGATTGTTTCCATAGTCGCTCCTTTATATTTATCAAAAAATGAATAAATGTATAATTATTCATGCATTTTTATGAATAATATTAGTATTTACGCATAATTATGCATTTATTATACATTTGCATTAAAGTTTACAGGAAGGATAAGATAAATATAGCTTTCTGTCTCATCCTTGATGAAGCAAGGTGCTTTTGCATTCATCAGATAAAGTGTAACCTCTTCATCATCAATAACACGCAGTGCGTCAATCAGGAATTTCGGATTGAATCCGATCAGAAGATCTTTTCCATCCTTGGAAATCATAATCTCTTCATTCATGGATCCGATCTGAGATTTGATTTTTAACTCCATCATTTCATCCTGGATGTCAATGATGATCGGTTTTTTATCTCCTTCTTTGATGAGAAGTGTTGCACGGTCAATACAATTTAAGAATTCTTTTTTGTTAATTCTTACTTTTGTATCGTAATCACTGGACAGCATCTGATCAATTTTAAAATAATCGCCTTCGATAAGTCTGGAAACAACGATTGTATTATCAAATTCAAACACAATATGGTTATTTGTATAAGAAATTTCAACCATACTCTCAGCTTCACCGGATAAAATTTTGCTAATTTCAATTAAAGTTTTACCTGGTACAACCATCTTATAATCACTGACAGGATTTTTTAATTCAATTTTACGAATAGAAATTCGATGTCCATCCAAAGAAGCAACTCTTAAAACATTATCTTTTATTTCAAATAATTCACCGGTCATTAATTTGTTGCTTTCTGTATCAGCAATAGAAAAGATAGTCTGGCGAATGACTTCTTTCAAAGTAAACTGTGAAATTGCTATGGAATCATCTTTTTCAATAATTGGAAGATAAGCAAATTCATTGCCAGGTTTTCCGGAAATATCGAATTTTGCTTTTTCACACACAATAGTTGTCTGAAGTCTGTCATCAGTTTCTATAGAAACTTCATTATCCGGAAGTTTTCTAACAATTTCAGAAAAAATCTTTGCATCAATGGCGATCATACCACGATCAATGATCTCACCTGCAATTTCTGTCTGGATGCCAAGTTCCATATCGTTGGCAGTCAACTTAATAATGTCAGTAGTTGCATCAATTAAGATACATTCCAATATTGGCATTGTTGTTTTTCCAGGAACAGCTTTAGAAACAATATTAACTCCTTTTACAAGGTCTGATTTGTTACATACGATTTTCATATGTGTAAAACTCCTTTCCCACGTTACGCATATATAGAAATAAATAAATTTTTTCCGCCTTATTCGCCTTAGGGGCTGTGGATAAGAGGAAAACCCCTGCGCGCCCAGTAAACTCAGGCGTTTCGCGCTTTGATAAGTCTGTGAAATTAAACTGGAAAATGTGTGGAACTGCTTTGGAAAACATTTTTGTTGCTTTTTGGAAAAATGGACAAAAAATCACTTCTCCACACTATATCCAAATGAATCGGAGGATTTTCCACGCTCTGTCCACATACTATCCACATAAACATTCCAAAATGTGGATAATGTGGATAAATTGTGGATAACTATATAGAAAATCCTAAGCCGGGTTGATTTTCTTCTTTATTATATTGATTGTATTCGCCATCATCTCATCTGATTCGATATCCTTGGCGATCTTTTCTACTCCATATTTGACAGTAGAGTGGTCTTTACCTCCAAGAACTGCACCAATTCCTTTCAGGGCAGTATCGGTCATAGTACGCATCAGATACATACAGATTTGACGTGGAACGGCAATCTCCGAATCACGTTTTTTGCTCTTAAGGTCAGCAACGGTGATACCAAAATGATCCGCAACGATATCAAGTATCAGTTCCGGAGTAACTTCTCTTCTATTATCAGAAGAGATAATATCTTTTAATGCTTCTGCTGCAAGAGCAATATCAATCGGATTATTATTGTTGTTGAGCTTATAGAGGGCAATGAGTTTATTCAGAGAACCTTCCAGCTCACGGATGTTAGATTTGACGTTGGCTGCAATATAGTCCAGTACATCATTCTTAATGTTATATTTTTCCAGATGATCCAGTTCAATCTTCTTCTGGAGAATTGCCATACGTGTCTCATAATCCGGAGATGAGATATCAGCAATGAGACCCCACTCAAAACGTGTGCGGAGTCTGGATTCCAGTGTCTCGATATCTTTCGGAGGTTTATCACTGGAGATTATGATCTGTTTTCCAAGTGTATGAAGGTGGTTGAAAGTATGGAAGAACTCTTCCTGAGTACTTTCTTTACCTATTATAAACTGAATATCGTCAATCAACAGAACATCAATGTTCCTGTATTTATCACGGAAGTTCAGCATGGCAGATTCATTACCGGCTGTTTTACCATTCCTCAGGGCATCAATCAGTTCGTTGGTGAACGTCTCACTGGTTACATATAATACTTTTTTCTTCGGATTCTTGTCCAAAATGAAGTGTGCAATGGAATGCATCAAATGGGTTTTTCCAAGTCCAACACCTCCATATAAAAAGAGAGGGTTGTACACTTCACCGGGAGATTCGGCAACGGCCAGTGAAGCTGCATGAGCGAAGTTGTTATTTCCGCCTACAACAAAAGTATCAAAAGTATATTTTGGATTCAGCCCTGCTTTCTCTGCTAAGGACTTCGTCTTTTTCTTTTGACCGTTATCAATAGATGCATTATGAATTTCATTCAGTTTATCGTCATCTTCCGATACAAACTGTATCTCGTACTCTTTGCCTGTAATCTCAGCAATACATACCATGAGTGGGAGACGGTACTTCTTATCGATGTATTCAACACTGGAATCCTTGTTCACAAGAATATAAGCAGTGTCATCGATGACATCGTAAACTTTCAGCGGCTTTATCCACGTATTAAAGGATACATTCAGCAACTCGTGTTCCACTCGTAAATGTTCGATGATCTCAGGCCATTTTTCTTTCACTTCGTTCATTTTAAACAAACTCCTACTTCCCAAGTCTACTCTTTATCTATTTTACATCAAAATATGTATTTAAGCAATTAAAAAGTAAAGAAAATCATCGGTAATGCTTGACGTATCAAGATTTTTTTTATATAATCAAAGCTGATGTCTTAAGAAAAAATATGGGGCAACCCTTGGAAAAATATAAGGAGGTGGATATCTATGAAAATGACATTCCAGCCAAAAAAGAGACAAAGATCTAAAGTACATGGTTTCAGATCAAGAATGAGTACTGCAGGCGGAAGAAAAGTACTTGCAGCAAGAAGAGCAAAAGGAAGAAAGAAATTATCAGCGTAGGCCGCATATATGTGGCCTTTTCTTCTTTCAAAAAATAGGAGATTAAAGCATGAAATATTCCGAATCATTGAAAAAACATAAGGATTTTCAACATGTATATAAAAAAGGAAGTTCTTATGCGAACAAATATCTTGTCATGTATGTACTGGAGAATCAGACGGAAGGTAATCGATTGGGAATATCTGTAAGTAAAAAAGTGGGAAACAGTATCGTAAGACACCGATTAACTAGGTTGATCCGAGAAAGTTACCGGCTACAAGAAGACATGTTCAGCAGTGGGCGCGATATCGTAGTTATCGCAAGAGGTGCAGCTAAGGGTAAGAATTACCGCGACATAGAGAGCGCACTGATCCACCTGGCACGTCTTCATAATATATATAAGGGGTAATTGCGTGATGAAAAAGATTCTGCTTGGTATCATCAGATTCTATCAAAAGTATTTATCAGGAGCAAAGGGATATTCTTCCTGTAAGTATTATCCGACCTGTTCCAGATATGCGATAGAAGCAATTGAAAAGTACGGGGCCTTTAAGGGAGGTCGTCTTGCTGCCTGGAGAATCTTGCGTTGCAATCCTTTTTCAAAAGGAGGATATGACCCTGTTCCTTAAAAAGAATTACAAAATCCGATGGAGGAAAAAGAGATGGTAGGAAGTTTACTAAGTGCAGCAAATTGGCCGATTGTCGGACAGATCTGCTGGGTATTAGGTAAAGTCATGAATTTTATCTATACGATGTTAGATGGCGCACTTCCAAGTGACACCGGTCTGGTTGGTATATCTATTATCCTGTATACGATTCTTGTATATACCCTGATGCTGCCGATGACAATTAATCAGCAGAGATCATCTAAGATGCAGGCCGTTGTACAGCCGGAAGTCATGGCTATCCAGAAGAAGTACAAGAACAAAAAAGATCAGGCTTCAATGCTGAAACAGCAGGAAGAGATACAGCAGGTGTATGACAAGTATGGCGTATCCATGATGGGAGGATGCCTTCCGTTACTGATCCAGATGCCGTTTTTGTTCGCATTGTATCCGGTCATTTACAGAATTTCTGATTACGTACCAAATATTACAGCTCAGGCAAATAAGTTTCTCACAATTCCGGATATGACAATCACTCCGGGTAACATGCTTAGCATGGCAAAAAGCGGAGAGACAATGGGATATTCAGCGGTAGCGCTGGTTATCACAGCAATTTTACTTCCGGTATTATCTGCATTTACACAGTATCTGAATATGAAACTGTCTATGGCAGTAAATGGTTCTAACAGACCGGCAGATAAAGATGACCCGACAGCAGCAACAATGAGAACTATGAATATGACAATGCCTCTGTTCTCACTGGTTATGGTATTTACATTACCGACTGGTATCGGTATATACTGGATCGTCAGTGCAATCGTACGTATGGTTCAGCAGGTATTTATCAACAAACATCTCAGTAAGATGTCAGTGGATGACATGATCGAGAAGAATAAAGAAAAAGCGCAGAAGAAGAAAGAAAAACGTGGCGAAAAAGCAGAGAAGATCAACGCTATGGCTCAGACAAATACAAAGAGTATCAAATCTTCTGCAACAAAGAGTTCTTCTATGTCTGATATAGAAAGAGAAGAAAAGCTCGAAAAAGCAAGAGCAAATGCGAAACCGGGAAGTCTTGCTTCAAAAGCCAACATGGTTAAGAATTTTAATGAGAATAAGTAAGGGGGCATATATTCATGGATTACATTACTGTAACAGCAAAGAATCTTGATGATGCGATTACAGAAGCGTTAGTTCAGTTAGAAGTAACAAGTGATCGTCTTGATTATGAAGTTATCGAAAAAGGAAGCGATGGTTTCCTTGGATTCGGTAGAAAACAGGCCGTTATCAAAGCCCGCAGAAAAGAAGAGCCTGTAGTCGAAGTAAAAGCTGAGAAAAAAGAAGAGAAACCTGTAAAGGTCGAAAAGGCAGCAAAAGTTGAGAAGACAGAGCATGCAGAGAAAAAAGAACCAGTAAAAACTGAGACTAAGAATGAATTTAAGAAAGAGCATAAGAAAGAGAAAGATTTCAAAAAAGCGCCGAAAAAAGAAGTAAGAGAAGAGACAGAACTTGCAAAAGTTGAGCCGGCTACAATTGAAGCTTGTGAGAAATTTGTAGAAGATGTTCTAAATGCCATGAATATGGAAGAGGTAAAGGTTACTTCTACAGTTGATGAGGAAGGTGCACTGAGCATCACTATGGAAGGTAAGAACATGGGTATCCTGATCGGTAAGAGAGGACAGACACTGGATTCTCTTCAGTATCTTACCAATCGTGTAGCTAACAAGATGCAGGATGGATACGTTCGTGTAAAACTTGACACAGAGGATTATAGAAGAAGAAGAAAAGAGACTCTTGAGAATCTTGCAAAGAACATTGCAAGCAAGGTAAAGAGAACAAGAAGAACAGTTGCACTTGAGCCAATGAATCCATATGAGAGAAGAATCATTCACTCAGCACTGCAGTCTGATCCGGCTGTATCTACACACAGTGAAGGTGAAGAGCCTTACAGAAAAGTCGTTGTAACACTGGCAAGAAGATCCGGTGGCTCTCATAATTATGAGAAATACGACAAATAGAAGATAAAATTACAAAGCAGGGGTTTAAAAAACCTCTGCTTTTTTGTACAATAAAATAATGATGCCAGGAAATTCTACGAAGCAGTTCGTAAGGCGTCATGTGTACAGGTGAAAATAACAGGGAGGATATAGAATGAGAAATGAGTCTGGCACAATCGCAGCCATATCTACCGCCATGAGTAATTCCGGAATTGGAATTGTCAGAATGAGTGGAGAAGAAGCTGTTGAGATTGCAGAGCGCATATATAAAGGGAAAAATGAAAAAAAGCTGTCAAAACAGCCTACGCATACCATTCACTACGGGTATATTGTAGACGGAGAAGATACGATTGATGAAGTGCTTGTGATGCTGATGCGTGGACCGCACAGCTATACAGGAGAAGATACTGTGGAAATCAATTGCCATGGTGGTGTGTATGTTGTGCGAAGAATTTTGGAGACGGTGATAAAATATGGCGCAAGACCTGCAGATCCAGGCGAATTTACAAAGCGCGCATTTTTAAATGGAAAGATGGATCTATCCCAGGCAGAGGCAGTAGGAGATCTCATTTCTTCAAAAAATGAGTATGCACTTCGAAGTTCCGTCAGCCAGTTGAAGGGGAATATTAAGAAAGAAATCCAAAAAATACGTGAAGAAATTCTGTATCATACAGCATTTATCGAGACAGCACTAGACGATCCGGAACACATCAGTGTGGACGGTTATGGCGAGAAGCTTGAAGTTGTCGTGGAAGATCATATGAAGAGCTTGAAACATTTATTATCCACTTGTGATGATGGAAGAATGATCAAAGAAGGAATTAAGACAGTCATCGTAGGAAAACCAAATGCCGGAAAATCTTCCCTGTTAAATGTGTTATTAGGTGAAGAGCGTGCAATTGTAACTGAGATTGCCGGAACAACGAGAGATGTACTGGAAGAGCATATGAATCTGCAGGGAATCTCATTAAATATCGTAGACACAGCAGGAATCCGTGATACCGAGGATGTGGTAGAGAAGATTGGTGTAGACCGTGCAAAGGAAAATGCAAAGGATGCAGACCTTATCATGTATGTCATTGATGCTTCAGCGCCACTGGATGAGAATGACGATGATATTATGCGTATGATCCATGGTAGAAAAGCTATTATTCTGTTAAATAAAGCGGATCTTAATACAATTCTTGGAAAAGACGAGATAAAGAAGAAATATTCCGAGATTAATCAGTTAGAAAGTTGTGATATTTTTCCTGCAATTATAGAGATATCCGCGAAAAACGGGCAGGGGATTGGTGAATTGGAACAGACATTGAAAGAGATGTTTTTTGAAGGAAAAATATCTTTTAACGATGAAATTTATATTACAAATGTGCGACATAAAACAGCATTGAACAATGCTTATGAGGCATTAAAAAAGGTAAAAGAAAGCATAGATATGGGTATGCCGGAAGATTTTTATTCTATTGATCTGATGGATGCCTACGAAGAACTTGGAAGTATAACCGGAGAGACGATAGGAGAAGATTTGGTCAATGAAATATTCAGCAAATTCTGTATGGGAAAAT
>OGYI01001750.1_pt1 | contig 19325 bp, 22 predicted proteins | sample 1576521 | NCBI WGS metagenome assembly OGYI01 (sample SAMEA3541484, study PRJEB24748) | human gut metagenome | biome: human gut; feature: human-associated habitat; material: faeces | place: China | collected 2012
TGCCAGGAGGAGTACGGGCACCCCGCAGGATGCACGATCGCGCAGATCATCGTCGAGTCGGGGCAGGGCGACCACCTCTCGGGGCTCGCCACGCAGGACCACAACCTGTTCGGCATGAAGTGGTCGAGCGCCTACGCGCTGTGCGAGGAGGTCGCGGGGAAGAGCTCGTGGAGGACCGGCGAGGAGTACGGCGGCGAGCAGGTCACCGTCACGGCGGATTTCATCAGCTTCGTCGGCGACGCGGAGTGCATCCGCTTCCGCAGCCGCGTCTTCCTGCAGGCCGATCGCTACGCGTCAAACGCGCTCATACGCGAGGCGATTGCGAACCACGACTCGGACAAGATGGCCGAAGGGCTCAAGGATGCGGGATGGGCGACGAGCTCGAGCTACGTCGAGAGCCTGAAATCCGCCATGGAGACCTACGGCCTCTACCGTTTCGACGGCATGAGCCTGGAGGACTTCAGGTCCGGGGCGGTCTCGGCAGACGCGATCGTCTCCGCCGCCTACAGCCAGCTCGGTGTCCCCTACGTGTGGGGCGGGACGACCCCGGGCGTCGGCCTGGACTGCAGCGGCCTCACCCAGTATTGCTACAAGCAGGCCGGCATCTCGATACCGCGCAACACCGAGGCCCAGTACGCGCAGGGAAAGAAGATCGCGCTCTCGGAGGCGCAGCCCGGCGACATCCTCTACCGCATGGGGCATGTCGGCATCTACATAGGGGGCGACCGCTACATCCACGCGCCCCATCGGGGCGAGGTCGTGAAGATCGCGAGCGGGATCTCGAGCTTCACCTGCGCCCTGTCGTATCGATAGACAAGGAGCAAGAAGATGGACAAGAAGACGAAACTGATGGCCATATGCGCCGCAGGCGCTGCGGCGATCCTTATAGGGGCAGGGCTCGCGCGCTGTGCGATCGCGCCCAGCGATCCCGATCCCGTCGTTCCCGTGGAGGAGCAAAGCCGACAGGCAGAGCAGGCGGGCGAATCCCTTGCCGGCTATGCGGGCACCACCTGGGAGAGCGAGGACGGTACGTGCACGCTCACGCTCTCCGATTCGACGATCGTGGAGTCTGGAGAGGCGGGAGTCCAGGTGATGTACTACGAGGTGCTCTCCGAGGAACCCGACGATGATGGCCTCTCGGCGCAGATCTCCTTCACGCGATCTGCCGGCGAGGCCGCCTCCCAGACGCTGCTCTCCATAAGCGACGCGGGAGGCTGGAAGAGCATCTCGTGCGACGCGTTCGCGCTGTCGAAGAGCTACCTCATCGCCGAGGGCTCCGAGGCCGGGATCGAGCTCTCCGCCCACTCGCCGGAGCTCAACGAGCTCCTCGATGCCGAAGACGCCGAGATCGCCTCCGCCATAGCGCAGAAGGCATCCTCGGCGTCCCCGACGGCAACGCTCGCCACCTGGGACGGCGAGGTCTACATCGACTGCAACGAGGACGTCCTCACGACCTCCTTCCACCTGAACGACGCGGCCTCGACTATCGTGCAGCTCTCCCTCGACCGCGGATCCGGGGAGATGAGCGCGCTATGAGGCGGGCGGCGTCGATGATCTCAGACAGGCGCTTTCTCCTCGCGTTCGCCTCCACCTTGCTCTTCGCGACGCTCATGCTCGTCCCGGCGTCTCCCGCCTACGCGAGCATCGCCGACGACGTGAACGCATGGCTCGCCGGGCTTCTGAGGGACGCGTGCAACTGGATGTTCACCAACCAGGTGGCGGTTCTCTCGAGCATCGGCTACGAGGGCATCATCGGCGCGGACTTCTCGCAGATGCTCACGACCGCAGGAGATGTCTCCATGTACGACATCGCGCGAGGGGTCTGGGACGCCGCGGTGCTTCCCATCGGATGCGGGGTGCTCGGGCTGGTGTTCACGGTGAAGCTCATCCAGATAAGCCAGCGCATGGACGGCAACGCCTCCTTCCCCGGCGTGAAGGAGGTCGTCTTCCTGCTGGTCTTCTTCGCCGTGTTCCTGTTCCTCATACAGAACAGCTTCGAGCTCATGGAGGCCATCTACGCGGTCGTGGGACTCGCCATCGACCGCACGATGTCGCTGTTCGGCTCGGGCGGCGCGATCGACCTTACCGCCGTGAACGTGGTGACCGAAGACGACGACGTCCCGGCGCTCATAGCGCTCCTCTTGGTATCGGTCATCAGCTGGGTCGTGGTGCTCGGAGCCTACATCGTGGCGCTCGTGGTCTGCTGGGCGCGCGCCATCCAGCTCTACATCATGGCCGCGTTCAGCCCGATCCCGCTCTCCCTCATGGCGTTAGACGACACCCGCCAGATAGGAATCGGATACCTGAAGAACTTCACGGCGGTGTGCCTGGCGGGGCTGATCATCCTGATTCTGCTCATAGCCTTTCCGCTCATCTTGGGAGGCCTCACCGGGGCGAGCACCTCGACGGGCACCCCCATCGACGGCATAGCGACGGGGCTCACCTACGCGCTGCAGTACCTGGCGATGTGCGTGCTGCTCATCCTCTCGCTCGTCAAGAGCGGCGCATGGGCGCGCGACATCGTCTCGGGAATCTGATCTGGGAACTGACGTTTTGAAAGGGGGTGGTCGCCTTGGATGGCTGACCGAAACCGAAGGCAAGGCAATCAGGCGGGGCTTCCACAACTACGCCCGCCTAAAGGATGCAAAGAAAGGGGCATGAAATGCCTGAGAAGAAGAACACCTATCTCACGCTCCACAAGAACTTCGTGCGCACCGACATCGAGTACACCGACCGCGTGACGGGAGAGGTGCGCACGTTCAACTCGGTGACGCTGCCCAAGGGGACGGTGATCGACGGGGTGGACGTGAGCTACTACCAGTTCAGCCCGATGTTCGTCAACGAATCCCGCTACCGCGGCGAGAACTACCGCGACATCCCTCTTCTGACGGACCGGGAGGTGTGGCTGAAGAAGAGCGTGCTCGACGAGAACGGCCAGCCGGTGCTCAACGGGGACGGCAAGCCGGCCAAGGACGTCGTGCGCGTCATGCCGGCTCAGATAAAGGAGGCGCTCGACCGCAGCCGCAGCGAGTACCTGCAGAGCCTCTCCGAGAAGGCCCGCGGCGCGCGCGAGGGATCCGAGCGCCTGGGAAACGGCGATTCACGCGCCGCGCATAGCCGCGAGAACCTGGCGATGTAAGGGAGGTCGGGAGAAGATGAAAGAGAAATCGATGGAGAGGATAACCTCCTCGAAAATCGTGCGGGTCGCCATGGCGATGGCGCTCGCGCTGTCCGTCGCCATCGTCCCGACCAAGGCATATGCCTCCGGGAACGTGAACGTCTCGATCGGCAAGAGCATCCCCTATGCCGGATACGAGACGACCCAGATGAGCGCCAACGGCAACGACGCCTACTGCATCGAGCCGTCGCGCTCCACGCCCGATGCGGGAACCTATCCGACGAGCGAGGCGGGAGATCTGGCGGCGGCCATGTGGTTCTCCTACGGCGCACCCGGCTTCGACGCGTCCATGTGGCCTGGCTCCTGGTACGACGGAAGCGGCATGGACGAGGGCAAGTACCGCGTGGCGAGCCACATCCTGCTCTCGTACGCCAACCTGGGATCTGCCGCCGAGGCGACCTACGGCACGAGCGCCGAGTTCGCCTCCTGGGCGGAGCGCGAGATCGCGGGCGACGTGTGGAGCCAGGTCAACGCGCGCGCGAACGAGGTCTCCACGGGATTCTCGGCCATCAGGATCCATGCGGGATCAGACGCCCAGACGCTCGCCAGCTTCACGTGGGAGCGCGGCGGCGTGAAGATCGCCAAGGTCGATGCGCAAGCCGGCGCAGGCGAGCAGGGCGACGCCTCGCTCGAGGGCGCCGAGTTCGCCATCGTCAACGCATCGGGGACGAACTCATTCGTGAACGGCCACAGCTACGCAGACGGCGAGACGGTCATGACCATCTCCACCTCCTGGGACGGCTCGGCCTACACCGCGCAGACCGCGAGCGACGCGCTGCCGTGCGGCACCTACCGCATCGTTGAGGCGAACGCTCCGGAAGGCTACCTTCCCTGGGAAGGCGAGCTCGGGTTCGCCATCGAGGGCGACGGCCAGGTCGTCGACCTTTCCGGCGACCCCGTGCATGACGACGCGATACGCGGCGGCGTGCAGGTGACCAAGGCCGACGCGGAGCTCGACGAGTCCGAGGCGGTCGGCGGGAACGGGCATGCAGCAGAAGGCGTCGGCACGACGCTCTCCGGCATCGAGTTCGCCATAACGAACGCCTCCGAGAACAAGGTCCTCGTAGGCGACGTCTGGTACGAGCCGGGCGAAGTCGTCGCTACCGTCGAGACCGCATGGGACGAGGAAATCGGCTCCTACATCGCCAAGACCGCGCCCGAGGCGCTACCCTACGGCACCTACACCATCCAGGAGACCGCGACCAACGACTCCTACCTGCTCACCGACGGCGAGCCGAAGACCTTCGAGATCCGGACCGACGGCCTTGTCGTGACGGCGGACGCGGAAGGCGGCGAGCTCACCTTCTACAACCAGGTCGTCCGCAACGACCTCAAGCTCTCCAAGAAGGCCGAGGACACCAACGCGAGCCTGCAGGTCCCCTTCGCCATCTCCAACGTGGCGACCGGCGAGACGCACGTGCTGGTCACCGACCGCAACGGCCAGGCCTCGACCGAGGCGGGCTGGAACAAGCACACCCACAACACCAATGCCAACGACCACCTGCTCGAGGCCGAGGCCATCGCCTCCGACATGATGGACCCTGAGGCGGGCATCTGGTTCGGGCTGGGCGAGGACGGCTCGTCCGCTCCTGCCGATGACGCCCTCGGCGCGCTGCCGTACGGCCAGTACACCTTGGAGGAGCTTCCCTGCGAGGCCAATGAGGGCTACGAGCTCATCACCAAGGCCTTCTGGATCGAGCGCGACTCCGGCGTGGCGGAGGCCGTCTGGATGACGCTCGACGACCAGGAGGGGCCGAGGATCGGAACGCGGGCAACCGAAGTGGCCGACGGTGACCAGATCGCCCAGGCAAACGAGCAGACGACGATTGTGGATACCGTCTACTACGAGAACCTCGAGTTCGGCGGCACCTATACCCTCACCGGCACGCTCATGGTCAAGTCCACCGGCGAGCCGCTGCTCGACGCCGAGGGCAATCCCGTGACCGCCACCAAGGAGTTCACGGCGAACAACACGAACGGGTCGGTGGACATCGAGTTCACCTTCGACGCGAGCCTGCTCGCGGGCGAGGACGTCGTGGCCTTCGAGAGCCTCGTGAAGGATAGCATCGAGGTAGCAGTCCACGCAGATATCGAGGACGAGGGCCAGTCCGTCACGGTCGTCGAGATCGGCACCACGCTCGTCGACGCCGCCGACGGCGACCACATGGTCGAGAACGGGACGGTCAGCGTCGTGGACACCGTCGAGTATGAGGGGTTCGTCGCTGGCGAGACCTATACCGCCCACGGCACCATCATGGACAAGAGCACCGGCCTTGCCCTCGAGGACTCCGAGGGCAACCCTGTGACCTCTACCGCCGAGTTCGTGGCAGAAGGCTCGAATGGAACCGTCGAGGTGACCTTCGAGTTCGATGCTTCCCAGCTCGAGGAGGGCGCCTCCCTCGTGGCGTTCGAGGAGGTGCTCGACGTGAACGGGAACGTCATCGCGGTACATCAGGACCTCGAGGACGAGGGGCAGACCGTGGTCGTCGACAACCCCGAGACTCTCGGCACCCCCTACGACAAGACGGGAGGCGACCTGCTTCCCGTATGGGTTCTGATCAGCGCCTTGATCCTCTGCGGCGGCGCTGCGGGCGCATACGCGCTTCGCGGCCGCATCCGTCGAAACGCATCAGTTGGCGAGGGATCCACTGACGAGGGTCCCGAGAAGTAGCCGGGTCCCGGTCGATCGAAGAGGGCGGGGCGGCGATGAGCCTCCCCGCCCGTCTTCCTGGAGGTTCAAGTGAGCACAAATATCAAGCAGCGATTCGCGATCATGGTGGCGGTGACGGCGCTGGTCGGTGCTGCGGCGCTGGGGCTGTGGCTCTTCAGCGTCCATGACAGGGCGGCGGATGTAGACCCCTCTCCTATCTCGGCAGATGCTTCGGGAAGCGATGGCGTCCCGACGGTAGACTGGGACTACTGGCTGTCCGTGAATCCCGACATCGTGGCCTGGGTGAGCGTCCCGGGAACCGAGATCGACTATCCGGTGGTGCAGGCGAGCGCAGATGACCCGACCTTCTACCTCGACCACGACGTCTACCGCGGCTGGAACCCCTACGGATGCCCCTATCTCGACGCCGCCTGCGCGGGACGGGGGATCGACAGCCCGCTCGCGCTCATGTTCGCCCACCATATGAACGACGGCAGCATGTTCTCCGCGTTCGCAAGCTATTCAGATGCCGGATTCGCCGCCGAGCATGACGAGATCCTCCTGCAGACGCCCGAAGGAAACGCGCGCCTGCGCGTCGTCGCGGTAGACGTCGTCGACTCGAACGTCGAGCACAAGCGGCTCGACTTCGCCACAGATGAAGAGCTCTCGTCTTGGCTCGATGAGCTGCTCGGCAGGGCGGACGTAGCCCTCGTCGACGGTGCCCGGACAGATAGCGTCAAGGCGTTCTGCACCTGCAGCTACGGCAGGTGGAACGGGCATGAGAGGACGATAGTGTACGCGCAAGAGGAGGTGGGATGATGTTGTCGACCGCATGCTTCTTCATCGGCATGGCCATGGCGGCTTGCGCGATGGCGGGATACTGCTGCATTCATGCTGGGGCAATGAGCGAGCATGAGGAGATGCAAGCCAACGACAACAGAAAAGCTATCGATGGCCAACGTGTTCGACGAAAGTGACCAGAGTATCTTTCGTACGTGCGACTTCAGCTTCTCGACGAAACTGAAGTCGCAGCTTATGCCGCTGGCTAATGAACCCTCTGCTGTTGCAGGCTAGAATCGATTCCAGACGGGGCAGGGTGTGCGGCCAGCTGGACTACCTGCTCTGCTGCTGATTTATGTGTCTGAGGTAGAGGCGTAGAGGCGTAGAGGCGAAGCCATAGCGGGAATTGGCGCTACTTGTCCGGGTGCTCTTCTTCGGACTCTTTTTTCCATGGGAGCGGAATCTCGACCTTTGGAATCTCGAATTTCGGAAGGTCGATTTGCGGAAGATGGAAAAAGCGCTCCTTCTTCCCGTCTTCGAAATTGCGTATCCTCTCGATGGGCTCAGATGCGTCGCAAGGCGTCATCGCCTCAATCTGCGCGCTGTGCGTTGCTTCGACGTATGATTTGACGCTCTCCATTTGGTCGGCGTCCAGCTCCTTTCCATCCAGCATTTTCGAGAAGGCGGCGTAGAACGCTGTCTCGGCCTCGTTGAAGTCCCGTCCGGTCTCCAGGCGGTCCACCATAAGGGAGAAATAGTCGTTCATCGCGTATTGGAAGACGAGGCTTTCCTCGATCTGCTTGCGCAGGTCGTGCTTCTGGATGACCTGCCAGACCTGCAGAGCCCGATAACGCGTGATGAGGGCGGATATCTCGTCGTTTTGCTTCCGGACGGTCTCCTTGAGCTCGTCGGCTTTCTTCTGGAGTTTAGCGACCTGCCGGTGCAGCTCGTTTATCTCGGGTTGCCGGATGATGAGACCCACGCCTATGCCGAAGCATCCTGCTAACACACCGACGATGGGGGCCAATAGCTGCTGTGGTATTTTCATCTTCCCTCCAGATATCCGATGAGGCTGCTTATCGATGCGGAGGCTTCATCGTCGGAAACGGGGGTCTGGACGATTGCTGCGACTTCTTCGGAAATCCGGTCGTGCCTCATGATCTGTCTGTCCGCGGCGGTGCAGAGCCTTTCCGTCCTCTCTTCAAGGCGCTTCGTGCGCTTCGCGCTTGCAGCAAGAAGGCCGCCGTAGGCCTTCACGAGCTGAGGCGCCATCGCATTGTTGATGTAAGGGACGCCTTTCTGGCGCACTGCGCCGAGCGCCGCCTGGCCGAAAAAGGCGACGCCCGTGCCGACCAGCTCTATCTGCGCCTTGCGAACGGGATCCTCTATCGCGCGGGACTTGGCATAGCATCCGACAAGGAAGGCGACGAGGCCGCCTGCAGCGATGTCCTGGGCTCGGATCGTGAACATGTGGGAGTAGATCTCCTGGGCCATCTTCTTGTCGCCGCCCGCCTCGATGGAAAGCCCTTGAACCCAGTCGATGATCCGGTTCCAAGGCCTGCCGCCTTCCCGCTCGGTGTCGAGGTACGAGCTTCCAGGCACGGGCAACCCTTGCTTGGACATCGTGTCGGCGAGCAGGTGACGGACTGCTTGCACGATGCCTATGAGGCCTTTCTGCTGGTACATCAGCTCGAAGGGGTTGTAGGGCATGAGCCCCCTGCCCGTCGCAAGCACATCGTGGCCGAACAGCAGCCTATGGAACATCACGTATGCCCTTTCGCCGTTGCGGGCGATGAAACCTTCTTCCGGTGCGTAGACGTCCAAGGCGTCCCCTTTGTGGAAAAGCAGGGAGCCGAGCATCTGCTGGACGACCCCGCAATCGCCGGGATTGCCCGACGCTGCATCATGGACTTTCTCGAGCCACTTCGCGACATCGTCGTTCGTCGCGACGAACACGCCGACCAATCCCGATGCCATCGAGAAGCAAACGTCGAGCATGTCCAGGTCGGCCTGGGGCAGTTCTGCCTCTACGTCGGCATCGGCGAAAACACTCTCGATCCTCGACTCCATGTTCGCGAGGTCTCGCTCGTATGTGGCGATTTCATCCATGTTGGTCATTTCTCCGGCATTCCATCAGCGGGGCAGAGCTTCCACGACCCCGCTGGTTATTCCGCTGCATGTAGCCTTCCAGAACTCCAAGAAGTCTTTCTTCGATCTGGATTCGATTGCGTCCAATCCAAGTTGGGAGATTGCGTATCCCGTGTTCCATTTTCCGTCGCAGGGGGTGCTCGACATGATGATGAACCCCTTGTCCAGCAGATCGTTTGCCAGATCCACGAAGTCCGCCTTCTGGCAGAGGAGCACCTTCTCGTCGACGTAACGCCGCTCTTTCAACGCCTTGAGCAGATCCCATCGGTTGTCGTCTTGTGTGCGGTTCTTTTTCTTCCTCGGCTCGTATCTCGCCCTCGCGTCTTCTGGGATGTCCCAAATGCCGCCGCACTTTTCGGCGCCTTCCATGAGCCCCCTTTTCAGCCAGCCTCTCAGTGTGCTCTCTGCGATGCCGTATCTGGCGCAGTATTGTGCGGGGCTCATGTCACTCTCCGTTCAAGACGATGCTCGCGTAGTCTTGGCTCTGATGGAAGAGGTGGGCGATGACGACGTCTTCCCCCTCCTTGAAGTAGAGGGCTATGTAGCCTTTCACTAGGACGGTGTGATAACCAAGCTTCGCGAGCGGCTCGAAACGCGAGAGGCGGTGCTCCACCGATCCGTCCTTCAAGCACTCGATGACGTTCTCCCATTCGTCCAGGAACGCCGACGCGGTGTTGGGCCCGAAGCCGAGCAGGTACTCGACCGTGCCCTCGAGTTCGCGAAGCGCGGTTGGCTGTATCCGCACCCTACAGGCCATGCTTCTCCCTCAAGGATTTGGTCGCCTCGAAAGCGTCGACGCTCTTTCCTTCGGCGCGCTCGCGCTCGGAGACCATGATGCGCTCGAGCAAACGGGCACGTGCCTCCGCCTGCTCCCATCGGCTGAAATCCGAGCTCTTCACGCACACGAAGCGGTCGTAGCCGTTCTTTGTCACGATGACCGGGGTGGGGCTCGTCGAGACCATCTCGTCGAATGCGGCTGTATCGCGGAGGTCTTTGATGGGTACGCACAACGACATTGGTTCTCCTTCCTATTGCATCTTAATGTACATTATTATGTCACATTTCATATTTTGTTTCCAGTGGTTGGCGGGAGCGCGATCGCAAGCTCACATGAAGCGGAACACGGCTTTGAACAGCCAGCGCACGAATGATCCGATTCCCCTGAATATCGCTCTAATCATCTCCGTATCCTTCCATCCAGTCGCTCTCGTCGTCGTCCGCGGGCTCCATCTGGGCGGCCTCGGCTGCTATGGCGCACTCGAGCACGTCGGGTGCGACGCCTATCGCCTCCGCCATGAGGACGGAGCTCGCCGCGAGCCTCTCGTCCGCGTTCGAGAGGTAATCGTTCAGCCGCGCTATGCGGCTTGCGACCGAGCCTCCGGGTCCGGCGAAGAGGGCAGAGGCGCGGTCGAGCTTCATCACGTCTACTAATTCGCCGAACATTCTCGCGAGCACCGTCTCGCCGTCCATCGTGACGCTCTCGAGCTCGCCGGCCTCTTTGGGGCTTGCCAGCTGGAACCTCCAGCCCTTCTCGCGCCGTGCCTCGGGAACATCCTCGCCGTCGGTTCGGTAGCCTTCGTTCGCGGCGTAGCAGTGGGCCGTGAGCCAGAGGCCGTTCTTCTCGGCAGCCTCGTATTCGAGCGTGAAGTCGGCGAGCATGCTCCTTCCCGAGAACGGCTGCGCCTCGGTGAAACGGTCGGTGTCGAACACCTCGACGCGCCGCTCGTAGGCGATCTCCACCCTCATCGCTCCTCCCTCCTATCTCGCTGCCAGGTCTGCCGCGCCGGAGTTTCCCGGCTCCGACGCTCCTCGCCCTTGCGCTTCACGGGTGTCTCGCCGGACTTCTCCTCCTTCGGGCGCCTCGTTTGGACCGTCTTGGGCAGGAGCCTGTTCTGCGCCACGTACTCGCGCACCTCGCGCAAGGAGCTCGCGCGCTCGCGGGAATCGCCCTCGCCATGGCTCTCGAGCCTCGCGATCCTCCTGTCCAAATCCGCGATGCTGTGGGCGTTCACCGCCATGCACGTCTCGATGGCGGCGGACAGCCGCCCTAGCTCCGCGAGATCGTTGAGGCCGATCGCCTCGGCTGCATGGGAGAGGACCTCGCGCGAGGCGGCCGGGGTGGGGCGCCATGCGGCAATCCTCCCGAAGCGCCGCCTGAGCGCCTCCTGTCCGAACGAGAGGCCGAGCTTCTCGCCCCCTATGCGCCAGGTGGGGTGGTCGGCGAGCGAGTAGATCCAGTCTCGCCTCCATGACTTCTCGGAGTTCTGCGAGACGTCCACCTCGAGCGTCGCGAGCACCGCCATGAACTCGTCCTCGTTGCGGGCGAGCGCCTTTGCCACCGTCACGCGGTTGCGTATGTCGGCGACCCAGGAGTACCCGCCCTCTTTCGCGATCTCCCTCTCGGCGCGGCGCTCATACACGCGCTGCATCGTCGACGGGGTCGCTTTCCGAGCCGGTCCTTCGTCGGATTCCCTCACGACCTCGTCGCGCATGAAGCGGTACCCGCGCTCCTCGGCCAGCTCCTGGAGGCTGCGGTTGAGCTCCAGCGGGTCGGGGGTCTGCAGGCGCCGCTCGGTGACGAGGTCGGTGTTGTTGACCACGATGTGGGCGTGGGGGATCCTGCCCTCGTTGTCGTCATGCAGGACTATCGCCACCTCGAAGTCCGCGAAATGTCTCTTCGCCCATGCCTGCGCGAGCTCGGCCACCTGCTCCGTCGAGAGGCCGTCATGCGGGTCGGGGGACATGACGAAGTGCTTGAAGGTGCGGGCCGGCTTGCCGCGGTACGTCGTGTCGTTCCCGCACGCGTGCCGCGTCGCGTCCATAGCGGCGGCCCAGTCGAAGCCCTCGGGTGCCTCCGAGACCGCCTCGAAGGTGTGCTCCTCCTGCCAGGCGAAGTTCATAACGTGCACGCCCAGTGCGCGGCCTCCCTTCTCGAGGTACCGCTTTATCCCGGCGCACCCGGTGTGCCCGGCGATGGGCTTCAGCAGCGGCATCGTCAGTCGCCCCCGACTATCGCGTGCTGCGCGAGCCCCGAGATCTTCCGGGAGAGCTCGCCGCGCCCGTCCTCGACCTGTGCGAGCAGCAGCGCGCATTCGTCGAGCTTGCCGGACACCCATTCCAGGTCGCCTCGTCCGTGGTCGAGCGCGAACTTGATGGAGTTCAGCGCGTGGACGCCCTGGTTGTAGTGGTGACCCCATTTGACGAGCTCGCGCGAGAGCTTGCGCATGGAGAGGCCGTCGAGCAGCACCCCGCCGCGCTTCGCGTTCTCGGGATCGTCGGCGACCATGCGCACGACGTAGCGCAGATATTCCGAGCGCGTGAGCCCTTCGTCGTCCGCGCGCTCGCATACCGCGCGGAAGTCCGCGTCGCTCACGCGGGCGGCGAGGACGTTGTCGTATTTCAAGACCTTCGTCATCGTCTCTTCCTTCGCATCCTTCGCCGCCTCGATGTGTGGAAGCTTCGGCGGCGTTTCTGTGTTGGAGGGGCGCGGGGCATCCCCCGCATGGCGGCGTCCGGCGCGGTCTCGTGCCGAGATGCGCCCGGCGGCACCGCCCCTCCCCTTGTGCTTGCGGCGGCGGGGCGGGGCAACGGGACGCCGGAAGGCGCCCCGGCCGCCATCTATCTCGTGTATACGAGATAGGCTACTTGCTGGAAACGGCGCAGGAGCCCCGTCGGGGCACCTGCATGGCCTATCTGCCCCCGAGGAGCCTCCCGGCCGCCTCGGCGATTTCTTCCAGCGCCCGCTTGTCCGGTTCGCTCGGCGGGTTCTTCGCCTTGGACTCGTAGCGCCCGAGCGCTCGCAGTGCGCTCGCGAGCGGGGCAGATGGCCTCGGGGTGGGGTCTTTCGGCGTTTGCCTCGTCTCGGGTCTGCCGGTCTCCCTCTTCAGGAACTCGGTCGTCTCCCTCTTGCCCAGCGCCCGCTTCTCCCATGCGACGTAGAGGCGCTCCTGCTCTTCGGGACCCTGCTTCGCCAGGGCGTCCACGGCGTCCGCCGACAGAGCGTCGGACAGAGCCGCCTCGCGCCATTCGGGCACGAGCCTCTCCTCGATCTTGCGGGCCAGGGACTCCTGTCGCTGGATGGTCTTTCCCGACACCTTGCGCCCCGTCTGCTCCGAGATGATCGCCGCCTTGATGTCCTCGGTGCGCACGCCCGCAAGCTCCGGGTTCTCTGCCCTCATGCGTTCGACCTCCACGCCCAGAGCGCGGCTTGCCGCTGCGCGCTCTGATACGGTGAGGCTGCGAACGAAGTAGTTGGCGGCGTGCAGCAGCATGACCGACTGCTCGTCGGTGATGTCTCGGATGACGCGGCAGGGTATCTGGGAGTACCTCTCGTCCTCTTTGGCGAGCAGGGCGTAGGCCGCCTTGCGGCGGTGCCCGCTCACCATCTGCCAGCTCCCGTCGCCGAGCTTGCGCACGAGCGGCAGGTCGGTGAGCCCCTCCTCCTTTATGCTCCTTGCCAGCTGGGCTATGCCCGCGTCGTCCATCGAGTAGGCGGCGTTGGCGGGGGGGTCGGCTATCTCCTCGACGGGGATCTCCTCGACGGGGTAGTCGTTGCGGGTCGACGCGTTCCTGTCGAGCAGGCCCGAGATGGTGAAGCCGGGTGCGACCGATTTAGCCATGGAGCGCCTCCTCGGCCAGCTTCTCGTAGTCCTTCGCGGGGCGGCTGTCGGGCTTGAAGGTCGCCACGGGCTGCCACTGCCAGCTTCCCTCGCACACCTTGGAGCTCGCGTGTATGACGGTCTCGAACTGGTTGTCGGGGAAGTAGGAGTCCAGCACCTCGGCTCCCGTCGCCTCGGCGTTGGTCATGAGGCCGGGCACGCAGGTGCGCAGGATGCGCCATGCGGGCGTGGGCACGCGCAGCGCGTCCGATATGGACTCGATGGCGCTGACCGTGAGGGCGGTGCCTCGCATGACGGTGGAGTCGAGCTTCACCGGCACGACGACCATTCCGTCTCCCGCCGCGGCCAGGTAGGCATTGAAGGCGAGGCGCTTCATGGTCGGGCTGCAGTCGACGATGCAGATGTCGTAGCCTCCCGCGCAGTCGTCGAGCGCGAAACGCAGGCGCTGCTCTCTGAGCAGCAGCTCGTTCTGGTCGACGAGCTCTATGGTCGAGGGCACGACGGAGAGCCCCTCCGTCTCGGTTTCGAACGCCACCTCTTCGACGGGCGCATTTCCGTAGAGGAGCTCGACGGCCCCCCGATGCTCGGCCGCCGCGCGCTCGTAGAGCCCGAAGAAGTCGGTGGTGGATGCCTGCGGGTCCAGGTCGACCAGCAGGGTCCTCAGCCCCCGCCTGGCGTAGATGGCCGCGAGGTTGACCGCGGTCGTGGTCTTGCCGACCCCGCCCTTGTAGTTCGATATGGCGAGAGTCCTCATGTTTCCTTCGTCCTTTCTGCCTGTCGCCGGAGATGGCGCATACTGCGAGTATACAGAACGAAAACGTTCTGTTAAGGCCGACCGTTTGCCACGGGATGGCGTCTCGCCATGGGGCGGGCGGATCGCGGCGACCCTTCGGCTGGCGGCCCCCTCCGTCCGGAGGGGGCCTGCCCGAGCGGGCCCGGAGGTCCTAGGCCTCGCCGAAGGCGTTGATGTGGTGCCTGAGCAGCGCACGGTCCTCGCCGACGACGACCAGGCCGATCTTGTCGAACCTCACGCCGACCGACTCCCCGAATCCGCTCTCGGCGAGCCAGGAGACGGCGAGCGCCTCCATCGACTTGCGGTCGTTCCTCCAGCCGCCGAACCCCTCGCCGGGATGCTTGCGCGCGGCGACGTCGACGAACACGAGCTCGTCCGATTCGGGGTCGCGGGCGACCAGATCGATGGCTCCTTTCGCCTCGTGCGGCCTCCATTCGGTCGCGAGCATCTCGTAGCCCCTGATCCGAAGGAAGCGTGCCGCCGCCTCGACCGCCTTTTCCTGAAGAGTGAGCTTGCCGTCCATGGTGACCTCCGTTCGTCGGGGCGGAGCCCCTTGCCCCGCCTTGTGGCATCGGAGCCGCACCGCCGCCTGCGCCCCGCAAGGGAGGAAGCGAAGGCCCCCTCTTCTCCGTATCGGGCCGGTGGTTTTCCGAAGCCCGGAGGGCGCTTTGTTTTGCCGCTTTCGCCTTTTCTCTCGGGCGGCAAAAGAAATCGGAAAAGCATCGCGGCCCTTGCGGGAGTGTCGGGCGGCTGTGCGAGTCTTCGACGCCCAAGGAGGAGGCGAGGCGATCCGCTCAGGCGGAGCGGCTCCTGGCGCGAAAGCTCGCCCGAAGGCTGTCGGGGAGCGGGCTTTCGGGAGGGCGGCGTTGCGCGACGGCGGGCTCTCCGCGGGCCACGATCCGCGGTGCTATCCCCGCGCCATCCTAAACACCGCCGCGTCCTGCTGGGCTATATCGTCGTCGGCGGGCCCGAGCTCGTCGGCTCCGAGGTCGACGAACACGCGCGTCAACACCTGCATGAGCTCGATGAGCCGCTCGTCGATGTCGTCGGCGTTCCTCAGCCTCCTGAGCTCGACGTAGACGGATCTCATCTGGTCGCGCAGCATCTTGTAGACCCTCACGTTCGGCCTGACGGTTATGTCGCGGCGCTCGAGCCTGGAGACTATGTAGTCCTGCTTGGTCATCCCGCTCGCCGCCACGAGGGCGTTTATCACCTCGTCCTCCTCCGGCGAGACCCTGAACGCTATCGTCTTGCTGCGGCGGCGCCCCTTGTAGTCGACAATCGGCCTCGACATCAGCGCCGCCCCCCTCGGTCGAGCGCCGCCGCCATGTCCGACTGCCTGCTTGGGAAGAGGTGGGCGTAGCGAAACGTCATGTCCGCGGTCTCATGCCCCATGCGGTCCGCGATCGCCACGGCGCTGAAGCCCATGTCTATGAGGAGCGACACGTGGCTGTGCCGCAGGTCGTGGACCCTGATGGGCTCGAGCCCGCACGCGGCGCACCCCCTCCTCATCTCGTGGCGCAGGTGGTTTTTTGTGAAGGGGAAGATCCTCTGCCCGCGCCTCTCCTTCGGGATGGATGCGAGGAAATCGGCGAGCTCGTCCGCGAGGAACTCCGGCATGGCCACGTCCCTCCTCGACTTCGGCGTCTTTGGGGACGTGATGACGTCCCTCCTCTTGATCCGCTGGTAGCTCTTGGTGACGTGGATGAGGCACCTCTCGAGGTCGATATCGTCGGGTTCGAGCGCGAGGAGCTCGCCGACCCTCAGGCCGCACCAGTACAGGATCTCGAACGCGTGGAAGGTGGCGGGCTTGTCCATGACCTCCTCGCTGAACATGAGATACTGTTCCTTCGTCCAGAACTTCATCTCCGAGCCCTTTCGCTCGCCGATCTTGATCGTCGGCGTGGCGGGGCTCCTTCCCAGGCCGTAGTATTTGACGGCGTGGTTGAAGATGGCGCTCAGCTGGTTGTTTATGGTTCTCAGGTAGGTGCCGCTGTACGGCTTCCCCTCGTCGTCGTACGACCCCAGCATCTTGTTCTGCCAGTCCACCACATCTTTGGGGGTGATGTCGCACATTCTCTTGGGTCCGAAGAATGGCACTATCTTCGTGCGTATGATGTGCTCTTTGGTGAGCCAGGTGTTGAGCTTGAGTCTGGGCCTCACGTCTGCGGAGTACCTCTTCACGAACGCCTCGAAGGGCATCGACATCGACCCGTCGGCAGAGGCCAGGAACTCCGCCTCCCACGCCAGAGCCTCGTCTCTGGTCGCGAACCCGCGCTTCACCTTGTGCCTGCGGTTTCCGTCGATGTCGCTGAAATAGCATTGGACGTACCACGAACCTGTTTTCTCATTCATGTAGGCGGGCATCAGAGCGCCTCCTGTCTGGGGGCGCCGTCGGCGCAGTGGAAGCGCTCGTAGAAGTACTTCCGGCTCACCTTCCCTTTGATCGTCGTGTACCCCTTCTGTTCCATCTCGGAGTTCAGCATCCTGATGATGCGGTAGGCGTACGGCCTGCTGATGCTCAGAGCCCGCATGACCTCCTCGACTCCCATGATCACCGGCTGTGCGTTCTGCTCCATGGCTTCCTCCTGTCGTTCGGTGAAGAGAACGAAAACGTTCTGTACTTCGCGACATTAACAGAACGGAAATGTTCGGTCAAGACAAATTGAGAACGTTTTTGTTCTCTAGTATCATGGGGAGAAACGATCGGAGGAGGAGAGATGACAACGGGAGGCCGCATACGGGCGCTGCGCGAGGCAAAGGGGATGACGCAACGGCAGCTCGCCGAAGCGGCCGGCTGCACCGACGCCGCCATCAGGAACTACGAGGCGGACAGGAGGGTGCTCAAAGGCTCCGCCCTGGATGCAATCGCAAGTGCCCTCGAGGTAGCCCCCGAAGCCCTCATGCCCGTTCGCGTCGAATCCGCAAGGGACGCCCTCGAGCTCCTCTTCAGAATCGAGGAGGAGTTCGGGCTCAGGCCCATCGGTGACGGCAGGCTCGCCGTCGCGCCCGGCGCGCAGAAGGCGCCGAAGCTCGCCGGCGCCATCAAGGCCTGGGAATCCCAGGTCGATGCGCTCGATCGCGGCGAGATAACCCCCGAGGAGTACGAGTCCTGGAAGATGGGGATTGGCAGGAGCCCGAGTCCTTCCGCATGAATGCGGCTTTGATAAACACCGGGCTTCCGTGGATATGGCGGTTCCAGATGGATTCGTTGGCCATTCGGAGCAATTGCCGTCGGTGTGTCTGATTCGAAACGAATGAACGCTAGGGGTCCGATTGACAATGCAGTTGTCATATCTCGCTCAGGGAGAGAAAACCAAGGAGACTATCAGCGGGAAGAACCTGCCGGAAGGAATTGCCCTCGATTCGGTAGAGAAGTACGATGCCAAAGGGGGCCAGCTCTACTTCATCACGTTCTCTACAAAGTCTGACACGCTCTCGAGCGCAAGGGCTTTGTCTCGCCTCAGAGATTCTCTGCCCGCCAAAAAACACGTGCGAATTTTACGAGATGACGCCTCTGCTAAATTTGCAAAGGCCCTATATCCCAAGCTGGCAGACTATGAGCGTGCTCTTCGGCGAGTGCTCACTCTCTCGATGTGTGCCGAACATGACAATTTCGAAGACAAACTGGTAAAGAACCTAGATGAGTCGACTCTCAGCGAGCTTGGTTCGAAGCTGTTTTATAGCGACGTCTTCAAAGAAGAGGTTTTCGATCTAGTGAACTCGAAGGGCCCCATCTCCAAATCAGATTTTTTGGCAAGAATAGAGGGGATTGAAGAGCGAACCGTCTGGAATGACCTGTTCGGCGACGGCGAGTTGAAGGGCGTACGGGAGAATTTCAGGGCAATTAACAAGATAAGAAACAAAGTCATGCACCACAGGACGATTTCTGCCAAGGAATATGACGAGGCGAAGGAGTTGCTGGCTGAATCGACTGGCGAGCTCGAAACTTACGCCAACCATATACACGAAGACCCCAGCTATCCGAAACGCCATTCCGCCAATGCCCTTAGCGCTGCGCGCCTCTTGGGGGGCAACTACGCGTCGGAGGTTGCCGGCGCCCAGGTCTTCCTGGATAAAATCGCTCCTCTTCTATCTTCGCAGAGTTTTGCGGATTATTACGCTCTATCCGATTCGGTATCTGCCGCAGCTAAAGTCCTTTCGCAATCAGTCGCCACGATCGACCCGTCCAGGCTTTCCGCGGTCTCGAGCCTAGCCGAAGCACTAAGCGAAAGCATCACGAAGATTCAAGGGCCAGCCCTGCAAGCAGCGATTAGCCAATTGACGCAGAATGCCATTCCGTCCGGTTTGACGACGAGCTTGCTTGCTTCAGCTGCTTTAGCTCGCGAGCAATCCAATCCTCTCGAAGACGATGACGAGGAGAAAGGCCAAGGCGAATCGCATGATAGAGACTCTTCCGAAAGCGAAGAAAGCTCAGAAGAGGAACGAAAGGAAGGGTTCGATTAGCGCATAGATCTTGCGGCTGCGACCCTGCAGCGCATACGCTGTCGGCGCTATGGCTTTGCGAAATCGTCGAGGGCTAATTTGAGTCGCAAGCCTTTCGCTGCTACTCGGGAGGAGTAGTAGCGAAATCCGACCGTCTTCGTGAGTTTGCCAGAATGACGCGCGCAGGCTCCCCACCAGGGGGCTCTATCATTCTTGAGTTTCGTTTTTCCGGGTGAGTTTCATTTGAGTTTCGTCGATTATCGACGGCACCCGCAAGCCACTTGGCATCACTGCCTTTTTCTGGCTTGCAGATTGTTCGGTTCGCTTCGGCTCCTTTCGGCTCCGTTTGCGCTGTTTCGGGTCTGTTCGAAGCATGCCCATTTGCCTTGGGATGACATTTGACCATGCGTCGACCTGCGAAAACGAGAAGGCTCCTCGATTCTTTCGAGGAGCCTTGTGAGTTTCTATCTGATTTCGGAATCATGCGGTTTGCAGGTGCGGGCGTTCTGAAATGTCGCCATCGGTCGTCATCGGAACCGCTAGAAACCGTATGAAAAACACGAACAAATGTCCTATTACTATTCCCACTCGGCAAATTCAGATATATGGGAGCGTATTTAGGGTGATTTTACAGGCAAAACTTTCGCAAATATGTTAATGCTTTGCCCGCTTATTTGAGGCAGTTCGCTTTCTTAGTATCAAAATAGTATC
>OGYI01001751.1_pt1 | contig 19319 bp, 17 predicted proteins | sample 1576521 | NCBI WGS metagenome assembly OGYI01 (sample SAMEA3541484, study PRJEB24748) | human gut metagenome | biome: human gut; feature: human-associated habitat; material: faeces | place: China | collected 2012
GGAGCAATCCGTAGGCATCAAAGTCGGGGGCTTTTGACCCCGACATCATTTTATTCGACAATTTTCTGCTTTTAAAGTATTACAGGAAAGCAGACAGGAATAATTTTTATCATATTTGTATATATTATTTATAGCCGTCTTTCTTAATAGACAATAATATTCTAATAGTGTCTTGTGAATAAGACACTATTTATAATAATTTGTCTTGTGGAGGAAAATAATTTAATATATAATGGTCTTATATGATGGAGGTGACAATATTATGAACAGAGATACCCTGAAGCAGATCATGATCGATCAAAAAGAAATTTATCTCAACAATCCTATGATACCAAGACACTATTCACTGGAAGATAATGTAAACTATTGCTTTGTCGGTATCCGGAGAACCGGAAAATCTTATATGATGTATCAACAGATAAAACGGTTGGAAGCAAATGGTGTTCCATTGTCCCAAATTGTTTACGTGAACTTTGAAGATGAACGTCTTCTGGAAATGACAGCAGATGATCTGAATACCATTTTAGAAATCGGACTGGAAATTTCCGGGACAGATACAAAGCCTTATCTGTTTCTTGACGAAATTCAGAATATCAATGGATGGGAGAAGTTTGTCCGCAGAATTGCAGACATGAAATATCGAATTAATATTACTGGAAGCAACAGTAAGATGCTTAGCAGCGAGATAGCTTCTACTTTAGGTGGACGATTTGTAATCCTGAATGTCTATCCATATTCTTTTTCCGAATACCTCATTGCAAATCATATGGAAAAGAATTACCTGGATGTAATCAGTACCAAAGACCGGGCTGACGTCCTGAACCGATATAATGAATATGTAACTTATGGGGCTTTCCCTGAATTAGTCGAAATCAGAAATAAAAGAACTTTTTTGAACAGCATCTATCAGACCGTATACCTTGGAGACATTATCACAAGAAATAAAATTACCAATGACTTTGCTGTGAGACTCATTCTAAAGAAGATCGCTGAATCCATTACAAAACCTCTGTCTTTTAACAGGCTGACGAACATCTTAAAAAGTACCGGAACTTCGATTGCCAAACAGACTGTGATTAATTATGTAGGATATATGACTGATTCTTACCTGCTTTTTACTCTGCAAAATTATGCAGCAAAACTGGTAGAAAAAGAAACTTCTCCCAAATACTATTTTATGGATACCGGTCTCCTTGGACTCGTCCTGCTGGACTGTAAGTCTGCCCAACTGGAAAATCTTGTCGCCATCGAACTGATCAGACGTTACGGTACTGAAAATGTATATTTCTTTGAAAATAATGTCGAAATAGACTTCTACGTTCCATCAGAAAAACTTGCGATCCAGGTCAGTATGCAGGTTCTTGACAATATCGATACCAAAGAACGCGAAACCCGGGCATTTGTTAAGTTAAATAATTTCATACCTGATTCAAAATGTATTCTTATAACCAATAGCGAGGAAGCCACTTTGAATTGCGATGGTATTGAAATCGATGTTGTTCCTGTCTGGAAATGGCTGTTGGAGGGGGAAGCGTAGGGGGACAATTATAAAAAGGGATTGCATTCACTCTGGAAACAATCCCTTTTTTGTATTCATACACCCTACTGATTTCTAAGTAATAGATAGAATTAACTCTTCAATAATTCATCTAATGGGATCTGACTACTGGACTGCTTTTCAAATTCATACAAATATTTCTTGAAACTTCGTTCTTCTGAACTACTTTTAATATTAAGATCTAATACTATTGCTCCTGCTTCTTTATGTGTGTAGTTAATATCTAGCCGATCATATATCCGACGGTTATTTCCACCTGTAAAGAAATAATCACAGCACTTTTTGATGTAATTAAGATTATCAAACTCCGATGTTGCCATAAAAATAAACAAGAAATTATAATCCGTTGCATTTTTCATCATAATCTGAAACCACTGCGGAATTTTTTCTAAGACATCAATTCCATTAATCCATATAATTGTTCGTGGATATACATGCTCTGGATTTTGTTTATATTCATAAAACTCTAACAAATTCTGGGCTATTTTCTTTATAACAGCATTATCTGAAGTTACCATTATCAAACTAGCTTTTTCTGGTATTTCATCCATTGCCATATCCGAAAACGTCTGCTTGATTATTGGTATCTTCTCCTCTCTTTGTTTTAAAAGATCTGGTCTTCTTGCACATTCGTTCTCAATATTTTTCCGATAATTCATAACAGCAAATTCTACCGGAGTTTTTGCAGTTTTATATAACGGCATAAAAAACTCACGCCGTTTATACATATCCTCAAGTTTATTTATATCGTCCGGATTTATATACAGTGTTTTCTTTGCGAATACCATTTCTTCCTGTAAACGATATAATGTTTCTACGGTAGGAGAAAAAGAATAAATAATATGTTCAAATTCACATCCCGAATACGCTTTTAAAGGTGTAGTCGAAAAGTTTTTCCAAAACAACATCTGCAAATATGCAATATCTTCCGGTTCAGGAGAAATAGCTAATATATTCTTATTTAAACCTCTTTCCAAAAATAAAGTTTGAATATCATATTTCTTTGAACTGAATGTAACGTAACGTCCTAATGTCAACACATCAAAACAACTCGAAACAACAGTTTTTCTATACTCCTTAATTCTTTCAAGAATGTCTTCTAATTCTTCTATCGTTTCTTGTCCATCTTCTTCATAAAATTTATAATTCTTTTGAAAACCATACGCTTTTGCCAAATTGGATATTCCCTGAAGATAATAATCAAAATAGCTTACCCCATTTTGCTTACTAAACTCGTAATCTTCACATATTGGAACTCGATAATAATGATTTGTTCTCTCTGTATAGTCATCATAATTAGCATAAACGTAACCTCTTGCACAATTAGCAGCTTTCTTATTTCCAAGCACATCCATTGATACAGATGGATTACAATTTAAGCAAATACGTAATCTAAAGTTTGCTAAATCTGAACTTGATAATGTATGGCTCATCTCCTGTGATGCAAAAATAATATGCACACCTGTTGCACGTCCTTTTTTTACAATCGCAGTCAGCATTTTTCTTATCTCCTCTGCCTCTTTAGGACTAGCTTCCAGAAACATTTGTTGAAATTCGTCTACAATTAAAAGAATTCTTGGTAATACTATATTGGGATACATATCCCTAAATTTTTTTATTTTTTCAATGCCCATTCGTTTAAAGAAATTTTCTCGGGCATTCATGCAATCAACAATATATTTTATCTGACTCAATACATATCTTATCTCACTGGTAGCTGCACAGGCACAGACATGAGGTGTTACACTTGATTCATTCATGTACTTGGATAATTCCACTCTCTTAAAATCGGCAAGATATAGATCTAATTCCCATGGTGCATACTCACCGATAAGATTAAATATCAGATTATGCATAAGAACCGATTTACCGGAACCGGTTTGTCCTGCTATCAGTCCATGAACGCATCTGTCTCCTAACGAAATTGGTGTTGGCTCTTTCGTTGTTTCTTCAATTCCAAGCCGTAAATTAATTCCCCTTTTGGTAGTGTTAAACCAAAAGCCAGTACTTTTCTGAGATATATCAATTCTCTTAAAACCATTATCCCGTCCTCTTGCTAATTCTTCAAATACTTCTCTTGTCCTGGTTTGATTTGCACCAATTGTTCCAAAAAGATCTAAAAATTTCAAAGGTTCTGGACATAATAAAATTTCTTTATTATTTCCATAAGGATTTTCATCTATTTCTTCTTGTCCCGGCTTATCCAAAGTAGCTTTCACATATTTATCAAAGACATTAAAAAAGAATTTACTATGTAATAGATTTTCCATTATGTATTTCTCCTTCTGATCAAACTATAACCGGCTATCCTTCTATACGTTCCAACTAGTATGCTCTACATCATAACTTCCTTTTATATCTGCATTTTCTATGATTTTTTTCATTCCGGTATCTAAAATTTCTGAACCTTCGATTACTGATTCTTTGTTTAATTTCATCCACTCATATAAATACTGACATATCATTGTAATTACTGGTTTAGTGAGATTGTAGGCTTGATTTGTCTCTGCATGAAAATCACAATTTTGTTCTGCCTCCTCTTTTGCCCTCTCAATCGCCTGAAGGAATTTATCGATTCCATCATTTATTTTTAGAATATCTTCTTTGGCTACCCTTGGTTGGGCAGTATTGACCTGAACATCAGAATGCTCTCCTTCAAACAGTCTCCCAACGATTCGTTCAATCCTTTCCATAAGTTCAACCGCTTTTTCCTCTCTCTCCTGACCTGCTCCAATCTCCTGTGCAAGTACTTTGAAACCAGCAGTTCCCTCTTTCCACTCTCTAAATATTCTTTCCACGTATCGTTTAAATTCTTCCCTACAATATCGTTTAATCTCATTTGAAAAATCAATAATAGGTTGATAACAACTATCTTTACAAATGCTATTTATCATATCCATAAATTCATTGAATCCATAATTTAATGATTCTACCATCGTCGTATATACTTGAGTAATTAAAGGATCTGTAAGATTTATTTTACAATCATCCATAATCAGTCTCCTTTACAAATTGAATTTAAGTTACATATAATTATCAGCATTTCCCCAACCAGTTGAAGTCGGACTTGAAACAGTCATACCTGATGATATATTTCCTACCACAAGTGCCACTCCTTGTGCATATAATTCTGAACCCTGAATTACCTGATTCATATTCTCCTTCATCCAATCATAAAGCGTATCACCTGATGTAACAATAACCGGTTTTATTATTTTATAAAGGACGTTTTCTTCTTCTCTCGAATTGCATACCTGTTGTGCATTTGTCTTTGCATTTTCAACTTTTTGCATAAAACCCGTTATTTCATCATTGATTTTTAATATATCCTCTGGTGCAAGCACTGGGGTCGAATCATCAACCTGAATAGGAGCATAACTGCCTTTGAACATATCCTGCAACGCAGTCTCCAATTCATCCATATACATCCGTGCTGTCTGCTCAGCTGCCTCTCCTGAATAAGTTTTCTTTGCCAATGATTCTAAACTCGCTTCTCCTTCCCGCCAGTCAGAATATAGTTTCATTACACATTCTTTAAATTCCGTCTGATATTTTTCCTGAAGTGCATTTGTAAAATCAACCATCGGTTTATATGCATGTGCCACACATAAATTTCTCATACTTTCTATTAATTGTTGAAAAGCATTTGCAACCTCTTCTGACATTTCAAAATATACTTGTGATATAGCTCTATCCGTAAAATCCATTCTATTACTCATAATTCCCATCCTCCCATATTCATTTTCTTCTTGATATTGTGTGATATTATTTTTTTTCTTCTTTTCTTTATTATTATATGATTTTCCCCCTTTCTCATTTTCAACTGTACCTTCAAGCCACTCAAAGTACTCCTTTTTAACACTGATGGGAGCAATCGTTCCGTCCGGACCAACATCCCACGCATCCATCAATATCTGGTTTTCCACCACATTCTCCGGTGCTTCATTTAAGGAAAAAATTTGTTCCAAACTCAACCCCCAATAGAGCTGTGTCCTTTTTTCAGCATATGGAAATGCATCATGCTCTAATCCATTTTTTCTATATTTTTCATCATAATCCGGATCATTTTCCTCTGGATATATTTCATCCGAATATCTGAGATAATCTTGAATTATTTTCTTGGTTTTCTGATGTTTTTCAGGATTATCACATACATCAAATTGATATTTATGTCTTGTTTCATGAATTATAGTATCTAAAAATTCTCTATAATCATGTTGTGTAAGAATCTTCCTTTTTTTATTTATATACAAAGTATCAGTATTTGGATCATAATAACCTTCACCATCTTTATAGTTCAAATATAATTCATATTGACATGGTGGATTTATTTTCAATCTTTTTGATTCCAAAGAACTGATTTTTTCTATTAATTTCTTTTTTCCATAATCCGATTGTAAAAAAAACACTATCCTATTAAACACTTTTGTATTCAACGTTTTCCTCCTTCAACCGGCCATTTAACAGCAACTACATTTTCTCTCTGCATCGATGCTTCTCTAGCTGCATCAACACATTTATTTACTCCACTAACAAAACGCATGCGACCATCTTTTACATCACCACATGCAACCTGTATATAGGTATCAATAGCACTTACACATCCATTCGCTATACCCATCAATGGCTTTACATACACTGCTATATCATCTTTTTCACCTATAGATTGTGTGATTTGAGTACAAAATTCCCGAATAGATTCCATTGAATTATAAAAAATATTGATAATCTCATCAAAATTATTCGTACATACTTTTATCCCATGATAATCCGTTTTAGCAGGCAAAGATCTCCCTCCCATCCGCATATCATCAACCTTTTGTTCCAGATAATATTCCAGCATACGTGCACATCTTAGCTCTGACTCCTCTGAGAACATCCGTTGATAACATCCATCCACATTAGGTAAATTTTCCACCTGTTCTGTCATAAAATAATGTACTATCTGATCTATTGTTTCAATTTCACAGTTTTCTGCAATATCTGCTATTTTGTACATCATGTCCCTTAATTCACCTACCGTAGAATTAGAAAAAGTACTAAAAAGTCCTAATAAATATTCATAAACGCGTTCATCAAATTTTTTCGCCATTTTCGCTCAACACCTTCATTATTGTTAAAACCGCAACTGATATCTATTAGTCTAAGACAAAAGTTGCGGCTATATTTTTTAATAAACTATCGCTTTTTGTGTGATTACATTCCAATTATCCAACAATTCAGTATCCTTCTTCTTCATTAACACAGGAATAAATCCACAGTATATTCCACCACTAATGACTCGAACAAGTGTATCGCAATCATTACGATTTATATAATCAGGGAAGATTAACATAACATGATATTTAAATGGTGCATTTTCTTTTTCTTTCATATAATGATTAAGTTCACGAATAGATTTCTCGCTACTATTCATCAAAATATCATTCATTACACTGTCATTCATATGTGTATGGAAAAACGACATCTGGTGATCTGCCTCTCCTTGAAGCAAATCACAATATTCCTTCAAATCTTTTTGATTACTAACAAGAGTCACTGAACCATGCTTTTTCTCAATTCCATCAATATCTGTGATACTATATGTCCAATCTATTCCTTGTCTATTTGTTAAAAATTGTGCATCTGGTGCCAAATCGATAACCGAAACTTCTAATAATTCCTTAGGATTCATTTTTTGAAAAGCATCGATAACATCTTTCATACAATCAAAAATCCTGTCATTACTATCAAAAGAATCTCTAAATATAATAGGTTTCTTTCCTTCATGGGTCATAGTAAATATATCATTATTTCTACAAACCAAAGAAATTGATGGCTCAATTGTATAGTCTTCAAACCAGTCTAATTCCGGTCTTTCATTCCATCTTAAAACCTCCTGATATAATCTTTGGTTTTCTTCTTTACATTCTTCAATCTTCGTTTGCTGCATTGCTTTTGCTTTTTCCAAACCGGCAATTTCATTCTCCAGTTCTTTACAAAATTCTTTTATTCCTTCATACTCTTTTTTGCTTTTTAATAACTCTTCATCCTGACGTGTAATATAACTTTGCAACAAGCTGGTATTTATGTATGAAAGCATTTCCTCATAGTGAATCAGACAATACAAATAAACTTCTATTGCTCGATTACCAAGGCTTTTATTATCCATCTGAACATAAAGCATTTTTCGACTTTGATCGATAATCGACTTATTATTTGCTCTCTTCATTTTCATCCTGTCCGAATTTACAATCTTTTTTGTCAATAAAAAAATAGCTATTGCAAACACGATACTTATAATCAGGACTATAAAAATATTTCCACTGGTAAAAAGCTGTCCTATCACCTCGCTTAGGAAAACAGTTATCATGCCTCCTCCAAAAAGACCAGAAAAGCCAGCAGTTAATCCTGCCCATAGAACATTCCATCCAATAACATCATGCGTCAACAAAAAGATACCATATCCTATCCCGGCCATTGTAACAGCCATAATACCAAGCACTACAAGATCAGCTATCGTACCCATTGCAGACGAAGACAATTTAAACATAATAAAAACCAAAATAAAAGAAACTATTCCTACGATACCTGCCCTTTTATTTCCCATTCGCTCAACAAGATTCATGTCAACATTAAGATTACGAATATATTCGGCTAAATCTGAACTTATAAACATCTCATTAAGATTTCTTAATTTTCCAACAGAAGTAATATCCTCAGTTTTTGACACTTCCATACTTGTTTTCGATAAATAGTCTGTCTGCCTTTTTGTCATATAGCCTTGAGCAAAATCCTGTCTTGCTCTTGTAAGCAGATTATCATTAATCGTAAATAAATTCTGAGAAAAATTTTTTCCTTCTCCATGTGCTTTTACCGTGCTAATTTCCTGCTCCTGATCCGCAATACAAGTTTTAATATGTTCCTCTTTTTGATAACCAGTTCTTAAAGCACTCTTTTTTTCCACAATTCTTTTCTGAATTAAATCTTTCTCTTCTTCGCACTTTTTAACATTCGCATTATTACTGTGCCATTTCCAGATTCCATTTTTATAACCATTATATTTAGTTCTCTTGACTATTTCCTCTTGAGTCTCTTTTTCATCGGGCTTACTATTTGACTCAAAGAACTCTTTCTTCATATCTTTTGGTATACTTTTATGCCCCTCGGCAACTTGTTCATTTTGGATTCCATGTTCATTTTTACCACTGTCTGAACCTTGAGTTCCAAAGGAACCAAATTTTTCAAATAAATCTTGCATACTTCTTTCCCCCTATGATAATCATAAGATACCCTGTCATCAATACATCTCCTATAAACCAAATAACATTTACTTGTTTAATTAAAAAATCAACTCTTAACATTATCATTTCCAGGGTATTTTTCGTAGAGTATCCTACTCTACGAAAAATACCACCGGGCACTCAAAAAGTACCTGGCGGCAATATGACCATTTTATCTGACGGTTAATAAACTGGAAAGTTTCTGCATATTTTTCTTTTTCGTTTCCATACTTGGATGTACGTATAGATTCATTGTGACATTTACAGTAGAATGTCCGAGGATTTCACTTAAACTTTTTACATCAAATCCCATCTCAATACACCTGGTGGCAAATGTATGCCGGAGTGCATGAAATTTAACTGATTTTATACCACTTGATTTTAAAATTTTTTTGAATTTATTCTGCATGGTCCGGGGTTCTACAAATCGAATCTCATCGTTGGTTAACAGATATCCTATTGATGATTTTTGGTTAGCAATAAGTACTTCAGTTAATTGATCCGGTAGAGGAATCGTCCTGACAGATGCGGCACTCTTAGGTGTAGTAACAATAATTTTAGTCTTTTTTCCGCTATTTTCCTTATTTTGGATTCTCTGCAAAGTATGGTGAATATGCATTGTCCGATCTGAAAATGAAATATCTTCCCATCGTAAAGCACAAATTTCTCCAATTCTTAATCCTGTAAATAAGCAGATAATAATACCGATATTACATGGATCGGGTTCTTTTAATATAAAATCGCACAGTTGATTTTGTTCCATCTGACTCAGTACCCTCATTGGTTTGGAAGTTTGTTTTATATGTACAGTACTGGCATCACAAGTAACGCAGATTCCTTTTCTCATTGCAAATTTCATGATACTACGAATCATAGACAAAACATCTGCTACAGTTTTTGGAGATAAACCAGTTCCCTTTTTTCCACCACAAACTAACAAAAATCTGCAATGTGCTTCTATAAATTCATAAGTTATTGTATCTATAGATTTCTGTCCATATTGAGGAAGAATATAATTAATTAACATATTATGATATTTATTTTGTGTAGATTCCTTTGTACATAATTTAATACTTTCAAACCATTCCAACGCAATACTGGAAAATAATTGTGAGTTTACTTTAACCGGCGGTACTTTATATAAAACTTTCTTTTCCTGTAATACTGCTTTGACTTCGTGATAAGTTCTTGCATATACATATCCATAGACTATTTTCCCAGTGCTATTTCTCGACTTAATATACCGCCCTTCCCATCTTCCGTCTTTTCTTTTGTAAATATTTTCACCTTTTTTTGGCATAAACTGTAACCTCCTTTTTATGACTATCATTTTGACGGCTAATGAGCAGTAACTAATAGATAATTTTAAAAAATCTTTCTATTTTTTATTTTATTTTTATCTTTTTGATATTTATACATTGACGAACAAACTAACAAGCGATAAAATAAATGCATAATATGTCGAAATATAGCATATTAATTGCTTCGTAGAGTAGGATACTCTGCGAAATCGGTATTTCATCAGATTTTTTCAGACATAAATATGCTCCTTTCCAGGTGACAAGTTTTTATTATTTTACTTGTCTTCCCAAAAAGGAGCATATTATCGAACAGTAATCTCTTTTCTTTATCTAAGTTCTATTTTCATTCTTTTATAATCCACTTTTTCTACCGATCATATTCATCCAGGAAATGGTGTTTCACTCCCTTTTGCTTATACGCTACGATCGTATCCAGATTCACGTTCTCCACACTCTTGAAGATATTTCCCTCTACATATGGATTCACTTTTTTCAGTCTTGCAATCAGTTCTTTTGTCTCCATCCTCTTGGACTGATTTTCTTCATTATTACATGTCGTACAGGTATCTGTAAATTTACATGCACACTGAATGAAATGCAGATCATTATAATCTCTCCATGCCTTGATGGCATCTTCCCGGACGAGATACAATGGACGGATCAGTTCCATTCCCTCAAAATTTGTACTGTGCAGCTTCGGCATCATCGTCTGAATCTGCGCACCGTACAACATTCCCATCACAATGGTCTCGATGACATCGTCAAAGTGGTGTCCAAGCGCGATCTTATTGCATCCTAATTCCCGTGCTTTACTGTACAGATACCCTCTGCGCATCCGTGCGCAAAGATAGCACGGGGAATCCGTAATATCCACAACCGTATCAAAAATTTCTGTCCGGAACACCGTAATCGGAATATTGAGCATTTTTGCATTATTTAAAATTGTCTGGTAATTCACCTCATTATATCCCGGATTCATAACCAGAAAAACAACTTCAAAATTTTTCTTTCCGTGCCGTTCCAACTCCTGAAATAACTTTGCCATGAGCATGGAATCCTTTCCTCCGGATATGCACACTGCAATCTTATCTCCATCCTGTATCATTTCATACGCATTGATCGCTTTTGTAAAAGGTCTCCATACGGTCTTTTTAAATTTTTTAATAATGCTTCGTTCCGCATCTGCAGCCTTGTCTGCTAATCGTTCTGCAGTCCCGTCATCTTCCTTCATAAAATCGGCCAGTTTCTTGCGCAGATAGGAACGATATCCTCCCTCAATGCTGTAAATCTCATACCCTTGTTCTGACAAATCTTCCGCAATTTCATCGCTTCTTTGCCCGGTATAGCAAAACAGATACACCGGCAGCTCCTTCGGGATCTCCCCAATGTGCTCCATAAATTCTTCCCAGAAAATATGTTTTGCGCCGGGATAAGTTTCCTTTATATAATCCTGTTCACTTCTTATATCGATGACCAGCTTTTCTCTCTGGTCCTTTTGCAATTCCTCTACAGTTTTTCGGTACATGCCATTTCTCCAATTCTTGAATTGTTGCGTAAAATCCATTCCTCATTATAGCATTGTACTCTGCCCTGAACAAGTCTCAATTCCTGTAACTTCTATCCGGCTTCATCATGCTCCCGGATCATTTTAAACAGTTGTACACGATTGCGTATTCCCAGTTTCCGGTATATGTTTAAAATATGTTTTTTGAGCGTATTGGTGCTGATGGTCAGTTCCTCGCAGATCACCGGATTTTCCTTTCCCTGCATCAGATTTCGAAGGATCGTATCCTCCCGCCGCGTCAGTCCATATTGTTCCACGGCCTGCGTTACCGTAAGCTTTTCTCCTTCCTCCCCTGCCCGTCTTTGATGCTTTTCCATCCGATAGGCCAGATGGTCTTTGAGCATATCGAGAACAAAAATGTCATCGTATTTAAAATTTTCCTTTCCAATGGTACGATAAAACGTAATTGTACCGAGGAAATGATGATCTTTTGCGATCACAACCTGCAGCGAATAATGCCAGTTATTGGGCTTATATACCTTCTTATAATATTCCATTTCCACACGCGACTCATCACTGATAATATCCGTCTCCCGATAAATCAGCGATTTCCCGCTGAGCATAATCCCTCTGCTGTAATCCAGTTTCTCATATTCTTCCGATAGATTACTATCGCAATTATACATCACCGGCCGGTCCAGTTTCTTTTCATCCTCCACGGATGCCAGATAAAAATCAGCACTGTCAAAATCCACCAGCAGTTTTAACTGTTCTAACAGTTCTTTTCGCATTTCATCAAAATCTTCCATCGTATAGACTTTATAAATGATTGTGTTTAAAATAATCCAATCGTTGGTTTCTAATGTTTTCATTTGTGTTTCTCCTATAATTTTTTATTTCATAGGAATTTAACACCAAACGACATTTCCTATGAAATAAAAAACGACGCACCTCACTGAGGTACGCCGTCTTTGGCTTTTATGTTTTCAGTTTAACACTATTTAATTACAAAAGCAAACCAATTTTACCTATTTTTGATTTTTTTGATTTTTTCCTTTTCCCCTGATGACTTTTTTCAAAAATGTGCTATAATAAAATACGAAACGCAGATGTAGTTCATCGGTAGAATACCAGCTTCCCAAGCTGGGGAGGCGGGTTCGATTCCCGTCATCTGCTTTTTTTCTATGAGAAAGGCGTCCGTTTTTTCCGGACGCCTTTTCTTTTTCAATGATTAACGATAGTAATACGCGCCGCCCTTTCTGGTGATCGTAGCATTACGCAAATCAAATTTCTTTTTCTTCAAAGAAGACTTTTTCAATGTGAACTTAACATCTTTTGTCGAATAAGAAGAAACGGTAACATTGTATCTGCTCGTTTTATACGTACCAATCGTTTTTCCACTGGCATCTTTCACAACAATGTTGACATCCTTCAATGCGGTAATATAGTCTGTCGTATTATTGACAATTCTAGCTGTCATAACAAGATTTCCAGACTTATCAAAAGAAGCTTTATAAACTTCCATCACACATTTATTGTAATCCACATCGCTACTGCTTAACTTTACGGATGAAAATTTATTTTCCTTTACGGTTACCTTACAGGTCAGATTCTCTCCATCTTCTGTCACAGCATAAACCGTTGTTTTTCCAGCTTTGACGCCGGTTACTTTACCATTCTTATCTACTTTGGCAATTTTGGAATCTTTAGACTTCCATGCTTTTACCTTTGCTCCGGTAACAGAAAGCTTCTTGGTGTATCCTTTGGTAACAACCGCATTGGCATTGCTGATCTTTGCACCACCATTGTACTGATACATGTATAAAAGGTATTTTGTACTCTGTGAAAATGTAATTCCGTAATAGTAATCCCCGGCATCCACATTTGGAACAGGATCTACAAAATAATACACACCTTCTTCATACTCCCAGCTGGTAGAAGATGATGATATCTGATAAGGGTTATCTGCCCGCTGTACTTTATTTCCCACACTGTCGTATACCGTAATTGTCATATCGACAGGTGCTTCTGTCACGATCTGTGCAACAAATCCATAACTTTTGGTCAGAGAAAACGGTGTCTTTACTTCTGTTCCTGCTGTCGCCTGTTCTGTCTGTGTAGGTGCAATAATTGTAGTAAACTTCTCTGCTGCCTCAACTTCTGTTGTGCCAACACATACCGTTGTGAACACCAGCACCAGTGCCAGCATAAAAGTTACAATTCTTCTGGTTCCATTTGTTTTCATAATTCTTTCCCTTTCTATCTATATATTACGCAACTATTATAGTATCACATACGAAAAGGAAAAGTACAAGTCGTTCTTTCTTCCTATTTACATGGAACTGTGAAATTACGGTTTACAGATAAACTTTTAAGCGGTAACTTCTTTACACAGATCCTTGACCACTTCTCCCGCAATAATCAGTCCTACCACCGATGGCACAAATGCCACACTTCCAGGAATTGCCCGGCGCTCCGTACACTTATGTTTGGCTCCCGGTGGACAGATACAGTTTGAGCGGCAGCTGATCGCCATATCCTCGATCGGTTTGATTGGTTCTTCTTTGGAATAAACCACCTTTAATTTTTTTACTCCCCGCTTTTTTAACTCCCGGCGCATCACTTTTGCTAACGGGCACACACTGGTTTTGTAAATATCTGCCACTTCAAATTTGCTTGCATCTAACTTATTTCCAGCCCCCATACTGCTGATAATCGGAATGTTCATCTCTTTTGCTTTCATCACCAGCGCAATTTTTGCAGTGACCGTATCTACCGCATCCACAATATAATCATATTCTTCAAAAGGAAAGTCCTTTGCATTTTCCGGCAGAAAAAAACAGTCATGGATCTCCACTTTCACATCGGGATTGATTTCGAGCATGCGCTCTTTCATAACTTCTGTTTTATATTTCCCAACCGTCTTTCTTGTTGCGATAATCTGACGGTTCAGATTTGTCAGACATACTTTATCATCGTCAATCAGATCGAATGCGCCTACGCCTGTCCGGACCAGTGCTTCACAGACGTATCCTCCCACGCCGCCGATTCCAAACACTGCCACACGGGCATTTTTCAGCCGGTCCATCGCTTCTTTTCCGAGCAGTAACTCCGTTCTAGAAAACTGTGTTAACATATATGAACTCCTTTTATCCCATTTTTCCTATCGCAATACATTATATTATGGGAAGCTTTAAACTGCAAGCCTGTATACTTTTTTATTTCTTATGAACGAAAAAAAGCGGCCTATCTTTCGACAAACCGCCTTTTTCAACTATTCAGAACCCGCCAATTGAAATCCGCGCATACACTTAATGGCCCCAATATCTTCCATTGCGTTTACCATGCGGTAAACGGTTGCAACGCCGATTTTTGGATCTACCTTTGATGCCTTGAAATAGATTTCCTTACAGCAGGAACAATCTTCCTCAAGGATAATATCCAGCAGCATCAGCCGCTGCTTGGTAATCCTACAGCCTGATTCCTTCAGTTTTTGAATAATCATTTCTCTCTGCATCATTTGGCATCTCTTCTTTTTCTATTTTGCTGACACAGTTTTCTTTGCGTCAAAGTTTAATGTGTTACTCTCCTTATAAGGACGGAACAGCAGATAAATAAATCCGATGATCAGTAAGAATGCTACAACGGTACCAACACCGAATGTACCAACTGTGATCAGTGTACCGATCTGGTAGATACACAGGGAAACAATGTAAGCTAAGATACACTGATATCCGATCGCAAACCAGAACCACTTCACGTTGTTCATCTCACGCTTGATCGCACCCATAGCTGCGAAACATGGTGCACATAACAGGTTGAATACCAGGAAACCATAAGCGGCAACCGGAGTCATAACCAAAGACAGTGACTTCCAGATTTCGGAACCATCTTCTGCAACTTCTGCAAAACCGAATAACTGTCCGAACGTAGCTACAACGTTCTCTTTTGCGATCAGACCGGATACAGCAGCAACTGCCATCTTCCAGCCGTTACCAGCCCTGGTCCAGCCAAGTGGTGCGAAGATCCATGCGATTGCAGAACCAACTTTTGCAAGAACACATTCTGCCTGGGCAGCCTCAAGAGCAGCACCCTCTAATCCATCGAAATCAAGCATTCCAAAGGTTCCGTTGCTCCATCCGAAGTTCATTAAGAACCATAAAACAATTGTTGATAACAGGATAATTGTACCTGCTTTCTTGATGAAAGACCATCCACGCTCCCACATGCTGCGGAGTACGTTTCCAACGGTTGGCCAGTGATATGCAGGAAGCTCCATAACGAATGGTGCAGGTTCTCCTGCGAACATCTTTGTTTTCTTTAAGATAATACCGGAACAGATAATTGCTGCAACACCTACAAAGTAAGCACTCCATGCAACCCATCCGGAATTATGGAAGAATGCACCTGCGATCAAAGCAATGATTGGAAGTTTTGCTCCACAAGGTACGAATGTTGTTGTCATGATTGTCATCTTGCGGTCACGGTCGTTCTCGATCGTACGGGAAGCCATAACACCAGGAACACCGCATCCACTACCAATCAGCATTGGGATGAATGATTTTCCGGATAATCCGAATTTACGGAAAATACGGTCCATGATAAATGCGATACGTGACATATATCCACAGGACTCAAGGAATGCCAGGAAAATGAACAGTACCAGCATCTGTGGTACGAATCCAAGTACAGCACCCACACCGGAGATGATACCATCTACGACAAGTCCTGTCAGCCAGCCGGCACAGTGAATGTTCTCAAGTAAGGTTCTTGCTCCCGGAACAATCCACTCGGCAAACAATGTATCATTTGTCCAATCGGTAAGGAATCCACCAACTGTTGTGATAGATACATAATATACGATAAACATAACCAATGCAAAAATCGGAAGTGCAAGGAAACGGTTCGTAACAATACGGTCAATCTTATCCGAAGTGGAAAGTTTCTCACCCTTCTTTGCTTTTGTAAGACACTCTCCAATGATGGAAGAAATGTATACATAACGCTCATTGGTAATGATTGACTCGGTATCATCATCAAAATGATCCTCAAGTTCCTTGATCTCTGCAGATACATCTGGCATCAGACTTAAGAGTTCAGAAATCTTATCATCTTTTTCCAGAAGTTTGATTGCGAAAAACCGCTTCTGTTCCTGTGGAATATCCGAGCTGATCTTATCCTCTACCTTTGCAATGATATCCTCAACCTCTGATGCGAACGCATGTGCAGGTGTGACTTTCTTCTTCTGCTGTGCGAGAGCAACGGCCTTTTCTGCTGCCTTTGTAATTCCTGTTCCTTTCAGAGCGGAAATCTCAACAACTTCGCAGCCCAGTTTCTGGCTCAGCTTATCGATATGTATCACATCACCATTCTTGGCAACGATATCCATCATGTTTACTGCCATGATTACCGGAATACCAAGTTCCATGATCTGTGTAGAAAGATATAAGTTACGCTCAATATTTGTACCGTCCACAATATTGATGATTGCATCCGGTCTGTCTGCAACAAGATAATTTCTTGCCACCACTTCCTCCAGGGTGTATGGGGAAAGAGAATAAATTCCCGGAAGATCCATGATGGTAACATCTTTATGACCCTTCAGACGTCCTTCCTTTTTTTCTACTGTTACACCCGGCCAGTTACCAACAAACTGATTGGAACCGGTCAATGCATTGAACAATGTCGTTTTTCCGCAGTTTGGATTTCCTGCCAATGCAATTTTCACTGCCATAATTCTCCTCTTTTCTGTGCTGGCGCACCTTTGTTTTATCAACCTTGCTAAAATTTGAAATCGCTAGTTTCTGTAAGCACCTGCTAGTTTTTGTAAGCCGTTACTAACCTTATGGTAAAAAAAATTACTCTACCTGGATCATTTCAGCATCTGCTTTACGCAGGGACAGTTCATAACCTCTGACCGTAACTTCCACCGGATCTCCGAGTGGGGCTACTTTACGGACATAAATCTCTACGCCCTTGGTAATTCCCATGTCCATGATACGACGTTTTACAGGTCCTTCGCCTGTCAGTTTTGTAGCTTTGACAGTCTCGCCAACTTTTGCATCTTTTAATGTCTTCATCGCTGCTCCCTTTCTAAATCATTATTTTATTTGCCATATCCTTACCGATAGCAACACGCGCTTCTTTCACATTCACGATCATGTTTCCATCCGTTTCAGATATCACAGCCACTTTTCCCCCGACAACAAAACCAAGATTCTCAAGATGGCGTCTTGTTTCTTCTTTTCCACCGATCTTTTTGATCTCATTCTCTTCTCCTGCTTTGCACATTGTTAAAGGCATCATAAAAACATCCTCCTGCTTTCCGCCGCGTGCAAGCGACTTTATTGAGAATCATTTCCATCTCTTACGTCAGTTAGTATATGCTAACGAGCATAAGTTGTCAATAACAAAATAATATTTTTTCAGCTTATCCGACATTTTTCTCCCTAAAATACTCAGGTGCCAGCACACAAAATTTTTCTATTATTAAGCGTTTGCAAGCGCTTTTCCAAGTGCCTTGCACTGTTCAATCGCATCTGCATCCGGAGCTTCCTGACAGATGACACCTTCTCCTCCTACGATCGTTGCACCGGCTCCGCTCATACGTGCTTCCCAGTCACGCATCCACTGGCCGTCACCCCATCCGTAAGAACCAAACAGTCCAATCTTCTTTCCGGAAGCAAATCCTTCCACGTCTGCAACAAACGGCTCCATCTCACTCTCTTCGAGTACTTCTGCTCCCATGGCAGGACATCCTAATGCAAATACACCCTCTCCCTTTAACTCATCAATGTTCATATCACTGACAAATACAGCTTCCGCCTCTTTGCCTGCCTCTTTGATTCCTTCCACGACGGCATTTGCCATACTTTCTGTGTTTCCACCCTGTGTCCAAAATACAACTGAAATCTTACTCATTTTAAATTCTCCTTTTCTTTTTATAATGTTATGATGCATATTGACAGTCACAATCAACCAGCTGCCAGATTTCCGTATTGCTGCAAATCGCAATAATCTCTTCAATGCGCATTCCATATGACAAAAGCTGGATCAGTTTTTCTCTGGAATGTTCATATTTTTTAAACAGCCGGATTTTTTCATGTGGTCTGTCGTATACTTTCCAGTACCCCGAATACAAATAGTTTTTCCCCTGATTGCGGATGAATCCTTTTACATCCTCCGGCGGATATCCAAGCAACAGTCCCATCTCATGCGGAAAAACTTTCTTTTCCCTCAGATACTGCTGGTAATGTGCACGAAACACCGGTAATACCTGTTTTAAGTTTGTGTCAGTATAGCCAATCTCATGCAACAATGCCTGCACGCTTTCTTTGGAAAAAAATGCTTCCAGACGATCCGGATGATACAAAAACACTGTAATCTTCCCCGCATGAATTCCCAGCGGATAAATCGTCAGTTCACTTTCTTTAAAAATATCTTTCATCCGCTGGTAATCCTGTTTTTCGATATTCAACAGATTCGATTCTTTCAGTCCGGTGATCAGCGGTGCACACTGAAATGCTATCTGAAGTTCGATTTCATCGCCACGCAGTTTCCGTATGATCTCCCATGTTTCGCTGCTCAAGTCCGTCACCCCTCCCTAAAGTTAGTTATATCTAACCCAAGAAAAGAATACACGAAAAAACAGGCTCTCGTCAAGAGCCTGTTGTGATATTTTTTATCAATTATAT
>OGYI01001755.1_pt1 | contig 19280 bp, 18 predicted proteins | sample 1576521 | NCBI WGS metagenome assembly OGYI01 (sample SAMEA3541484, study PRJEB24748) | human gut metagenome | biome: human gut; feature: human-associated habitat; material: faeces | place: China | collected 2012
GTCTAAGAGTGTAAAGTATATAAAAGCGAACACTCTTATGAGCGAAATGGAACAGACACGCATCAAATCCACAAATCTGGATTACCTGAATAAGCTGACCAAACTAGATCTGCTTGTGATTGATGATTTCGGTCTTATGGATCTTGATCTTGATAAATGCTGGGATCTCTTTGAAGTTCTTGACACCAGAGATGGGAGAAAATCAACTGTAGTTATCTCGCAATTTCCAGTCAGTACATGGTTCGATATGTTTGCTGATAATACCTATGCCGATGCGTGCCTTACACGTATCACCGATAAGCACCATACGTATCGTCTGGAGATGAACGGTATAAATATGCGTGAAACAGAATGATGTAACCTAGCGGTACTTCGTACCGTTAAAAATGGAATAGCCGTTCCGCAGTAGCGGAACTGGCATTCTGTTTGAGCGTAATTTGCAACCGGATCAAAGCTCTTTACCATGAACCAGATGGATTTGTGCTCATCTATAAACGTCTTTCGGTTGCAGGCGGTTATCAGTGGCCAAGGAAACAGTCTGAGGTCAGGAATCTCACCTGGAGAGAGTTTGACTGGCTGATGTCAGGGATTGATATCGATCAGCCAAAAGCCCTGAGAGTGGAGTAAAACACTCCATTCTCCGTTCTGTAACCGCACACGCAAAAAGCTCTGTATGCCTTATAAATTCAGCATTTTTAATGATTGTTATGCTTTAGAAAGTACTCTGTTTCTGGTATAATGGAGTTATCAAACTAAAGGAGAGAACCATGGCTTCCAGTGCAAAAGACATTCAGCTGCGTGAGCTGAAAGATACGATTTCACAACTGAAAACAATGATGTCCGAACAGACTGAGCTGATCAAATCTCTCCGTCTCATTATCGAAGAAAAAAGTAATCACGAAAAAGCTCTTCAGGAGCAGGTGGATTATCTTACCAAAAAACTTTTTGGTGCTTCCAGTGAAGCAACGACAATTGATGTTCCGGGACAGATGACCCTTTTTGATGAAGCTGAAATGGAACAGGATTTTTCCATTCCTGAAGATGAAATGCCCGTCAAAGAACATACCCGCAAGAAAAATCTACACATGCAGATATGTTTAAGGGACTGAAAGTCAACCGTATTGTGCTCCCTCTTACTGAGGAAGAACAGATCTGTCCGGTCTGTGGAACACAGATGGAGCTGATCGGTGAAGAGTATGTGCGCCGTGAACTGGTCTTTGTTCCTGCTAAATGTGAGATCAACGAATACTATAGCCAGAATTACAGCTGTCCGTTCTGCAAGGAAGGAAAAGGAGATACAGAAAAAGCTGTCATCGTCAAATCAAAGGTTCCTTCCGCTCTGGTTGGAAAGGGACCTGCATCATCTTCTTCTGTTGCATGGACGATGTATCAGAAGTATGCAAACAGTATGCCCTTGTACCGCCAGGAAAAAGACTGGAAGCAGTATGGTGCTGAAATCAGCAGGACCACACTTGCAAACTGGATCATTTACTGCGCACAGCATTATTTTCAGCCTGTGTATGACTACTTCCACCGGGAACTGTTGAAACGCAGCTTTCTTATGGGAGACGAAACCAGAGTTCAGGTTTTGAATGAACCGGAACGGCGTCCGCAGTCCCAGTCATTCATGTGGCTCTTCCGGAGCGGTGAAGATGGCCTTCCGGTTATTATCCTGTATGGATATTCACCAACCAGAAGTGGGGATAATGCCGTGAAGTTTCTGGATGGATTCAGCGGATATCTGGAAACAGACGGCTATCAGGGCTACAATAAGGTTCCGGGCATTAAACGCTGTTCCTGCTGGGCACATATACGCCGTTACTTTATTGATGCGATCCCAAAAGGAAAGCAGTTTGATTACAGTCAGCCAGCTGTACAGGGCGTTCAGTACTGTGACCGGCTGTTTCGGATAGAAGATTCTATCAATAAACAGCATCCGGGTGATTATGAAAAACGTAAACAGCTTCGTCTCGAGAAAGAAAAACCGATTCTCGAGGCGTTTTGGTCGTGGCTCGATTGCCAGCATCCTACAAGGAACACCCGGATGGACAAAGCGGTAACTTATGTGCAGAACCGCCGTTCTACTGCAGAGACATATCTCGAAGATGGCCGATGCAGCTTCACCAATAACTTAAGTGAGAATGCCATTCGACCTTTTACTGTAGGCAGGAAGAACTGGCTGTTCAGCAGCACAGTTGATGGTGTGAATGCAAGTGCCGTGGTTTATAGCATGGTAGAAATGGCAAAAGCACACGATCTGAACATTTACGGATATCTTCAGCATCTGTTAGAGCAGCGTCCAGATCAGAGCTGGTCAGACGAACAGCTTGCCGACATTGCACCTTGGAGTGAAAAACTCCAACATCTCAAAAATCGCATGTGAATTATAGCGAATTACTCCACCTCGCAAGAGCTGGGGTAATTTTTTAAATGTACCGTATTTTTATTTGGTGCTTACAAAATGAGGATCCTTTATCATTTCACAAATCAGCCGCACATTCAGATTGCGTTCTTTTAATAAAGCTATAGTTTCATCATCTAAGCCAAGTTCATCAACCGGGAAAGGATGGCATTCACGATTTTCTGTAATACCCAGTAAGTAATCACTGGTTACTCCGTAGAATCCAGCCAGAGTAACGATTACATTCACAGTAATCGCATTTTTGGTATCATCGCTCTCGTAGCTGCCTAGAGCAGATTTTGAGATACCAGTTTTTTCTGATAGTTCTACGAGAGATAGTCCTCGTTCGGTTCTTAAATCTTTTAATTTTTCCTGTAGCGTCAATTTACAATTCATAGATTAGAGTCCTTTTTATTTTATAGCAATCGAATCCCTTTTATCATACAACGGAACGTATGTTCATATCAAGGCAAATTTCCAAAAAGAGTGGAAATTTTTATTTTTTTGTGCAAAATCCTACATTTCGGATATACGGGAAATGCACTTTGAATTTGAGAAAATCTCTATACAACTTCATGAGCATTCCAAATCACTACCGCATCGGGGAAGTCAGGCGATAATCCGGAAATAATCCGGGGAGCCGGCCAAGAGCGTGATAACGGCACAGTCCAAAATAGTCTATAAGGCTAAAGAACCCAGAGGTTACCTGCCAGGAAATGATGAGGTGAAATGACAAAAATGAATTTGGGATATGGAGGATTTCAAATGGAAGAAAATGAAAAGTTACACAAGATTCGTGTAGAGATTGAAAAAGCAAAACAAGAAAAACAGCAGGCGGAGAGGCAGCTCGTAAGAGCAGAGAATCGGTTGAAGTATCGTGAAAATATGAGCAGAAAGGCAAGAACACACAGATTGATAGTGCTTGGTGCGGTTATGGCACAGTATTTTCCAGAACTGAAAGAGTTATCGGAAGTACAGCTTGGTCAGATGATGGAGCATTTGGATATCAATGCACTTCATGAAGCGTTTTACAAGGTCTTGGCAAATGGCAGGTAGGAGGATTGTTGATGGCGATTTATCATTTTCATGTAACACAGGTTTATAGAGGAAAGGGGCAGTCTGCAATCGCAGCAGCAGCGTATCGAGCCGGTGAAAGACTACAGGATCATTATTATGGAGAATATGCAGATTATACAGCAAAAGGAGGAGTTGTTTACACCGAGATTATAGCTCCTGATTATGTGCCGGAGTCTTTTCATGACAGGGAAACATTATGGAATGCAGTAGAGAAGGTAGAGAAGCATCCCAAAGCACAGCTTGCATATAGCTTTGATTTTGCACTTATGAATGAATTCTCAATGGAAGAAAATATTATTCTTGCAAAAAGATTTATTAATGAGAATTTCATTGCTAAAGGAATGATCGCTGATATGGCGGTTCATAATCCCGACAAAAAGGAAAGAGATAATCCTCATGTTCATGTGCTCTGTCCAATCAGACCAATGAATATGGATGGAACATGGGGAGAAAAACAGAAGAGGGAATATCTCTTTGATGAGAACGGAAAGCCTGTTCTTGACAGTAAAGGACATCAGAAATTCAATGCAGTTCCTAAGACAGATTGGGGAAGACCGGAAACACTTGAATCATGGAGAAAAGCCTGGGCAGACATGGTGAATGAAGAATTTCAGAAAAAAGGAATGCAGGAGAGGATTGATCACAGGAGTTATGAAGCGCAGGGAATTATGCTGATTCCACAGATTCATGAAGGTTCAAATGTACGAAAGATGGAAGCAAAAGGAATTCGTACAGAGAAAGGAAGCCTTAATCGTTTGATTAAAGAAATCAATCAGGGAATTCTTTTGTTAAAGGAAAAGGTCAAAGATATTATGGATGTTATTTCTGAACTATCGGAGGAAATGCATAGAAACGAGAAATCCACAAAATCAGATCTTTCGCAGTGCATACAAAAGTATTTTGCAGACAGAAATGAAATGGCTGAATCTTATAGTTATGGAAAAAACAAGGCAAGAAAAACAAATTTGAAGAAAATGGCGGAATTATTGGTTTATCTGGAAGAGCATCATATTTCGACTATTGAAGAATTAAATGAGCATGTGAAAGGTAAGAAAGCGGAGCTTGGAATACTGGGGCAAGTAAATCGTCGGAAGAAAGCGGATATTGCTGGATTCAAGGAAAATCTCAGATATTTAAACTGGTATGAAGAAGGAATCCCGATAATAGGTAAGATTGAAAAAAGAAAATTCAATAAGGCAAAGGAACGCATCAAAGCAGAAAATGGCGATACGCTGCGCAGATATCATATAGCAAAAAGAATTCTCACAGAAAGAGAACTGTTAGGGAAAATGGATAAAACGACTTTACAGCAGAAAATCAGCAGTTTGGAAACAGAAGCAAAAGAGAACTATGCCCAGTATAAGTCATTGGCGAGAGATATTAAGCAACTTCAGGATATCTGTATGTTTTCCAAGAAAACCAAGGAACAGAAGAGGCAGAGAACAAAGGAGGAGAATAGCTTATGAGATTGTTTGAAGCAGTAAAAGCAAATGTAACTGCAAGTCAGGCAGCAGCTTATTGCGGATTTACACCTAATAGGTCAAAGATGATATGTTGTCCTTTCCATAATGATAAGCATCCAAGTATGAAAGTTGATAAGCGATATTATTGCTTTGGATGTGGAGAATATGGAGATGCCATAGATTTTGTGGCGAAGTACTATGATTTATCACTTAAAGATGCTGCGATGAAACTGGCGGATGATTTTGGAATTGATTATGACAGGAAGATACCGGCATCTATAGAGATAAAGAGGGCACAGATAAAACAGAATCAGGATAGATTGCAAAAAGAGCAGATCCGGGATTTGTGTAAGGAACTGTCGGAATTGCATTCATTCTTAAGAGAAAAGAAGCAACAGCCAGTAACAAATGGAAATTTTACAATACTAAAATCTTATATTGATGATTTTGAATATGTGGATTATCTCTATGAGCATTACATCTTGGAGGCATCGGATCAGACGCGGAAACAAGATTACAAGCATGTATTGGAGGAGGTTATAAGAATTGAGCAAAAATACGGGAAAGAATACAACGGGCGAAGTATACAGAATGTTGGAATTGTCGGAGAAAAACAAGCCATTTAATACGATTGACAATGCAGTTTTAATACTGAATAATGATCCGTTATTTGCTGGAAATATCAAGGATAATCTTTTCAGGGAAAGAATAGAACTGGATGGAAATATGCCGTGGAGCAGGAGCTATGTGGATGTAACGGATAAAGATGATATTCATATAAGGCATTATATAGAAAAGACGTATCACTACAGGAATGATAAGGCTGTGCGTGATGCTATGCAGATTGTGGCAACGGAGAATGAATACCATCCAGTCAGAAATTGGTTGAAATCGTTGGAGTGGGATGGCATAGAGCGTGTGCGATATGCATTGCCCCATTTTCTGGGAACATCTGGGAGTGATTATGAGTATGAATGCTTGAAATTATTCATGCTTGGTGCAATCAGCAGGGTGTTCAAGCCGGGATGTAAATTTGAATATATGCTTTGTTTGGTAGGAGGACAGGGAGCCGGGAAATCTACATTTATCCGATTTCTATGTATGCAGGACAGGTGGTTTACGGACGATATTAAAAGGCTTGATGATGATAAGGTGTATGAGCATCTTATGGGACACTGGATATGTGAAATGGCGGAAATGTTGGCTGTACTGAATACAAAGTACAACGAAGCGACTAAGGCATTTTTAAGCAAACAGTACGACAATTACAGAAAGCCATATGGAACGAGGGCGGAAGATATACCGAGACAGTGTGTCTTTGCCGGGACTTCTAATGTTATTAACTTCCTGCCACTTGACAGGAGTGGAAATCGTAGATTTTTACCTATTATGTGCGACTCATCTAAAGCAGAGGTACATATTCTGGAAAATGAAGCAGAATCCCGTGCTTACATTGAACAGATGTGGGCGGAGATGATGGCTTTATATGGAGATGGGAAAATCCGACTGAAACTTCCAAAAGAAATCGAAAAGAATCTGATAGAGTATCAGAGGCCATTTATGCAGGAAGATACCTGGACAGGATTGATTCAGGAGTGGCTGGATCATACTTCAAATCAAGTGGTCTGTGTGCAACAGATTTATAACGAAGCTCTGAAAGAAATCGGAAAACCGAGAAATAGTGAAGCCAGAGAAATAGGACAGATTATGAATGGAACAGTTTCAGGGTGGAAAGCATATCCCAATCCGAGAAATATCCCTGGGTATGGAAAGCAGCGTGGATGGATGCGAGTGGAAACAAAGTCCGGAAACAGTGACGAAACATTTGTATCTGTGGATGCAACGCAGATGGAGATACCCTTCGATATTGAGAAATAGGGCATTTCAGAGAGCGGGCAATTATAAGATGGAATGAAAAATAAGTTTTGAGAGTCTGTTGCCGGACTTTGTTTCCAGACAATGTTCTGGTAAGCGGACTTGGAAAGGAAAAGGATGAACCAGATTAATTTATATATGGAGAAAAATATAACTCCCAAAGCAATACCAATAATCGTGCCAATGGCTTATCAGGCGATAGGCATGTTGAATCAAAAAATAAATGAAGCACAGATGATAACACATACATTTGCTAAGGAGAAGAATGTTGCAGAGGAAGCATCGGTTCCTTTGTGGAAACGATACGCACTTAGTATTCCAGAGGCGGCAAAATACTTTGGCATTGGAGAAAAAAGATTGTATCAGATTATTGCAGAGAATGAAGGAGCGGATTTTATATTGGAGATTGGATCCCATATAAAAATCAAAAGAGAATTATTTGGTAGGTTTCTGGATAGAGCTACATGTGTGTAGGATATATCAGAATTCTGCCATGGAAAATCGGCGATTTTATTATGTCAAAAGGACTCCCTATATGATATACTTTTCGTATGGTGTGCTACCTGTCAATAGGACAATAAAAAATAATAAATTTTTGTATCGTCAGCCGATTTATGGCTGGCGATATTTTTAGGCTGCTTTTATATATTGATCATGATATTCCATTGGTGTCATCACATTTAACTTTCTTTGCAATCGTTGGTTATTGTAATAATGGATATAATCGGTTATAGCTGCAATTAAGGTAGTTCTATCATTGAAATGTTGGCAGTAATACATTTCTCGTTTTAGAATCCCCCAAAACCCTTCCATCGGTCCATTATCAATACAATGGGCAACTCTGGACATACTTTGTTTCATATGATGTTTCTTTAACCTGGTGCAGAATTGTGTACTTGTATATTGAAATCCACGATCAGAATGGAAGAGCGGATGTGCATCAGGTTCCAAGCAAACTGCTTCATCAAAAGTATTCATAACTAATGGATTATCATTATGGTCACTTATTTTAAAAGTTACAATTCTTCGATCGTATAAATCTAAAATAGCACTCAAATATATCTTGTGCACTTCATTTCCGCTGTAATATTTAAACTCGGATACATCGGTGAGCCATTTCTCATTCGGTTTATCCGCATGAAAATCTCGATGTAAATAGTTTTTGGCAATGTGATCGGGATTTCGTTCTCCTCTGGTACAGCTTTTGGGTTTCCATTTAATCTTTGACTTTATATCATATTTTCTACAGATGCGGAGAACTCGTTTATCATTCACATGAATTCCTTTGTGTCCATCTAATTCATCTCGGATTCTACGATATCCCATATCCGGATGTTCTTTATGTATCTTTTGAATTTCAATAGATAACGTTTCGTTCTGCAGTTCATTATTGCTTTTCGGATGTTTTAGCCAGTGATAGTATGCAGAGCGTGTAATATTAAGATACTTACAAAGTTTATCTACAGGATATCCCTTGTCAGAAGATAATTCTTTGATTGCCTTATACGCGGCTAAACGGTGAACTAAAGATAGTGATCCCTCCTTTCTAGTTCTCTGACTTTTTTTAACAGATCATTTTCCATTTGTAAATCAAGATTTTTTCTTTCAAGCTCAACGATTCTATCACGTAATTCTTCCTCAGGTGTACGACTTGGTAATGATCCGACTCGTCTACCACGGCGGTCTTCCAGACCTTTACTTCCCATTTCTTCGTATCGTTTTACCCAGTTACGAACTTGTTGATAAGAACATTGATATTTCAAAGCCATTGCTCCATAATTCTTATCATTTGCCAAGCATTCCATAACTATTTTTAATCGCTCATCAAGAGTCGTTGATTTTGCTTTTTTCATGCAAGCACCTCCAGTGGATGTTTTTAATATTCCACCAGAATTATACACCTGAATCCACTTTAAAAGTTGTGTGTGTGACCGGATTCCGTATTTTAAGCAAATATCATCAAGAGAACCAGCTCCATTAAGATAATCATTTACCGCAGATATTTTTAGTGCTTTTGAGTAACTTTTGTTTTTGGGTTGATTAAGTAAACCTGTTGGTCCATTGCATTGGTATATAGAAATCCATTTTCTAATACTCTGGTAAGCGACTCCAAGGTTTTTACTTGCCTGACCCAATCCAATCTCTCCATCAAGATATTGCTCAACTATTTTTACCTTTACTATTGGATCAATTTTGCTTTTTCTGGACATGAAAATACCCCCATATAGGACTTTTATATTTCATTGTCCTATATGAGGGTAGCATATCAGTATCGGGTAGTCCTTTTCTGATCAAGAAAGGAGACTAACTAATATGAGTGAAAAAAGGAGAGACAGCAAAGGACGTATATTACACAACGGAGAGGTTCAACAAAAAGACGGAAGATATCGATTTAAATATTATGACAGCACAGGAAAAGATAGATATTTATATAGCTGGCGCTTGGACAAGAATGATAAAACTCCTGCAGGAAAGCGTACAGGTCCATCACTAAGAGAACTTGAGAAAAAGCTGCAGGCTGATATGTTTGACCACATTGTTACAAATGGCGGAAATCTGACAGTGCTGGAACTGGTTGAGAAATATGTTGCAACACGAACCGGTGTCAGAAATTCTACGAGAGCCGGTTATAAAACTACAATCAATTTCCTCAAAAAAGATTCTTTTGGTAGTAGAAGAATCGATACAGTCAGAATTTCAGATGCAAAGTTATGGCTGATTGGATTGCAACAGCAGCATGGGAAAAGTTATAGTGCGATTCATTCCATAAGAGGTGTGCTTAGACCGGCATTTCGGATGGCACTGGATGATGATCTGATCAGGCGTAATCCATTTGAATTTGAATTGGCAACAGTGATTGTTAATGATAGTGTCACAAGAGAAGCTATTACCCGGGAACAGGAACGTAAATATCTGGAATTTGTAAAGAATGATGCTCATTTTAAAAGATATTATGAAGGAATCTTTATTCTGTTCAAAACAGGACTTAGAATCTCTGAGTTTGTAGGATTAACAATTAAAAATATTGATTTTACCAATCACAAGATTATTGTGGATCATCAGCTTATCAGGACAAGCAATATGGCTTACATGATTGAAGCTCCAAAGACTGAGAGTGGTGTAAGGGAAATTCCAATGACACCAGAGGTTGAGGATGCATTTCGAACAATCATCAAAAAGCGCAGGAAACCGAAAGTGGAACCAATGGTAGAGGGATATTCAGGATTTTTGTATCTAGATAAGAATGACATGCCAATGGTCGCACTTCACTGGGAAAAGTATTTTCAGCATATCCTGCAGAAATATAACAACATCTACAGAGTGCAAATGCCAAAGGTGACACCACATGTGTGCAGGCATACGTTTTGCTCCAATATGGCAAAAAGTGGAATGAACCCCAAGAGCCTGCAGTATATTATGGGACACTCGGATATCAGTGTTACCTTAAATACTTATACACATGTAAAATTTGAAGATGCACAGGAAGAAATGCGTAAGATACAGGCTGTGTAAAAGCACAGGGGCAAAACAAGATTTTGTACCCCTGTTTATGCCCCTAATACTGACGATATTATGCCGGATTATGAGATGATATGCGATTATGTTAAAATGCAGGAAATCCGGAAAGCCAGTAAAATCAATATATGCGGACTTATGCGAGGTTATGCAACAATGATAAAAGTGTTATTCATCTGCCACGGCAATATCTGCCGGTCAACTCTTGCCCAAAGTTTTTTCACCCATCTGGTGAACACCCATGGTCTTGCAGACCAGTTTGTCATTGACAGTTGTGCAACAAGCAGAGAAGAAATCGGCAATCCACCCCACAGAGGAACTGTCAATAAATTAAGAGAAATGGGCATTCCGGTAGTTCCTCATCAGGCGAGACAGATTACCTGGTCCGACTATACCAATTTTGATTATATCATTGGTATGGATTCTGCCAACATACGCAATCTTCATCGTATGCTCAGGGGAGATCCGGATAAAAAAACATCCAAATTATTAGATTATACTTCCCGAAAAGGTGAAGATATTGCAGATCCATGGTATACCGGTAATTTTGATGCAACTTACCGGGACGTAAAAGAGGGCTGTGAAGCCCTCCTGGATGAATGTCTCTTGCATCTGTAAGCTTTAAGTAAAGTTTCAGGCTTATACTCCTGTACTTTTTACTTTTCGTTCCTGATTTTCAATCAGCCTTCCAGTGCATAAGAAAGTAATTTTTTTAAATCGTGATGAAACTGCCGGTTTTTACTGTGCAGTTTCTTTTTTTCTGATGCAGATTTCATCTGCTCAACCTGAACCCGGTAACGGTTGAATAAGGCAATGTAATCATTTCCGGGTCTCTGTCCCCACCGAACCAGTACCCAGTTCATTGCCTCGTCATTCCAAAATTCCATCGGGATTTCTGCCATTTTCAGTAAAGTGATATATTGGACTGCCTCCCTGGCCATTTTTGCGATCTCACGATTGCGGTATGTATTTTCATGTTCAGCCCGTCCAAGCTTTCCGAGCAATCGCTTCGGCATACTTTTTTTCTTTTCCTCGCGGTTCATCAGTTGTAAACTTTTTTCAAGTATTTCATTCAGACTGCTATATGCATTCCAGTAGGTAACAAAAGAAACAGACTCCGCTGTCTTTTCCTCCGGCTCAAGCTTGAATGTCTTAAATACCCGTTCCACTGGTTCTGAATTCCCGAAAAACTGTGCATCATAACCTTTTCTTTTTTCGGGATCAGATAATGTCTGATATGCTTCAAGTATTTCCTGCATAAAAGCGGTTGTATCTATATCTTTATGTGCATTTGCATCTGGATGATACACTTTTGCCAATGCATTTTTTGCAATTGTGATTTCCTCGATTGACGCATCTCTGGACACACCTAATATTTCATAATAAGTGCGAGACTTCATGAAGGACCTCCTTCTTATAACCATTTATTAACCATTTATTTCCCATGATTAATATACGCTAGTCATTTTCAAAAGTCAATGAAACTCTGTCTGCATATTTTGAAATTCTCCCTACTATATTAGTAACATACGAGATTCTGGGGGAAATCCTTTATGAAAACGATCAAGAAGCTGTTGGCAGTCATGCTGATCTGCATACAGACACTGCAATTTTCAATGGTTCCAAATGTCCTGGCTGAAGAAACAGCAACCACTCCAGGAACAGAACAAACTTCGGATACGGCAGTAGAAGTGACTGCTCCTTCTGCAATTTTAATGGAAATGACAACGGGTACAGTATTATACGAAAAAGATGCGGATACTGCACGACCACCGGCAAGTGTCACGAAAGTCATGACAATGCTTTTAATTTTTGATGCACTTGCAGAAGGGAAAATTCAGTTGGAGGATAAAGTTACAACTTCTGAATATGCCTCTTCTATGGGCGGCTCTCAGGTCTTCCTGGAAACGGGAGAAAAGCAGACCGTAGAAACTTTACTCAAATGTATTTCTATTGCCAGTGCAAATGATGCCTGTGTTGCTATGGCTGAATATATTTCAGGAAATGAAGAGGAATTTGTCCGTCAGATGAATCTTCGTGCAGAAGGTCTCGGCATGAAACACACTCATTTTGTGAATTGTAACGGACTGGATGCAGAAGGTCACGAAACAAGTGCCCGTGATATTGCATTGATGTCCCGTGAACTTCTCCTGAAATATCCGGAAATTCATAATTATTGTACGATCTGGATGGAAAATATCACTCATACAACCTCAAAAGGTTCGTCTGAATTTGGATTAACTAATACCAATAAACTGATCCGTCAGTATGAATATGCAACCGGATTAAAAACCGGCTCTACCGGCAAGGCAAAGTTCTGTGTTTCAGCAACTGCTGAAAAAAATGGTGTCAGTCTGATCGCAGTTATTATGGGGGCTGAAGATTCCAAAGCCAGGTTCAAGGATGCTGTTACCTTATTAAATTATGGGTTCGGAAAATGTCAGATGTATACGGATGAAAAAATGCCCTCTTTGGATCCAATCTCTGTCACCGGTAGTATACAGGAATCCATTTCACTTGAATATGAAAAGAAATTTACTTATCTGGATACAACAGGAGCAAATCTGAATGCTGTTACTTCAAGGCTTCAGATTCCTGATAAAGTAAATGCTCCGGTTAAAAAAGGGGACACTGTCGGTCAACGGATTTACTATTTAGACGAAAAAGAAATCGGCAGTGTGAATCTTCTGGCTGAAGAAACCGTTAAAAAAGCAGGATTCTTTGATTATCTGAGAAAAGCTCTTTACTGGATTGCACTATAAAGAATACTTATCATATTTTCCGGGAAACTCTGCCAGAGAATCTTTATATTTTTCTTGTCCTCGAAAGGGAATGTGATTTATAATCATTTTATCTGCTGCCGGGATGCAGAGACAGGAGAGTGAGACATTTATGAATATACCAATGATTATTTTTCTTTTTATTCTGATCGCAGGGGGACTGCTTGGATTGGAGATTTATCGGGAACTCCATCATTTCCGGGTAACTCACTACACGATTGAATCACAAAAATTTAAAGGATTCAGCAGGGATCTGAATCTGATTTTTCTAAGTGATCTTCATAATCGGGTTTATGGTGAGAAAAATGAACCTCTGCTACAGGCTATCCGCAATGAAAAGCCGGACCTTATTTTAATCGGTGGAGATATGCTCGTCGGCAAGGAAGATGCCTCCTATGATATTGCACTTGATTTTACCAGTCAGTTACCCGAAATTGCTCCGGTGCTTTACGCGACAGGAAACCACGAGCAGCGTATGAGGGAAAAGCCTGAGATCTATCAGGCTGCCTATGCCGACTACCGGCAACAGTTGAAAGACAGAGGTGTTCTTTTTTTGGAAAATGGAAGCTGCCGGATTGAAGCAGGAACGGTTCTCCTGGAAATTTCGGGCGTGGAACTTCCATCCGCATCGTATAAAAAGCTGAAAAAGCTTCCGATCCAGGCTTCTGATATTGCAGAATATCTCCATAAAGATAGTGTTTCGGTTACTGAAGATTCAGTTTACCGCATTTTACTTGCCCATAATCCAGCTTATATGAATGCTTATAAAGGATGGGGGGCTGATCTTATTTTATCCGGTCATCTCCACGGTGGAGTGATGCGACTTCCCGGAATTGGTGGAGTAATCACCCCACAAGCCTTCCTTTTTCCAAAATACTCTGGTGAAATGACGAAAGAAGGAGAACAGACCATCATTGTCAGCCGTGGACTTGGAACGCATACAATCAATATCCGGCTTTTTAATCAGCCTGAAGTCGTGTCCATCTGCCTGAAAAGATCGGAAAATAAGAAATAATTTTTGAATAGCCGGAATGATGAAAGGTGAAAAAGCCGTTGTCAAAATTCCTTTTTTCCCCTATAATATTCATGTTATGGTATTTTGGGATTTTTCACGGAAATATGCACCGGGAAAATCTGCAGGTACTTCAGATCATGCTTTTAAGCACAGAAATGACAAGAGGGAAAAATGGGTATACCGGTAAAGTTAGAAGTATTTGAAGGACCACTGGATCTGCTCCTTCATTTGATAGAGAAAAATAAAGTTGATATTTATGATATTCCGATTGTTGAGATCACGAATCAGTATATGGAATATATCAGGGGGATGCAGCATGAAGATCTGAATGTCATGAGTGAATTTCTTGTGATGGCAGCGACGCTTCTAGATATCAAATGTCGGATGCTTCTTCCTAAAGAAGTGACGGAAGAAGGAGAGGAAGAAGATCCGCGTCAGGAGCTTGTGGAACAGCTCCTTCAATATAAGATGTACAAGTATATGGCATTTGAACTGAAAGACCGTGAACTGGATTCGGGTCAGGTTATGTATAAATCTCCGGATATTCCGGAAGAGATTCTTGAATACGCAGAACCTGTAGACCTGGATCAGCTTCTTGGAGATCTCACTATGGCTAAATTAGGAGAAGTGTTCCGTGAGATCATGAAGCGTCAGGCTGAAAAGATTGATCCGGTCAGGAGTAAATTCGGAAAGATTGAAAAAGAAGAGGTTTCTCTTTCAGATAAATTTGTCTATGTTCATGAATATATGCGTCAGCATAAGAGGTTCAGTTTCAGGCAGCTTCTTTTGGAACAGAAGAGTAAGATGCATATCGTTGTTACTTTTCTTGCAATCCTGGAAATGATGAAGCTGGGAGAGATTCACGTAGAGCAGGAAAATACCTGTGGAGAGATCATGATTGAAAGGATAGGAGAAGCAGATGAATACAAAGAAGCTTCAGGCAGCGATCGAAGCGATTCTGTTCACAATGGGGGAATCAGTGGAACTGAGTAAGATTGCAGCAGCGATTGAACAGGATGAACCTACGACCCGTGGAATCATTTCTGATATGATGACTGCTTATGAAAAGCAGAACCGCGGTATCCGGATTATTGAGCTGGATCATTCATTCCAGTTATGTACAAAAAAAGAATACTATGATTATCTCATCCGCATTGCCAGACAACCTAAGAGGTATGTACTCACGGATGTTATGCTGGAGACGCTCTCGATCATTGCATACCGTCAGCCGGTAACAAAACTGGAAATTGAAAAGATCCGCGGGGTAAAATCTGATCATGCTGTCAATAAGCTGGTGGAATATGGACTAGTGGAAGAAGTCGGACGGATGGATGCCCCGGGCAGACCTATTTTATTTGGGACAACCGAGGAATTTCTTCGGCGTTTCAGTGTTCAGTCTCTTGATGATCTTCCATCTCTTGCTCCTGAACAGATTGAGCATTTTAAAGAAGAAGCAGAAGACGAGGCCAAGTTAAAACTTGATATCTGATTTTTAGTTACGCAAGCAGTTTCTTCTTTTATACGGTCTGATTTTCAGACTGGATACATAAAATAATGACAAGACAATTCTGTAACGGAGTTGGAGCAGTGGCAAAAGTCAGATTATTTTATCGGAGAAAAATTTGTTACTGGCTGATCGTATCAGTAATGATCCTGATGACTCTCAATCCATCTTTACAGGTGATTGCAAAGGAATCAGTAAGCGATGATCTTACTGTCTATACGGATGCCGGTGAATCTTTAGAATTATACGCCCGTTCAGCCGTCCTTATGGACGGAGACAGCGGACGTATTTTATTTGAAAAAAATGGATCCGATCCACGTCCTATGGCGAGTACAACGAAGATCATGACGTGTATTCTTGCTCTCGAAGCATCTGATCCATCTCGGAAGATCACTGTCAGTTCTCAAGCAGCCTCCCAGCCAAAAGTCCATCTTGGAATGACAGAAGGACAGTCTTTTTATTTAAAAGATCTTCTTTATTCCCTTATGCTGGAATCCCATAATGACGCTGCCGTTGCAATAGCGGAGGGAATTGATGGCAGTGTAGAAGCTTTTGCCCAAAGGATGAATCAGAAAGCCGAAGAAATAGGATGTAAAAATACATATTTCATTTCTCCCAATGGATTGGATGCACAGGATTCTCAAAGCAATCATCATACTACAGCCCGGGAACTTGCACTGATCCTGCGTTACTGCATTATGATTTCGCCCCAGCGTGAGGCCTTTTTGAAAATCACCCGCACCATGCAGTATACTTTTCAGGACTGCGAAAAGAATTTTTCTTATTCCTGTAATAACCACAATGCGTTTCTTAATATGATGGAGGGTGCTCTTACCGGTAAGACCGGTTTTACTGCGGATGCCGGATATTGTTATGTGGGGGCATTGCAGCGGGATGACAGGACTTTTATCGTTGCTTTACTGGCATGCGGCTGGCCTAATAACAGAAATTATAAATGGATGGATACAAAAAAATTAATGACCTACGGATTAGAAAATTATGTTTATCGCGATTTTCAAGTGAAAGCAGCCCCACACTTTGTACTGGTACAGAACGGCATTGAAAATAAAATGAACTATCCCTCTTCTGATCCTGTCCGGCTGGAAGTTCGTGCAAATACAGAACCATTCCGCCTTTTAATGAACCAAAAAGAGGATATTTCGATTCGATACTATCTGACAGATAAGGTCCATGCACCTGTCAGGGAGAATACCCGTCTTGGGATTATGAAGTGTTATCTTGGAGATGAAGTAATCCGGGAATTTCCTCTTGTCGCAACGAAAACCATTGCAAAACGTACTTTGAAAACCTGTTTTGATTATGCTATATTAAAATATATCAATAAAACTGATTAAATTCATCACTGGAATATATCTGAAAGCTATGATACTATAGGTGAAGACAAAAAAGAGCAACTAAATTGATGAAATATAAGGAGTGTACAACTATGGAAAACTGGAAAAAATACGAAAAGACTTATTTTATGCCGCCAGAGCCATGTTATGACTGGGTAAAAAAAGATTCTATTGATAAAGCACCGATCTGGTGCAGTGTGGATCTGCGGGATGGAAACCAGGCACTGATCGAACCAATGAGCCTGGATGAGAAACTGGAGTTTTTCCAGCTCCTCGTAGATGTTGGATTTAAAATGATCGAGGTAGGATTTCCTGCAGCATCTGAGACAGAGTATCAGTTTCTTAGAACATTGATCGAGCAGAATATGATTCCTGATGACGTTACGATTCAGGTTCTGACTCAGGCAAGAGAACATATCATCAAAAAAACTTTTGAAGCTGTAAAGGGTGCTCCACATGCGATCATCCATGTATACAATTCAACTTCTGTAGCACAGCGTGAACAGGTATTCCGCAAAGATAAAGAGCAGATTAAGCAGATTGCCATTGATGGAGCTACATTATTAAAGAAGCTTGCCGAGGAAACAGAAGGAAACTTCACTTTCCAGTACAGTCCGGAAAGTTTCCAGGGAACAGAAGTTGACTATGCATTGGATGTCTGCAACGCTGTCCTTGATGTATGGCAGCCAACTGCTGACAACAAAGCGATCATCAATCTTCCTACAACGGTAGAAAATGCAATGCCGCATGTATTTGCCAGTCAGGTAGAGTATTTCAACAAACATTTATTACACCGCGAAAACGTAATCCTTTCCCTTCATCCACATAATGACAGAGGATCAGGCGTATCAGATGCAGAACTTGGAATCCTTGCCGGAGCAGATAAGATTGAGGGAACATTGTTTGGAAACGGTGAGAGAACCGGAAACGTAGATATCATTACTCTTGCCATGAACATGTTCTCACAGGGAGTAAATCCAAATCTTGATTTTTCCAATATGAGTGAGATCTACGAAGTATATGAGCGTGTTACAAGAATGAAAGTTTCTCCTCGTCAGCCATATGCAGGTGACCTTGTATTTACTGCGTTCTCAGGTTCCCATCAGGATGCGATTGCAAAGGGCATGGCATGGAGAGAAGAACATGACTGCAAGACATGGACAGTTCCATATCTTCCGATTGACCCACAGGATGTTGGAAGAAGATATGATTCGGATGTTATCCGTATCAACAGCCAGTCAGGAAAAGGTGGCGTAAACTATATTCTGAAGCAGAGCTTCGGTATCAGCCTGCCGGAGAAGATGAGAGAAGAAGTCGGATACATGGTAAAAGATGTTTCTGACAAGGCTCATCAGGAACTGACACCGGATGTTGTATATCGTATTTTTGAGGATCATTATATCAGTGCAAAACCAATCTTCAGTGTGGACGAATGCCACTTTAAGCAGGAAGATGGTATCGTAGCAGAGGCAACGATCCATCAGAATGACAATAACCACAAGATCACAGGTGTTGGAAACGGACGCCTGGATGCAGTAAGCAATGCGATCAAGCATTACTTTGGCATCAGTTACGAACTTGCTTTTTATGAAGAACATTCTCTTACAAAAGGATCTTCTTCCCGTGCAGTTGCTTACGTTGGTGTTATCTGTAATAAAAAGAAATACTGGGGAGTCGGAATTGATGCCGACATTATTAAAGCATCCATCCAGGCTCTGGTAGTCGCTGTAAATAAATTGCCGGAAATTGCCGAATCCCAGTCCTGCAAAGATGAAAGACTTTTAGAAATCACCAACTACATCTACGCAAATTATAAAGATGTGACTTTGGATGACCTTTCAGAAAAGTTTTTCCTTTCCAAACCGTATCTCTCTAAATATATTAAAGAGAAATCCGGACTGACTTTCGGGGATATTCTTAAGCAGGTCAGAATGAAAAAGGCACGTGCAATGCTCAAGAGCAGCAGTGCTACTGTAGAAAGCATCGCAGAATCTGTCGGATATCAGAATGTAGAACATTTTAACCGAATCTTTAAGAAGATGTATAATATCACACCGGTTCAGTATCGGAACAGACATTAATAAATTTGTAGTTGTTGAAGAGAAAATATACAGGCAGCAAGGAGTTTTTTGACAGAAGAGCGTCCATATCCGCACTTGTTGCTGCATCGCAGTGCAGGACCCGCTTTACCTCAGCCCGTTGACAACTTGTAACAGAAACGTGGAAACACTCGTGCAGTGGCACTCCTGTTTACGTTCCTTAACAAGTTGGGCAAAGTGTCTTCGGAACGCTCC
>OGYI01001773.1_pt1 | contig 19085 bp, 14 predicted proteins | sample 1576521 | NCBI WGS metagenome assembly OGYI01 (sample SAMEA3541484, study PRJEB24748) | human gut metagenome | biome: human gut; feature: human-associated habitat; material: faeces | place: China | collected 2012
TTGCTTTGTTATGATTCTGTCGCTTTTTTTCAAAGATAGGTCCAGATTCTTGCCTGCTGCAATCACCGGAGAGTATGATGAAAACAGAACAAAAAAGGAGTGATGCGGAGATGGAACAGATCGTGCAGACGCGCAGCGTCCCTGTGATGGGAAGCTATGACGTTGTAGTGTGCGGGGGAGGCCCCGGTGGCTGGGTCGCAGCGGTAGCCGCTGCGCGCGCAGGCGCCCGTACCGCGTTGGTAGAGCGCTATGGGTTTGTGGGCGGTATGGCTACGGCGGCCCTTGTAGTGCCGATCAGCGTATTCACCTACAACGGACAGCTGGTATGCGGGGGGATTCCCTGGGAATTCGTACAGCGTATGGTGGAAGCCGACGGAGCGGAGGTAGAGCATCCGTTGGGGAATATTTCCCATGATCCGGAATGCTATAAATTGATCGCGCAGCGGATGCTGCTGGAGAGCGGCGTTGATTTGCATTTTCACGCAGTGCTCACAGGCTGCGTGCGGGAGGACAGCAGGATAACGCATGTGATTTTGGACACCAAAAGCGGTCCCAGGGCGCTGGAGGCAAAATATGTGATCGACAGCACCGGAGACGGCGATCTCTGCGCTATGGCGGGTGTGCCGATGCAGGAAAATACAATGCCGCTTCAGCCGCCTTCCCTGTGCTTTTGTATCGGCGGCGTGGATACGGACGCTCTGGAGCTGATCCATCATGAAAAGCAGGGGCTCAATTATCACAATCTGCGCGTCCAGACAAAGCTGCGTGAATTGGCTGAGACGGAGGATGTTCCAGTATTCGGCGGCCCTTGGTTTTGCAGTATTCACCGCGACGGCAGAGTAATGGTGAACATGACCAGGACGCCCGCGGATATGCTGGACCCTGCCCAGGCGACCCGTGCCGAATGCAGGCTGAGGGAGGACGTACACGCTTTTGTAGCGTTGCTGAAGAAATATTTTCCGGAATTCAAAAACGCAGAACTGCTGTTTACCGCCGCGCAAACGGGCGTGCGCGAGACCCGGCATATAAAAGGCGAACATGTTCTCACCGGAGAAGAATATTTGAATGCCGTACATTTTGAAGACGCCGTAAGCCGGGGAGCGCATCCCATTGACATCCATACCGCCGGTGACACGACGCAGAAGTGCCAGTTTCTAAAGAACGCGGCCTATATCCCTTATCGTTCTCTGATCGTCCCGGGCTTCGACAATCTGCTGGTGGCGGGGCGTTGTTTTTCAGCCGACCAGGTGGCTTCAGCCTCGGTGCGGGTGCAGGCCTCGGTGATGGGGCTGGGCCAGGCGGCGGGCTGTGCCGCCGCCCAGTGTGCCTGTGCGGGCACGAGCGTGCACAAAGCCGATGTGCCCACGCTGCAGGCCATGCTGCGCAAATGGGGCGCGCTGATTTAAAGGAACGTCAGGGCTTTCAAAAAGCAAAGCAGGCGAATAGATCGCATGGGCATAGGAAATGAGGGAAGAGGATGACGACAGTCGACTACGAAAAAAACGTACCGGTGCTGGGCTCTTATGAGGTCGTGGTAGCAGGGGCAGGCCCGGCGGGGATATGTGCGGCGGTGGCAGCGGCCCGCAGCGGGGCGCGCGTGGCGCTGGTGGAACGTTACGGAGTATTGGGAGGAAATCTGACGGCCGGTTATGTCGGGCCGATATTGGGTATGGTCGGCAGTGGGACCATGCGGGATGAGCTGATGGCCTTGCTGGGGGTACCGGAGAATGATATGATCGGAGAGGTGGGCGTCGCCCACGATATGGAACAGGCCAAACGGGTTCTGGCCGAATTTGTTTCATGTGAGAATCTTGATGTGTTTCTGCAGACGCCCGTCGTGGACGCGCTTATGGCTGGCGCCTCTCTGGAAGGGCTGCTGGTGGCAACCAAGGAAGGGCTGCGCGCCATGGAGGGGAAAATCGTGATAGACGCCACCGGGGATGGCGACGTGGCCTGGTTTGCGGGCGCTCCTGTGGAAAAGGGGCGCGCCGATGGACTGATGCAGCCGGTGACGCTGGAATTTACACTGGATGGTGTGGACGAGAGCCGGGCTGTGGCATGTATTGGCGACGTAGACGATGTGGAGCTGAACGGTGAGCGGTTTCTTGATTACTGTGCGCGCTGCGCGCGGCAGGGGCTGCTGCCGGAGCAGCTGGCGGCTGTGCGGCTGCACCGTACCACGCATCCCGGACAGCGGCAGGTGAACACGACACAGCGCAACGGCATAGACGCTACTTGCGTGCGTGCGCTTTATTCCTCGGAGCTGGAGCTGCGCCGCCAAATCGACATACTGGTGCATTTCTTTCGGGAGAATCTGCCCGGGTATGAAAAATGCAGGTGCATTGCCAGCGGCGTTACGCTGGGCGTGCGGGAAACACGCCGTGTGATGGGGGAGTATACTGTTACTGCGGAAGAATTGGCGGCGGGAAAGCGCTTTTCTGATGTGGCGGTACACAAGGCCGAGTTCATCGTGGATATCCATAATCCGGAAGGAGCGGGCCAGGCGGAGGAAAGGATACAGTATGTAATGCCCTACGACTTGCCTTACCGCTGTTTTGTGCCGCTCAAGGTGGAGAATCTGCTCACTGCAGGACGGTGCATTTCGGGCACACACCGGGCGCATGCATCTTACCGGGTGATGTCAATTTGCATGGCGATGGGCGAGGCTGTGGGGATGGCGGCGGCACTGTGTGTTCGGGAAGGCTGTACGCCCCGCACTCTGGATGTGAAAAAACTTCAGGCGGCGCTGGAATCAAAAGGAGTAGATTTGTACAGCAAATAATGACGGTATGAAAAAACGGGCGGTAGCATTTTCAGCTGCCGCCCGCTTTCTTTAATGAATAATGCAAAAGCCTCCCGCCGGGAGGCTTTTGCGTGTGACCAAGCTATTGCCCCAGATAAGCTCCCTGCTGCAGCAGAAGGCTGCGCAGTGCCTGAGCGTCGACACGGGATGGATCGCAGGCGCCGGATGCGGCCATAGCTGCGGCGGTTCCCGCCGCCTGGCCGAACACAAGACAGCAGGGAATCATACGGATGGCAGAGCCGGCCATTGCGTCGGCGGAAATGGAACGTCCCGCCACCAGAAGATTGGAGATTCCGCGCGGGATAAGGCAGCGGTAAGGAACACCAAAAAACGGACCGTTTTCCAGCGTATAGTAGGTTCCGCCGGGATCGTTTTTATTGTGGGTATCCATATTGGTCGCCATGACGGCGATGGAATCATCCGGTACACGGCAGGCCCGCACGTCGTCAACGGTGAGCCGGTATAATCCGTCGACATGCCGCGTTTCGCGGATGCCGATGGTAGCTGCAGTGTCAAGGAAACGCGCGTTTTCAAAGCCGGGCGCGTATTTTTTCAGAAATCCGAATACCTGGTGCGCCTGGCGCAGTCCCTCCAGTTCGGCGCGGGTCAGATCCTCCGCGTTTGTACCGTCCACATCCAGGATTCGGGTAACGTTCAAACGGTATTCCCCGGCCGCGGGGCTTTCAAACAGACACACCTCGCCTCGGGGCACGTCGCCCCATTCTGCGGCTTTCTCCCGGATCAGCCAGCTGAAAGGCCCGTAAAACGGGCGTATTTCATCCCGGTGTTCCCGAATGTGCGCTTTGAGGCGGGGCGTATCCACATTGCCGACACGGAAAAACAACGTGGCTGGCTGCATATTGCCGTCCTCCACGCGCCCAAGTTCAAATTTTACGCCCGAGCGTGCAGCAACGTCTGCGTCGCCGCTGCAGTCGATCACAACTTTGGCACGAAACAGAAACAGGCCGGATTTATTGGCGGCTACGACACCGGTGATGCGGCCGTTTTCCTGCAGTACATCTATAAACTGGGTGTGCAGCAGCAGCTTTGCACCGCTTTCAGCAAGCATCTGTGTACATACCAGTTTAAAGCACTCATGGTCAAAGGGGCCAACATGGGCGTGGCCGATCTTATAAAAGCCGGAAAACGGTTCTTCCGCCTCTACATCGGCCGGATCAACGGCGCCGCCCAGAGTTTTCATACGGGCCACAACCTCCTCAAAGATACCCCGGATGACCATTTTTTTGTTTTGTGCATCATAGCAGGTCATAAACGGACCGACGAGGCCGGTTGTGGCCTGGCCGCCTACACATCCGTTCTGATCAAACACAAGGGTCCGGGCCCCATTGCGGGCCGCACAGACAGCGGCACCGATACCGGCGGGGCCGGCGCCGACTACCAGAACGTCTACATTTTCAGCAACGGATAGTTGCCTGGTAAAGGATACGGTCTCCATTGTTTACCTCCGCTCTTTTGTTCTGCCTGAGGTGCGGGGTCAATAGCGGCCCCGCCTGGTCTGCCCCGGGCGCGAATATTTTGTGGAAACTCCGAAAGAATCCAGGATCAGGGCTTGTTTGACATCCTGATGATCCTTGTCATACCATAAATTGTGCTGTTCCTGCGGATCGTTTTCCATGTCGTACAACTCTCCGAATTGGCTGCCGTGATAAACGCTGAGTTTGAACCGTCCGTCGTAATACATGGTTGCGTAGCAGCTTTCGGCCGGTTTGCCGGCCGCCTGAATTTCTCCAGGGGCGCGAAGTCCGTCGTAGTTCATATCCACCTCCAGCGTATCGTAGAACTCAGCGCGCACGAATTTGCGCGGTGCCGGCGCGTTCTGCCCTGTGAGGACGGGAACGAGGGAGCGCCCATGGGTGTCGGCTGGTGGGATGCCGCACAGGTCGGCGATGGTGGGGGCCAGATCGGTTTGTTCCACCAGGCCGCCGTACACGGCGTTTTGCCGGAAGGTACCGGGCAGGGAAATAATAAGCGGGACGTGCGTAATACCCTCGTAAAAGCGGCAGCCTTTATGGGTAAGCCCATGGTCGCCGAGCATTTCACCGTGATCGGAATTGAAAATAACGATGGTGTTTTCCCGCAGCCCCATTGCGTCCAGTGCGTCAATGATGCGTCCGTAGTGTCTGTCGATCAATTCTATCATCCCGTAATAGGACGCCTTGTTTCTCCGCATCGCATCGTCTGTGGGATGGGCCGTACTTTGAAAGAAAAAATCTTTAAGGTTATTGTTCAGAGCGAGGTCGGCATCGCTGTAAATGGGGTCGGGCAGATTGCGGGCAAGATATTTCTCCACCAGGTCCGCCGGCGCGTCATAAGGCGGGTGAGGGTCGTAGCAGTTGACCGATAACAGCCATGGCTGCTCGCAGGCGGACCGTTCCCGTATAAAGGAGACGGCTTTTTCCGCCAGCCATGCGGTTTGCCGCAGCTCCGCAGGAGCGTCGGAGCGGTACCAGTGATAATCGTGCTTTTCATCGGAGGTAAAAATATCATGCCAGTCCACACCTTTTTGGTTCAGCCATTCCACATAGGGGTTGCCGGGGCTGTTCAGGTGATGCCCGGACGCGAGATTGTAACAGAAATAAGAATAGCCGTCATCCATGCGTGGCTCGTAATCGTTCCAGGCCGAGGTGATATGCAGTTTCCCGACGAGCCCGCAATAATATCCGGCGTCGGCAAGGCGTTTTGTGATCAGCGTGCAGTGCTCCGGCAGGTTGCACGCCCCATTGATATTGGCGTTGATCGAAGACGGATAACGCCCTGTCAGGAAACTGGCGCGGCTGGGTGTGCAGATGGGGTTTTGGCAGTATGTGTTGGTGAAAGCGACACCCTGGCGGCACAGGCGGTCCAGGTTGGGCGTATCAATGAATGAATTGCCCAAAGCATGGATCGTGTCCCACCGCTGTTGGTCTGTGCAAAGCCAAAGGATATTGGGCCTTTTGTCCATAGCAATTCCTCCGTTCTTATCTGCAACCTTCCACAAAAAAGGGGCCTGAGGCCCCTTTTGGTGCGGTTGGAATATGGTCAGCCATAAAAACTGTCGTACCAGGCCTGCAGCTCAGCCTGAACTGCATCGCCGCCGGCATTTTTCCAGTCCGCCTGGAAAGTGGGAAGATCGTCCAGCGTTTTGGTCCCGGCCAGAATTTGCAGGATATAATCGTTCATGCTGCTGAACAGTGCTGTATTGTATTTGGCATAGTTTTCGGTGGCAGGCTTAAAGGCGAAATCATTGTTTACAAAAATTTCAGGCGTATTTTCGTTGGCATACAAAGTAACAGCTTCGAAACCTGCCCACTGGGCGTCGGATTTGCGGACGCGGGACGGCCATTCGGTCGCGAACTCTTCCTCGTTGGTAGAGTCGATATACCAGTAGGAATTGCCGCGCTCCTCGGCAAAAATGGGGTTGATGGGGGCGATGCCGCCGTCTTCATCATAGTTAAAGTGAGTTCCTTCCACACCGATGTTGATATAAAGCTGGTTTTGCTGCTTCAGGTTGATCCAGTTCACGGCATCGGCGGCGTTTTCCGAGCCGCGCAGAATGACAGTGACAAAGTTGATGGCTTCCGTGCGCATGTATTTGCAGGTACCGTCAGAGCCTTTCAGTGCGCCGATGTATCCGAGGTCATCGTAAGTGAGGCCCAGAGTCTCAAGCATGGTGGGAGTGGTCTCGCCCAGGCCGTTGCGGTTGATCTGAGCGATGATCGCCTTGCCGCCTGCAAGCTTTTCCTGCACGGTGGACGAGGTGTTTACGGCCCAGTCGGGGTCAAGCAGACCCTCCTGCTGGCACTTAGACAGAAATTCGATCATCTTTCCGAAGTTTTCATGCTCCGTCATATAATATACATTGCCGTCCTCATCTACCATCCAGTCGTTGTAGATGCCGAACGCCGCGGCAATGGCCTGCGGGAAGATCCAGGTGCCGTTGCCTTCCGAGGCGGAACGGTACGGGCCAGAGAAGATGATGTATTGATCTCCGAAATGTTCTTTTAATTTTACGAGACAGTCATAAAATTCGTCGATCGTGGTTGGGATGGCCTCGATGCCTGCCTCCTGCATCAGATCCCAGCGGCATACCATAAAGCCCTGCACCTCCTGGGCATAGGGATATTTATAAGGAATGCCGTAAATGTTGCCGTCCTCGCCGGAGACAGCACGCCAGGAATCCTCGGATACACCGTTCAGGATATCTTGGCCATAGACGTCCAGCAGATCGTTCAGGGGCATAAGGGCACCCTGGCTCATCAGTGTCTGGAACTGGTCGGGTGAGCACTGGATGATATCATAGGAGGCGCCGCCGGCAACCTCCATCACAAGCTTTTCGTCGGCATTCTCGGCCGGCAGAGCATAATATTCCACATCATAACCCGTGGTCTCTTTGAGAACGTCCACCATGATATCGGTGGTGGGGTCCCATGCAACGTTATACCCCAGACGCTTTAATGTTACGTTGCCCGGGCCCTTCAATGCGGGGACGTTTGCGCCCGCCGTGCTTTGGCTGGTGCCGGATGCGTCCGTGCCGGACGGCGAAGCGCTTCCGGCGCCTCCGCAGCCTGCAAGGCATGTGAGCAGAAGCGCTGCGGTCAGCAGAATAGACAATGCTTTTTTCATCTTGTTACCTCCTGTTTTGATCGATTCGACTATCTCCTACCGGTGCATCCCGGAATGGATCCAAAAAGGTTATCCCTTGACGGAGCCGATTGTGATGCCCTGTACCATAAACCGGGCCACAAAGGGATAAAGGGCGACAATGGGAATGATGGACAGCGTGACGGCGGCCGCGACCATGCCTTCGGAAGTGATATTGGCCATGTAGTTGTTGCTGGCGAGATTTTGAATAAAATCCTGGCTGTTGTTGATGATATTGTACAGGTATACCTGAAGGGTGTTCATATCCGGGGACCGGGTATACATCATCGCATGGAAATAATTGTTCCAGTAATTGATCGCATACAGCAGGCCGACGGTGGCGATCACCGGTTTGGACATGGGGCACACGATGGACACCAGCGTGCGCAGATCCCCGGCGCCGTCGATCCGGGCGGATTCCTCTACACTTTCAGGCAGGCTTTCAAAATAATTTTTCACAATGAACATATTGAACTGCACGATGGCGAAAGGCAGGATGCAGGCGGCATAGGTATCCAGCAGCCCCAGGCTTCGTACGACCATATAAGCGGGGATCATACCGCCGAAAAACACCATGCTGATGACATACAGCAGTGAAACGACCCTGCGCCCCTTGAAGCCGGGCTTGGAAAGGGGATAGGCTGTCGTAATCGTCGTAAACAGGCTGAGCAGTGTACCTGCTCCCGTAACGATGAGAGAATTTTTCAGCGCCGTAAAAAATGAAGTCTGGGTCAGCACATACTTGACGGTCTCAAGCTGGAACCCAACGGGCCAGAAGTAAACGTTGCCGGCTGTGACGTCCGGCCCATTGCTGACAGCCTTGCTGATGACGTGCAGACAGGGCAGGATGGCGATAAGACTCAGCAATGCCATGGCTGCGTAGGCAAAGCCGGACAGGAATTTTTCACTGCCGGACAGGGGAATGCCTTTTTCACGGTATAGCGGTTTCTTTTTGGTATTTAACATTTTATTGCATCCCCTTTCTTACCAGATGCTGCGTCCCAGCAGCTTGCGGCTTATCGCATTGGCGCTTACGATCAGAACAAACGCCACCACGGAGTTGAACAGTCCCAAAGCGGTGGACAGAGGGAAATCCATCTGCCCCATACCCAGACGGTATACATAAGTCTGGATTATATCTGCAACTTCATATACGGCAGGATTGTAAAATACCAGCACCTGCTCAAATCCCGTTTCCAAAATATAGCCCACCTTGAGAATGAGCATTAGGACGATGGTGGGCAGCAGGCCGGGCATGGTGATGTTCCAAATCTGGCGCCATTTGCTGGCGCCGTCCACGCGGGCCGCCTCATACAGCGTTATATCGATCCCCGTGATGGCCGCCAGATAAATGACCGTATTGTAGCCGACTTCTTTCCAGCCTTCGGTAAACACCAGCACGCTGCGGAATACACTGTTATCGGTAAAGAATCCGATGCGCGTGCCGCCCATCGCGGTGATAGCGGTATTGATGATGCCGTAAGAACCAAACAGCGAATAAAAAATACCGAAGATGACGACCCATGAAAAGAAATAGGGCATATAGATAGCGGTCTGGGCAAATTTGCGGTAGGTAGCGCGGCGGATCTCGTTGAGAAGTATCGCGCAGATGATAGGGATGGGAAACAGCCAGAGGATCTTCAATCCGTTGATGATCAGCGTGTTGGCCAGCACTTTCGTAAATTGGGAACTGGCGAACAGGCGCCGGAAGTGTTCAAGCCCCACCCAGTCGCTCAAGCCGATGGCGTCGATGGGGTTGCTGCCCAGAAAAATATTGTAGTCCTTGAAAGCGATCAGAATACCATACAGCGGCGCGAGTTTATAAATAAAAAGGAAAAACAAGCCCGGTATCAGCATCAGATACAGCATGGGATGATGCTTTACATACACAAAAAAACTGTGGAGTTTATGCCGCAATCCGGTTTTGGCTCTCAGTCCGCCGGACGGTACAGCCGTTGTGTCAAGTGCCATCTTCATTGTAAAACCCTTTCTTTCCATTCAGCTGCCGGAGCGTTCCGGGCTGTTTGTTCTCTGATATCAATTGTAGTACGGGCCAGCGTTGTGGTAAATATCACAAAATTTCGTTTTCTAGTCCGTTCTTTATGTAATTGTTGCTCAATTCAAAGACGTTGTAGACTTCTTACAAAAATACGCCCATGCCTTTCGGCATGGGCGCAGAAGAAATGAAACAGAATCAAAAAAATGAAACAGAGCCGCCTTCGCGGCTCTGCGGACGACCTCGTACAGGAGCGTTCAATCGCTGTCATGGGGCTGCACCGGAAGTTCAATCATCACACAGGTGCCGATGCCTTCGCGGGCGGAGATATAAAACTTGCATTTCCCCTGGCCGAAGATATCGAGCCGCTTATGTACATTGGCTACGCCGTAACTTTTGCTGGTGCGGATATCCAGCTCGGTCAGCTTCTGTGCCGTTTCGGGCGCCATCCCGTTGCCGTTATCCTCGATCTCTACACCGAAAGCGCGGGAGGAACGCCATGCGCGGATGACCAGACGCTTTTCCGTTTTGTCACAGTACAAAATGCCGTGGAGCAATGCGTTTTCCACCAGCGGCTGGAGCGAAAGTTTGGGGATCAGGCATTCCATTGCAGCCTGATCCAAATCATACTCCACCTCAAACTGATGGGAGAAGCGTTTTTGCATGATACCGAGGTAGGTGCGGGTAAGATCCAGCTCGTCGGACAGCGGTACGATGGCTTCGCCTTTATTGATGCTCATGCGCAGATAGCGGGAGAGCGCGTTCACCATCCATACGCTGTCATCCGGATTTTTGTCCAGGATCATCCACTTGATGACATCCAGCGTGTTGTAAAGAAAATGCGGCTTGATCTGAGCCTGCAGCGACTCCATTTGATATTCGGAAATAGCCAGCCTGTCGCGGTAACGGGCGTCCACAACAGCGGCGATGGAGCGTACGATCTGCTCGGTATCGCGTTCCAGCGTGATGAGGCCTCCTTTGCGGCGTCCCGCGCAGGAAGCGGTATTTCCGGTCCCGTTTTCGGCATCCAGCGTATGGATGGCTGCGTTGAGGCGGCTAACGGTACGGTTGAGATTGAGACTGTAGGCTGCCGTGACGGCGATGATAAACAAAATCAGACACGCGACTACCCACATGGATACAATGGTGTTTACCGCGCCGGAATCCATGGTGTAGACCTGTGCCCGCGGCATGGAGGAGATAACATACCATTCCGTCGTTTCAAGCCGGCTGAATGCAAGGATGACGTCCGGTTCAAGCAGATAACCGGAGCCCAGGCTGCACACCTGCTCCATCAGCGACGGAGGCAGGGCCGTTTCACCCAGATGCGCGTCGTCTGTGTGCGCCAGAATACGGCCCTGCGCATCCGCAAGGAACATTTCGTCATGGTTGGTGCTGCCTGCGGCAAATATCTCATGAAATTGAGAAACGCTCACATCGGCAAAAAGCACACCGCACAGCTTGTCGTAATCCGCCTGGCTTTTCAGCGCCACAGCACAGGAAACAACGGCGGTGGGCTCGGATATGCCCAGGCTGACAAGGTGTGTTCCGTGCCAAAATACGCCGCCTTTTTGATAAACGGACCCGTTTTCTCCAAGGCTGGACAGAGGGTCCAAGGAGTAAAGCGTTGTTTTCTGGCCGGAATAAATTTTTTCGTCGGGCACATACAGCCGCAGGCGCGTGATCATATGCTTGTCCAGCTGTTCAGACAGCGCGCGGCGTATCTTGGCGTATTCTTCCAGTTGCACGGCTGTGTCCGCGTCTGAATTGAGATAGGGATACAATGTGCCGATCAATGCCGATGCGCTCTCTTTGACCTGTTCAAAACGGTAATCGATGTTGTTGCGGGTCTGCCCGGCGGATACCAGCATTTTTTGACACAGCTCCGCTTCCATGGCCTGGGCGGTGTTGCGGGTGTAGTAGAATACGGCCAGCGTCAGAAGCACCAGCGCAGCCAGCAAAAGCACGAACATCAGCAGGCGGGCGGCGCTGCGGGCACGGCCGAGCCGGACGCCGCCGTTTGCGGGACGCCTGAAGCGGGCGGTCGCCTGTTTCAAAGCTGCTCCGCCTCCTTTTCGGCCGCGGGGCGGGCGTTCAGCATGATGTTTTCGCGGTATTCGCCCGGCGTTTGGCCCGTGTACTTTTTGAACAGGCGCGAAAAATAACTGGGGGAAAGGTATCCCACCTTATAGCATACGTCATACAGATGAATGTTTGTCTGCGCTAAAAATTCTTTGGCTTTGTTCAGCCGCTCCTGCGTGATGTATTCGTTGATGGTCTTTCCTGTGGCCTGCTTGAACAGCACACACAGATAGGTGGGCGTAAGATATACGGCTTCTGCGAGGCTTGTTACTGAAAGCTGCTCCATATACTGCGCGGCGATGATCTCCCGCACGCGCTTGATGACCGTATTTGTGTGAGGCGTGCTCATTTTTTGCAGGTGCAGGGTCAAATCTTCATATACGGAAGCAAGCATCGCCTCCTGCTCTCCCAGGCTGTTGCATTGCAGAAAGCTGGCCGTCAATTTAAGGTGTGAGGCATAGGGGCCCATATTTTCCGTGCGCATATTGGTCATCAGGCGCGTGGGCAGCAAAAGAAGGAAAAGCATGAAATTCTGCTGCTCGTCCTCGCCGGGCAGGGCGCGGATGCCGGCAACGGCGCGCTCCAGCGCCAGATGCACCGCCGCCGTATCTCCATTGAGGATGCTGTCACAGATCTCTTTTTCCGCTTGTTCGCGAAGAGTGCGTCCGCTGCCGTCGTCCTCATATTTTTTGATGGAGATCGGGATATCCTTGCCGATCAGGTAACAGCGGCTGATTGCCTCGCAGGCATTGGCGTAAGCGGAGCGTACGCTGCGCAGCCCGCGGAACGGCTCGCTGATGCCGATCATGGTATCCAGTTTCATTTCGCTGCGTATGCGCGCCTGCAGATGCTCGGCCACGCTCAACAGGTCTTCTTCGTATTCGTCATGTTCTACGTCCAAAATGGCGATGTATTCGGAAAGCCGCCCTTTGAACACGACATTGACGCCGTATTCCGCCAATACGCGGGCAAACAATTCTTCCAGCGCCATACTGAAGGTGATGCGGTCTTTTTCAGGCATGCTGCCCATGGTGAGCCATTTTGATTTTGGCTGAAGCCGCAGTACCAGCACGGCGTAATGTGTCTGGCTGTTCAAAGGAATGCCCAGGAATTCGATGCTTTGCAGAATGTCCTCCTCACTTTCGTCATTGTTCTGCAAAAGATCGCACAAACGGCGCTGGCGCAGCAGCGGCATGCTTTGTTCCAGCTTTCGGGCCATGTCTTCCAGGGCCAGCTGCTGGGAAGACCTCTGGTCCAGCATGGCCACCACTTTGGTGATCACCGCGTCCAGTTCGTCAATGTCGATGGATTTGAGGATATAGTCTACGGCTTCCATCTTCAGAGCATCACGCAGATATCCCACATCTGCATAGCCGCTGATAAATATGATTTTGACGCCGGGATAGCTCTCCAGCACATTTTTGGCCAGTGTGATGCCGTCCATATGGGACATCCGCACGTCTGTGACGATGATGTCAACTTCATTCCGGCGGACAAAATCCAGCGCTGGGACGCCGTCGTCGAATACCCCGGCCACTTCCACACCGTGCTTGCCCCAGTTAAAGTGCGTTACAAGCCCACGGCGAACCGTTTCCTCATCGTCTGCGATAATGGCTTTGTACATCTTTACCGTTCCCTTCCGCGGTTTTGCCGCGCGCTCAAAGTGTTTGCAGGTATTCTTCGATCCACGGGATGGCCGAGCCCAGGGCGGCCGCTTCTTTTTTATAGGCACAGGCCTTGAGATAGCCGGCGTCCGGCTCGAAGGTGTTGCGGAAGGCCGCGCGGCGGCGCAGCCCGGCCAGCTCTGCATCCATGTATCGGCCTACATAGCCTCCAAGAATCACGTCGCAGTCCAGCATCATGCGCAGGTTGTTCACTACGACGGCTACGTTGTCCAGATAAGCGTCCCACACGCTGCGCAGCGCGGCGTCACCCGTGTGCAGCCGCAGGAAGAAATCTTTCAGGCTGCCGCCGGTGTGGCCGTGCAGCAGGCCGGCGCGGCAGTAGGCGTCCACACAGCCGCTTTTGCCGCAGTAGCACGGCCGCCCGCCGGGAACCAGCGTGGTGTGCCCCACCTCGCCGCTGCGCAGGTTGTGCCCCAGATACAGCCTGCGGCCGATGAGCACCGCGCTGCCCACGCTGTTGCTCAGGGAGAGATAAACCGCGTCCCGCAGAGAGACGTCGGCCCAGGCCTCGGCAAGGCAGCCGGCGTTTGCGTCGTTTATCATGCGGCAGGGCAGGCCGAGATATTGTTCGAATTCATCGGCCCGCAGTCCCTGAATGGAAAGCGCGTGGGAGCGCAGGACGAGGTCCTGCCCGCTGCCGATGATGCCGGGAATGGACAGGCCGACGCCCAAAACCGATTGCCGGGGCAGCTCCGCGCACAGCTCGCTGATGAACGCGGCGAGCGCCCGAAAATAGGCGGGCGTACGCGTAAAGGCCAGAGTGCGGGTTTGCGTGCGCGTCACCTGGCCGGAGAGATCCACAGCCACCAGGCTGACATGGCGCAGAGTGATGTCGGCCCCGACAACGTACCGCGCGCCGGGACAGGCGCTCCAGGCCCGGGGCTTGCGTCCGCCGGTGGAACTGAATTCCCCGCAGGGCTGCACCAGGCCGTGGCCCTCTAGGCGGCGCAGCAGAGTAATGGCCGTGGGCGTGCTCACCGCCAGAGCGTTCGCCATCTCCTGTGTGGAAAAACGTTCTTTTTCCATGGCCCATGCAGCCGCCTGCGCCGCCCGCCCGCGCTGTGCGCCGAAAAGATTTACTGTCTCCATCCTGAGTGCCTCCCGCCTGTTTGTGGTTTTACTGTAACACATTCAAAACACTTTGTAAAATCGTTTTAAAAACTTGACAAAAAGAAAGACTCATTCTTGGAGATTCCAACAAAATTGGAAGAGACCGCTTGACAACGCATCAAAAAAGACGCATTCTAATGCTGGAATCTTTTTAAACTGAGTTAAAAAAGTTTTGGGCATGGGAACATGCGGAAAGGATGGATCGACGATGAAGGGAGCTTTTTTTCTGGGCAACCGGGAATTTGAAGTCCGGGATATGGAAAAACGGCCGCTGGCCGCGGACGAAGTGCGCATTCGCGTGATGGCGTGCGGCGTGTGCGGCACGGACGTCCACATTTACCACGGCGAGGCGGGCTCGGCCGAAGTGACGCCGCCGGTGGTTCTGGGACACGAATATGCGGGTATTGTAGAAGAAGTGGGCGCGGATGTGAAAGGTTTGGCGCCGGGCGATCATGTCGCCGTAGACCCCAATATTTACTGCGGCGCCTGCACGCCCTGCCGGGACGGTAAAAAGCAGTTCTGTGAGCATCTGCAGGCGCTTGGCGTCACCCGGGACGGCGGGTTTGCACAGTACAGCGCAGCGCCGGCGGCACAGTGCTTCAAACTGGCACCGGAGCTGCCCTTTGAGGCAGGAGCCATGGCCGAGCCGCTGGCGTGCTGCCTGCACGGTATCGATGCCGCGGGTATACGGCCCGGCAGTACGGTATGTGTGATCGGCGGGGGAGCCATCGGCCTGCTGATGGTGCAGCTGGCCCGCCTTTCCGGCGCGGCGAAGGTCATTCTCAGTGAGCCGGTGGAACTGCGCCGCAGCGCCGGGCTGTCCGTTGGAGCGGATCTGGCTGTCGACCCGCTCCGGGAGGACCTGTCCGCCCGTGTGCGGGAGGCTGCGGGCAAAAGCGGCGCGGATGTGGTGATTGAATGTGTGGGGAACACGGCGGCCACACGCAGTGCCTTCGAGACCGCGGGCTTCGGCGCGACGGTGCTGCTGTTCAGTGTGCCCGCGCCTACGGCTACGGTTCCGCTGCCGTTGTTCGACGTATACAAAAAAGAGCTTGCCATCCGCGGCTCCTTCATCAACCCGGATACGCATCTTCGGGCTGTGGAATTGCTGAGTGCGGGGCGCATCAATGTGGAGCCGCTCATCACCCACACGTTCGGCATCGGGGAAATGGAGCAGGCGATCAAAATGCAGATGGGCGGCGAATCCATCAAAGTGATGGTGCTGCCAAACAAACGCTGAACGCGTACAAACGGGAGAGGATGATTCAGAATGCAGAAAATGCTGCAGCAGGTGATGACGGCGCCGGGGCACATCGAGTTCCGGGAGGCGCCCGTACCCGCACCCAACGCGGGCGAGGTATTGGTAAAGATCATGAAAATCGGCGTGTGCGGGTCGGATATCCATGTGTATCACGGCGAACATCCGTTCACAAAATATCCGGTCACCCAGGGCCACGAGGTGTCGGGGAAAATCGCGGCGTTGGGCGAGGGCGTGACGGGATTTGCCGTAGGGCAGAAGGTGACCATCGAACCGCAGGTCTACTGCGGCCGGTGCCATCCGTGCACGCACGGCAAGTACAATCTGTGCGAGGAGCTTCGGGTGATGGGGTTCCAGACGACAGGCACAGCCAGTGAATATTTTGCCGTGGACGCGGGCAAGGTGACGCCTTTGCCGGAAACGATGACATACAGCGAAGGCGCGATGATAGAGCCGCTGGCCGTGACGGTACATGCGGTGCGGCGCGCCGGGGATGTGCGCGGACAGAAGATCGCCGTGCTGGGCGCGGGGCCCATCGGCATCCTGCTGGCCCAGAGCGCAAAGGCGCTGGGCGCGGCGCAGGTGCTTATCACCGACATCAGCACGCCGCGGCTGGAATTGGCAAAAGCATGCGGCGTGGATTTTGCAGTGAACACAAAAGAGCACGGCTTCGGTGAAGCACTGGCGGAATGCTTCGGCCCGGACAAGGCGGATGTGATCTACGACTGCGCAGGCAACGATACGACCATGGGACAGGCCATCCGGCACGCGCGCAAGGGCAGCACGATCATCCTTGTGGCGGTGTATGCGGGTATGGCAAACGTGGACCTTGCGGGGCTCAACGACCATGAACTGGATCTGAACACGAGCATGATGTACCGCCATGAGGACTATCTTGAGGCCATTCGCCTGGTGAACGAAGGCAAGGTTCGGTTGGAGCCGCTGATGAGCCGGCACTTCCCGTTCCGGGATTATCTGGCGGCATACCAGTACATCGACGCGAATCGGGAGACGACGATGAAAGTGCTTATCGACGTGGATGAGAGCGAGGCGTGAACGTGGAAAAAATCGCGGAAACCATAAATGGCCTGCAGCACATCGGCCTGCCTACAAACGACCTGGAGAAAACGGTGGCCTTTTACGAAGGGCTGGGCTTCTCCGTTGCGCTGCGTACGGTCAACGAAGCCGCGGGGGAACAGGTAGCCTTTTTGCAGCTGAAAGAACTGATGATCGAAGCCTATCAAACCGGCCGCGCGGCCGGCAGGGCCGGGGCTGTCGACCATATCGCGCTGGACGTCGCGGACGTGGATACGCTGTTCGTGCTGCTGCGGGATGGTGGATACGAGCTGCTGGACGACGCGGTGCGGTTTCTTCCTTTTTGGGCGCGGGGCGTGCGCTTTTTCACCATCCTCGGCCCCAATGGGGAAAAGGTGGAATTCAGCCAAAAACTTTGAGGAGGAAAGTATGTTTGATATCGTGGCGCTGGGCGAGAGCCTGATCGACTTTACACCCAGCGGGGAAAACAGCCAGGGGATGGCGCTGTTTGCGCGCAACCCGGGCGGCGCGCCTGCCAATGTGCTGGCAATGGCCGCAAAGCTGGGCGGCAAAACCGCATTTATCGGCAAGGTGGGGGACGACGCTTTCGGTGCGTTTTTGAAAAAGACGATGGAGGATGCTGGTGTGGACGTGCGCGGTCTGCGTATGACGCGGGAATATCCCACGACGCTGGCCTTTGTGCAGCTGACGCCGGAGGGCGACCGAAGCTTCACGTTTTACCGCAAGCCGGGTGCGGACGTGATGCTCGCGCCTGCCGAAGTGGACAGGGCGCTGCTGCGGGACTGCCGCATCTTTCATTTTGGTTCTGTTTCGCTGACGGACGAGCCGTGCCGCACGGCTACGCTGGAGGCGGCGCGGGAGGCAAAAGCAGCGGGGGCGATGATCAGTTACGATCCAAACTACCGTCCGTTTTTGTGGGATAGCGCGGAGCGGGCGAGAGAAGCGCTGCTGGCCGCGCTGTCTCTGGCGGATATCGTGAAAGTATCGGAGGAAGAAATGGAACTGCTGACGGGCGAAGTGCAGCTGGCGGCGGGAGCGGACGCGCTGGCGTCCCGGGGCGCGGCGCTGGTTCTGGTGACGCTGGGGCCGCGGGGCGCGTACTACCGTGCTGCGGCGGGCCGCGGGTTGCTGCCTGCCTGCGAAGTGGACACGGTGGACACTACGGGCGCGGGCGACGCTTTTCTGGGAGCGCTGCTGTCGTGCCTTGCGGGCAAGACGCTGGAAGAGCTGCGGATATTGCCGCAGGCACAGTGGGAGCGCATTGTCGCGTTTGCAAACGCAGCGGGCAGCCTGACCACCGCGGCAAAGGGGGCCATCCCGGCCATGCCCGCGCGGGAGCAGATCCTGCGGCTGTGCGGCGAATGACGAACAGCCTGCGCGTTTTTTCATGCGCGGCATGCAAACAGGGCCTGGGCCCCCATTGTGGAGCACAGGCCCTGTTTTTATGCCGGTCACTGCGCAAAGGTGACCGTGCCGTTTTCCAGCGAGGCGATTACGGCCAGCGATTCCAGGCGCACTCCCGCTGCCCGCACCAGCGCGCCGCCGCCCTGCTGCTGCTTTTCAATGACGATGCCGCAGCCAGCGCACTGCGCGCCCGCCTGCCGCACGATGTCGATGAGGCCCAGCAGCGCCTGTCCCCGGGCGAGGAAATCGTCCAGGATGAGCACAGTGTCCTGCGGGCCGAGAAATTTTTTGGATAGCTGCACATCGTAGGTAATGTCCTTGGTGAAAGAATGGACCTTGGCGGTATACAGCGCACCGTCCAGATTGCGCGAACGCGTCTTTTTGGCGAAGATGACGGGAACGCTGCCGAAATGCTGCGCGGCAATGGCGGCAATACCGATGCCGGACGCCTCGATGGTAACGATTTTGGTGATGGCCGCTCCGTCGAAACGGCGGCGGAATTCACGCCCGATCTCATTCAGCAGCGTCACATCCATTTGGTGGTTGAGAAAGCTGTCCACCTTGAGTACGCCGCCTTCTTTCACCTGCCCGTCCCGCAGGATCCGCTGTTTTAAAAGCTCCATATCCGGTTGCCTCCGTACCTGTTGTTTTTGACATTGTAGCACAGCTGTGCGCCTTTGGCCAGACGCGCCGGTCGCCGGTATGCGCGCGGGCGGGGATAGGGTGGCCCCAAGCCCTCCGCTGCCACGCGCATTCCGTGCGCGATGGGCTTTGAGGGCGTTCAACCATACAGAACCGTAGCGCATGCGGCTCTGCTGTGGCCGCTGCATCGTGTCGTTGAAGCAAGATCTGAAAAATGTTATAATACGTATAGTATAGAAAAGAAAAGGAGGAGCGCAATGTCTTTCCGCGAACCAATGGCCCATGTCCGGTATGGCAAAAATACGGAATTGGCGGGCGCGACACCCGGCGTGGTGCGCCCGATGTCCACCCGAGAGGCGGACAAGGCGTACCGAAAGGCCTGGCGGAAAAACAATCCGGCCTGGTATA
>OGYI01001782.1_pt1 | contig 18965 bp, 17 predicted proteins | sample 1576521 | NCBI WGS metagenome assembly OGYI01 (sample SAMEA3541484, study PRJEB24748) | human gut metagenome | biome: human gut; feature: human-associated habitat; material: faeces | place: China | collected 2012
AAATCTGAACGGCTTCCGATGTCACTTTCATGGCCACATCGCCGCCATAAGCCTTAGCAATGGCGGATTCCTTACCATAAGGCCGCCCCATCTCCATCAGCGTACATGCATGCGCTACTATCTGACGGGCTGTTTCAATCTGGATTTCCATATCCGCCAATTTAAAGGCAATGGCCTGATTGCTCACAATCGGCTTTCCAAACTGAATACGCTCCTTACCATAAGCAATGGCTTCTTCCATCGCTCTCTGAGCAATTCCCACTGCCATACAACCGATAAATGTACGGCTGACGTCCAATGTCTGCATGGCAATCCTGAAACCTTCGCCTTCTTTTCCAAGAAGGTTTTCCTCAGGAATACGACAGTCATCAAAAACAAGGTCGCAGGTTCTGGATCCACGGATGCCCATCTTATCCTCATGTTTACCATATGTAAATCCCGGTGTGCCGTCCTCTACAAGAAAAGCACTCATCCCCTTGATTCCTTTACTTTTATCTGTCATCGCAGTAACCACATAAATACCAGCCACGCCGCCGTTGGTAATAAAGCATTTCCGTCCATTCAGCACGTAACTGTCGCCGTCTTTTCTGGCCGTCGTTCTTCCGGCCGCCGCATCTGAACCGGCCTGAGGCTCAGTCAGAGCAAAGCCGCTGAATTTTCCAGAAATTATCGTATCGCAGAATTTCTTTTTCTGTGCTTCCGTTCCTGCCATAAATACAGACTTTAATCCAATATTGTTGACGGAAAATGTCAAAGCAAAACCGGCGTCCGCTTTTGCCATTTCCTCCAGAATTGCAGCTATAGAGAGTTTATCAAGTCCAAGGCCGCCGTAGGCTTCAGGTATATCCAGCATGTGTAACTGCATCTCCATAGCCTTATCATAAATCTCCTTCGGCCATTCTCCAGTCCGGTCATATTCCTTCGCCTGTTCTCTCACCTCATGATTACAAAACTCGCGTACCGCTTCAATTAATTCCTCTGTTTCTTCTGAACAAATATATCCCATATCGATCTCTCCTTTTTTCTTTTATTGTGCTATGTTTTGCGTTAAAATTCAATGACAATTTATTCAAATTCTTTTCAACCTGTAGTTTATAAGCCAAAAGTAGAGGCTCCACAACTGGTGCAAATTGCGAAGCCTCCACTAAAAAGGAAGTTTTTGTTTCTGCTTTCGCAGAATATGAATTTTATTAATGGATTTTAGTTTATCAACCTATTTTTACAGTTTCTTTGTTGCCATGATCTTGGCCTGACCATCGACAACAACCGTACCGTCCTGAATCGCTACAACAGTCTTCATGGTTAAAATTTTACGCTTTTCGTCCATGTCGATGATTTCAGCCGTTGCTGTGATCGTATCGCCTACGTGAACCGGCGCTGTGAATTTCAGGTTCTGCTCCAGGAAAATCGCATCCGCTCCAGGAAGGGCCATGCCCAATACGGTAGATATAAAGGAAGCCGTTAACATACCGTGGGCGATCTGACTGCCAAAACGGGTTGTCTTTGCATATTCCGCATTGACGTGCACCGGATTAAAGTCTCCGATGATCCCCGCAAAATTGTAAATATCTGAAGCTAAAATTGTTTTACTAAAGGATGCTTTCTGACCAACAGATAACTCCTGAATCGCATAACCGCTCATATTAATACTGTTTGGATCTAACATACTCATATAATCACCGGTCCTATTCTTCAAAACTTAAGTTCATCAGCGCATCTGTAAAGATCTTTTCATCCATAACTTTGATCTCTTCGTCCATGATCGGTGTGAATTCCATTTTATCAAGAATATCTTTCTGTAAATCAACACCCGGTGCGATCTCAAGAAGTTTCATGCCGCCCGGAACCAGTTTAAACAATGCACGTTCTGTGATATAGTAAACGGTCTGTCCGGTCTCCACACCGTATTCGCCAGAGTATGTGATCTGCTCTACGGCCTTTTTAAATTTAATGTTCGGCGCGTCTTCGATGATATTTAATTTGCCGTCTTTGATCTCCCATTTCATCTTACCGGCTGTAAATGTTCCGCAGAATCCTACAACCTTGGCATTCTGAGTAATATTGATGAAACCGCCAGGACCTACCATACGTCCGCCGAATTTAGATACGTTGACATTACCTTTTTCATCCACCTCAGCCAGTCCGAGGAAGGCCATATCGAGACCGCCGCCATCATAGAAATCGAATGTATCCGGCTGTTTTACAATAGATTCCGGATTCACTGTACCGCCGATTCCAAGGCCGCCGGTCGGAACACCGCCGAGAACACCGGATTCGATGGACAATGTGATCTGGTCGGCAACACCTTCTTCACCGGCAACTGCAGCGATCGCTTCAGCCACACCGATACCCAGGTTGACAACAGCGCCCTTCTTTAAAAGCATAGCGCCGCGGCGTCCGCAGATCTTACGCGGATTTAATGGCATTGGTTCAATGGCATCCAGTGGGATATAAATCTCTCCGGTAAGTTCCGGACGATAATCCGGTCCCATAAAGGACTGGGGATGATTTTCAGGTTTTGCTTCAACAATATAATCTACCATAAAGGACGGAATCTTAATATCTTTTACAGGAAGACTGCCCTTCTGTACCATCTTTTCAACCTGGACAACAACGATACCGCCGCTGTTTCTTGTCGCCATCGCCATTTCAAGCTGATCTCCATGAAGTCCTTCTTTGACCATGGATACATTACCGGTTTCATCCGCATAGGTTCCGCGGATAAAGCAGATGTCCAGTGGAACAGACTTATAGAACAAATAGTCCTTTCCGTCAACCTGAAGCAACTGGACAACCTCATGACCGGACTGACGTGCTGCTTCATTGCCTTTACATGCTTCAACTCTAGGGTCCGCATAAGTCTTTAAGCCAACATGAGTAACGAGGCCCGGTTTTCTTCCGGCTGTTGCACGAAGGATATGACTGCATACACCCTGAGGAAGAATGAAACATTCCACTTTATTTTCCATACAGAGCTGTCCAAGCTTTGGCGCAAGACCCACATGGGCACACACAAGACGTTTGATCAGACCTTCATGGCCCATATGATTCATACCTCTGTCTTTTCCGTCGCCGATACCAGCGCCATGGAATACCGTAAGATTTTTTGGCTCTCCGGTTTCCAGGTATCTTTTTTCAATGGCAACCAAAGCTTCTTCTGGTGTTCCGAAACCAACAAAACCTCCCATGCCAACACTCATACCATCTTTAATCAAGGATGCGGCATAATCCGCTGTAACTAATTTACTCATTTATGTAACCTCCGTTTCTCATCTCTTTATAATTACGGTAACATTGGGAACAGTTGGAATAAAACAATCGCCAATGCACAAGCCATAAATGGCAGAACAACCGTCAGCCAGAACAATGGCATATAAGCGTCTTTATGTGTTTCACCACAAAGATTCAGCAATGTTACAATATATCCATTATGTGGGACAGAATCCAGTGCTCCGGATGCAATGGATGCAACCCTGTGCAATGCAGCAGGCGCTACGCCCATTTCTACATATGTAGGACCCACAAGCGGAATAGCAATACCAAGGCCGCCGGAAGCAGAACCAGTCAGGCCACAAATAACCGTTACTGCAATTGCTGCACCGAGCAGCGCCGGTCCAGGAATATTTAACATAACACCCAAAATAGACTGGAATAACGGGATTGCTTTTACAACAGAACCAAAACCAACTACAGCACTTGTATTGGCAATTGCACTAATCGCTGATGTAGCGCCGCCTGCAAATGTAGCTGCAATCATCGTTGGTTTATATGTTTTGTTTAATAATACAACACCAATAACGATGCTGATGAAGATAGCAATTGCTGCCGGAACCTTAAAAGCATTCATCAAGACGATAGTAACGATCAATGGAACAAATGAAAGGGCAACACTCGGCATTTCATCTTCACTTAACTGTGCAGTCTGTTCGCCTTCTTTAGCCACAAAATGTCCGCCTTTAGCCACTTCTTTTTTAATCATACTATTCAGCCAAATATAGCCGACAATAAACATGAATATACCGGCAATAATACCAACAACAGCGCCAGACATAGTTGTTTTTCCCAACGGCTGAGACGGAATGATATTCTGAATCTGTGGTGTGCCAGGACAGGTCATTGCAAATGTAATGGAACCAAAACCAATGGTTCCCGGAAGCATATTTCTTGGAAGATCTGCTTCTTTAAATAAGCTGATCGCAATCGGAAAAATAGTAAAGCCTACAACGAATACACTAACACCGCCGTAACACAATACGAAACAGCTAAGTACAATAGCCAGAACAGCCTTCGATGCCCCCAGTTTCTTAACAATCCAGTTAGCAATAGCATCCGCCGCATGACTGTCATTCATAAATTTACCGAACAGAGCGCCTGCAAGGAACACCAAAAAATTTGATGTGATAAAGCTTGAAAATCCAGGCATATAATTTTCTGTCAATACTGTCCATACATTCATACCGCTTGTTGCAGCAAGGATTACTGAACAGATTAACCCAATTGCCAAAACATGAATTCCTTTCATAGCCAAAAAAACTAACAGGAACATGGCAATAATCAATCCAATAACACTTAACATTTGCATATTTTATCTTCTCCTTTGATTTCTTCTCCCTAAATCCCCTTAAATATCCCTTAGATACATTTTTACTTTACACCGATAGCTCTGGAAATGACCATCTTCTGAGCTTCCGATGTCCCTTCATAGATCTCCGTGATCTTTGCGTCACGCATCATACGTTCCATCGGATATTCTCTTGTGTAACCATAACCACCGGAAAGCTGTACACACTCCCGGGTCACAAGGTTCGCCACATCCGAATTGTAGAGTTTCGCCATGGCCGCTTCCTTACCATATGGAAGGCCTGCATCCTTCAGCATGGCGCAGCGCCATACGAGCATCCGGCCCGCATCCACCTTTGTCTGAAGCTCCGCCAGTTTGAACTGGGTATTCTGGAACTGGGAGATACGTTTCCCGAACTGTTTCCGTTCTTTGACATATCGGATCGTCTCATCGATGGCTCCCTGGGCGATGCCGAGTGCCTGCGTTGCGATACCCATCCGTCCCGAATCCAGGCTGGCCAAAGCCATCTTTAAGCCCTGTCCTTCTTTTCCGAGGATATCATCTTTGCTGACACGGACATTCTTAAGGATCAGCTCACATGTGGCTGAACCGCGGATACCCATTTTCTTTTCGTGTTTTCCGACAGAAAATCCCGGCGCATCCTTGTGGACGATGAACGCGGTCATCCCATTGTTCTTCTTAGCACGGTCTGTCACGGCGATGATGATGTACCATTCTGCCTGTCCGGCCGTTGTGATAAACATCTTTGTCCCGTTCAGGATATAATCGTCACCGTCTTTCACTGCTACCGTCTGCACGTTTGATGCGTCTGTGCCCACGCCCGGCTCTGTCAGGGCAAAACATACCAGTTTATCAGTGAACGCGCCTTTCTGATATTTTTCTTTCTGCTCCGGCGTACCGTATTTTGCAAACAGTCCCATACCGAGACCGGCCTGCACGGAATAAATAACGCCGGTTGTCGCACATACTTTTGAGATCTCTTCAAGAGCGATGACATAGGCCAGGCTGTCTCCGCCCTCGCCGCCTTCCGACTCCGGATAGGCTGCGCCAAAGAAACCATATTTAAACAGTTTCGGGATCGTCTCTACAGGAAATCTCTCTTCTTCATCCAGTGTTGCTGCTAAAGGTTTTACTTCCTTTTCAGCAAACTCTCTCGCTAACTGACGTACAAGTCTGTGTTCCGGTTTTAATAATGCATACATTCCTATTTTCCCTCCTTGTACTCTTTGATCGCTTCCGTAAGTTTCGGAAGTAAGGTATCCACATTTCCGACAACACCAAGATCGGCGATGTCAAAGATCGGCGCACCGTCATTCTTATCAACGGCCACGATATATTCGGCGCCTTCCATACCGGCAACGTGCTGGATAGCGCCCGAAATGCCGCAGGCCAGATACAGATCCGGGCGTACCGTCTTACCGGTCTGTCCCACCTGGCATTCATGATCGATCCATCCTGCATCGACAGCGCCACGGGAACCAGACACGACACCACCGAGGACTTCTGCGAGAGGGTCTAACAGAGCGTTGAAGTTTTCCGCATCGCTCATACCGCGTCCGCCGGATACGAGAACCTTAGCCTCTGTGATATCCACTGACGTCCGCTCTTCCCGGATGACCTCGACGACTTCTACAGGCATATCTGCTGCACTGAACGCTACTTTCAATTCTTCAACTTCCCCTGTTCGTGTGCTGTCTGCCGCAAGGGCTTTCATCACACCCGGACGTACCGTTGCCATCTGAGGGCGATGATCTTCACACACGATGGTCGCCATGATGTTCCCGCCGAAGGCCGGACGGGTCATCAGCAGATTTCTGCTGGCTTCATCAATCGCAAGCCCGGTACAGTCTGCTGTCAGACCGGTATGTATCCTTGCAGATACACGCGGCGCAAGGTCACGGCCGATGGCTGTGGCGCCGATCAAAAAGATCTCCGGTCCTTTTTCCCGGATCACTTCAACGACTGCTTTTGTATAGGCTTCTGTCGTATATTCCGCAAGCATTTCATCCTGTACGAGTACGACCCCGTCAGCGCCTGCTGCGATCAGGCTGCCGGCCTGGGCGTCCATTCCCTGTCCCACAAGGACCGCATATACTTTTTCATCTAATGTATCGGCAAGCTCTCTTGCCTTTCCTACTAATTCATAAGCAACCTTCTGGATGTTTCCGTCGCGCTGCTCTGCAAATACATATACATTTTTGCTCATCGAATTCATCCTCCTCTAGATCAAATGCTTTTCAGCAAGTCTGCTTACGATAATGGCTACTGCTTCATCTTCAGGGACATTAATCTTTTCACCGGCGCCCTTTGCCTGTTTTGTAAAGGATTTCCGGACTCTTGTCGGTGAACCTTTAAGGCCGATGTTCGCCATGTCCACCGTGTCTTTCATATCCTCAAGGCCCCATACCTGGACATCCTTTTTATAAGCTCTGAAGATGCCGCCGATGGACATATATCTGGACTCATTTAATTCAGAAAGACACGTCAGGAGGCACGGAAGCTTTGCACGCAGGAGGTGGCTCCTGTCTTCAAATTTACGCTTGACAAGAAGTGTCCCGTCTTCAACTTTAATGTCTTCAACATAACTGATCTGAGGAATGCCGAGGTGCTCCGCGATCTGAGGTCCGACCTGAGCCGTATCACCATCGATCGCCTGCCGGCCGGTGATGATCAGGTCATAATCCAGTTTTTTCAGCGCCGCAGCGATCGTGGAAGACGTCGCCCATGTATCCGCGCCGCCAAATGCACGGTCACTGATGAGAATCGCATCGTCAGCCCCCATAGCCAACGCTTCTCTCAGAGCCACATCGGCCTGAGGCGGTCCCATGGATACGATCGTCACTGTACCTCCAACCTCTTCTTTGATCCGGAGAGCCGCTTCGATGCCGGCCTTATCATCCGGGTTAATAATACTTGGAACGCCATCACGAATCAAAGTGTTTGTGACCGGGTCCAAACGGACTTCTGTTGTGTCCGGAACCTGTTTTACACATACAACAATTTTCATCTCTCAATTTCCTTTCTTTATTAAATTCCGCACTCGTCTTGAACCTATTGCGGTTTTTCATTTAAAATTTGCAGGCCGCTTTTCAAGGAAAGCTGTCATACCTTCTCTCTGGTCTTCTGTTGTAAAGGCCACTGCAAACAGGGAGGCTTCATGCTCAATTCCCTTCTTTAATTCCATTTCCATTCCTTCATTCATGGCTTTCTTTCCTAAAGCAATGGCCGACATGCTGTTTTTACAAATCTGAGCCGCCAGTTCTTCTGCTTTTGCCAGCGGATTTTCATCAACAACATAATTCACAAGACCAATTTCCTTTGCTTCATCCGCATGAACCTTTCTTGCCGTGGCAAGCATCTCTTTAGCGATACCTGTACCAACCAATCTCGGCAGTCTCTGCGTTCCGGCAAATCCCGGAAATACTCCCAAAGTAACTTCCGGAATACCAATCTGAGATTTTGCTGAAGCAACACGAATGTCACAGGCCAGAGCCAGTTCACATCCGCCGCCCAGTGCAAAGCCATCGATTGCCGCAATGACGATCTTTGGCATATCCTGAATCTTGTTATAAGTCGTCTGTCCAAGTCTCGCATAGTCATACGCCTCGACCGCCGTCATATGCTGCATGGCAGAGATATCTGCTCCGGCTACAAAAGCTCTTCCGCCGGCTCCGGTGATGATCACGACCTTGGCGTCATCATCTTTCGCCGCCATATCCAGGGCTTCCGACAATTCTGTCAGGGCTTCTTCGCTCAGTGCGTTCAGAGCCTTTGGTCGGTTGATCGTGATATAACCGATCCCATTGTTTGTTTCATAGATGATTGTGTTAAATGCCATTTTTTTACCCCTTTCTTTAAACAATGTTTCTCTGATATGTGATACTTTTATATTTCGCAATTCGGATGCCAATTTTTTCACAAACAACTTTATATAACAAAAAAAACTGGAAAAAGCCTTGAATTTATCAGGTTTTTCCCAGTTTTTTTAATTTTTCAAATTGATATTTATTATACTTTTTATTGAGTGATTTGCAGCTATAATTGTAATAATATATTACAAGATTTCTGAAAATCCCTATCTTTTGTACTGTAATGTTCCGTTACAATGTAACATTTTGATACTTTTTTAACTTTATAATTCCTCTGAGGAAATTTTTTCCATAATCCGATATAATCTTGGACGGGAAATTTTCAAAAAATTTGCGGTTTTTGTGATATTATTGTCATTTTTTCTTAAGGTTTCAATGACCAAATGCTTTTCCAGTTCTTCCACCATCGCATCCAATCCTTCTTCTGTCGTCTCAATCGGTGAAACGCGTTCCGCATAACGAATATGCCTCGGAACGTGGACCGCTGTAATTTCATCACCATCCGACATATAATATAACTTTGAAATAACATTATTCAGTTCACGGACATTCCCCGGCCAGCTGTATTTCTGCAATATGGTGTAGACCTCTTTTGAAAGGACCTTTTTTGTACCGTTTTCATTCTTCAACCCCTCTAATATATCTTCAACAAGTTCGGGGATATCCTCCAGATGCTCCCTCAGCGACGGCGCCTTAATATTTAAAATATTCAACCGGTAATACAAATCCTCTCTAAAATCCCCATCCTGAACCATTTTTCCAAGATTCCGGTTGGTGGCTGCAATAATACGGACGTCGACAGGAATCGTCTGATTTCCTCCAATACGGGTAATCTCACGTTCCTGCAAGACTCTCAAAAGTTTAGACTGCATAAATACAGGAAGCTCTCCAATTTCATCCAGAAAAAGCGTTCCTCCGTTTGCCAGCTCAAATTTTCCCATTTTTCCGGATTTGGATGCGCCTGAAAAGCTGCCTCCGACATAACCAAAAAATTCACTTTCAAACAGATTTTCCGGTATAGCTGCACAATTAACCCGCACAAACATCCGTTCATGCCGTTCACTGCAATGATGAATCGAATGTGCGATCAATTCCTTTCCCACACCGCTCTCACCGGTGATCAGTACGGTAGATCTCACAGACGCCACCTTAACGATTTCTTCCTTCAAAGTCTGAATGACTACTCCATGACCAAGAATACTGTCTAAGGAATATTTTGAACTCTGCAGTTCAATAAACTTTGTCTTATAATAAGCCAATTCATCATTGATTTTCTGGTTTTTTTCAGCCAGAGCCATTAAATCCTCAATACTGGTGAACATCAATAAGCCAAAAACCGCCAGCGATTTACCGTTCTCTACGATTGGAATCCGGTGAACGATAATTTCCCGGTCTTTCACCTTTCCCTGGGTGTACTTATGTCTGTCCGCATATTCGGCCTTCTGGGTTTTTAATACCAACGGCGTTCTTGAATTCTCGATAACTTCATAAACATGTTTACCGATCACACTGCTGGGTTCTATACCTAAAAATTCCCCATAGGACTTGTTCATAAAAAGAATATGCTCGTCTGCTCCAACCAGCAATACAGGCATTGGAAATACTTCCAGTGCTTTTTTGTATATACTTAGGTCATTTTCTATATTCATTATATCTCTCCCTTCATATCATCACATATCAGAGAGAACATTTGAATTTCATGATTTGGGAATATCACCTACACCATTTAAAATAAGCCTTGGACGATATGGATACCCTTCCATTTCAGTTTTTGAAGTAACCCCGGACAGAACAAGACATGTATCCAGACCTGTTTCAATACCTGCAATGATATCTGTATCCATACGGTCGCCAATGATTGCCGCATCCTGGGAATGGACTCCCAGAAGCTGCAGTCCTGTACGCATCATTAAAGGATTCGGTTTACCTACAAAATACGCTTGCTTTCCTGTCGTCAACTCAATCGGTGCAATAAGCGCACGGCAGGCCGGAACAATTCCCTGCTCTGTGGGTCCTGTTAAATCCGTATTTGTTCCTACCAGCTTGGCGCCGTTTTGAACATGATGAACAGCCTGACAAATATTCTCATAATTATAATTATTAGTCTCTCCAATGATCACGTAATCCGGATTTACCGAATTATTCGTAATGCCCGCCTCACTCAATGCCAGAAATAATCCCGGATCGCCAATCACATAGGCTGAACAATTCGGCTTCTGTGAACTGACAAATTTTGCAGTGGCCAACGCACTTGTATAAAAATGCTTCTCATCCACATCTAATCCCATACGCCCCAGTTTCTGCTGAAGCTCTTTTGGCGTCTTACCGCTGGCATTTGTAAGAAAAAGAAAATTTTTATTCTCCCTGTAAAGCCATTCTACAAATTCCTTTGCTCCTGGCAAAAGTCTGTCACCGTGATAGATTACGCCATCCATATCACAGATATACCCTGCTTTATTTCGAAACTCTCTCATTTATAATTCCTTTCCTGACATTTTTTATACAAAAATTTTAACATTTTTCTCAATATAATTGAAGTCTTTTTAAACAATTCTTATGTAAAAATACGAAAGGGCAGAGTTATCTGAATATTCTCTGCCCATCTCTTCCTGTTTTAAACTGTTACTTTTTCTGCTTCTACATATTCTGCAATATTTACGGCATGATCTGAAATACGTTCCAGATTACTTAAAATATCCAGGAATACAATTCCCGTATCCGCCGAGCATAAACCTTTGGAAAGACGTTCCATATGATTATGACGCATATCTTCTTCCATACTGTCCACATCATCTTCCAGCATATACACCCGCTTGGCATCCATAATGGACTCCCGGTTTCTGGAACTGATGGCTAAATCTACAGTCTTTAAGACCACATCTTTGATATCCTTTAAATCTTCTACAGCATCACCGGATAATTGAACATGTCCCTGAACGAGGCTCGAAGCAAGTTCTGCAATATTATCGCAGTGATCGCCAATACGCTCCAGGTCACTGACCGTAAAAAGCAGATGACTGACCGTCTGAATCTGTTGTTCTGTCAGAGACTCATGGCTCAAATGAACCAGATATTCCGTTAAATCCTTTTCAAAGACATCCAGTGTTTTTTCCAGTGCATCGGATCTGCGAATCTTTTCTTCACTGACATCAAAGACACTGCCCATGGAAATCTCCACATGTTCCCGGGCCAGCTCCCCCATATGAACGACCTGCTCTGCCGCACTCTGAATAGCAAAAGACGGTGAGCTCAAAATACGCAGATCCAGATGCGGACGTTCAAGGACTTCTTCATCCACAGAAGTCATAGATATTTCTGCGGCTGCCAGACGTTCCGGTTTTTCCCGGATAATACGTCCCGAAAAAGTAACCAGTTGTTTCGCAAATGGGAACAGGAGCAGTGTATTACTGATATTAAATACGGTATGAAAAATAGAAATACCCACGCTGGTCACCTGTCCTCCTGCAAAGACCGGATTCATCGTAAATATGGCAAACATCAAGATACCAAATACGACCGCACCGATGACATTAAACAGAAGATGTATGACCGCCGCCCGTTTCGCCGTACGATTTGCTCCTGCACTGGATATGAGTGCCGTCACACAGGTACCAATATTTTGTCCCAAAGTAATATAGATTGCCGAATTCCAGGAAACCACGCCGTTAAGCGCCAGGGTCTGAAGTATACCTACCGACGCCGAAGAACTCTGGATGATCGCCGTAACTATCGCACCCGTCAAAATACCAAGAATCGGATTTTTGCCAAGCACCCGGAAAGCCGTGGCGAAAATCGGCGCATCCTTATATGGTGTAATCGATGAGGACATAAAACTGAGTCCGATAAAAAGGACACCAAAACCGACAAGAATTTCTCCAACCTGACGATATTTTTCTTTATTGACAAACAAAACAATAAATGCGCCCACTCCAATGAGCAGCGGTGCAAAAAATTCCGGTTTCAGCACCTCCCCCCACTCGCTCATGGATACAATCCAGCTGGTGATCGTGGTGCCGATATTGGCACCCATAATAATTCCAGTGGCCTGGAGCAGATTGATGAGCCCTGCATTTACAAATCCCACTACCATAACCGTAGTGGCAGAGCTGCTCTGGATAATGGCGGATAATCCCGGCGTTAACAAAACCGACGACCATAACTGTCGTCGCCGACGAACTCTGGATCACCGCCGTTACCAGTGCGCCTACCAGAACGCCCAGAATCCGGTGATTTGTTAAGATACCCAATAACTGTTTCATCCTGCCGCCGGCCGACTTTTGAAGCCCGTCCGCCATCACGTGCATGCCGTACAAAAACATACCGAGTCCGCCAACGAACTTAAACAGCATCTCAATATCTGCGATAGACATGTTATCTCTCCCCTCTAATGTCTTTTACAGCTTATTGATGTGAATCATCAATTGAACCGCCTGTCTTACGATATTCGGTTTCAAAATTCTGGTCATAGAGTTTTGACAGCTCATATTTATCTCCGAGGAATTCCCCGACAACGACCAGAGCTGTCTTTGTAATCCCTGCTGCCTTTACTTTATCTGCAATCGTCTCCAGGGTCCCATAAATAATTGTCTCTTCCGGCCAGCTTGCTTTGTAAACGACAGCCACCGGAGTATCCTTTTCATAAGACTCGCTCATTAAATGAACCAAAACTTCGATTTTACCTACACTTAAAAATATTATCATGGTAGCATGGTGTTTTGCAAGGCTAAGAATTTTCTCCTTTTCCGGCACCGGCGTACGACCTTCAATCCGGCTTAAAATCACGGTTTGTGATACCCCAGGGAGGGTATACTCCTTCTTCATGCTGGCTGCAGCAGCTAAAAATGAACTGACGCCCGGAATGACTTCATAGGAGATGCCCAGGTCGTCCAGCGCATCCATCTGCTCCCGAATGGCTCCGTAAATAGACGGATCTCCCGTATGCACCCGGGCGACGGACTGCCCTTTTGCTGCTGCCTCTTTCATCACGCCAATGACCTCCGAAAGCGTCATATAGGCGCTGTTGTAAACCTGTGCGCAATCTTTACGATCTGCCAGAATTTTTTCATTTACCAGCGATCCGGCATAGATGATCACATCTGCCGAATCGATGAATCTTTTTCCTTTAATCGTCAGTAATTCCGGGTCTCCCGGCCCGGCGCCAATAAAATGTACCATCACAGACCGCCTTTCTTTATGATCAGGGTCGTAAAATAACCATACTCTCGATCTTCTTCCGGCGGGCCGATATATTCATCTGCCATACCAATATTGCTGAGTACAACGGTCCTGTCTTCCAATCCCTGTTCTTTTAATATTTTGTTTATCTGTGCCATGGAACTTCCGGCCTTCATCACAACAATATTATCGCACACCTTCAAAGCTGTTTCCAGAACCTCCGTTCCCTTTAAAGAAGAGAGGACCATCATGTTCTGGCTGCCCTCCACGAGACTGATCTGCGCCAAAGCAGCCCCTCCGGAAAATGCCGAAATGCCCGGAATATTTTCTGTCCTATAGCCCTTTTCACGGATAAACTTAAAAGCCAGATGATACGTGCTGTAAACAGATATGTCGCCAAGCACGATCATGGCCACATTTTTGCCCAAATCCAACTTTTCCATCAATTGCCCGGCCGCCTGTTCCCTGCAGGCTTTCCGTCTTGATACCGAAGGCTCCATCGTAAAAACCACCGGCATGATCTCTTTTCCCGTCAGATTCACTGCCGGCTGTACGATCGACAACGCCCGGCTTTCTTCTCCCGGCGCTTTTACCGGCACTGCGATGATATCTGCCGACTCCAGGACTTCCTTTGCTTTGAGTGTCAAAAGTTTCGGATCTCCCGGTCCGATACCCACGCCATATAATTTTCCTGTCATAAATCGCTCCTATAATGTTATTTATCTTTATTTTGTAAAATATACAACCAGGATGTATGATCCTTTGCCATAGGAATCCTCTGAATCCGATGTATCCAGGAATTTTCAGCTAATTTTTTCTCCATAAGTTTTCCATCTTCGCTGTAAACGACCATAATTCCCTGAGGTGCCAGAAGCTCCCGTCCTCTTGTAAACAAAAGTTCATAGAGATAGGATGCCGACTCTCTCTCTCTCAGATTCTCTGTTCTCGGCATATCCGTTAATATTTCATCAAATTTATATTCATGTTTAAAATCATTAAAATTCCGGTGTACCGCATGTATGGTTGTTCCGGCCCTCCGACTGTTTTCCCGGGCGGCCTGCACTGCCTGCTCCGAAATGTCCAGCCCATACATACTTTTAAAGGATACCTTCGCTGCCCGCTCGATGAGCAATGTTCCCGTTCCGCAAAAGGGATCCAGTATGTTTGCTTCCGGCTTCAGATAAGTTTCCGCATATTGCATGATGAGAGCGGCCTTCGCCGGATGCATCGAGGTTGAAGTTGTATATTTGCGGTATGAAAACCGCTTGTCCGGCATAGACGTTAGTTTCAGAAAAACTCTGCTCCCCTTCGTTCCTGCTGCGATCACCCGGATTTCAACTTCATAAAAAGAAGATTCATTGACGAGCATACCGCCGCTGTTTTCTTCCAGACATTTTGAAAGGGCCTTTGCCAATTGATTTTTTTTGGCAATATCTTTCATCCCCTTTACATCCACCCGGAACATAAACGGCCTTTTTTCCACATGTCGATCTTCAATATAGGGCAACAGTCCTTCTTTTAAGATTTTCTTTCCTATGGTTTCTCCATCCATGGACGAAATCAGCGCCGGATAAAAATCAAACAAGATGGCCTGAAAGGTTCGTATCTGACGCACCTTCTCCAGATTCTTTGTCGTCACCAGACAGCCTCCCGTCATCACCCGCCCATGGGTTTCCGGAATATTTTCTACCTGTTTTAAAACCGTTTCCTCATGTCCCCCTGGAACAATCAGCAAAATTCTGTTGTCTATTTCATCTCCGCAAAAGCTGTGGCGCTTCGGCGGGTCTGACTTCCATATTAGCTTTTGAAGCTGTTTCATCTCCTCTGCAGAATGCTTCGTCCGTTCCTGACCTTCCAGAATTCTATATCGTTTTTTCAACTCGGGAAGATAACTCTTATATTCAAACCCGGCCATAGCCGCCAGATAATCGCCTTTTAAAAATTGGGTTTCTTCCGCCTCATAATGCTGAAAAAGAATATCCAAAAGCAGCGGGTCTCCAACCCTTCCGAGAAGCTTTACCGCATTTTTCCGCACCTTAGCGTCATCATTCTCTAAAAGTCCGGTAAAACACGTCTCATGCTCATAGTATTCATCCAGAAAATCATCCAGAACAGATTCGGATTTTACCATTTGATTCAATTGAATCAGATTTTCCCGGAGGTTTTTTCCTTCATATATTTCCGCACATGTTTTTTTAATCATTTGCACTCTCCTTATTCTTCCTGTCCGCCGCAGGTCCGGGCAATGAGCAACGTCACCGGATGACCGCCCTCCATTAAATGATAGCTGCCCACCGAACGTTCTTTTTCTATACGAATGGTCAGCTGCTCTGTCTTTTCCAGTCCTTCCATCGTCTCAGCCAATTGACAGGCTTCGATCATCGTTTCCAGTGTCACAGAGGCAATCACCACTTGGATACCCGGTCCCTTCTTGCAAAGAACCTTTAAAATATCTTTTAGCGCCCGACCGGCGCCACCGACAAACACATGGGTTGGTCGTTCCAGTCCCTCTAAAACCTCCGGCGCCGCACCTTCGATGATTTCCATGTTATCTGATGCCAGCTGCTTTTGATTTTCATATAAAACTTCCAATGCTCTTGGATTCTTCTCAACCGCGATTACTTTGCCCATTGGACAGTGTCTGGCGCCTTCAACGGAAACGGATCCTGTTCCCGCTCCCACATCCCAGAGTACCGAATCCGGTAACAGATTTAACTTTCCAAGAATAATCCACCGGACTTCTTCCCTGGTCATCGGCGTCTGATTTCGAAGAAATTCATCGTCCCGCAGCAGTCTATTCAAAGCCCCCTGTTTTCCATTCATCGGCACAGGCTGCTCCATATCATCCGATTTACTTTTTATCATTACAAGACTTAACGCCGGCCATTCGGTCCCAATCAGCTGCTCCGGAGCGCCGGATATTATTTTCTCATCGAGATAGGATATCCGGCTTCCCGCTGACATGTCCACCGCCGCCAGGCCCATACCCATCAGCTGTCCGGCCACCCATCCCGGCGTCCGCTCATTGTCGCACAAAATAAAAAGCTTCGGGTATTGACGAACCGCCGCCGCCAGAAATTCTCCTGTCATATTCCGTCCATGAGCGCTGATAATTTTTGACTCCTCCATGGACTCCCCAAGCCGCGCGGCAAATGCCTGAACAGAACCGATTCCCGGAACAATCCGGACTTCCGCTTCCGGAAACGTCCGCCGCACCAATCGGAACATGCTGTATATCAGGGGATCTCCTGAAACAAGAATTCCGGCTTTTAAAGAATCCGGCTGCTCTTTGAGCCATTCCAGCCGTTTCATCATCGGTCCCATTTCAAAAACGCATTTTTCATCGACTTCCAGTCCAAAGGCCCGGAGCATCCGCCCATCTCCGATAATCAGGTCGCATTGTTCTGCCGCCTGCCGGGCTGCCGGAAGTATATAGGCTGTATCTCCTGGACCGCCGCCAATAATTCTAATATCTTTCACCCTGTGATTGCCTCCATATTCCTGCTTTTTCCTAAAATTCTTCCGGATTCATCCAACAAAACAACTGCCACATCCCCGTTGCGGCCCATTCGGAGCCGGCACTTTTCAGCAGCTCTGTCACTGATCGAATTCCATATCTTCTCCAGACCATAATCTTTTAAAAGCCTCTCCGCCTCTGTTACAGTGCGGCACGCATAAAGCTGCTCGATCATAGCCTGTTCTGCCCCGGCCAACGCAGCGAAGGTACAGATTGTCTCCATTCGCCCATCTGCCACATGACTGTGGGTATTCATAATATCCGCCGCCAGCTTGACAAGTTTTCCTGCAAAACCGCCAATCAGGATTTTCTTCACATTCAGCCGGACCGCCTCATCCAGCATCACCCCCACATAATTGCTGATCTGGACAAATTCTACGCCGGTCCGTGTCTTTTTCTGTGCTGTCAGCCATTCTCGCATCCGGCGTTCTCCGGTCTCTCCCAAAACAAAACAAATGTACTCCGGCTTTGAGACAGCCGCTACGGAAAGACAGGTTTTCAATGACTCGACCACAGCCGATTCACTCATCGGCCGTACGATACCACTGGTTCCAAGAATTGACAGACCACCTTCAATACCTACTCTTGAATTAAACGTCTTTGCTGCCAATCTCTCCCCGCCGGGAATGGATATCTCTACCTCAGCCCCCACGTCGCCAACATAATACCGAATCTCTTTTTCAATCATCTGACGAGGTACCGGATTGATAGCGGCCTCTCCCACCGGAACTTTAAGTCCCGCCCGGGTCACCCTGCCAATACCTTTTCCTGCTTTAAAATGAATATCTCCCTTTTCATGAAAAAGAGTTACCCGTACGATCACTTCGCATCCATCGGTTACATCCGGATCATCTCCCGCATCTTTGATCACGCCGCAGGCAGGAAATCCTTCCTGGATCACAGCCAAACAGACCGTCTTTCCCGACGGCAAATCTATTCGGACATTTTTCGGACATTGCCCGGAAATCTGCCACCGGACAGATGCCTGGGCTGCGGCCGCTGCACAGGTCCCTGTGGTAATCCCCTCTCTTAAATTGCTGCCTGGTGTCACTTTATCCAAACTTATCATTTCCTTCTTTTATCTATCAAAACATCGGCATTGCAAAAGAAGGCCATCCCGAGGATAGCCTTCTTCTGATAATCACGTTATGACAATACTGCAAATTCTGATACTAACGATTTAAAAACTTAAATGTATGATATTAGAAAAGGCACATTGGTACGAACACTTGATTATAATTTGGTTACATTGGTTGCCTGAGGTCCTTTTGAACCTTCAACAACATCAAATTCAACTTCCTGGCCTTCATCAATTGTCTTGAATCCATTCATGTTGAGTCCTGTATAATGCAGGAACACATCATTACCTGTCTCATCACTGATAAAGCCAAAGCCTTTCTGGCTGTTAAACCACTTCACTGTACCTTTCATAATTAAATCCTCCAAATATCTACTGTACCCTAATGGTATTCAGTACTCCTAGAATAGCATAGTCATCTTGCAGTGTCAAACATTAATTGTCGACACTCTGTGAAAAATTTTTTGCTCTTTTCATAAAAATTCTATGGTATAACCGTCCAATTTGTATTATGATAGTAACAGTATGAAACCTAAGAAAGACAATGGAGGTGTCTATGAAACATTTAATTAATCCATTAGATTTTTCCGTTGAAGAAACCGAAGAACTTCTTCTTCTGGCTGAGGATATTGCCAAAGATCGGAGCCGTTACAGTGAAATCTGTCATGGTAAAAAGCTGGCCACACTCTTTTATGAACCAAGCACCCGAACCCGCCTGAGTTTTGAAGCCGCCATGCTGAATCT
>OGYI01001788.1_pt1 | contig 18876 bp, 29 predicted proteins | sample 1576521 | NCBI WGS metagenome assembly OGYI01 (sample SAMEA3541484, study PRJEB24748) | human gut metagenome | biome: human gut; feature: human-associated habitat; material: faeces | place: China | collected 2012
TCATTTCTCCATTTTTCTATTCTTTCATTTACAGTTTTTTCAAAATAATTAATATCCCCCTCATATACCTCTTTATTATTTTTATCTTTTAATCCGGTATACTGTAATAATTTAATATTGCAATAATCAGCAAAGATAGTATAAAACCTATCACCTTGATCTTTTAAACATATATAACTTATTTCTCCATCATGCCAACAGATGTCACTAACCTCAAAAACTCTCCTATCTATTAATTCAATTTCTTGGATATCATAATGTTTTTGCCCAGCTTTCACTTCAATGAAAACTTTAAACTTTATTTTTCTACTCATCTTGAACCACCTTATAATTAGCATAAATTTCAATAAATTTTATTATCATTCCAATCTCCTAACATCAATCATCAATATTGAAGAAACATTTTTTGATAATTCCGGACAATTGTCCGGAATTACAGGAATGTAATCAGCTCATCAACTACAGCCTGATAATCATTAGCTACATTACTTCTACTGTTAGAAAGTAAAATTTCTTTCTTCAATGATGACTCAGTTACCGGTTTTGCTTGATAGCGTATGATATTTCTAAAACACCTATCTTTAAATAGATACTGTAAAACTTCGACACACTTCTTATCAACAGAATTACGATTTACCATTGTTAGTAATATTTTAAAATCATACTCAATATATCCCATTTCTAACCACTCAAATAATGTATTGATGGTTTTATCTAAACCCTCAAGACCGCCTTGTTCTATTTTGGTAGGAATAAGTATTAAATCTCCATCTTCATAACAGGCATTAATACTATTAAATGTCAACGCGTTGGTAAAAGGACTATTATCAATGATTACAACATCAAATTTATCTTTAATAATATCGAGAGCCATTTTTAACCTTGCCTCTGAACGTCTCATCGCTATTTTTAGTTTCATATCAGTATCAGTTAATCTATGAGAACTTGGAATGATAAACATATTATGATAAGTCTCATCATTTAAATGTGCTTCAATATTAACAATAGCGTTTTCTACAATTTCTGGATTATCTAAAACATCCGATATATCATCTTGAAACGGACATTTTCTTAAATAAGTACTTAATACATTTCTAGCATCTAAAAGATCTCGTTGTGAATTATCAAATTCATTCATCAATCCGTCTAGAATATTTAAAGTCAATGCTTTATTTTGTTTTAACAGAACACTAGTAGTGTTTGCCTGCGGATCTAAGTCAACAACTAATACTTTTAATCCTTTTTGTGCCAGTCCATAGCACAGATTAATTACTGTGGTAGTTTTACCAACTCCTCCTTTTTCGTTAATAACACTTATTCTTTTCATATTGATCCTCCTAATATTTATATTACAGGTTTCCCCTGCCTCACCTTCTATAAGAACGCAGTTTTTGTGCAATACAAGGTGGAGACTTGTACTACCTTGTATTGCACAAAAACACTGCGTTAGTCCTCTCATAAAAGTTTGCTGGGCTGGAAGCGCAGCAAACCGAAAAAATGGCTGACCTATTAATGACACAGCCATTTTTTCAAAAATTTTAAGTTTCTCAAAAAGGTATAACTTTTTTCATGTTATACCTTTTTGTCATTATTAAAAAACCTTATATAGTAAAAAAATTACTCATTTAAATTCAGTTCATATAAAATAAAGTACATAGTTTCCATTAATTCCTTTGATGATATTGAATATATATCAATATTAAAACTATTGATCCATTCTTTATAACATGCATAAGCATCATAAGGATTAATTATTTTTTTGATACCTTTTTGATATTCAACTATTAGATCAACATTTGTGTCATTTAACTCTGACTCATCAAGATAATTTTCAATATACATTGATATCTGTTCTACGTTAAATTCCTGTTCGTAATAAGTTCTATCCATTTTTGTATTTGTTCTAAATACTATGTTTAATAAGCAATAGACACTGGCACATAAATAATAATTATCCATAGACATTGTTATAAACGATGTTAAATCAGTTTCAAACCTCTCCTTGTTCTTCTTTTTTAAACTTCCATTATTATACTGCTGCAGCCTCAGTTTTCGATTTAATGTTTTTATTTCATCTTCTAATGTAGCAATTTTGACCTTATATTCTTCTGTTTTGATGTTGTTTTTTTTATTTCTCTTTTTTAACCCTTGCCAGAATCCTAAAATCAATGAAATAATTATTAGTATAAACTCTTGCATAGTCACTTTTCTCCTTTAAAAAAATAAAAAAAGAGTATTCTCATGCCTCTTTCAATCAAATGGATACTCTTCTTTTGATAATACCTTATTTTAACAATTCATAATCCCTAAAATTCTTAGTTTCAAAATCAAATTGAAATTCCGGACAACTGTCCGGAATTATCGTTCTAAATCATGATTTACATTATCAGCAGACTCATATTCCCTGGAAGCTCTGTCCTGAGCTGATTTCATACGATCTGCAATATTCGCTGTTTTACTTTGCTCAATTTTTTCAGCTGATTTTTCATCGTTCTTTAACTTCATATCCCCTTCAATAATACTGCTATAGTTGTCAATCAGTCCTAAATCATCAAATATTTCAAGCAGATTTTCTGCCAGCATATCTTTATCCAATAATGAATCATCCTGAGTCTTTATCAAATAATCAAACTGCTCCAAACCCTTATATTGAAACGAATCCCGCAGCTGTTCAATTAAAAGTTCTGGAATCTTTTCTTTATAATTTTTCATAATGAATACTATATCATAAAGATCTCTTATTTTATCTCTACTGTTATAAGCATTAATTTTCATACCCATTATTTTATCAATAGGATATACATCAATTCCATTAATGTTCATATAACGTTCTTTCGTCAGATTTTTATTTCTATATGAAATCTCAACTTTTATTTTTTCATTTTCTAAAAATTCTATCATAAATCTTTTAACAGTATCAGTATCTTTTTTTATATTAAAGTTATATTTTTTTATAGTACAGTATTCCTTGATTAATTTACCTATGTTTTTGTTAGTACTGTCTAAATCAATATCCTCACTAAATCTATCCAGTTTATAACAGAACATCAAGGATGTACCTCCTTTTAATATAGTTGTATGCTTGTCATATTTGTTAATGAACAATAATAAATCTTTCATAACATTTTTTTGTATATCTAAATGTCTATCCATTTTGTCCCTCCAAAAACTTTATCCATTCTAGTTTGTATTCTCTTTTCATAAATTCATTTATATGATACCAGTTACCAGTATCTCTTAGTTTTAGAACCTGATTAAATATCTGATCAGTATACTGCTCATTACAAATATATTCTTCCTTCATTCCCTGAGCATAACCATAATTGCCTGATACAAGCATATCCAGCAGCGCTCTAATATGATTAGCTACATTATATCTTTTAGATGAATCAAGATATCTTATACTGCGATTGCTTTCAATTCCGTAATCACCAAAAACTGTATTCACGGATTCCCTTATGTCGGGATTGTTCCAGTTAATTGATTTTGAGTGCCAGTCACCACATGTATCCAATTGGCAAGGCAAGTTCAATGCATGTATACCTGTTAAATATTCCATAATAACATGACCCTGTGTATTATAACTGACTCATTTAACTGCCCATATACAATATACTATTCCCAGTATATTGTAATTGACTTATTTTATTGTCAATTATGTATACCTTTTCCTTTCATAAAATTTCATTTAGAATAGAATTGTGAATGTGTAAGAATGAATTTATATATATCCTCAAGATAAATTATAACACAATTCCGGAAAAATAACTTCGGACATATGTCCTGAATAATTTCTTGGTTTTAGTATTTTATCCATATTTAATAAAATTATTCTTTACTTCGTACGATTTAAAATTTATCTACCTGAACTTATCTTTATCTTTTTCAGCGTTTTTGATTTTATTTGTTATATCAGAATACTGATGCTTTAATTTGAAAGCTTCCTTTTTTAAATGAGAAAGATCATCGTCTATCAGATTTGAAACCTCAGCGTCTGTCATTTCAAGAATCCCCTCCATTCTTTGAATTTGAATTTCTTCAAAGGATAATTCAATTTCTCTTATACGAGAATTGCATTTTACCAACTCTCTATGAATATCTCTTTTCAATTTTTTCATTTCGTCTAATGAGCCCACATTCTCAAATGACTCTTTCCGTTTAGCAATCATATCTAATTTTTCTTGAATATCTTTAGTTTTATAAAAGTAATATTTTTCTTTTTTATTCATTCTGTAAAGTGGACTTTGATTAAAAGCAGTTTTAATTTCTGCATTATCATAAAAAGTATTACGAATGTCTTTTTGCTTATTGGAATCGAGCTTATCATTTTTAATTACATCTTCAATTTCAAGATCAGTAACATAACAGCCGTTATTTTTTATTCGGCTAAGAATGCCTTCTAATGAATAATCTAATGATTCATTTTCCGGATTAATAATTTTCTTACATCTTCTAAACCTGCTCCGATACGGAGGCTTTATGCGCAGCCCCTGTCTGCCCTTAGACTCCTTATCCATATTTTCCCATACCGATGCAATATTAATTCCATCTCTATCATATTCCACAACCTTATCACCATTTGAATTGTAAATATTATATGTCTTGGTGAAATCAATCTGACATTCAAGCGCGTCTCCTCTATCATTCCATTTTGTATTTTCTCGATCAATCAGCATCCATTCTTTTGAATAAGGAATACGTACAAAATAATATTCACCATTACTAAGTTCAGTATTTATCATTTTAACATTTACATTAAATCTGTAATTCTTATATCTGTCAATTAGATCATTACTATCTCTCTCAACAGTTGACCCATCTTCAACTTCGAATCCTATTTTATTTAAATACAATTTAAAATCATCATAGTCTTTAACACGCGGTACCACATAATCAATTGCTTTTCTAATAACCTCCATATCTGTATCACCCTTTGATCTGTTTTGAAACTTCCACCAGCTGTTGGACTGTACTTTCTCAGATGGCGGTAAAATTTCTAAACCATACTTTTCGCATATTTGATCATTAATTTTTCTAAATTCTTTTAGTTCTTTTTTATAATATATACTCCATCCTTTTTTTGTTTCACGATTAACCGGATTAACAATAATATGGGCATGTGTGTGATTGGTATTTTTATGAACTGCAATTACATAATCATGTTTTCCTTTAGTACATCCTTCAATCCATTCGTTCGCTAATTCATATATCTGCTCAGGTTTCAAATCCGGATCATCAAAAGACTGAATAAAATGGTATCCAACAGTATCGCCACGATAACCTTCCTCTTTCCATTTATTCTTCCAATACATTCCTACGTACTCAGGTACTACTCCATAATTTGTACCAATCAGCCAAGGTTCAGTTTTCTCATCATTAATGATGTAGTCAATCGCTTTACTTACATCTCCTCTTAAACTGTGTACTTTAGTTATAACACTCATTGACATCTGCTCCTTTCAAAAAATACGGACAACTGTCCTTACTTAATCATCAATAGTTATTTTTTTTAACTGTTTAATACTGTTATCTTTAAAATACTGTTCACAGGTCAGTTGCAATGCCTTTAAAGAATTATAATAATTGTTTAAGGTTTCCATCATCTGATCCGCATCAATCTCTTCTCCTTTGATAACCGCTGTGTTAATTCCTCTGGTAATCTGATTAATGTTTGTACCTATTTTTGACAGCTGATACAAAATGTCATCTATAGAATTGAAATCTATCTTATAACATACACCGTACTTAACTAGTCTTCTAATCAATTCAGAATTGGATAAATCCATAGCTGATGCCTTTCTCTTCAGTTTCTCAAGATCATATGCAGATAATCTTATTTCTAATCTTTGATCTTTTGTATTTCTCTTTGAGTTATGAGTTTCCATTGTGTCCTCCTAAAATTAAGTAAAGGGTATGGGATATAATCCCATCAGGCATTTCAATTTTAAAATTGAAATACAGGTGATTTTTTCGGTCAGAAAAAATGTACGTACATAAAGTGCGATTTTCGAACTTTATTTTGTACGTACAAACCTCTAGCCTGCTACTCTATAAAAGCGATAGAATACCGCATTTATAGAGAAGAAAAATTTTCTACAAAAAAATCAGTTTTTTTAAAAACTGATTCCAATTAGAAAGATTTTTTTGTTGGCGTTGACAGTGACTAACGCTAAAAGTCGATAAATGTTTTAAAATTTATACAACACTTAATCATAAGACGATTCATCATTTGGAATATCCTTTTGGGGATTAATAGTATCTTTAACTTTCTTATCAAGTACAATATACTTACCTTCAAGAATCTTTAATTTTTTTATACTGCTATTAATTTGTTTATTTTCTTTAGTTAAAAATGCTATCTCTTTCTTACATTTCTCTATAATTTTTAGATTTTTTTCTTTATTCTTTTCAAGCCCATCAATAGTTTTAATCAACTCGTTATTCATTTATATTCCTCCTTTCAATGATTCCTATTTTAATTATAAATCAGTTAAAACAAAAAAAACACGACAAAAAAAATACGGTTTTTTTAAATTTTAAAAAATTAACGGGATAATTTTGTTCTATTACCCCGTTAGATATATTCACCAACATATGAAATTTTATTATTGCTTATATGATATACTGTCTTGTCAACTGTATCTATATAAATATTTTTATCATAGTAATTATATTCACTAATACCATCTTTTAAATATATTGTTACACCATACGGTATAGTTTCTAAATAATCTATCATCAATTCATATTCTTCTTCATCAACAATAGTTCCATTTATTTCATAATCACTTGTTAAAATATTTTCAATCTTCTCCTTATATATAGGTTTATTTTTTATACTAAAAGTATCTAAATAACTCTCATTACTGTATAGATAACCGTTATCTTTTATCCAGTTCCCTAGAATTTCAAACTTTCCACTTTTATCCAAAAAGACAAGTCTGCTTCCGTAAATCAACCTTTCTATTATACTCATTAATCTTGAATTGTGATAAAATTTATTATCTAATAAAAACATTTCATATAAATCATTCTTGATAAATAATTGAGTATCGTTCAATTGTTTATCAGTTTCATTATAATTATGAATAATGCCATTATGTGCAACAGCTAAATTTGTTTCACAATTTACTAATCTTAATTTGTTGGTATCTGATGATACAGGATAAGGATGACAGTTGCCTTTATCAATATTTCCACTAGTTGAAATTCTAAAATGAAATACCATTGTAGTGTCCAAGATATTAATTTCATTTTTTATAGAAGACATTCTTTTTAAAAAATCGTATAACGTCATGAAGCCTTTATCTATAATGACTTTATTATTAATATGATACATAAAGCCTGCTCCATGATAATTATGTTTCCAGCAGTTTTCAAAAATCTCATTTGACGGTAATTCTCTACCTTTCGGTTTTACAATTATAATACACATAAATTTCCTCCTTGAGCAGTTTTATTTTAATTATCCCTGCCTCATTTTCTATGAGAAGTCAATAACAGTGCAATGCAAGGTGGAGACTTGTACTACCTTGCATTGCACTGTTATTGAGTTAGTTAATTCCTAAAAGCATACTTAATATGAAATTAAGTATGCTTTAAAAAAATATAAATATTTTAAAAACTCAACCAGTTCGGTTGCATAAATAAAATAAAAACTGACTGGTTGAGTATGTGATATAAACAAAAATTACCTTACAAAATTATTTAAAAAGAATATTACTTTAACCTCATTTGAAATTTATACAATTATCATTTCTTAATACTGATAAAAAAAATGAACGATTATTGCATCGTCCATGTTACCACCAGGAAGTATATTCAACTGCCTCTTCATCAAAATCTGTTTCTTTTAAAACACTAGATATTATGCAAATCGTATCTTCAATGTCTAATAAATAATTTTTATCATATTCATAACTTCCAAAAAAGAATCCTTCACAAGCTGGTAATAATTTTTTTGGTATATCTGCGTTTTTAATCATTCCCTTATCATTAAGAATGCACGTTTCTTTTATATCCTTGCATATTTTTAAAAGTCTCTCTAATTCTTCTTTACTTATCTCATAGATTCTCTGGTCATCGATACCATCTTGAATATTATCCACAAACCACTTATGAATTTGATTTGCCTTACGCCAATACCCTATATGTTGAGCATAATAAGGAGATAAGTACCTCTCTAAAGTATTTATATCGTTAATATTCATTTCAATTTTACCAGCTATTTTATTAATATCATTAAATACCGTTTTATTATTCTTAACAATTTCTTCTTCCTTTATCCCCCTTTTTTTACACGTAACATACCACATTAAGCAGTCAATCTCTTTTCTTGATAAAATACTGTGTTTCTTTTGTTTAAGTAAATACATATCTAATCCCATAATTTTCCTCCTTGAGCAGTTTTTATTTTATTTATCCCTGCCTCACCTTCTATAAGAACCGCTTGCTAAGGAATGAATAATCAAGGTGGAGACTTGTACTACCTTGATTATTCATTTGCAAGTGGTATAGAAGAAAAAAAAGAAAGAGCAGCTTGAAATCAAGCTGCTGAACCCTATTATCACAATCAAAAATACAAATTCAAAAATCGCTCATTCATTTATACGACTTTTATTTCTTTTATTCCATAATACAATATTAGCATTTTTATTTGATACATAAAATTCACCACTTTTTTTCTCATTTTTTAGAAAAAAAAGTCGAACTATTTTTTGACTGATACCAAACAGTCTGCAATAATTAAAATCTCTAGTATTTATATACTGATTTGATATTTGCTATTCTAACAATATAAAATGATTTAAACAATGCATATATTGCTAATATTTATATTACTTTTTTAAATTAGATAGGGGGGGCTTGACCTCCCTATCTAAACCTAGTTCATTTCAAAAACAGTAGTTTCATTATTTTTTAAATCACTATATAATTTTTGAATATCTTTATCTATTACTGTTTTCAATGAATTATCCTCAATACTGTCATACAACTTTGATAAAGCATTAATTTCATTTGCAGTATCTTTAATTTTCAATTCACATATTAGTAATGCTTTTATAAAATATTTACGACTTTCTTTTGACATTGAATTCATCATATCAACATAAGGCTTTAATAAACACATTTCTATATTAATATCTTGACTTGCTAGTTCAATAATATCTTTTTCCAATAGTTCTTTGTAATGCTTTGCAGGCACTTTTGTTTCATTATATGAATATGTCATATCGGAAATACTTTGTGCCATTTTAGATACGGGTTGCTTTGTAAAATCATCATACAATTTTCTACTCATAATACTTTCCTCTCTTTCTAATTTCCATTAAAAAATAATTATTTCAATTTTTCTTTTTTCGTAAACAAATTTGCTCTCGCCTCGCTTTCTATGGACTGTTCATTAATTTTTTACCCACCTAATGAATGGTTAGACCTGCCATACTTCTATATGATCCGCTTGCCAAAGAATGAATAATCAAGGTGGAGACTTGTACTACCTTGATTATTCATTTGCAAGTGGTATAGAAGATAAAAAAGGAAGAGCAGCTTGGTTTCAAGCTGCTGAACCTTATAAGCAAATGAAAAAATAAATATAAAAATCGTCTTTTTATATAGACGATCTTTATATTTAATATCTTATTGATGTAACTTCGTTAAATACTCCTATAACTATTTCTTGCTTGTTTTTTGGTAAGTTCTCATAATTTAATCCTAAGGAATCTAAAGCCGTTTCATATTCTGAAAATAGCCGGTCGTTTGTCCGGCTATTTTCCAATAAACGCTTCATTTACTGCTCTGAATTCAGTGTCTAATGTTAATGCTACTTTCTTTTTAACATCATCAATAACAATTCGTTTATTTTGTATACGATTATTTTCAATATAGTCTTTAATTATTTCTAGATTTTTTTCACACTCTTTCCACTCTATAATTTTTTTAAATGATATTAAACCGGTATAATTTCTAGCAATATCAACTAAATGATATATAAGAAGAATTCTTGTGTGAAAAGATTCCCAAAGAAGAGTTCCTCTACATAATCTGATTTCAACTGTATTGTTATTAGTTGTATTCACAACTTTATATCTTTCATGATGTGAACCACCACTTTTTTTCTTTTTCTTAACCTGTCTTTTTATATTTATAATGTTGTTATCATCAGTTTCAAATCTACACCAGCTCATTTGGCTTTGTCTTCTTCCGCTAATTTTAATAAATTCTTCCCTATAAGTCTCTAAAATTAAACATATGTTTTCTATTGTTTTATCAACTCTTATCTTCTCTATTTTCTTTGTTTTTGTTTCACCTATTTCATTAATATACCTTTGATAAATTTCATTAGTAAACCCAAAAGCACTCCTAGAAAAATGAATATGTAAACCACACTTTCCACCTTTTGTTGATACGTAACCAAACTCTTCACAGATTGAAAACAGTTTTTTAAATTTATTAATATTTGCGTGATAATATTTTAAAGACATAGGCTGAGAAATAATTTCTATCCCATAGCCAATTGAACCGTCACGTTCATAGACAAACAAATTGCCAAACTCTCTTTTTAATCGTTCAGCTAACTGTTCTGGTGTATGATTTTGAGATTCATAGGTGTAGTATGAAATATCTGCATCCTGAGTAACTTCTAATTCAAAACCAAAACATATGACATTATTTTTAATACTTTCCTCTTCGTCTATAACCATTTTAATCCAATTTGTGTAACTATGATAATTTAACAATGCTACCATTTTATAATCCCCTTTTCTTTTTATATTTTGAAGCTTTTTTTCTGCCTCAATTTCTATAAGAACGAGGTGTTTGTGCATGGCAAGGTGGAGACTCGTACTACCTTGCCATGCATAGCAAATACTGAGTTAGTTTTCCATAAAAAGTTGCAGTGCTGAAGCACTGCAAACTTTAATAAGAAAATATCTTCAAAAATAAACCAGATTCATTACTTTGTAATGAATCTGGTTTATTTTTAATCCACGCATAAAATACCCTACTATAAGAAAGTCAGACAAAGTTCTGACTATTAATTATAAAAAAAATATAGTATTCTTTATCCTTATTTTTTGAATATTACAATAGCAAAATTCTAAACTTGCGGTTTGATTAGCTAAAGCAGCATATATTTTTCAATATCATATTCCGAAGTATGTAGATTTTTAAGCGACTTATTGATGATCTCTAATTTTTTTACACTTGTAATTAAAGGACTATAATAGAAGTAATAATATCAACCTTATCAAAGGTTGATATTATCCAAATCAATTATGAATGTTCTTAATAGCGAACTATCAATTCCTACTTCCTCCATGATACGAATTGTTTTTTCTAATGCTTTTTTATTCCGTTTAAGTGCTTTTTCGACATCTTTTACAGTTAATTCTCTTACGTCTCTTTGAGCAGTTGAACTGTTTGTATTTCCACCTTTAATTCTGTCAATTTGTCTACCACTAACACCAATTTTAGAACCTATCCACTCCCGCTTTTCACCAGTAGGTCTTCTACCATTATTTACTAATTTTTGATATATTTCTTCATACATTTCAATTTCTTTTTTTATAGTTTCCGTATCTTTATGCCTTTGTAAATTATCATGTAGAAGCATTTCGATTTCGTCAATATTATCACTTGGTTTATCAACTATGGTTACGTTGAACGAACCATCATGCTCACCCAATTCTACTAAATTAATAATTGCACGATAGCGCGACTCTCCACCTATCAAGGTGTATTTTCTACCATCATTTAAAGTATCATCTTCGTATACAGTAGCATTTTCAAGTTGTCCATACTTTTTGATTGACAACGAAAGCGAAGATATCATTTCTGGTTCAAATGTATAACAGTTTCTTTCATTTGGTCGCACATCTTCAACATTAATAGTTACATTTCGTTTTCTACCACTACTCATACTTGATAACAAACTCATTTTTATAATCCTCTTTTCTTTTATATTTTGAGGCTTCTTACCTGCCTCACCTTCTATAAGAACTCGGTATTTTTGTGATGCAAGGTGGAGACTTGTACTACCTTGCATCACAAAAATACCGAGTTAGTTGATTCCTAAAAGTTTGCTTAGCTGGAAGCAAAGCAAACCCTACTAAAATAACAACCTTGACAGCTAATTAAACTTGAAACTATGTTTGTCAAGGTTGGGTATCTTTCGTTTATTCAAATTTTTATTTAAAATTACTGTTCAATTGTTTTATTATTTTTTCAATTTACATTTTTTTAATTCATACCAAGGGTGTCTTGCAATTCCTTTACCGGCACGACCAATTATTATTTTTGTATCATTTGTTTTTACTCTTCGATTTATTACAGTTTCAAATATTTTATTAAAAAAATCTTTCTTCATTATCTCGCCCTCCAGAACTAAAATAAATTTTCTTTATATGAAATAGAATTTACTCTATATAATCTCTACTTATACTTAACTCTACTGAAATAACCTCATTAAATGAATCGTATCCAAATTTAGCTACTGGTTTTTCAATGTTAGTCTCATATATTTTTACTTTATCGAGATTATATGTGCTTTTTACCAGCTCATTATTTTCATCTTTGTACCAGAAATGTATCTCATCATTTTTATCAATATATGCATATGTAATTTCATCTTTTCTTCCAGCTGAATCATCGTTAACTACATTTATTAGTTCATATTCTTTATAATATCTCTCATTGTTAAAAAGATCCTCATTAAGTACTGATAATATAAAAGAGCCTATCAAAATTATAAGCATTTCTATCATATGATATTTAAAATCATTCGGACTATCAAATTCCATCTTAAACCCTCGTCTTCCTAGTTTTATATTACTTTCTTTTTACTTCCATATTTTACATTCACAACAATCAATATCAATCTCATCGAAGGAAATCTTATTAATATGATAATAACTATAAATTTCTAACTCATTACATTTTTTCTTTTTCCGGATTTTAGTTAATGGTGGATAATCTATGTACCTGTTGCTTCCTTTTTTTATTATCTTGTATTTTTTCTTAAATTCTTTCCGTTCATACAAAATGTCATTTATATAATCCAGTTCACCATCCTTGATTTTACAAAAATATTTCTCATTAATTTTATCATTCACATCTTCAAGCATATATATCATCAAATACCAAAACATAAAATAACAAATAGAAAATACAAATAGTATTGGGATTAACGAATATGGACCTAGTCTCTCGCCTATATTGAACGATAGTACTAAAAATATCAATAAAAATAATGCGGCTGCAATTATATTTAATAATGGTTCAGAAAAATGTATTAGCTTTTTTCTAAACTCTCCAATTCTTTCTCTTTTATAATAAGCATCCAGCAAATCACTCATAATTTTTTCTGCTATTTCATCACCTTTAACCATTTCATTTATTTCAAGCAGTTCTTTTTTCATAACTATCCCCCTATATTCTTATTTTTTGCATACTTAAAAATAGCGGATTTATTATAATGTCTTAGTATTTCAAGTATCAGCATAAGAAGAATATTTGGTTACTTCAGTATACAAATCAACTTTTTTATTCATTATCCACAATAGGAAACTAATCATAGCTGGTCCACTTATTAAGCAGAGCATGAATCCTACTAGACATAGTAACATTCTAATACCCAAATTCCTTATTTCCACAACATTTCCTGTTAATGCTGATATTAGTAAATCATTTTTTGACGATAAATTAATAAAATTAAATATATCATCTTTAAAACTCAAAAAAAATCTGAAACAAATATATACAGTAATACAACCAATAATAAACAATAGTAAATTAATTATTAATAAGGTTATGCTGCTAATTTTTATTTTGTCCCTACCAGTATCTGATATATCAATTTTATTGCCACAGTATTCACACATAACAGCTCCAGTAGTTATAATATGTCCGCAAATATTACACTTTTTTTCATATAAGCTGTCTCTTTACTTAAAATAATTTCCTTTTTTATTACCATTTTGATTTCACTCCCCTTTATCAGTTCTATAATTGTTTCTTCGAATTCTCTAACATGGCATTCCATATTGTCATAGAATACTCTCACTGATCTGCTTTAATACATTAAAACTATTAAAGAATTACTATTATAACATAAACCTTATCTATATAACGAACATCTCCACTCCATAAAAAATGAGGATATTCACAAAGACACTCAGTTAAAGACTCTGCTATTTCAAAATAATCATAATTAACTTCAACATCATAATTGAAAGCTGCTTTTAATTCATTATGATGTTTTTTTAACCAGTCTAATTTATCAGCAATTTTCTTTTCTGGAATGTTTTTCCATGCAATTATCCTGTCATATTCATCCCCAAATTCTTGCCATTCCCCATTTTCAAATCTTAATTTTAAAATATCACTTGAATTATCCATACAATTCATTACATATACATAATATGTACCATTTGCATTTGGATTGCTTTCTAAAATACTAGTCCATTTATCCACTCTTTTTATCCTCCTCATTGTCAGTTTCTATTGCCTTTGTTAAAGAACAAATTTTATTACTTGTCCCAAATCTATCTATGGAACATGTTCCATGTCTATTTATCATTTTTATATCCACATAATTCAGCAAATTCATGATCATTTAAATCTAATGCTTGAGCTATTTTAATAATAGTATCTAATCTAGGTATTGCAGAACGACCACTTATCAGATCAGATAAACTTCCATAGCTAAAGCCAATTAATTTACATAATTTATATCTTGAAATATTATTTTCTTTTAATAAATTTAACAGATATTCAATATTCATATTTTCAATTTTCCTTTCTAAGATTAGACTATATCGGTAAAAAGTTATATAATATATTCATCATAAATTATTAGGAGGTTAAACATTTGATAACTACATATATTGAATTAGCTATTGCAATTATAAGTTTAATTTTCACGGTTATTTCAACATATTTCTCTTTTAAACAATCTAATTCAGATCCTACATATACTGACCAGCGTATTCTTCAAATAAACCCGATTTATTTTGTGACTAGTAATTGTTCAATATAAATATCTTAATAGAGATGAGGTGTTATTATGGATATAACAAAAGGTTTAAATAATTTAACTAATCTATATAATAAAAATGATTTTGAAGTTATTAGATATAACCTAGTATATAATAGCTATAAAACATCATTATACTATACTAATATTAATGGTTTAGGACACCAAACTCATGTTAAATTCTATATTAATGATAATCAGTATTTATTATCATTTGATATTGAAATAGACAATAATATTAGAAAAATTAATCCTTATTTAGGTGATAATTATTCTCTTATATCACCTTTGTTTAAAGCTGGTGAAAAATCACTAAAACCATTTTTTGAACACTTATTTACTAAGCTAGAACACATTACAGTATCGGATATAGAAAACTATAAATATTCAAAATTAAAGCATGGTATTAAACAAATAAATTATCCGGATACATATAAGCCATATTTAGAAACAACAGTTACAGCTAAAATAAGTCAAGAAATGAAAGATAAAATCAATAATATATATGGTTGGAAACAAGGAAATAAAATTATTAATATATTAGAACGCTATAATCTAACACTTCGTTATACCAATGATATAGATAAAGCTAATTCAATAAAATTTTTATTTAAAGATAAGTTAAACATTAATTTAGACATTGATTGATTTTTCTTATCCTTAACTCCAATTTTTTTCAATAAATTTATTCATTTCATCAATGCTTCGTTTACCAAAGAAACAATTGTAGTAATGGATTTGTTCCTTAGTAAGCCCTTTATAATCAAGACCAGTAATTATAAAGGGCTTCATAATTACTCCATAATATCTTTTCCTACTGTTCATATCATATAGAAGCCTAACCATATCTTCGACTTCACCATAACAATTACTAACTCCAATCCATAAGCAATCCCATCTTTGGGCATCATTAATTAACTCTCTTAAACCAGTATATTTTAATTTAGATATCTTAGACATACCTAATCTACTATCATCTTCATTAAGGATCATATAGTCATTACCAAACATATCTTTTATAACTTGATAAATATCATTAGTTTCACAAACCTTAGGAAGTTTGTTTTGTTCTACAAATAAGTATTTCATTTATTTATCATTCCTGGTATATCCACATAATTCAGCAAACTCATCATTCGACAGTTCTAATGCTTCAGCAATAGCTAGCATATAATCAATACCCGGATTTTTAGTTTTACCATTAATTATTTTACCTAAATGTGAATCGTTTAAGTGTGTAATACGACTTAATTCGTTAATAGAAATATTTTTTTTGTTAATTATATTTTTAAGGTTTTTATTTTTCATTTTATCTGACTCCTAGTATATAAATTGAAATACGTTAAATTTAATCTTCTAAGTAGTTATTATCTAGCGATATATACCAAAATATAACTCCAGCACTCATTAATGACCACACAACAATAAATAGTAACTTACTATTTTTTGTTGTAGATTTTATGTTTTCTACAGCTTGTTCTGGTGTCTTTTCATAAAATAAAGTGTAATCTTTAAATATTTCTTTATCTCTTGTGTTTGTAAATATTGTTGCTTTAAAATTCAATGGTATATATTCATAGTAATATCTCACATCGCTAGTTTCATATACATATTTATCTTTAATTTTTTTATACTTTTGCTTATATATTTTCTCAGATAACTTTAAATTTTTCTTAGGTACTTGATTTAGTAGTTTTTCACCATCAAAACTATATCCAAGGAAATCAATGTTTTTTGCATATTTTCTATCACTGTCAACATAATCCCATGTCCAATATGTTTCAGTTCTACATATGTTATTTTTACCACTACCACTGCATACCGTTCTAGTATGCATTGTATTTCTTTCTTTAACTCTTTTAATAAATGCATATTTGCCATTAATTTCATCAAATTTAACAGCATCTTTATCACTGGTTTTAAACGTGGAAGAAACTAAAACATTTCCAAATTTTGTATTAATAAGATAATCAAGTTTTTCTTTGTTGTCTTCTATGATTTGTGCAGTTTCATATTTTTTAATTACACTTTTATCATCAATATTTCCATATATTAAATGACCGATCCCGCTTAGTACGAGAAATATAGCAATACTTACTAATATTTCTCTTAATGTAATTTCCATATATAAATTACTATAGACTGTTCTTTTCATACAAAATACCTATTAAAATAAATTGTCTGGTGAATCAATAGCATTATTTTCATACTTAGTAAATTCAAAATCTTTACTTTCATATCCCATAATGTTAAGAATCACATTAGTAGGAAATGATTTGATTTTTTTATTGTAATCTTTGACATCAGCATTATAAGCTCTTCTATAACTTGCTATATCATTTTCAGTTGTAGCAAGTTCAAATTGGAGGTTTTTATATAGTTCACTAGACTTTAAATCCGGATATTTTTCAACAACTACACTCAACGTTTTTGCTGCTCCTTCTACATTCCCATTATCGGATTGACTTCTAGCTTTTGTGATTTCTTCTAATGTTTCTTTTTCAAATTTTTTATAATCTTGAACAGAATCAACATAATTTGGAATTAGATCCATTCGTCTTTTTTGACTTACTTCAATATTTCCAGCCGATTCATTAATTTCTTCTTCCAGTCTTACAACTGAATTATAATTTGATATAAATATCATTGAAATTAATAATACAAACGCTAACACAATTCCTAATATAATTATTATCAATTTAATCTTTTGTAATTTTTCCATTTTTTATTTCACTCCTTAATATTAACCATCTGTATTGGAAAGAAACGCTTTTCTTCGAATTCTCTAACATGACATTCCACATTGTCATAGAATACTCTCGCTGATCTGCTTTAGTACATTAAAATTATTATAAATTAAACGTTTTATTATCATATTTCTCCCTACTTCTTTATTAAAATTTTCTTTTTCATCTAATCACCCACCATATCTGTTAAAATATATAGTCAGCTTATATAAATTTATTTATAATTATTTCTGATTACTATTTCATCTATGCCTACCTCTAATGCATCTGCTATTGCTTTTACATAACTGATACGTGGATCCTTTGTTTTTCCTGACACGATTTTACCTAAATTGGATTCGTTTAAATTGGTCATTTTACCTAATCTGTACAATGTAATATTTTTTTCTTCCATAAGTTTAATTATTTTATCAGTATTCATAATTTCTCTTTTGTTCCTCATCATCTTTTACTATTTCGTTATTTATAAGAATTTTTAATTTTTTTGATAAGATCATCGGGTTCTACTTCAAATTCATTACCAGGTCTGTTTAAAAAATAAATCAAGTCTATCCACCAGACAAATTTTCCCAATGGTTTCCAGTAGCCTTTAAATTCATTCGTATCCGCCAATTTAAAATCTTTTAGATATTCAAGATAATTCTTAATTATAGTAATCGTCTTTTCGTGGCTGTTTTCCACACCTTCAAGTTCTATTATTAGACTTTTTGTTTTATAATAAATAAAAGATAGATTATTCAAAATACTTTTTGCCTGCTGTTTAGCCAATTCGCTCCTATATCGATCTATATAGCTATTAATATCCTCTAACAACTCTTTTTCCTTTATCATTTAAATTTATCCCCCATTGCATAAACAAGATCAAGTCTAGTCCTCTTTTTAGGATTTTAATTTTCCCATATAGAACACCTCAATCTAATCTTCTTCAGATGGAATAAAATTATTATCTCCATTTATGTAATCCGTAATAAATAATTCTATTTCTTCCATACAGTCAATTGTCTCAACTGTTCCATCCTTTAATTCTACTTCTACCTTGGCATTTTCAATGCCTGCATCTCTAAATAATGTTTTTACTGTATGTAAAGCATACAG
>OGYI01001795.1_pt1 | contig 18834 bp, 12 predicted proteins | sample 1576521 | NCBI WGS metagenome assembly OGYI01 (sample SAMEA3541484, study PRJEB24748) | human gut metagenome | biome: human gut; feature: human-associated habitat; material: faeces | place: China | collected 2012
GGCCAACGAGCTGGGCGCCAACATCCGCACCACGAGCGGTCCCGCCATCGAGCGCACCGGCGATCTGGCCGCCATCCTCACGAACCTCGAGGAGGGCGACGTGCTGTTCATCGACGAGATACACCGCCTGAACCGCATGGTGGAGGAGGTTCTCTACCCCGCGCTCGAGGACTTCGCGCTGGACATCGTGGTGGGGAAGGGACCGGCCGCGCGCTCCATCAGGCTCGACCTGCCGCACTTCACGCTCATCGGCGCCACAACGCGCACGGGGCTGCTCACCGGGCCCTTACGCGACCGCTTCGGCATGGTGTTCCGGCTGGCGTACTACACGCCCGAGGAGCTGGGCTCCATCGTGTGCCGTTCGGCGGCGATCCTCGGGGTTGACATAGCCGAGGACGGCGCGCTGGAAATAGCGCGACGCAGCCGTGGCACGCCGCGCTTGGCTAACCGCCTGCTCAAGCGCGTGCGCGACTGGGCCCAGGTGCGCGGCGACGGCACGATCGACGAGGATGTGGCCGCGCAGGCCCTAAGCTTCTTCGAGGTGGACGCGCTCGGCCTGGACGCCGTGGACAACCGCATCCTGGAGCTTCTGGCCGTGCAGTTCGGCGGCCGGCCCGTGGGGCTCTCGACGCTCGCCTCGGCACTCTCGGAGGACCAGGACTCCCTTGAGGATGTCTACGAGCCCTTCCTCATGCAGCAGGGCCTTATGGTGCGCACCCCGAAGGGCCGCCAGGCCACGCCGCGTGCCTACGAGCACCTGGGTATCGCCCTCCCACCTGCCTGACGACGGCCGGGAAGGCCGGCGCAAGCGCCGCGGGGCGCCTCCGGCGCTTCCTGCCTGAGCCAACCGGGGGGGGGTCGGCGCCAACGCCGCGGGCCCCCGGCGCTTCCCGCCAACCGTTTTCGACCTGCGACGAAAGGACGAGCCCCATGCTCGAACAGGACTACCTCATGCGCATCTTCCTGCAGTTCGCCGAGATACTGCGGCGCAGCTGGTTCAAGGCGCGCGACGAGCACGACCCGAAGGCCGCGGCTGACATGCTGGAGAACGCCGTGGGCGACGCCGTGGACATCGACGGCGCCACGCTGCTGTCGCTCGCGCCGGAGTCCATGGCCGGCATCCTGCAGGTATCGGGCACCGACCCGCGCGTCACCGAGTACGTGGCGCGCAGCCTCATGCTGGCGTCCGCCTACCTGCGCGAGGCGGGCGAGGACGCCGTTGCCGACCTGCGGCTTGAGCAGGCGCGTGCACTGGCCGATGCCTACGGGCTCGAGCTGCCCGACGACCCGGCCGAGATGGCGGGCCTGCTGGACGACGTCCCGGAGCCTGCCATCGTCGACATCGCCTCGGCCGACGACCCTCGCTCGCCCTCCGTCGAGGCGCCCGAGCACCCAACCGAGTGACGCAGGCTCGGCTTCTGCTCTGCCGGCTTCCCATATCCTGGCGGGACCCTTCGGGCGCCCGCCCTCCCGGCGCCTTGCGCTCCGTGCCGTCCGCCGCCGGCATCCGCAACACCTCGCCGAACCGTGATTTGTTAGATCATGGTGACTCTGTGATGATCGGCGTATCGCGCCCTCATCCGGTCTCGTTCCGCTAGAGTAATCGCCTCGTAATCCCGTTACGGGTCGCCTTCGGAACCTAGAAGGAGAACTCACCATGAAACAGAAGATGCAGCAATGGCTCGTCCGGCCGCAAGGAAAGCTCGGGCCCTTGGGGCTTGTCGTCCTCCTTGTCACCGCGAGCTTGGTGACACCCCTCTCGCTCGACATGTACACCCCTGCCGTGCCCCATATGACGGAGGCCTTCGACACCACGGCGGGTACCGTGAACCTCACGCTTGTGGGATACTTCCTGTTCTTCGCCGTGGGCCTGCTCGTGTTCGGGCCGCTGAGCGACCGCTACGGCCGCCGCCCCGTGCTGCTGGCCGGCGTGGTGACCTACACCTCAGCAAGCGGCCTCTGCGCGCTCGCGCTCGATATCGAGATGCTCATCGTGTTCCGCGTCGTGCAGGCGCTGGGCGCGGGCGCCGTGAGCGCGGTTGCCACCGCCGTGGTCAAGGACGCTTTCAAGGCCGAGAAGCGCGAGGCCATCCTGTCCATCGTGCAGGTCATGTTCGTGGTGGGGCCCGTGCTGTCCCCGGTGGTTGGCGCCCTCATCCTGCAGGTGTTCGACTGGCGCATGACGTTCTGCGCCCTGGGCGCCGTGGGCCTGTTCTGCTGCGCGCTCGCCGTGCTGTTCGAGGAGACGCTGCCGCAGGAAGAGCGCTACCGCGGCACCGTGCTCGGCAGCATCGGGCAGCTGGGCGCCGTGGCCAAGAACAAGGGCTTCTCCGCGTTCTTGGCCATCGTGGGCCTGTACAACCTTCCGTTCATGGCCTACATCGCCGTGGGCTCCTACGTGTACATCTCGTTCTTCGGCTTAAGCGAGCTGGAGTACAGCGCGTTCTTCGCCGTGGCGGCGCTGCTCACTGCCGCCGGCCCCTTCATCTGGCTCAAGGCCTCCCGCTACGTGAGCGCGTGCTGCTTCACCGGCATCCTGCTGGCCGCGGCTGCGCTCTCGGGCGTGGCCATGCTGCTGGCAGGCGAGCTCTCGCCCGTGCTGTTCTGCCTCACGTTCCTCGTGTTCGCCCTCACGGAGGCCTGCATCCGCCCCTACAGCACGAACATCCTGCTATCCCAGCAGGAAGGCGACACGGGCGCGGCGTCGTCGCTCATGATGAACGCGCTCAAGGGCGTCTCCGGCGTCGACGACGAGATCGACGTCATCAGCGACGAGGTCATCGAGCCCATCTGCCGCCTGAAGACCGACTGCCTGCACAGCCGCAACCCTCGCCTGCACTCCGACGAGACGCTCATCGCGCTGTCCATCAGCTCCGCCACCGACCCGCTTGCCGCCAAGCTCATCGAGCACATCGACGACCTGCGCGGCTGCGACGCGTACTTCTCGGTCATCATCTCGTCCACCGACGAGAAGCTCTACCGCACCCTTGGCATCAACGTCTGCTGCGAGCCCAAGTACGAGCAGCACCGGTACTACCACAAGTAAGACGGCGCGCGCAACGAACCCTATCGAACGCCCCCTCACCTCAGAATTACAAGGCGAGGGGGGGCGTTCTCACGAGGGTCCTCAAAACACCGGCAAAACCTTGCACGGATCTTTCCAAAGCCTTGCAGGAATCCAGTGCATTTTCGCTCGATTTTCTGCCTTTTACCAGGCAAAATAGCCTCTATCCAAGTGTGCGTTCAAGGCGTAGAATGAGCGTGCCGGCGGTGTCCGCACTCGGGTGGCGCTTCTTTCGAGAGGAATGTTCGCCTATGAACGCAGCTCTAGAAATTCTTAACGCCTACGCAGCGATAGCCACGATCGCGAGTTTCTTCCTCGCCCTGTGGACGAACCATAAGAACGCGGACGAAGCAGGGAGGGAACCAGGAGATGGAAAAGGCCGGGATTAACCCGGCCTCCCACTAGTACCCGCGCCGCCCAACCTGGATGGTGAAGCCCGTTAAACTCGCCGTCCTGGGCACCGCCGGTAATTTGCATTATAGCGACTCGATGCCATCAAATGCAAGAAGGCCGGCCTCGCATATTAGAGGCGACACGTTCGCCGCAGCCACTGGAATGAAAAGATTGCTCCTAGGGAAGCAAGCCGATCAGGCGGCTGAGACTATCCAGATCATGGAGCCGTAGGTGAAGCCGGAGTCGCCGGAGGCGATGACGGCGTCGAGCAGGGTACGCATGCCGTAGTCGGTGAAGGCGCCGTGCCAGACAAGCTGGGTGCCCATGTCGCCGGCGGCGAGGATGACGGGGCGGTCGAACGTCACCTCCAGGCCGAGAGGCGTGAAGCGGGCGTCCTGCACGAACGTCGTGGCGCCGCCCTGGCTGGAGAGCGACCACGAACCGCCCGGCAGGTCCATGTCGGAGCGCTTGAGGCGCGCGCCCGTGATGGCCACGGCGCGCTCGGAGCGGTTGGCCACCATGACGGGGATGGTGGCGGCGTTGGGGTCGTCCTCGCCCAGCATCATGGAAACCGACGAGGGGATGGTGATGTTAACCTGGGCGGCCTCTTCCTCGGGGGCGTTCGGCACGACTGGCTCGGCTTCGGGCTCGGACGTTTCCTCCGTCGGGACGGGCGGCTCGTCGCTTTCGGGCAGCGGCGCCTCCACAGCGTCCTCGGCGGGATCGTCCGCAGGCTCGTCGGAGGGGTCGTCGGCGGGCGCCTCGGGGTCGGCCGGCTCCTCGACCGCAGGCGGCTCGGGCACGTCGGGGTTCACGAGCGCGCGGCCGTCGAGGTCCCACGCGTAGGCGAGCACGTTCTCGTCCGCGCCACGGTAGACGGTGGACAGCGGCTCGTCAGGCAGCTCGGCGAAGCCAAAGCACTCCTCGAGGATCGCATCATCAGCGAACGCGAGATCGTCCGGCAGCTCCACGAGCTTCGGGCAGTCGAAGAACGCGCGCGTGAGGTCCTTGACGTCGGCGGGGACGTTCGCGACCTCCTCGAGGTTCGCGCACCCCTCGAACCAGTGCGCCAGGCTGGCAGGCTCCACCGCGTCGGCGAACACGACGCGCTTGATGTCGTCTGCCACGCCATCCGCAAGCCACGGCACCTCGTCGGCGCTCTCGAAAGCGAGAGCGCCCCCCGTCCCGTCCACGACAAACGTACCATCGTCCCACAACTCGGCAACGACCGCCGCAGCCTCGTCGAGCCCGATAGGCCAGGCGTTCTCGTACTCGGGAACGGAAGGAGTTGCGGGAGATTCAACTGGAGCGGTCGGTGGCGAGGGTTCGGTTGAGGGAGCTGTGACGATCACGTTGTCCGCATCGTCGACGAGAGGGGTCGTAGCGATCAAAGAGCCGGCGGGTTTCGCCGACCCAAGTGCGGCTTCTGAAGCAGCTCCGAAGGAGGTAGATGCTTCGCTGGCTGCTTCTGAGGCAGCAAACGAATAGGAAAATGGCCATAGCAACCCGAGCACCAGCAGCAAGCAGAGCGCAAAAGCCGCACCCGTAAAGGGCGCGGCTTTCCACGATGCAATGCTATGCGATGTCGACTTCGCCATAGTATGAAGCCACGTACCTTTCTTGCGCAGCTATCAAAACTTAGGCTTGGGACCCCATTGCAAACGTCCAGTTGATCGTCATAGCAACGGGGGTACCCTTTGCATTAGTCAAAGATTTGAAGGCAGCTGTAAATGTTAGGGCTTTTTCTCCTGCTACCGCCTCAGAAGTTGCTGCAGGAACATCGAAGTCGGCATTATTAACCGTATAACCGCCAGAAGCGGCAATCTTGTCAAACGAAACGTTGTTTACCGTCAAGTATGCCGCATTGTTCCCAGTCATGGCGCTCTCTGACGCAGCAAGAGAGAGCGTATTGTCAGAGATCTCCATCTTTGACACATGAATAGCGCTCGTCATGCTCTTATTGGTGATCTTTACATTATCGGGAGCAGATGTCGTCCCATCAGCATTCAACGAGAAAGCCAGGGTCGTAGGTACAGTTGCGGAGAACTGGGTGTTGTTCGTGACGGTAATATCTGAAGTCGCCGTGCCATTGTCAGCTCCCACTACGCCATCGCTAGCCGCAAACGCAGCCCCCGCACAAAGTCCCGTCAGCATCGTGGCGGCGCATACGCCTACCAGACCCCGCTTGATGTAGTTGAACCGGCTCGTCTTCGTCATGATACTTTCCCTTTCCTGATGTGCCCTTACGTTGTCTGACATGCTCTGACTATCTCTCGTCGAAGGTTGTCTTAGCCTTCGACGCGTAACGTGATCTCGGCGGCCGCTTGGCCGGTCTTCTTATGCGTCTCGCGGTCATAACCTGTGAACGTGGCCACGGCGGCGTACTCGCCGGGCTCCAGGTCGCGCGACAGCTTGATGTTCTGGATGTGCTGGTCGGGAGCGATGGCGCCGGACTCGTAAACCGTCTCTTCGGAGTCCTTGAGCGTGATGGTCACCTTCTGGTCCATCGGGTTCGCGGCGATGTTCTCGATGCGCGCTTCGCCCTCGGACGCGCCGTCGGGGAACGTGATGACGGCGGCGATGGAGATGTTCATCATGCCCTTCGCCACCTCCTCGTTCAGGGCGGCCTGGATCTCTTCCTTGGACTTGCCCTCGAACTGGCCTTGGGCGGCATTCGAGTCGAACCAGTCCTCCACGGCCGGCTGCTGCGTCAGCACGACGCCCGCGGTAACGGCGGCAGCCACGGCTACCACGGCCACCAGGCCGGCGAAGACGTGCTTGGACATCCCGAGAATCTTCCCGGTTTTCTTGGCCGTCTCGACGGCAGCGTTCGTTGCAGTTGAATGAGAGTCAGAAGCCCCGGTTTGGGAGGCCTGTTCGGCAGATGTCGAATCAGGAACGGCACCCGAACCCTGCTTGCCCGCGGCACTATCGGCGGCGTTTCCGCCATCCGCCTGGTGCGAGGAAGCATTCAGTTCGGTGTCGTCTACTGGAAGGCTCTGCGTGCTCTGGCTATCTTGCTTGCTCATACGTATAACCCCTTGGTCCGGTTCGCATGCTGAGGCATGGAACTTAGTAAGCTAAGATACGACAGGGGGGTGGCGAAGTCAACCGAGACCGTATACAACGATTATTCTATTTTCGGCATATAGGCAGGTAAAATCCCAGTAGAACACGCATATTTATCAACACGCATGCACCTAGAAGAACACCCGCGCCGCATGCTCGTAGAAGCCTTCCCGCTGGTAGCGCAGCAGTACCGTGGGGGTGTCACCGCGGCGGACGTAGACGCGGCGCACGGGGCGCTCGAACTCCAGCAGCTCGCCGTCGACGAACAGCGTGGCCTCGCGGGTGTCGGCGTTGTGCGACAGGTCCATCTCCACCACGTCGTTGGACGCCGTGACGATGGCGCGCGAGTGCAGCGTATGGGGCGCGAGCGGCACGGCCACGAGACCCGCGAAGCCCGGCGACACGAGCGGCCCGCCGGCCGAGAGCGCGTAGGCCGTAGAGCCCGTTGCCGTGGCCACCACCAGGCCGTCACCGCGCATGTCGGCGATGTGCGCACCCGAGATGCTCAAGCCGAAGTCGATGATGCGGCCGTGCGCGCCGCGCGTCACCGCCAGCTCGTTGAGCGCGAAGAACGTGCGCGCATCGCTTCCGCAGGGGAACCCGGATGCGGAGGGCGCCCCGTCGGGCCTTCCCCCTTCGTCGGGACCGTCTGACATGAGGTCGCCGTCGTCGCCCCAGCGGTCCCGCTCGCCCTCGCACACCACGTCGATGCGCAGGTTCGTGCGCTGTTCGGCCACCACGTCGCCGGCGAGCGCGGCGGCCACCACGGCCACCACCCCCTCGTCGCTCGTGTTCGCCAAGAAGCCCAGGCGGCCGAAGTTCACCCCCAGGATGGGCACGCCCGACGTGCCGATCTGGCGCGCCGTGCGCAGGATGGTGCCGTCGCCGCCCAGCACCACGGCCATCTCCACCCCGTCGGCAAGCGCCGCGTTCAGCCCTTCGTGGTCGCCGCGGCACGACAGGTCCGACGAGTCCACGAGCGTGTAATCCGCTCCCTGCGTGGCCAGGTACGTGGCCAGCAAGAGCGAGGCGTCCACGGCCTTCGAGTTGGAATTATTGCGTACGATGAGGATGCGCATGAGGGTCTTCTTTCCGGGTTTGCTATGATGGGGTCATTATATCCGAAGCATGAGGAAGCGTTCGTCCATGTCCGACAAGCTCGCACGAGCTCAACACACGCGCGTTGCCGAACCGGCACTCGAGCAGCCCGCCGAAGCGCCTCGACGCCCCCAGCGCACGCACGTGCGCGCTGCCGACCCCGGTTCGACGTCGGAGATCAGGGTGGGCGGCCGCCACGCCGGGCTCGACCGCACCGTCATCGCGGCGGCCGTGGCCCAGCAGGTCGTTCCCAAACCGCAGCCTCGCCTCGATCCGACGAGCGCGAAAGCGCGTCTGCGCGCGGCCGCTCCCGGAGAAACCTCGGAGATCCGCATCGGCGGCCGCCACGCCGGCCACGACCGCACTACGCCGCCTCGAGACCCCTTCGAGCCCTCGACCCCCGATCCGCGCGAAGCCGCCCGCCGCTCGGCGCCCCGCTCGCGCGCCGAGCGGGCGGCGTTTCCCGGATCGACCTCGGAGCTTCCCATCATCAGCAAGCACGCGGGCGCCGATCGCACGCTGGCCCGCGCCCCACAGCCAGAGCACGAGCCGGAAGACACCGCCGCCGCTGTCGGGTCGTCGGCAGCGCTCATCAGCGTGTGCGTGATGATCTCGCGCATCACCGGCTTCGCTCGCACGTGGATCATGGCGTTCGCGCTGGGATCGACGCTGCTGTCCAGCTCGTACCAGGTGGCGAACGGGCTGCCGAACATGCTGTACGAGATGGTGGTGGGCGGCATCCTCGTGACGGCGTTTCTGCCCGTGTACCTGTCGGTGAAGAAGAAGCTGGGGCAGCAGGCCGGCAACCAGTACGCGTCGAACCTGCTCACGCTCGTGGTGCTGTTCCTCGGCATCATCTCCGCGCTGTGCATCGCGTTCCCGTCGGTGGCCATCTACACGCAAAGCTTCTACTCCGATCAAACCGAGATGGCCCAGTCGGTGTTCTTCTTCCAGTTCTTCGCCATTCAGATCGTGTTCTACGGAGCGTGCGCTATCGTGTCGGGCCTGCTCAACGCGAATCGCGACTATCTGTGGTCGTCCATCGCGCCCGTGGCGAACAACGTCATCGTCATCGCCACGTTCATCCTGTACGCCGTCGTGGCGCCGCAGAACCAGGAGATGGCACTGTATATCATCGCCATCGGCAACCCGCTGGGCGTGTTCGTGCAGCTGGCCATCCAGCTGCCGGCGCTCAAGAAGAACGGCATCCGCATACGGCCCCGCGTTGATTTCCGAGACCCCGCGCTACGCGAGACGCTGGGGCTGGGCATCCCCGCGCTGTTCGTCATGCTGTGCTCCACCATCGTGGTTTCAGTGCAGACGGCGGCGGCTTACGGGTTCTCCGACAACGGCCCGTCCATCCTGTTGTACGCACGCCAATGGTTCACGCTCCCCTACGCGTTCCTCGCGGTGCCCATCACCACCGCCATGTTCACCGAACTCGCCGACATGCAGGCCGAAGGCGATACCGAAGGCGTGAAGCGCGGCATCATCGGCGGCACGAACCAGATCCTGTTCTTCATGATCCCCTTCGCGCTGTACCTTATGGTGTTCGCGCTGCCACTGGTCACCCTGTACCATGCGGGCGCGTTCACCATGGACAACGTCAACTCCATCGCCACGTACATGACCGTGCTGGCCTTCGCCCTTCCTGTGTACGGCGTGAACACGTACTTGCAGAAGATCTTCTCCAGCTTGCGGAAGATGGGCGTGTTCGCGGCGTTCAATTTCGTGGCCGGCGCGGCGCAGATCGCGCTCACGATGTTCGGCGCGGCCAACGTCGAGCGCTTCCCCATCGAGATCATCGCGGCGGCCGAGGTGCTGTTCTACGTGGTTGCCGACGTGTGCCTGTTCGCCTACCTGCGCCGCCGCCTCGGGCCGTTCGGCCTGCGGTCGGTGGCGAAAGCGTGCGCGCGCGGCATTCTGTTCGGCGGCCTGGGCGCCGCGGCGGGCGGCGGCGTGCTGTTCGCGCTGCAGATGTTTGTCGCGCCGCTGTCCGGTTCCATCCCGCAGGCCCTCGCCTACGTGCTGGCCGGTGGCATCGTGGCGCTTGTGGTGACGTTCGGCCTGTCCATCAAGCTGCGCGTGCCCGAAGCCGCCTTCGTCGGCTCCATCGTGGGCAAGGTGAAGGGCAAGCTGGGACGCGGATAGCGCCTGCGCGGGCGCAAGCGAGCACAGGGGAGGTGCTGCGTGGAGCTTCATCAGTTGAGATACCTGTCGGCCGTGGCGCATTGCGGAAGCGCGGCGAAGGCCGCCGAGGAGTTGTACATCTCCAAGCAGGCCGTCTCCAAGGCCATCCGCTCGCTCGAGCACGAGACGGGGTTCGAGCTGTTCGACCGCGACGACGGGATGCGCCTCACCGAAAACGGCCGCGAGATTCTCGTTCACGCCGAAGCGGTGCTGCGCGAGCTGGACGAGATCGACCTGTACGTGCAAGCGCAGGGCGCGGGCGCGCGGCAGAAGGAATCGCTGGCCATCGCATTCAAATCGTTCCCGCTCGATTACCTGTTCTTCAACGAGGGCCACGAAGCAGCGGCGCTCATCGACGAGTTCGTCTCCCGCACGCCCGGATGCCGCGCATCCACGTTCAAGATGTCCGACACCGCCATCTTGAACGCCCTGGAGGAAGAGGCCGTCGACCTCGGCTTCGTGCACGGAGCCTACAAGCGCCCCGGCATCAAGCTCGTGCCGCTCTGCCCCGTGGAAACGCGCGTGATCACGCTGAGATCCAACCCTTTCGGCAGGAGGGCGTCCGTCCGCATCGCCGACCTCGAAAGGGTTCCCATCAGAAGTCCTTTCGACTTCGACCTGTTCACCAACGCCTTCATCGCCGCCTGCCACGAGCACGGCTTCGACCCGAGCTTTCGCAAAGTGCCGTTGAACGACGAGGCCATCGACGCGTTCTGCAGCGGCGGCGGGGTGCATCTGCAACCCTACGACCCCTGCATGGAGGAGGCCTACCCGCAGTCGGTCTTCATGCCGTTTTGCCCGAACGACCGGATCGACCTCCCCCTGTGCCTCGCCTACCGCGAGACGCTCGCGAAGCCGTTGGCGCTCAAGCTGGTCAGCTTCATCCGCAACGGCGCGCGGCGCTGAGGCCGGGCGCGCGGCGCGAGGACGCGGGCGCGCCCGGCGCATCGGGCGCTAGGCGTCCAGCAGCGATTTCGCCGCGATCCACCCGGTGATCCAGCTCGTGCCTACGCCGCCGAACACCGTCGAGTTCCAGAAGCAGCCGTAGTTCGCCTCGCCGGACAGCCCGCCGGCCGTGGTCGCGTTCGCGTACAGACCGTCGATGAGCGTGCCGTCTTCGCGCATGACCTGCAGACGTTCGTCGGTGCGCAGGCCGCACATGGTCTTCGCCATCTGGCTGCCCACGATGGCGCCGTAGAACGGCGGATCCTGCACGGGATGCAGCCACGTCGGATCGTACGGCGTGGACATCTCCTCGTCGACGCCCTTCGCGCACAGCTCGTTGTACTCCTTCACGGCGCGCACCAGCACGTCGCGGTCGAGCAACAGCATATCGGCCAGCTCCTCGATGGTGTCGGCTTTCTTCACGGCGCCGCGCTCCACCGCCTCGTCCACCTCGGCCAGCCAATCCGCCGACACGAGGCCCTTCGTGTCGATGAGCGTGCTGGCGTCGGTGATGGGGATGCGGTTACGGTCGGTGCCCTCGTCGGTGAGCACGTTCTTCTCGAACACGGTGGTCGGGAAGTTCGAGTCGCAGATGGAGTACACGTGGTGCCCTACGGCCGACATCCACGCGGCGCAGTTGCTGAGGTCGCCCATCTGCCCGCCCGGGTTCGCAAACAGCTCCTGCGTGGCTGCGAAGTACGGCTGGCGGTTGCCGCGCTTGTCGATGATGAGCCACGGGTTGTGGAACAGCTGGCGCTCGCCGTGCCAGAAGTAGTGCCAGAACTGACCGTCGCCGCCCGCCGTCTCCTCGTCGATGGCTCCTTCCCAGCAGCTCCAGGAGTCGAAGCCGGAGAAATCGGCGCCCATGCCCAGACCCATGCGGAACGCCTCGCCCGTGTGCGACGGCATAGGGCCGCCCTGCACGGTGCCTTCGTAGGCGCTCGGCAGGTAGGCGCGGATGAGGTCGCGGTTCATGCCGAAGCCGCCCGCGCATAGGATGACGCCTTTCGATGCCTTGACGTAGCGCTCTTCGCCGTCCGTCCCCTTCGCGACGACGCCAACCACGCGGTCGCCGTCGGCGACGAGCTTCTCGCACTTCGTCGACAGGCGAATGTCGGCGCCCGTCGCCAGCGCGACGGCCTCCATGGCGTTCGTGGGGTTGTTCATGCCCAGCACGACGCTCTGCTTGCCGCTATGGACGTCGGCATCGTGCCAGATGGGGCCGAAGCACTCCATGTTCATGCCGTCCTGCTCCATGATCCAGTCGCACGCCGCGCCCGACATGAGCAGCTGGTTCATGAGGAACTTCTCGTCGATGGAGTACGCGTTCTGTTCCTCGTACATGCGGGTGAACTCCTTGGCATCGGGCGGGAACGCGGGCACGCCGAACTCAAGCGCGTTCTGGTCCTTCGAGCCGCCGAACACGTTGGCGAAGGTGCAGGCGTGACGGCTCGCACCGCCCACCTGGCCCTCCTTCTCGATACCGATGACCTTGAGCCCCTGCTGCGCGAGAAACGCCGTGGCCACGATTCCGCCTCCGCCCACGCCGACGATGACCACGTCGGCCTCGTCGTCCCACGACGCCGGCGGCTCCACCGGCAGGATGGGCGCCGCGTCGGGCAGGTTGGCGTCGTGCACGCGCTCCACCAGGCGCGCGGTGATCTCGTCGGTCGGAGCGGCGGCGTCGGCGGCAGCCGCCTGCTTCGATGAAGCCGGTGCTGCGGCGCATCCCGTCAGCGCCATTCCGCCCAGCGCAGCGACGCCGGCGGCCAAGCCGCCCTTGACGAACGTCCTGCGCGAGAAGCCGCCGTTCGCGTTGTTCGATTCCCCATGATTGGTTGTTGCAGACGTATCCACGTGATCCCTCCGGTCACTCGAATGTATGCGGTGCCAAAGCCGTGCAAGGCCCAGGCATCGTCGCTGATGTCCCTCGAGGCGATGTTTCGTTCAACACGTGTTTCAACGCTGCAAGCGTATCATGGGGCGGTCGCCTCCCCCGTCATGCATGCATTGACGGCCCGGCAACTTCTCGTTGTCGCAAGGGAGCGCTGTCGCAGCTGCGCGAGGGATGGCGGGGAGGCGCTGCGTCGACGGGTTGGCGGGTTGGCGGGCGGTTGGCGGGTTGGACGCGAAACGGCTCCTATGACAGTTTCGGCGGTCGAGTCGGGTATCGACGGTCGCACGTGGATTTCGTCACCTGGGATCATACGACCGCATGAGGCGATAAGGCGCGTCAAAGCAGGTCGAAGCCGCCTTGCGATTGTCATGGGAGCCGTTTCGCGCCCAACCCGCCCCCACAGCTGCCTGAAAAATGCCCCGCCGCACGTTTTCACAAGGCGATGTGCAGCAAAAACGAGGTTTTGGCACGAGGAGTCCTCGCACCCGAGACGGCACCGCGGCAAAACCCCAGATGACACTCGACCGCGCCCCGGAAACACGGCACCCGACCTCGAAAACACGTCGTCCCAAGCGGTCAAGACTGCCAAAACCTCGTTTTTGCTGCACACGAAGAGCGGAAGGGGCGGAGCGGAGTGGCCCGAAACCGATTTCAATCCCCGCACCTTTCATGAGGGTGCGACCGTCGGCATGGCTGTGGCGCAGTGACTTCGATACCAATTTCAATCCACGCGCCCTGCATGAGGGTGCGACCGCCGGACGCCTTGACCGGCTCGATCCCGTAGAGACTTCGATCCACGCGCCCTGCATGGGGGTGCGACTTCAAGCTTCGGGTCTGCCGCCTTGAGCCAATCGAATTTCAATCCCCGCGCCCTGCATGAGGATGCGACCGCAACGATCATGGCATAGAGAAGGAATCGAGCACAATATCCTGCATTCCGTGCAAGCAGCCAACCGCACTGTCTCAACCTCGACGATCGAATCGATCCCGCATCGGGTGCGAACCTCCCGCATCGATCATGTTCGCCTTTGATTCGCACTCAGTCGAATTTGCAGCATCCTCCGCCGCCGCTTTTCGCAAAGAAGGCCCTGCCGTCATCATGACTGCAACGAAAAGGGCGTCTCCTGAACAAAAATCGCCGACGTTGGATGCTTTGCTCGACCATCGCCCCAGCCAAAGCCTCCCCCGCAATCAACGTGCAGGGAAAACGCCGACGAACAAGCGGGCAAGAAGAAGCGCGAGCGTTCACAACATCGAACGTCGACGCTTTTTGTGCAAATTCGGCCGATGACAAGCCGCCCGATACGGCAAGCAGCGCGCACATGGCCGCCGCGGAATCCTGGTATGATCAGGCCGATATGGCTATCCTCACTCAAGAATATAGCAGTCCGGAAGTCGTCCGACCTGCGGTTTCACAATCGCACCGGCGGACATGGCCGACCGAAGGCGCGCAAAGGCTCGCATATGGACGTGATCTTGCCAAAATTTCGAACGCACCCCGCTCAGGACACCGATCTTCCTCGCGCGCGCCGGACGGCCCTCCCCCGAAACGCAACGCGCCCGGCTGGTCGGCCGGGCGCGCACACTCCAACACAGTCGCTTTACGCCACCTGCGTCTTCGGCTTCAGCTGCTCGCTCGATTTCCCGAAGAACACCTCGTACCAGCACAGGAAGCAGTAGATGTTCCAGATGCGCATCATCTTGAGCTTGCCGCGACCCTCGACCGTGCTGAAGTCGGCCGACTTGTGGTCGTCGAGCATCTGCACGAGGTAGTCCACGTTGAAGAACTCGTGCGCGGCCTCGCCCGTGAACGCTTGCTTGATGCGGTCGTAGTACAGGTCGGTCTGCAGCCACACGGTCAAAGGCGTGATGAACGGCTGCTTTGGCATGTTCGCCACCTTCTTCTGGAAGCCCAGCTTGCTGGCGGCCACGCGCAGCGCGTACTTCGCGTGGTCGTCGTCCACGCGACATGCCGTGGGCAGCTGCAGCGCCACGTCGAGCACCTTCTTGTCCAAGAACGGCACGCGCAGCTCAAGCGACTGCGACATGGACATCTTGTCGGCCTTCAGGCAGATGTCGAACGGCATGTAGCTGACCATGTCCACGTACTGCGTCTGCGTGATGATGTCCAGGTTCTGCTTCGCGGCCTCGTCGAAGTGCGGCTTGCACCACTCCCACGGCTTGCAGGGGCCGTCGTAATCGCGCAGCACGTTGGGGATCTCGTCCCACATGTAGTTCATGCTCGCGCGCTGGTAGCTTTTCTCGGGGCCGCCCGACCCGCGCATGGCGAAGCGGCGCCCGTGGAAGGACGGCAGCTTCTCGGCCACCGCGCCCGCGGCGGCGCGCAAAGGGCGCGGCACCTTGAAGTACTTGTCGAACTCGAACTGGTCGTGGTAGATCCAGTAGCCGCCGAACAGCTCGTCGGCGCCCTCGCCCGACTGCACCACCTTCACCTGTTCGCGCGCCAGCTTGCTGACGAAGAACAGCGGGATGGCGCTGGGTGCGCCCAGCGGCTCGTCCATGTGGTACTGCTCGGTGGGCACGATGTCAAGGAACTCCTGCGCGTCTACCTTTACCTGCCAGTTCGGCAGCTTCGCCCACTCGGCGAAGGCGGTGGCGTCGTCCAGCTCGTTCAGCTTGATGTCGAAGTCGGGCAGCGCGTTGATCTCGGCCAGCTTGTCCTCGCAGCCGATATCGTAGCCCACCGAGAACGTCTTGATGTCGGGCGCGTGCTGGCCCATGCAGTACGCGGCCAGCGAGCTGTCGATGCCGCCCGACAGGAAGCTGCCGATCTCCACGTCGGCGATCTCATGCGCCGCCACCGACTCGTCGAACACGCGGTTGATCTCGTCGGCCCACTCGTCCAGACCCTTCGACTCGTCGATCTTGTACGTGATATGGTAGTAGCACTCGACGTTCAGCTTGCCGCCCTCGAACACCATGAAGTGGCCGGGCAACAGCTTGTGCACGTCCTTAAACATGGTCTGCGAGTCGTTCATGTACTCGAAGCACAGGTACTGCGGCAGCATCTCGCGGTTGAGTTCCTTCTTGAACGCCGGGTGCGCCAGAAACGCCTTGATCTCGCTGCCGTAGATCAGACGGTTGCCGTCGTGCTGGTAGTAGAACGGCTTGATGCCGAACAGGTCGCGCGCGCACACGAGGCGCTTCTTCGGCGCGTCCCAGATGGCGATGGCGAACATGCCGCGCAGCTTCTCGAACACGTCCGTGCCCCACGCCTCGTAGCCGTGGACGATGGTCTCCGTGTCGCCGTTCGTGACGAACGTGTGGCCCATCGCCTCGAGCTCGGCGCGCAGCTCCTGGAAGTTGTAGATCTCGCCGTTGAACGTGACGGTCACGGTGCCGTCGGCTGATCTCATGGGCTGGCGGGAGCCTTCGAGGTCGATGATCGACAGGCGGCGAAAGCCCATCGCGATGTCGTCGTCCACGAAGAAGCCCTCGTCGTCGGGCCCGCGGTGGGCGATGCGATCGGCCATGTCCTTGACGATGGCCTGGTTGGCCTCCCGGTCGTAGTCGACCGCGGTGAATCCCACGAATCCGCACATGTGGCTGGTTCTCCTTTGCGTGCGTGCCCTTGCGCGCAACGGCGCGGCACGGTCCGTCCGTATCCTTCGGTATGATACGCCACCACCGAGCAAACCCCAAGAAAGGCAACGGAAACCCCATCAGCCTTGCAGATGCGCGAAACCCGCCGGTGTATTCGGGTTACCCTGCTATTCAATCGCGCGCACCCTACCGCCAACCCTTCCACACGCTTCCAAAATTCAAACCGTAACGGTAATATAAGCATCGATAGCATAGATATAGCCGATTAGGATGACAGCCGTCAGGCCCGCTTCCGGCCAAGACGGCGAAAGGCCCATTCCATGAGCAACGAAGACAACATCACCCGCAACGACGTTCCGCAGGTCGAGGAGCTGAAGGTTGCCATCCTGGCCGAGCTCGGCAGCGGGCGGGCGCGTTCGTGCGAGGCCGTCCTGAAAGACGTCTCGTCCAGCCTGGGTCTCTCGGCAAAGCAGCGGGGGTACAAGATCAAGGGAAGCAAGACTACTTTGCTGGAGAACAGGTGCGAGAAAGCGCGGTCGGAGCTGAAGGCAGAGGGCCTGATAGAATACCCCTCACATGGCAAGATGAAACTTGCTCGTACTGCGGAAAGCGCCAGCGGAGGGCATGGGGATGCTGCGGCGCGGAAAGGTGCGAACCGGGGCGCCGACCGGGCCACCGGCAAAGCCGCCCCATCGGCCAAAGGCGAAGCCGCAACCACGGATGCCGAGCGCACCCAGGGCGAAGCCGGCCACAAGAACCCTGGTGACGTCCCACACAAGGCAAAGGGTATGGATGCGGAACCCGCAGACGAATCCGCACACGGAGAGGGCACAGCCGCTGCGGGAAAACCCAAGCCAACGCCCAAGGCCCCTACCCCAAGCGCAGCCTCGCGCACCGCGCCGGCAAAGCCAACCGGCCCCGCAGCCGCCTCGGCAGCAGCGGAAAGCACCTGGCTGAAGTACCGGAGGTACATCCCGCTCTCGCTGGTGGCACTGGGGCTTGCCCTGTGTCTTGCGCAATGGGGACTGCCAGCGGCGATCCTTGGAGGGGCAGGCCTCTTCCTAAGGGCGAAGGATGCCGGCAAGGGTGCCTCGGGGAATCCAGCGGCACCCAAGGCGACGCTCTGGGCAGGCGTCGCATCGATCCTGCTCGGGCTCGTCCTGGCGGTTGCCTCCTGCTCGGGATCCTCCCCCGACGCATCGTCGAACCAAGGCGACGCCGCAAGCCCTCCCACGTCGATGCAGGAAGCACCCGAAAGCGCCGACGGCATGCTCACCTTCAAGGTCGTCGGAACCGATTGGCCTGACAAGAGCATACCTGTGAAGGTGTCCATCGAAGGGGAAACCGCAGAAGGGAGAATCGTTTCCGACCACCGGGAAGTTCTTGTGGGCACAACTTACGAGTACCCGTGCGACGCCGGCGACTATGCGATCTCCGTTGCCGGGGAGTCCCTCGTCTGCAACGGCATCCCGTTCACGGCGAGCTCGCCTAAGTGCACCTTCGACGAAGCCAAGGACAAGCTGCTCACGCTGGTATTGGTCAAAGACGAGAAGGCCCTCCTGGCCGCCCAGGAGGCAGAGCGGCAGAAGGAGGCGGAGGCGGCCGCCCAGGCAGAAGCGGAACGGCAGGCTGCCGAAGAAGCAGCTGCGGCGGCCGCTGCCGCAGCTGCTGTCGCCCAAGCCGAAAACGCCGCTGCATCCCAGAGCAGCCCCTCAAGCGGCGGGGAATACATCGGTAACGTGAATACGCACAAGTTTCACCGCCCGACCTGCGGATCGCTTCCCGACGAGAAGAACCGAGCCTATCTATCGTCAAGGGATGAAGCCGTCAACCTCGGGTATGTGCCCTGCAAAAAATGCAAGCCCTGACAATCGCGCTGGCGCTGGCAGAGAGATGAGGCCTTAGGTTCTGAGCACCGGCTACGAGCCAATTCGCCGCCGGTGCGTGCACCATCCCGCGGTGCGCACCGGCGCACGGCACGCTTATTGACTCTTTCCATGGAGCGTACGCAGGACGGGCGAGCTATGGGATAATAGCCCGGTCAACCGCACTTGAAGGAGATCCACCGAACATGACCGACAACTCCCCCCGCATCGCCTCGGCCGCCGACGTGGCGCGCCGTTTGCAGCCCGTCGTGGTGGGCGGCGACATCCTCGCGTACAGCTACGTGCGCGAGCTGCACCGCGCCTACGGCGTGGAGCGCACCATCGTGCTGGCCGCGCACGACATCAAGATGCTCTCGACCAGCCGCTTCACCGACTACCGCCTGGAGCCGAACGTCCACGACCCGGAGGGCCTCTACGACGCGCTCGAGGGCGTGGCCGCCGAGGTGCGCGCGGCAGACCCCGAGCGCGTGCTGCTCGTGCTTGGCTGCGACGACTGTCACGCGCGCATGCTCTCGTCGGGCAAGCCGCGCCTCGAGGCCGCCGGCTACACGGTGCCCTACCTCGATTTCGCCCTGCTCGACGACATCACGCAGAAGCGCCGCTTCTACGAGCTGTGCGAGCAGCTGGACATCCCCTACCCGCGCACGTGGTACTTCTCGTGCGGCCCGGACGGCCCCGAGGAGCTGCCGGTGCACGACTTCCCCTACCCGCTCATCGCGAAGCCGTCG